>Ga0316624_10000279_pt1 | contig 16452 bp, 17 predicted proteins | sample OWC_Aug_N3_C1_D5_FD_207657 | JGI IMG/M metagenome (GOLD analysis project Ga0316624, IMG submission 207657) | Wetland soil microbial communities from Old Woman Creek delta, Ohio, United States - OWC_Aug_N3_C1_D5_A | ecosystem: Environmental > Terrestrial > Soil > Wetlands | place: USA: Ohio... | reverse complement strand
TGACGCTTCAAAACTTTCTCACTTGAGGGTGCACCTCAACCACACGGGTATCCCTGGGGATGAATCGTGTAAGTCCTTATTTTTCGGGGATGAAGGGGAGGGGCGTGGCCCGCGCAAGCACGCCAAAACCGGGCGTTCCGGGGGCCCCGGGTGATCCGGTGATCCGCGGCAAGCCGGAACAGGTGAGGTGATCGGAAAGGCGAGAAATCCGGGAAATTGCGCGTAATCGGGAAAAAAGCGCAGCTTACTTTCTCTAGCCAAGCCCGCCCGGTGCGACTACAATACCGGCGTCCGCATCATATGCGGTAACAGGCGGTATCGGGAGTTCCCGAACTGCACTGGAGGCGAAAATGAGTGTCACTTCCTTTAACGGAGGGCAGCCTTCGAGCGCCCGACCGAAAATCACCACCCTTTCCATCCTGGAAAAGAAGCAGCGGCACGAGCCGATCACCTGCCTGACTGCCTACGACTATGCAACCTCACGCCTGGTGGATGAAGCCGGCATTGACATGGTCCTGGTGGGCGACTCCCTGGCCATGGTTGTGCTTGGCTATGACAGCACGCTGCCCGTGACCATGGAAGAAATGCTGCACCACACACGTGCGGTGCGGCGCGGAGTGAAATCGGCCATGGTCATCGCCGACATGCCTTTTGGCACCTACCACGGCGACGACAAAGAAGGCGTGCGGAACGCGATCCGCTTTGTGAAAGAAGCCGGCGCGGAAGCGGTGAAGGTGGAAGGCGGCGACAAGCGCGTGGAACTGGTGCGCCGCGTGCTGGATGCCGAGATTCCCGTGATGGGCCACATCGGGCTGACGCCGCAGTCGGTCCACAAGATGGGCGGCTACAAGGTCCAGGGGAAAGACCTTGCGGGCGTTGAGCAGTTGATCAAAGACGCGGTGGCGCTGGACCGCGCTGGCGTGTTCTCGATTGTGCTGGAAGGCGTGCCGCGCGAAGTTGCGGCCATGATCACGGCGGAAGTCGCGGCACCCACCATCGGCATTGGCGCCGGTCCGGACTGCGACGGCCAGGTGCTGGTCTTCCATGACATTTTTAATCTCACGTTTGCTCCGCCGGCGAAATTTGTGCGGCGCTATGGCGACGCAGCCGCGCTGATCAGCAACGCCGTACACCAGTTCAAGGCCGACGTTGCCGCCGGCAGCTATCCCTCCGACGAGGAGTCTTACCATCTGCCGAAAGAGACCAGGGCAGAGCTGGAGACGATCTTGCGGCGGAAGCAAGCCAAGGCGTACGCGAGGTAAGCAAATAGCAATTGGCAGATAGCAATTAGCTTGAGCGTGCAGGCGCGAGCGGCGTCATGGAGGCCAAGTGATCTTTGTGTGTGACAGTGATGCCAGTTGTTCTATTTGTTTTTGCTAGTTGCCAATTGCTAATTGCCAGTTGCTCCCTATGCACCTCATCTCCTCCGCCGCAGAAATGACGGCGCTCAGCAAAGAAGCCCGCCGATCGGGCAAGCGAATCGGCTTTGTGCCCACGATGGGTGCGCTGCACGCAGGACACATCTCTCTGGTGCACGCGGCGAGGGCCCGGTGTGACGTTGTGGTCGCTTCCATTTTCATCAACCCCACGCAGTTTGGACCAAATGAAGATTTCAGCAAGTATCCGCGGACGTTCGACGCCGACTGCGCCATGCTGGAGAAAGAAAAGACTGATTACGCTTTCCATCCTTCCGTGGAAGAGATGTACCCGAAAGGCGCGGCCACATGGGTTGCCGTGGAGGGCCTGAGTGAAAAGCTGGACGGGCAGTCGCGACCGGGGCATTTCCGCGGTGTGACCACGGTAGTGGCCAAGCTGTTCAACATCGTGCAGCCGGACATGGCTTTCTTTGGCCAGAAGGACGCGGCGCAGGTGGCCATTATCCGCAAGATGGTGCGCGACCTGGACATGGACGTGGAGATTGTAGCCTGTCCCATCGTGCGCGAAGCCGACGGCCTGGCCATGAGTTCACGCAACGCGTATCTCTCGCCTGAGCAACGCCGGCGTGCCACCGTACTCAACCGCTCTCTGATGCGCTTGCAGATGCTGATGGATCGCGGAGAAGCCAACTCGGCAGCACTGATCGTCACCGGCAAGCAGGTCATTGCCGAAGAACCGGCGGCCAAGCTGGATTATTTCGAGATCGTCAATCCTGAGACGCTCGATCCGGTCAGCGAGGTCAGCGGAGGCGCGCTGATCGCCGTAGCGGCGTGGGTGGGGAGTACAAGGCTGATCGACAACATGCTGGTTCCGGGAACAACAGTCCTTGGAAAAGCCAATCGCTGACGGGAAAGTTTTTTTCGTCGACGCACACTCCAGTGCTCCTGACAACGAATTGCCGTGCGGCTGCATCTTGGTAGGTCAAAGCACGTAAAGTCCCAGGGTCACGATCGGGCAAGAATGTCTGGGGCCGGGAGATGTTGCTGTATGCGCTCCACAAATCTCTACCTCAGCGTTTTGTGGTGTCTGCTTTTGCCGGCGGCTCTGGCGGGTTGCGGAGGGAACACCACGATTTCAGGCGCGCTGCCTCCAGCGCCTATCGTGCCGCCCTCCACGCCGACGCCAACACCTGCTCCCACTCCAGCCGCCCTCACTTCCAGCCGCTTCTTGTATGGCGTGATCAGCTTTGAAGCGGAAGGCGGCTTTTTCGGCGGCACAATTGACAGCGTTACCGGCAAGGTCACTCCGGCAGCGGGCAGTCCCACGGCGAATGTGTTGGGGCAGAACATCGTGATCCAGGTGCTGGCTGATCCCAAAGGCCGTTTTCTCTATACCCTGAACATCGGAGCCAGTTCCTTTGGGGTGCAGTTTGGCCGGATCGGCATTGGCGGATACCAGATCAACCGTTCCAGCGGACGCCTGACGCCTGAACCTGGAGAGATCATCTTTCCTGAGCAGCGCCTGGGACTGATGGCCATTGATGGCACAGGGCGTTTTTTGTATCAGCCCAACGGGAGCGGGATTGATACTTACAGTATCAATCAGGTCACCGGACAGTTGACCATCATGCCATTCACGATCCCCGCCCCGGCCGTTGGCACCTCCACTGCCGCCAGCGCCGATGGAAGGTTCCTCTTCAATGCCGGTAACGGCCTGGTGGAAGTTTATGGAATCAACTCGACGAACGGGCAACTGAGTGTGGCCGCGACGCCCGTGTCTACCGGAGGTTCAGCCGGCCCAATGGCAGTCAGCGCAGACACGCGCTTCCTGTATGTAGCGAATCCGATCCAGGGCACGGTAGCGGTGTACTTGATCGGCCCCAATGGATCGCTCGTGCTTCAGTCCGGATCGCCGTTTCCCACCGACTTGATGGCGGCGGGAATGTCGCTTTCACCTGATGGAAAGTTCCTCTATATGACCTTCCAGAACGGTGTGGAGAGCCACGTGAAAGGCTTTGCGGTAAACCCGCTGGCCGGCTCTTTTACACCGATTGCGGGAGCCACCGTTGCCGACGCCAACGGCATCAACGTGGACGGCTCAGGCAAGTTCGCCTATGTGGCCCAGATACAGCTCAGCACTTTCAAGATCGATTCTGCCACCGGCGCCCTCACACTGGCCTCGCAAGCTGCGCAGCCGGTGACCGACCTCCCGACCGACATCGTGCTGGTTCCGTGATGTGACGTTTCCCGCCCACTTCAGCGCGAGACGAAACGGTTCCCTTGAATCGCGAAACGCAAAGGCATCTCCGCCGACTTGGTAATACCAATGCGCGGGGTGACGGCGATCTCGTCGGGCAAAAAGTTGTCCTGCATCACTTGTAGATCCGAATTCAGGGAAAGCATGTCTTTGCCGTTGTCTCTTGGGCGAGTTATGCCCAGCGCCTGGCAAAGCCGCCCCGGCCCGCTGGTCAGCTTGCGCAGATCATGAACTGAACCTGAATGAAGCTCGTGAAGACCGCGCGCCCTGGCCATCTCACCCAGGCCGGCGACAGGTTCCAGAGCGCGCACCAGCACGCAGCCCGCTTCTCCATCCGGCAGGCAAGAGATATTCAGGCAATAGTGAACGCCGTAGATGAAGTAGACGTAAGCGTGTCCGGGCGGGCCCCACAGGACTGCATTGCGTGGCGTGCGTCCGGCGGCAGCGTGCGCCGCGGCGTCGCCGTTGCCGAGATATGCCTCCACTTCGACGATGCGTCCGGCAAGAACCTGCTTTCCTCGCTTGCGCACAATCAGTTTTCCCAGCAGGTCACGGGCGGCTTCGCGGGGGTCGCGGTTGAAGAACGAACGGGGCAGCAGCCTGGCCCGCGCCAGCTCCCCTAAGGGTTCCTCAATTGCCGCCGGTCTTTGTCTCACGACTCTTCTTCTGCTCCGCGATCCACTGGTCCACGTTGCGTTCCAAAATATCCAGCGGCAGCGGCCCGGAGCCGAGCACCACGTCATGGAAAGCCTTGAGGTCGAAGCTGCTGCCGAGCCGGTCGTGCGCGCGGGCGCGCAGCTCCTGGATCTTGAGCTCGCCGATCTTGTAGGCCAGCGCCTGTCCCGGCCATGCGATGTAGCGATCAATCTCATTCACGATGTCCAGTTCCGCCTTGGGCGCGTTGTCCATGAAGTACTTGATGGCCTGGTCTCGGGTCCAGTGTTTGGCGTGCATGCCGGTATCCACTACCAGGCGGACGGCGCGCCACATCTGGTAAGTAAGCTGGCCGAACTTGGAATACGGGTCCGTGTAAAGCCCCATGTCATTGCCCAGCGACTCGGCGTACAACCCCCAGCCCTCCACGAATGCCGTATACCCGCCAAAGCGGCGAAACATGGGCTGATCGCCCAATTCGTGGGCGCGGGCGATCTGCAAATGGTGTCCGGGCACCGATTCGTGCAGCGTAAGGACCAGCATTTCCCACTTGGGCCGGGTCTCTGGTTTGTAAAGATTGACGAAGTAGGTTCCGGCGCGGGAGCCGTCAGCGGCCCCAGGACGGTAATACGCGGCCGTAGTGTCCGGCGCGGCGACGTCGGGAATGGCCTCTACTCCGTATGGTTCGCGCGGCAGCGTGCGGAAGACCTTCACCAGGTTGGGATCCACGGTCTTGGCGATTGCCTGGTAAGCTTCAAACAGCTCTGCCGGAGTCTTGTAATAGAACTGCGGATCGGTGCGCAGGAACTTGAAAAAGTCATCACGCGAACCCTTGAACCCGGTCTGCTGCATGACACGGTCCATCTCAGCGCGGATGCGGGCCACTTCCTTCAATCCGATCTCATGCACCTGCTCCGGGGTCAGGTTGGTGGTGGTATAGCGGCGGACCTCAAACGCGTAGTACTCATCGCCGTGCGGCAGCTGCCAGGCGCCCACCTGATCAAAGCATGCCGGCAGATATTCCTTCACAAAGAACTCTTTAAACTTCTTGTACGCCGGAACCACCTGCTGCTCGATGGCCTGCTTTGCTGCTTGAGTCAGGCGCTGCTGATCGGCCGCTGAAACCGTGCTGGGCCAGCGCTGAAATGGTTTGTAGAACGGACTCTGCGCGGGATCGGAAACAATCTGTTTATCGATCTGTCCGGGCACACGCTCCATGATCACCTTGGGATGGACCATGTGCTCCTTGATCCCTTCGCGCATCAGTGCGATGGTCTGGTCCATCAGCACGGGGAAAGCGCGCATGCGGGCAATCCAGTCCTCGTAGTCTTTCACTTTGTCAAAGCGCAGCGAGTCAGCGAGTTCGCTCGCCGTCTGGATGCCGCCGCGCTGGTTCAACGGGACCAGGAAGCGCCGGAACTTGTAACCTTCGATCGCCCGTTCATAGTTTTTCTGGAAGAGGTCATAATTGAGCTGGTCGGCGGGAGTCAGGCTTGCGCGATCGATCTTTTTCAGGCGCACCAGCACTTCTTGATCATGCTGATGCCGGGCTGCGTACTCGTCCAGGCTTTCATTTGACCAGCGGTCATTCCAGCGGTAGTCGCCCAGATCGGAGGCAAACTCCGGAGAGTGTTGCAGGCGGTATTCCCACTCGGCGGCAAAAAGCGCGTGCAATTGCTTGCCGGCGTCCTGCCGGGTGGGGCCGCTCTGAGCGGCGGAAAACATGCTGACAAGAACAACAAGACAAGTACACCAGCGCACAATCACCTCCGTGCAAGCAAAAGATGGTTCCAGGCGGACGAACAGAAGCTAGAATCCAGAGAACATGCATTTTACTCTTCCGGCTGTAGTCCGGATTCGCTCGTAAAGGAGCTTAAGAGAACAGATTATGACAATTCGCAGGATTTCTGTCTTGGGGTTGCTGCTGGTTTGCTGCGTGGCGCTGGCCACGGCGGAAAAATTTCCCAACGGCACGCGTGTGACAGTGCGGGTGGGCAATTCGCTGAATTCAGGAAGCGCGCACAAGGGCGAGGTGTGGGAAGGCACGCTGACCCGTGACATCTTGGTCCACGGCAAGACCGTGGCCAGGGCCGGCGATCGCGTCAAGGGCAAGGTCACCTACGTGAAGCCCAGCGGACGTCTGCACGCACCGGGTGAGATCTCCATCCGGCTGACTTCGATCAAAGGCGAAACCGTTTACAGCTCGCGTGTCAGCAAGAAAGGCGCCAGCCATGCCAAGAGCAATACCGCCAAGATCGGCGGTGGAGCGGCAGGAGGGGCCTTGATCGGCGCTCTGGCCGGCGGCGGCAAGGGCGCAGCCATTGGCGCAGCCGCAGGCGCGGGCGCCGGAACGGGAGTGGCCGCCGCAACCGGCAAACGCGAGGCCGCGATCCCGGCGGAAAGCGTTTACACCTTTACGCTGACGGGATCGAAATAGTTTTTGCCCAAGTCCAGGGGGATGTTCGCATCCCCCATTTCTTCTATTTTGATTTCATCGCTGCCAGCACGGCCTGGGCGTGCTCTTCCGGCTTCACGCCGGTAATCACCGCTGAAATCTTTCCTTCCGGGTTGATCAGGAAGGTCGTTCGGTCAATCCCCATGTACTTACGGCCGTAGAGACTCTTTTCCTTCAGTACGCCGAATTTCTTGGCGATGGCTTTGTCTTCATCGGCCAGAAGCGAGTAGGGAAGGTCGTATTTGTCCTTAAATTTCTTCTGCGCCGAAGGCTTGTCCCCGGAGATGCCGAAGACCAGCGCCCCGGCACGCTGGATTTTCTGGAATGCGTCGCGGAACCCGCACGCCTCAATCGTTCAACCGGGCGTATTGGCTTTAGGATAGAAGAACAGCACCACGTTCTTGCCGCGGTAGTCCTTCAGGGAAACGGCTTTGCCGTCTTCGTTGACGAGTGAGAACTCCGGGGCTTTATCATTAACTTCCATGGTTTTTCCGTGTTTATGGTGTCAATGAATTTATACCGTACAAAACCTTCTGCGGCCAGTTTCTTGCTGTTGCTGACCATTGTTGGAGCTTTCACCATCGCAGGTGCGCAAAAGAAGAAGGCGCACAAACTGCGGGCCACTGCCCTGCTCGAGCTGACCACTGATACGGCCGGCAACACCGTGGCCCGGCTCACGCCCATTGTGATTCTGGATGCGGGCCGCTTCCGCGATGCCAGCATCTACAAAGCGGCGCCGCGCCCCATGGCTGCGGACATCGGCATTGTTTATGAGGCGCAGAAGTCCGGCGTGCCGTTGGGCTACGTGACCATCACCAGCGCGTCGAACACGGGCGGGATCTGGACCGCGCTGGGCAAGTGGCAGACCATCAGCGCGGTGGCAAAGAAGGAAACGCCTGCCCCGACTCCCACGCCGGGCGGGGCGGATGAAGGAAGGCCGATCCTGCATCGCGGAGAATCGACGGGCTACACCCCGCCATCCCCGGCGCCTGCTCCCACAGCGCAGCCCAGCCCGCAAAGCGCCCCTGAGCCAGAGCCGGACGATTCTGACCGGCCCGTGCTGCGGCGACGCGGCCCGGCCGCCGCTTCGCCGCAGCCGGAAGCTACACCGTCCCCCCAGCCCACTCCTGCACCGGCAGGCTCCGCTTCCGCTACCCCGCCAGTGACTGCACCCCACGGGACCCAGTTGATGCCCGCGGTTTCTGACAACCAGCCCTCAGACCAGCGCTCTTTCGTTTTTAATTGGAAGCCCGGCGAGCAGGAGCAAATGGAGGCCAAGCTGCGTAAGTTTGCCCTGGCGCAACTTCCTCCGGAGAACGCGAAGTTGAGCGATAACGCATTCACGAACGTTGCCATCCGCTCGTTTGACCTGGATGAAAGCAATGAAGCGGTGATGGTCTTGACCGGGGAGATTCCCGGCAGTTACATGACGTCCGGCACCAAGACGGCTCCGGGCAAGTTTGTCTCGCGTTATATCACTCTGATTACGCGCGTGGACTTTGAAGGCAACCTGCAGCGCCTGGCCGTCAGCGTAACCGACTCATCACGCCTGGACGTGGCCCCGCGGCTGGAACTCATCGATGCGGTGGATGTGGAAGGAGACGGCATGGGCGAGTTGCTGTTCCGCGAATACAGCTTTGACGAGAAGGGTTTCATCGTCTACAGCGTGGGCCGCAGCACGGTGACCAAGCTGTTTGAAGGGGCTACACAGCCGCTGAAATAGGGGCAATGAAGCGGTACGGGACCTGAGAAATGCTGATGTTTGAAAGACGGGGATTCGAGCTCATTAGCGCTATCACGAAGATTCAAATCATTGCCACCGGGATGTCGGTTCGTGAGTCAAAGCGCCTGCTAATGGCCCGTCTTGCCATCCAGCAGATCAGTGATGTGCCCCAGCAGGCCGATCACGGCCTCAAGAGACTCCGTGGCGCCCGCAGGGCTTCCCGGCAAGTTCAGAATGAGGCACTTGCCGCGTACGCCGCACAGGCCACGGCTCAACACGGCGAAGGGCGTTTTCCTTGATCCTTCCGCGCGGATTTTTTCCGGGATTCCTTCAACCAGCCGTTCGATCACGGCGCGGGTTGCTTCTGGAGTAACGTCCCGGCGCGCGATCCCTGTGCCACCGGTGGTAACCACCAGCCGGGTGATTTCGCTGCATTCGATCAACCGCGCCTGGATCTGGTCCTGCTCGTCCGGCAGCACACTGGTATGCACCACTTTGAATCCGGCGGCCTCAAGCCGGCGCGTCACCGCCGGGCCGGAAAGGTCTTCACGCGTGTGTTGGAATGCTGAGTCGCTGATGGTGAGGACGGAGGCGGTTTTCACGGGCGTGTCTTCAAAGATCAGGCTTCCAGCACGTTCTCTTCGGCATCGCGGTTCTGTTCGTCCAGCAGCCGCAGGCCTTCCAGCAACAGGCCCTGAGTGGATTGGGTCGTGGTCTGCTCCTTGCTGGCGCCTTTGAAATCGATTTCAAAATTACCTTCCGTCCAGGTAAGTACCTTGTAGACGGCTTCATCGCCTTTGAGCGCGCCGTAGTGCGCGTGATTGATCTGGCCTTCGGCAAAGAACATCTTGCAGTTATCGCCGTTGTTGGTAAGGGTAAGGGCACAGGTCTTGCGCCCCATGTCCAGCGACTGCAGCAGGTCTAGCACGTTCATCTGCGCCAGGCTGCCGCGCAGCACCGAGTCGCCCGGCGCCTCGCGCGCCATTTTTTCCAGAGCAATCTTGTCCACGACCTTTTTGATTTTGGCCGCTGCTTCCTTGGTAAAGAACGGTTTCTCGACGAAATCTTCCACCGTGTCATGGACCGGCTTGAGTTTTTCGTTGACGTCCGTTTTGCCGGCCATCAGGATCACCGGAATCCCCGCCGTGTTGGGACGCGACTTGATCTTCTGCAAAAGTTGCAGGCCGTCCACGCCGGGCATGTTGTAGTCGGCGATGATCAGGTCCGGCTTCTCATCAATGGCCTTGAGCAGCGCATCGGCGCCGTCACTGAGGGTCTGCACGGTAGAGAATTGGGCAAGCGCGCTCCGCAACATCTCCAGCACCATGGGATTGTCATCGACGAGAAGGACCTTGATATTGCTGGGCATGAGACCTGTTTCTTACTTCTGATTGGGCGGACGCCTGCGGTATTCGCCGCTTTTGCCGCCTGACTTCCGCTCCAGCACGACCTCGCGAATGGCAATCCCCTTGTCCAGGGCCTTGCACATATCGTAGACGGTCAGGGCAGCCACGCTGGCCGCCACCAGCGCCTCCATCTCCACCCCGGTTTGGGCAGTGGTTGCGGCGCGGGAGTGGATCTTCACGCCATTTTCGCACACCCGGGTGGTCACATCAACGAAAGACAGGGGAAGCTGGTGGCACATTGGTATCAGTTCCGCCGTGCGCTTGGCTGCGGAAATACCTGCAAATCGAGCGACTTCCAGAGGATTGCCCTTGGGATTGTCGGGCAATGCCCCAAGCACCTGGGGTGACATTTCCACGAAGGCGGAAGCCTCCGCCTCGCGCCGAGACGGTGCTTTGCCGGAAACGTCCACCATGGTGGCTTTTCCGGCTTCATCGTAATGAGAGAGTTTGTTCTTGTTCTTGGCGGCCATCACCGCACCAGTATTGAGACCATCTCGCCCGCCACGATCGCTTCACGGTCAGGCGGAACCACAAGATAACAGTTCGCCCGGGCCGAGGCCAGCAGATCGCCCGAGCCTTGCCACGGAATCTCTGCCACTTGCGGATCATACACTCCGCCCGTGAGCAGCGCAGGCAGGAAACGGGTCAAGCCGGTCTTGGTCTTGAAGTCTCCGGCCATCCTTGCTCTAACAGCCGGAAGGCGTGTGGGGACCGCGCCGCCCAGCGCCTGCAAGACCGGGCGCACGAAAAGATCAAAGGTCACCATCACGGAGACAGGGTTTCCCGGCAGCCCGAACAAAGGCATGGTTCCCGGAGTTCCTGGGACCTTCTCCCGTTTCCCGTTTACACGCGTTGTTGGGATTTCACCGAAAACTACTGGCTTTCCGGGCTGAATCTGTGCTCCAGTAAAAAAGAACGTCGCTCCAAGCCTGGTAAGAGCCTGTTCCACCAGATCAAACTTGCCCATCGAAACACCACCGGAAAGCAACAGCATGTCCGCCTGCTCAATGGCGGCGTGAATCAGAGTAGTCAGCTTTCTCTCTTCGTCGGGGGCAACGGGAAGCCGTAGCGGCTCTCCGCCGGATTCCGCCACCTGTGCTGCCAGGGAGTAAGTGTTGCTGTTGCGGATCTGCTGCGGCCCGGGAACCTGTGAGACGTCAACCAGTTCGTCCCCGGTGGCAAGAATGGCGACCCGCGGCTTGCGATAGACTGTGAGCTTTTCTTTGCCTACCGCCGCAGCCATGGCGATGTGCGCAGGGCGAATCCGCTGGCCTGCCGGTAACAGTTCCTGGCCCGCGCGGGCCTCCGCTGCCGCCGGTACCACATTTTCTCCCCCGGCTACAGCACGTTTGATTGTCACCAGGTCGCCGTTCTGGGCCGTGTACTCCACCATGACAACTGCGTCTGCACCGTCGGGCAGGGCTGCACCAGTCATGATCTCCACTGCCTGGCCGCTTTCCACGGTCCTGCTGAAACCGGCGCCTGCTTTGATCTGGCCGATAACGGTCAACGTGGCCGGCAAGCTGCCTAGATCGGCCGCGCGAACGGCGTAACCGTCTCGCGTAGTGCGGGGAAAGGGGGGGAAGTCGCGGTCCGCCCGCACCGGCTCCGCGAGCACGCGTCCGTCAGCGGTGAGCAATGGCACTGCTTCAGTTTGCGGCGCCACGATTCGAAGGCAATAGCCCAGGACTGTATCGCAGGCCTGTTCGAAACTCAGTATCCCCGCAGTTTGGGCAACAGTGGTCATGAAGAGATTGTGGCACAGCCAATGACCGCCGGGGCAAAAGAAGCAGGGCGGCCCGCGGACCGCCACATAAGGGAAGCTGATCACTTATTTCGCTGACTGCAATATGGCTTTGGCTTCCGCCGCGTGGACGCCTGTGGCATCAAGCTGGAGATACTTGTTCATGGCGTCCGCTGCCCCCGGCTTATTGGCTTTGGCCAGCGCGGCGCCTTTGAAAAACCAGGCATCGGCCTTGTTGGGATCGGCTGCGACGGACTTGTCGCAGGCTGCGGCTGCATCGTCGTATTTGCCGGCGTTAAAAGCCAGCGCGCACAGGTTGTAGTACGCGGTCGCGGGGTTGGGGGCGACCGCTGCTGCCCGCTCGTAGGTGGCGATGGCCTGGTCCACGTTACCTTGTTTCACGTACATGCTGGCGAGCGAGCCCAGCATCTGGCCTTCGCCGGCTTTGGCGCGCGCCGGATCGGAATTGGGATTATGCGGATCCGGCGGTATCGCGCCGGATGCTGCCATCTGCGCTATTTCAACGCCCTTCTCATAAGTCCGGATTGCGTCGCCCGTTTTGTCCTGGTTCTTCTGGGAGTCACCCAGGGCTTTGTATAACTCCCAGCGCCTGGTGTCAGGAATAGCGGCAAGAATCTGCTTCAATACGCTCTCAGCCTCCGCCCAATTTTGCTGCTGTAGGGCCGTTTGTGCCTGCATGATCTGGGTGTTCAAGCCCATCAGCTTCTCGTTCTCTGCCCGGGCCTTGGCCACCTGTTCTTTCGTCATCTTGGCGGCTGGCTGGCTCTGAGCGCCTCCGGCCGTGCTGCCGCTCGCTTCACGCCTGTTCAACTCGATGCCCGGCAGGGGATTGATTTCATTGCTGTTCAGGGACAAACCACTCTGTGCATAAACGACTTCGTTCTTGGCGTCCATTACTTCCAGTTTGTAGACCGCTGGCTGCATTCCTGTGGAGAGGAATTCTCCCCTTTCATCCGTCTTGCTTGTGTACTGCTTTCCCGTGTTGACGTCAGTAAAAACAACCTGCAAGTTTGCCGCTGGCTCGTGATTGTTTGTTATTCCCCCCTTGAATCCTCCGGTGTAACCCTGCGACAAGGCGGACGCACAACTCACGGCGATCACAATCCCGAGCAGCGTCACCCTGGATATTGTCTTTTTTTTCGTCATTTGCTGGAGCCTCCAGGTGAATACAAACACGTTAGAAATCTCCTGGTAGGAAATTAGATGCCCATCACGACTACGGCGCGCAAATGGGCCAGACCGAAAACGCGCGTTCCGGCGCCCTTTTGACAAAAAGGCGGCCTTCAACAGGCCGCCTTCGGAACCGAGCCAGACCGCAAATACTCTATTTCTTTTTGCCCGATTTATAAGTGGTTTCGATCTTTGCCCCTATGGCCTGCAACATTGCCTTGCTGTCGTTTGCGTGCGGACCGTCAGGAGCGAGCTCCAGATACTTGTTCAGCGCTTCCGCCGTGCCTGGAGGCGCGGTGTATTTATTGTCCGCTCCCTGCTTGCCCTGTCCGAACATCAGCGACCCTTTGATGAAATAAGCGTCGGCCTTGTTCGGGTCGGCGGCGATGGCCTTGTCACAGGCGGGAAGCGCGCCTTCCGTGTTTCCCGTGTTGTACTGCGTGGCGCACAGGTTGAAATAGGCCACACCCGGATTGGGCGAAAGTTCGGCGGCTTTGGTGAACGCGGCAATCGCCTCAGGATTCTTCTTCAGCTTGAGGTAGGCATTGCCCTGATTGGTCAGCATTTGCCCGAGTGCAGCCTTTACCCTGGCCGGATCGGTGTATGCCTTCTTGGAATCCGGCTGGGTTTTCTGCGCAAGCTGGATGCCTTTGTCATAGCTTTGTACAGCATCGTCATACTGCTGAAGGCTGTAGTAAGTATTCCCCAGGAACAGCGGATACTCGTAATCGGTGGGATCAGCCGCCTCCAACTTCTGCAGCGGAGGGATCGCCTCCTGGTAGTTCTTGAAATCCAGAGCGGCTTTGGCCTCATTGATCAGTGTGTTCATGCTCTCCGCTTTTGCGTTCTGGGCCTTGATGGCTTCGACCTGCTCTTTTGTCGCCTCAGTCTGTTTCACGTCCAGATTGAGTTCTTCAACATCGCCGCCTGCGCCGACAAGGCTTCTTTTCCCCTGGAACAGCTTCTCTCCTTTTTCCCCGACGACTTCAACGTCATAGTTGCCGCGGCTCACGTCCACCATGGTAAAGCTGCCGTCCTTGCCTGTCTTTGCCTTAAAAGTTCTACCTGTATCCATGAACTTGAGCACCACCTGTGCTCCGGCTATAGGCTTGGTCCCGTCCGTGACGACTCCTTTGACACTGATTGTATTGCCCTGCGGCCAGGCCGCAGTGGCGCTGAATGCGGCAAGCATTCCTGCCAACAGCGCGTAGATTGCTCTCGTCTTCATGATCGTTTGCCTCCGGCTTGATTCTTCTATTCTAAATTCTAATGATTCGCCACATTCTCCAGGTAAGGAATCTGATCGTCCGCTCCGGCTTCGGCGAAAGCGCGCAGGCGCAGCACGCAACTCTCGCACACGCCGCATGCCTTGTCATCCCGGCTGTAACATGACCACGTCAGGTCGAATGGAGCGCCCAGCTCGATTCCCAGCCTCACTATCTCCGCCTTGCGCATGGCGATGAGGGGCGTGACAATCTCAATTTTGCCCTCACGCGTTCCCGCCTTGATCACTTCGTTGAACGCTCGATAGTACGCCGGACGGCAGTCCGGATACCCTGAGCTGTCCTGTTCCACTGCTCCGATGTAGATCCTGCTGGCATCCATGACCTCGGCCCAGCTCACCGCGGCAGAGAGGAAATGGGCGTTGCGGAACGGCACGTATGTCACGGGAACGTCACCCTGGCCGATCTGCTCGCCGGCTTGAGGCACTGCGATGCCGCTGTCTGTGAGCGCCGACCCGCCAATCACCCGCAGCGCTTCGTTTCTCAGCGCCAGGCGCCGCCTGATGCCCAAATGGTCACAAACGTTCTCAAACGCCTGCCGTTCCCGGTCCTCGGTCCGCTGGCCGTAGCTGATGTGCAGGGCGACGGGTTCCGTGTCCCGGGCGGCCAAGGCCGCGCAAACACAAGAATCCATGCCTCCGCTCAGCAACACTACAGACAGTGGCTTTCCCGCCAACACCAGACTCCTGCTTATGTTTTTTCCCGGTTCGATGGGTCCGGAAAAACAGAATTGCTGCCCCTATAAGCGACCAGGAAATTATCTCAAAACTTCCGTTTGCAATGGGGGCCCCGCAAGGCCCGCTGTTGGCATTCTGGGGGATAACCCGCGTTGAGCAAAGCATGCAAGTGCGGCGGCCCTGCTTCAGACGCCTTTCATCGCCGGGTCCCAGATGAACTTATGGATCTGCAAACCCAGGCGAGCGTTCAACCCATCTTCCAACATCCACTCTGCCAGCAAACGTGGATCAAGCGAGCAATTCGAAGAATCGCGCTGCCGGCTGGGTTCCTTGAGGAACGCCGGTGAAAGAACCACGCTGTTGACCCTCGTTTCTAACCCGTGCTGCCGCATGAAGTCGCGGGCGAACTCGTAGTCCGCGCGGTCCGTTAAGACAAACTTCACTTCATCTCGCACACTCAACGCCGCTAGGTTGCTCGTGCGGAACGTGCCGCCTTCGCCGGAACCCGGGCACTTTACGTCCACGATTTTGTGCACAGCCTGGGGAACATTCTCCAGGGCACGCTCTCCACTGGTCTCCAGCAGCAGCGTATAGCCGCGCGCCAGAAGACGTTCCATCAAAGGAAGCAGTTCGCGCTCCTGCAGCATGGGCTCGCCTCCAGTGAACTCGACCAGGCCGCCCGGCGCGAGCTTCGTTAATGCAAGCTCCACATCTTCGGCCGTCATCTTCTTGCCGCCGGTGAACGTGTACTCGCTGTCACACCACACGCAGCGCAGGTTGCAGGCAGCCAGCCGCACGAAGATGCACGGAAGTCCCGCAAAGGACGACTCGCCCTGTATGGAGCGGTAAATTTCGATGATCTGCATTTGGACTTGTCGAGCAAGGCCCCAGGCTGCGGCTATTCCGAATAACGGGCGGTTGTCGTATCCGTTTCCCAGATCGTTACGTCTCTTACGGAAACCCTTCCCGCGGTAACCGACGTGAGACGGGCGTTGGCCTGGTCGTAAAAGTACTTCGCCAGATTCTCCGCCGACGGGTTGAGCACGGTAAAGGGTTCAAGGTCGTTGAGCATCTGGTGGTCCAGCCGGTCGATCACGTGCTTCATGACTTCTTTCAGGTCCTTGAAATCAAGCAGAAGTCCGGCCTTGTCCAGCTCTGCGCCGCGCAGAGTCACACGGACTTTGTAATTGTGCCCGTGCGGGTTTTCGCACTTGCCCTTGTAATTGCGGAGATAATGCCCCGCCGCGAATGAGTCTTCTACAGTGACCTCGTACATCCGCTCCCTCGTTCCCCTATTGTAAATGAGCTGTCGATGTGGGCTGGCGCAGCCCTCTCGCGGAACCGTCAAAAGCAACAACCGCATCGGCGTGAGCGGATGGCCTTGCGCCTGCGGCAGCTCTGCGCGCTGCCCAGCTTGCGATGTGGAAACAAGAACGCTGGCGTTCGCCTTACTACTGGGGAGCTTTTCAGATCCAGGGCGAATATCATTAATTCCGAGCCGGTTTACATTGTCTTGGTGCGGCGCCTTCACTTGTACGAAAATGCCACGCTTGCCGCTGCCCGTCTGAGCCAGACTAGGGAATGGCATCCGCTTTACTTTCGGGACGGGTGCCACAGTTGCGATCCATTAACTGCGCCAATTCCGGCCGGGCGCCAAGGGGCTCGGCCGGGTTTTCGCTGAAGGGG
>Ga0316624_10000278_pt1 | contig 16455 bp, 17 predicted proteins | sample OWC_Aug_N3_C1_D5_FD_207657 | JGI IMG/M metagenome (GOLD analysis project Ga0316624, IMG submission 207657) | Wetland soil microbial communities from Old Woman Creek delta, Ohio, United States - OWC_Aug_N3_C1_D5_A | ecosystem: Environmental > Terrestrial > Soil > Wetlands | place: USA: Ohio... | reverse complement strand
ATCTCCAGCATATTTGTATCGTATTTCGCCTTGTTCATGTGGGACCTGAACATCCTGATAGCAGCCCCGATCGCCGTGGCGGCTTCAGTGGCAATCAGCCTATTCACTATGTATCTGCTCCAAAGGGTCGCGCAGAACGACCAACGAGTGATATTCCTCTCCCTTGGAATGGCAATAGTCATGGAGAACCTTCTTCTGGCAGCGTTTGGAGGAAACTACCGTTTTGCACCAACTGTCATTCCGGGCATCATAGAGATAGCCGGAGTGAGAATCGCGACCTATCGCCTCGTTGTCTTCGTCATCACGATTGCGATCTTCGCCATTCTGTCACTACTCGTGAACCGGACACGTGTTGGTAGGTCGATGCGAGCCGTCTCTCAGAGGGAGGACGCATCGTGGTTGATGGGAATAGATGTGAAGCGGGTCAAGATGTTGACTGCGGGACTAGCAGGGGCGCTGGCAGCCATCTCAGGGTTGCTGCTCCTTCCGATTTACGCGATATACCCCGCGATGGGCTGGGAGTATCTCCTCATAGGATTTGCAATAGTCATCCTGGGAGGACTAGGGAGTCTCAACGGAACTCTGCTTGGAGGCGTGGTCTTGGGGACGGCGGAATCTCTGTTTGGCTACTACGTGTCATCGGGTCTGAGAGGTGTACTATACTTCGTGGTGATAATCATTGTGCTTCTAGTCCGCCCGTCTGGGTTGCTGGGTAAGAAGACAGGGTGATGCAGATGACACAAGTGGATTCTTCTTCGCAAGGCACGCATGCAGGACCGGAAGGACTGCCGCGCAGGGCGGTCAATACCGTCAAGACTGTTCTCAGTCCAAGGTTCATCAAGTCGCACAAGTTGTTCATTATCCTCCTCTTCCTCCTCTGTCTTTATCCAATAGGGCCGCAATTGGCCGGAATGGACTACTTGATTCACATCGCCGTGATAGCGAACCTCTTCGCCATCATCGCTATCGCATGGGATATTAACGGAGGATATACGGGTCAGGGGAACTTGGCCCCGGGTCTGTTTGCAGGTATAGCAGGTTATACTTCGGCAATCCTCACGACTCAGGCGGGGTGGCCAATTCTCCCGAGCGCGATTCTGGGCGTTTTCTTCTCCTTCTTGATTGCATTGGGCATTGGCTTTCCATCGCTGCGCGTTCGTGGACCATATCTAGTGATAGTCACATTCAGCGTGGCAGAGGTTGCAAGGAAACTGACAATCTACTACTCGGCAGTCACGAAAGGAGAGGAGGGCATTGGCGGGATACCGCGCATAGTAGATGGAGCCTTTGCCAACTTCTACTGGACCTTGTTCATGCTCATGGTTGTCTTTATCGTATCCAAGATCATAATCGAGTCGAAATGGGGGTTGGCGTTCAAGGCCATCGCGGCAGATGAAACGCGAGCACGGACACTCGGCATCGACGTAACGTGGTACAAGTTGCTCAGTTTCAGCATCTGCGGCGTGGTAGCTGGCATTGGCGGGGTACTGTACGCTCACTACCAGGCACACATCGATCCTAGCTTCTTCGCGATTCTTATGGCAATTCTCATAATATCCATGGCAGTCACCGGAGGAGAAAAGACTCTTCTTGGTCCGATCGTCGGCGCGTATATACTGCAGTTCTCAAGCGAGGGACTCAGGTTCGCCTCTGCTGGCGCCCCCTGGGTAAGGCTCATCATGTATGGCCTGCTGCTATCAGTCGTAATGCTATTCCTGCCCGGAGGCATCCTCAGCCTGTTTAGGAATGATGGCAGTAGCGGGAAGGTCTCAGCATCTAATCGGGTCATGGCTTCTCTCCGCAAGATCTTCCTCGTACAGGACGTGAAGAAGGAAGTCGTCCAAGAGGAGGCAGAGGCTCCAACATAGTTCGGTCTGCCTCCTCCTCTTTTCGTGCGAATAGTTCTTCCCGAGAAATCCGAAATACGCATGGACTGCATGACTGATTGCGGCAGGTCCTTGCCACTTCAGCCCATGCTTGTCCACAGGGACTACAAGAATCGTCCTGACTATGCAGAGGACTTCACGCATTGCAGCTCGCTAAGAAGTGCGTCGCACTACTGGCTCGAAACGGGCTTCTTCTTCCTTTCGGAACTCTGAACACTCGGAAGGCGGCCAATTGACTCTAGCTCGTCTGCAACTTCCTTCAGATCCAGTTCTTCAAGCTTCTTCCTAGTGGGGGATCCAGTCTTGACGTCCCATCCTCTCAAGGTGTAGTACTCGTCCAGTAAGGTATCAAGCTTCTCTTGGGTGACCAAGGCCTTCTCAGTATTGCGTGGAGCGAATGGTTGAATCTCCTTCTTGAACCGTTCTGGGACTGTGTCGTGCTCGCGCTGACCGAATCCGAATCTCATGTTGAAAGCTTTCTCCGTGTTGGTGATTCTCTCGCCAATCTCGAGTACGCTGCTTCCCGTCTGTGGCAGGCCCGTCACGGCAGTAATCAGCTCAGCAAGACCGTCGGGCTTCCCGCTGGAGCTGACAAAGTACGTCGGAATCATGAGGTTCAACGATGGAACCTTGCAGATACCAATCGCATCATCCACTGCCCCAATCTCCTCGCAGAGCTTCACGAAGAATGGCTTCCCCTTGAGTGACCACTCATCCGTCGACTCCGCAGGGACACCGAAGATTTTGGTAGCCATGTCCTGATAGGCCTTCACAGAGGCCACGGCGATGTTAGCCCTCAAGTGATCACCTCCCCGAGTGGATGTCGAGTAAGCGAGCGCCCACCCGAACGAACCCCTCGGATCGACCGCAGTCCACGACAGCTTCTTTGTGTGGATGACGTACTTCAACGTGTCTCGACCTATTCTCTCTGCTGCTGCATATGGCCCATCGGCAAGCACATCGCCGAAGCCCTCTCTCCGGGCCATTCTCTTCAGGAGCTCCACGGCCGCCTCTGCGTTACCCCAATTAAGCTTCAATCCCCCTGTATCATTCTCTGTTATGATGCCTTTTTCATAGCAGTGCATTGCCCACGCAATAGATGTCCCTGCCGTCACCACATCGAGTCCCAGTTCATTACATAGCATGTTCATGTGAAGCATAGCGCCCATATCATAGATACCCAGATTCGCACCAAGATGCGTTTGTCCCTCATACTCAGGCCCCTCACTCATGGTGCCTGCATAGGGACCATCTGGCACGAGGTACACATGACTGCAGGATATGGGGCAGTTGTAGCAGCCTTTGCTCTTCAGTGAGAACTCCTCAAAAAGTCGCTCTCCGCTCAACGCCCATTGTGCCTTTTCATCCAGCTTGTTCTCCGACCAGTTCTTCACTGCTAGGCGTCCGGCCGTGCTGATAGCCTTCAAGAGGAAGGTGGTTCCTATGTTCCTCCAGGTTTCGTAGAATGGGTGTTCCAGTATCTGACGCGTCGCTTCAGAAACAAGAGACACATACTTCTCGGGGTCTGCGATCTGAACAGGCTTTGTGCCTACGACCGCGATCCCCTTTAGGTTCTTGGACCCCATCACCGCGCCTATGCCAGTCCTGCCTGCTGCTCGTGTCAGGTCACTCAGTACGGCTGCGCCTTGGGCCTTGTTCTCACCAGCGGGTCCAATGGCAGCGACCTTGGCCTCGTCTTCGCCAACTTCTTCTCTAATCGCACGAGTGGTTTCTGATAGGGTCTTCCCCCAGATAGCCGATGCACTTCTGAGTTCAGCTTCGCCGTCGTTTATCCACAGATAGACAGGCTTCGGGGAGATTCCATGAAAGACAATGTTGTCGAATCCGCTGAACTTGATCTCCGGAGCCCAGTGTCCGCCCGCGTTTGAGTCCCCAATGAGACCTGTCGACGGAGATCTTGAAGTGACATTCCACCTGCCGCAGCTTGGCGCAAGCGTCCCGACCAAGGGTCCGACTCCGAAAATCACACGATTCTCGGGGTCAAAGGCCGCGGTACCAGCCTTCACTTCGTCGTAGAGGAATTTGATGTTAGCTCCTCTTCCTCCGAGGTATCCCTTCATCACTTCTCTTGGAAGGTCATCGACTACGACCTTGCCCTTCGTGAGATCGGCCCTTATCACCTTCCCAGTGAAACCATAGACTTGGCGACCCATGCTACTGCCTCTGAATTCCCTACAGACACTGGTGAATTCCACCGAATCTGTGGTCAGTATTTGCAGGAACTTAAACTCAAAGGCTGCTAATTCGAAAGAGATATAAAATGATTGCCATTGATGCGGATGGCAGTCAAAATGCCCGAAACCACTGTCAGAATCAGAATCATCCATCCGTTCATCAGATATGCGGAAGATGTGGTTCTGAGAAACGGCTGCAACTCTCTCAAGGCGGTGATGAGAATCCTCTTGGAGAAGGCAGGCGAACATGGGAGATTCGGACAGATGGGACGTGAGAGAATCGATCGCCTTAGAGGCTGCATCGTTATGCGAAATGGAATCCAGGTTGCTCATTTCGATGACCGTGAGTTCGCCATCGAGGATGGAGCTGACTTGGAGCTCCGAAATGGCGAGGAGATTACTGTTATGTTGCCCATAGCTGGAGGTTGACTTGCGTGCAGGATTCTGTTCTGTTGAGATGTGAAAACCTTACGAAGAGCTTCGGCGGGCTTGTGGCTGTCAGTGACCTCTCCTTTGACATTCAAAAGGGCGAAGTTCTGGGCCTCATCGGCCCGAACGGAGCCGGAAAGACGACCGTCTTCAATCTCCTCACCGGTGTGTTGAAGGCTGACTCAGGTCAGGTGATGTTCCATGACAAGAACCTGCTGAAGATACCAGCCCACAAGATCACCGAACTGGGCATAGCAAGGACGTTCCAGCTGATAAGGGCGTTTGAGGGCATGACCGTCCTGGACAATGTCATAATCGGCGGACTATTCGGAAGACGGAAGACTCACGAGGTGGCAAAGGACGATGCACTGCGGCACCTGTCTTTTGTTGGCTTGGACAACTGCGCTGACATGCTTGTCAGGAATCTCACGCCCTTCGACAGGAAGAGAACTGAGCTAGCCGCCGCCCTTAATACAGAACCCGAACTCATTCTCCTTGACGAGTTCATAGCCGGACTGAACGAGTCTGAGATTCACAACGCACTCACAATGACCCGCAAGATTCGAGACGAGGCAGGCAAGACACTGTTCTGGATTGAGCATGTCATGAAAGCCATAATGAGCGTTGCTGAGAGGATAGTCGTGATTGACTACGGGAAGAAGATTGCTGATGGCCCTCCCAAGGAGATATCCAAGAACGAACAGGTTATTGCGGCCTATTTGGGTTCCCGATATGTAGAGGAGAGTGACAAGTCTGCTAAAAGTGAATAGCATCGATGTGTTTCGTGGCGCTGCTCATGTCCTTAGAGGCGTCACACTTGAGGTCAGGAAGAACGAGAGAGTCGCAATCATAGGTCCGAATGCAGCCGGCAAGACAACCACTTTCATGACAATCGCTGGCCTGCTGAAACCTAAGGCGGGATCCATTGAGCTACTGGGCGAAAGAATCGATCTGCTTGCGCCCAACAAGATTCTGACGAGAGGAATTGCGCTCGTGCCAGAGGGACGCATGATATTCCCTGAGATGAAGGTCATAGAAAACCTCGAACTTGGGGCCTACATACACGGAGGACTGAAGGGAATTCCTGAGACGGTCGAGTGGGTGTACCAGCTCTTCCCAATACTCAAGGAACGGGAGGACCAGGCAGGAGCCTCGCTAAGCGGTGGAGAACAACAGATGCTTGCCATTGGACGTGCACTGATGTCCAAGCCAAAGCTGCTTCTGCTCGATGAGCCCTCGCAGGGTCTGGCTCCGATTGTTGTGAAAAAGGTCTTTGATGCCATGGAGGAGATACGAAAGAGCGGCACCTCAATTCTGGTATCGGAACAGAACGTTCGTCTCGCTCTCGATTTCTGCGACCGCGGGTACATACTTGAGAACGGTTCCGTAGTTCTGCAGGACCAAGCATGCGACCTGATCAACAACGATCATGTCAGGCAGGCGTATCTCGGCATCTAGATGGAAACTCACCCTGTCCCGTGAACCTTAGGACTGTCAGCACAGGCAGGAACCATCATAGTACAGGTAGTAGGTTGCAGAGTATACAAGATTCGAAAGAGTATTATAGAAGTCCTGCAACGTGCCGCCGAAAGGTCGAATCGCTATGATGTTCGCAAAAGATAGGAAACTACACGATAGGATATATCCTGAGTTTCCGTCCTCCGAGTACGAAGCGCGAAACCAGAAAGCCAAGAAATCGATGGAGGCGAACGGTTTACAGGCCATCCTGGTCAGCGAAGCTAAGAACGTTGAGTACTTCACTGGTTGCATGACGGCGATAGGACCACGTGTGGGAATCATTCCTGCCAGTGGAGAACCGCTGCTCATCGTTCCCGCATACCTAAGCGGAACAGCCGAGAAGACCTCTTGGGTCAGGAACATAGAGAGATTCAGTGAGGGACATTTGAAGAAGGAGCAGATGGGGTTTGTCAATCTCATTGTTTCGGCCCTCGAATCAATGGGTCTGGGACGGGCCAAGATAGGGCTCGAGTATCCCGAGGACCAGCAGTTTTCAGAGAGCGGCCTTCACTTCACCGAGTACGAGTACTTGAGGCACAGCATGGACAAAGCCAGCCTTGTCAGTGGGTCAAAGGTGATCTGGAGCTGTAGGAGCGTGAAGTCACCACTTGAAATTGAGCAACTTGAGAAAGCGGCATCGATTGCGATGAAAGGCTACAGTGCCGCGCGTGACCAAGTCAAGAAAGGCATGTCAGAGATTGAGATTGCGCGGATATACAGGCGGGTCTATGTTGAAGAACAGGCTAGGCTGGGTCACAATACAGCTGAACTTGGAAACCTCAATATCCGAGCAGGACCCGAGAGATACGCTATGGCCGACACGTTCAACCAAGAAAGGAAGATCCAGAACGGCGATGTTGTAGTGATGAATTGTGGCGCGTGGTTCCGCCGCTACTTCGCGAACTTCTCTAGGTACGCCTTCGTGGGCAAACCCAGTCCGAAGCAGACAAAGGGCTACGAAGCAATTGCCGAGTCAATCCAAGCCTTCTCTGATCATCTGAAGCCAGGTGTCACCGCCGCCGAGGTTCATGAGCCTGCGATTGCCCCACTCAAGAAGAGCGGAGTGGGCGAGTCTTTCGACCACACCGGGATTGGGGTTGGTCTCTACATCCACGAGCCTCCTTACATCGGCGCAAACAGACAGGAGATAATGGAGCCGGGCAACATATTCAGTTTCCAGTCGTGGTTATATGACGTCAAACCGGGAGGAATGGGCGTCCTCGGTTATGAACATGAATTCTTAGTCACTCAGAAGGGATGCAGGCCCATCGTCCCGCTGGAGAAGAATCACCTCTGGACCATATAGTGCCATTAGTAGCTGACTCAATTCAGGGGACGTCGAAACATGAAAGAGTTCACACTTACGTTCGAAGGGTCGAGCGTTGCAGCAACGGCTGTTCTCATGGAGCAGGACGCACCGCGAACATGCAACGCCTTCTGGAAGGCCTTGCCAGTAAAGCTAGAAGCAGTCCATTCCTCATGGTCAGGTGAATGTATCATCATAGTCCCCTGCGGCGTGGAAACCGAGAAGGACTACCTGCCAGAAAACCAGACCATATACATCGGTCCCGGAGAGATAGCATTGTACACTCCAGTTCAGGAACTCTTGGTCTTCTATGGACGGGGGCAGCCCCGGTGGAGAAACGGCCCCTGCCCATCGACCGTCTTCGCCAGAATAACCGATGGGCTGGACGCCTTCTCACAGATGTGCAGAAAGCTCCCCAAAGAGGGAGCTAAGCGACTGCTCATTCGAAAGAAGGAATGATGTGCTTTTTGAACATTGAAATCATTTCCAAGACTTCGGCGGTCGACGGTAGGTAGAGAGCAACAAGCTCATCCACATGGGCCTGAATCGCCTCTATCTGTTCGATACAGCTCCTCACTGTCCCCGATATGGCGAAGCTCTTCACTAAGTGTTCAGGAATCATTCCCGCTGCCCGCGGCCTGTCAGTCTTTATGACTTCGGCAATCTTGGCTGCTGATTCAACTGCGTTAATCATTTCGAGCGCCCAGCTTGGCGTTGTGGGGATCAGAATTGCCACAGTGGACTTGACACCCTCAACCTTGCCCTTGTCTGATACTGCCACAGGGACGAACTCAATCACCTCGATCTTGTCGCGTCCCGACTCTTTCAACCCCTCCTGAACTTTCTCTATGTATGTCGGAAGAGCGTCGAGAGGAGGATTCAGTATGATGCCGTCGGCTATCTGCCCTGCGAGCTTCGATAGGGCGGGACCTCTTGTTCCAATGTAGACTGGAATGGAGTACTTGCCGAAGAGTCTCGTGTTCACAAAAGGAATGACCTCGCCCTTGAAATCTACAGGCACGCCATCGAACAACTGCCGCAGGACTTGGACCGATTCGCGAAGTGCAGTGGCCGGCCTGTTCCACATCTCAATGTTAAGCGGACGAAGAGGTAGCGTTCCTCCCGCTCCCATTCCCAGAACCAGCCTTTCTCCAAGCAGATCCGCCATGGATGCAAAAGCAACTCCGGTGGTTGCCACGTGCCGCGAATATGGATTGGCAACGCCGCAACCTAGTCTGATGTGCTCGGTGTTCATACCTATCGCGGTCATCGCGATGAACGGGTCACGCCATCCGTAGGCGGGCACGTGGTCTGCCATCCAAACAGTACTGAAGCCGGCCTGCTCTGCAGCTTGAGAAACCTTCACCATTTCCTTCATGCTCGCACTGCCGAGCTCGATTCCAAACTTCATTCGACCAGAACCTTCCTAAGCTGCGGTTTTGCAGAACCCGACACATAAATCTTGTGTCCACCACAAGTAATATAATGTCCGATTGATTCGGCTTCAACATGCAAAAGGTCCTGGCCATCGAGGCGGAAAAGTGCACAGGCTGCAGGATATGTGAGTCTTGGTGCTCCTACCTTCACGAAAAAGAACTCATGCCCGTAAGGTCCAGAATTCACGTGATCAAATGGGAAGAGAAAGGTCTCGATGTTCCGATGACCTGCCAACAGTGCGAGATTCCTGTATGTTTGAGTGTCTGTCCCGTCAAGGCAGTGTCCAAAAATCCTGAAACGGGGTTAGTGTCAGTAGATGACGAGCGGTGCATTGGATGCAGACTGTGTGTGGTCGCTTGTCCATTCGGAGGATGCTCTATCGACCCTGTCACGCACAAGATGTTCAAGTGTGATCTTTGTGGTGGAAACCCTGAATGTGCCCAAAGATGTCCACGGGAAGCAATCAAGTTCATGCCGTCTACCAAGGTAGCCACAATGAAGATGAGGAGCTCCGCCACCAAGATTTCCGAGATTCTGCAGAAACTCAGTAGCCCGTCGCCGCAAAAGACCTCTTAATGGAGGCTCGCCCTCAGCATAGGTTACGCATTTTCTCGGAGCTCTCGGAATCCCCAAGCGGTGTAGAGACCAACTCATCTGAAACCAAGCCTAGCCAGAAGCTCAAGCGGACTGACCTTGTGTTGCTCGAAGCCTATCTCAGACTGGTCAATCCCGATCGCAAGAGCAAGAAGCTCTGGATACAAGAAAACCGGAATCTGCCTTGATTCTTCGATCTTGTCGATCCATGAGAGTATCTCTTGACTACTGTCATACTGCGAGAAGCAGCTCGCGCATATCACAACCAAGCAGTCGGCCTTTGCACGAACCAAGTCCATGTGTTTTCGGTGCACTGACTCCAGTGAATAGTCTCTATCGACAGGATTGGCGAACACAAGACAGCACTCATTCTGGCTGTCGTACTCGACAATCTCAGCACCAAGTGCCTCGCAGAGCTTCTCAAGCACTCGTGGCTTCCGGAGGCCACAGTAATCCTCCAGCTCCTCATATGCATGGCAGCCGTAGTGCACGGCTACCTTCAGTCCGGTCAGAGGCGTCTTGACGTTCTGAGCTATCCTATCGGGAGTCACATCTTCATAGAGAGCACGAAGAAGACTCCTCACTCCGATGCTGCCCTTGTACTCCCGGTTCACTTCTTTGAGAACAGCGTTGACGCGTCCTCTCATGTTCTCATCCGTTCGAAGCTTCTTGTTCACTCTCGACAGCGTCATAGTACAGCCATTGCATGGTGAAAGTATGTCTAGACCCATCTCCTGGGCAAGACTGAGATTCCTGGCTCCCAGTAGGTAGAACATATCCTCATCGATGATATCGAAGGTCATCGGCGCGGGACAGCAGGTCATGCCGTCGAGGTACCTCACCGAAACGCCGAGCCGTTCCAGAACCCTGAGAAGCAGTCGCTCGTATTGAGGAAACCCTGACGGAATGCTGCAGCCGGGAAAGAATGCAAACTCCATCATGACACAATCATCGTCCTAGTCCGTTCGCGGTGGGTCCTTCTTCTTTGCAAGAATCTTTACGTCGTCAGTATCGAATCTAATCTGAGGAAGACCCAGAGACCTTCTGCTGGCCAGCTGGGATTCAGGCACCGGGATTGCGGTCCCTGTTTCCAGAATACTCTCGGTCAAGTTCCTGAAATGCTCCATGATGGCACCAGTGCTATCACGATTCAGTATCTCGGAATAGAACGAAAAGAGGATGTTTCTTGGACTATCCGCGGCTTTCAGGCGTTTCAGACGAGCGTAGATCTTCTTTCGAGAGTACAACTGAAGTCCCCGACGCAATTCAGTTTCTGAATCCGATATATAGTCGTTCATATGTTCAGGCCAACCTCCTGACGTCGGAAGGCCAGACGGATTCCTCTAGACAACTATGACAGCTAGAACTACGCCTAGAGTAGCTACTAGCGTACCTGCAATAGTGCTCCATCTGACTCTCTCCTTTAGACCCGATATTGACATGGGAAGGGCAAAGATGGGCGCAATTGAACCCACCACTGCCGAAATCGTTGCCCCTGCATACTTGATTGACGCTACCCAGAACAAGGACCCAATCGAGAAACCAAACAGGCTCGCCAATATGATTACCTTTGAAACCCTTCTGGAGGGCAAGGGCTTCCCGGAGATTCTCCCTCCAACGAATATCGGCAGCATTACCAAGGAACCAAAGAACATCCTCACCAAGTTGCCGTCTATCGCGTCTATTCCTGAAACTCCGACCTGTATAAGAATGGCTGATACCGACAACATCACTGATGTGAGAGCAGCAAGTGCGAGACCTGCTCGATCGACGCTTCCTTTGGTTTCCGCGTCAGGCTTCCCGTTGGACACATCATTCCTTGAAACAGGAATAATTCCGACGACCACGAGGGCAACGCCGATCAGCCGAATCACGGAGAAGCCCTCACCAAGCAGCATAACTGAGAATAGATACGTGATGACGGGGTAACTGTGCGCGATTGGGAATGCTACCGCGACCCCAACTCGGTTCTGGCTGTTGAGGTAGGCAAGGTCTCCGAATGCGGCTCCAAACAGCACTGATACTGCAAGGAAGAACATGGAGTCAAGAGAGATCGAACTCACCGAAGCTCTGAGCGGCAGAAAGACGACCACAGCAGTGAACGCAAGACAGACCCAGACCTTGATCGCATTGGAGTCCGCTGGTGTGATGTGTTCCTTCTGTGACTTGAAGACTACGTTCTGAGCTGAAAAAAGAAGTGCGGATAGTAGACCACTAGCTACACCTACGAACAAGTCAGGTACTGTCTGCATCTCTGTTCACTTCCAGCTGCCTGCCTCGGCCGCTCGCGCTGGAAACCCAGTAAGCATGATTGGCCTCGGAGAAGGTAATGGTCCTCAAAGCCGCAGGTTCCTGCGACCTCATCAGATCCGACTTGGGACGGGGCTGCAAGACGCGCAACTTAACTGTTTCGAACTTGCAGACTTTCCATGTACTTTTTATATTACATCGCAGGGACCGCCAGCGGTAGCCTGTATGTCAAACGCAGTGAAGCAGTACATTCTCCTTCTCATTGCGATGTTCTTCTGGGGCGCGAGCTGGTCATCCACCAAGGTCCTCGTTTCGATTGCTCAACCCATGACAATCGGGTTCTTCAGATACTCAGTTGCTGCGATGCTCTTCACTGTTCTTCTCGGGTTTGAGAGAAAGACACCATGGAGTCTCTTCACTCGTTCCACCTATCGAAGCTTGGTTCTCGCGGGTGTCACGGGCATCTTCGCGTTCATAGTTCTCAGCATCATTGGGACGGGCTATTCGACCGCAGGACAAGCATCAATCATAGCCGGGCTGAACCCTGTAACAGTCATGCTGTTCGCATATTTCGTTCACAGAGAAAGACTCACCAACACATGGCAGTACAGCGGGTTCGTCCTTGCGTTCCTTGGCATCGTGTTTGTAGTTGGAGTCCAGTACCTAGTCGAGTTCAATGCGGGATACCTGACTGGCAACATCATTCTGGTGGCGGCCATGGTATTGTGGGGAGCGTATTCAGCGGCGAGCAAGTCAGCCATGAAGACACTCGGGTCCATCGAAGTGACGGCTGGAAGCGTGTATGTTGGATGGCTGATGTTTGGTGTCGGATCTTTGACTGAAACTGGTTCAATCGGGAGTGCCGTTTCGAGCTGGACATTCTGGTTGAATGTACTCTTCCTCGGAGCCTTCTCAACCGTCCTCGGCTTCACAATCTTTGTTGATTCCATCGGAAAGATCGGTGCAACGAGAACAGGAGCCTTCAACAGTTTCGTGCCGATATTCGGTGTAGCTGCATCGATTGTCCTGCTGGGCGAAGCTGTCTATTGGACCACTGCATTGGGACTGGTCTTCGTGGTGCTCGGCCTACTGATAATCAACGCGCCAACTGCGGACAAGCCCCAGCCCGGAACTTCGTCAGACAATGCCAAACATAAGAACCATGGCTTTGAATCACATGGGTCCTGATTCAGGCTGAGTGGTATTGCCCTTCGCGGGCTTCTTGTATCGAGGCATGCAAATCACCTCTCGTATTTCCAAATCAAAGAAGTTGTTCATGTGCGCAGGTCGCACTACCAGTGCGGTATCGGCACCTCCCCCAGTGCCTGCAATGACCACGACTTCGATGTCGGGACCACACGGGATGTACCCGCTGTCCGCTGCCATTATGGTGGCCTCGATGCACACCTTCACACCTACGCCAACAATTCTTCGAAATGCCTCTGCGATTGCCTCAACACGCGAGGTGCCCCCAAGAACTCGCGATATGGATCGCTCAACCCCAGAAAGGACATGAGACTGCGTCATCACTTTCACATTGAGAGACCTAAGTCTGTCAAGGTTAGCTGCGTCCATCAACCACTTGCCCTCTTCACTGAATCCGAAATGCTCCGCGACCACAACGACCTCGATGTCAGTGTCTGCAAGTGCCTCGGCTGCCATCACCCCGGTCCTTCCCGTCGTGCTTGCCACGACAAGCGTCTTCAAGCCCAGTTCCAGTGCTCTCTTCCTTGCACACGAGATGGCTGCTTCAGTGTTAACGCGGCCGGGTTTCTCAAAGTAGGTTATCTCCGACGTCTTGCTCTTGATGGAATCCCTCACTGCGACATCCCAGTCTGTGAACTCTGCAACCTTTAATAACCTTTTTAGATGGATGTGCAAGATACGCGGGGCAGTGATGAACGCGTCGGAGAACTAAGAAATGCTAGGTGTATTCGATCATGTCGGCATTGTTGTACGTAATGTAGAGAAAGCAGTACGATTCTACTCTGAGGTCCTTGGATGGAAGCTTCCCGCCGAAGGACCATACTCCAAGATTCTCACAGTGGATGTACCAGGCGAGAAGATCAGATATGCGATGCTCTCTTCGAGAGAGAACTACGTGGAGTTTCTTGAACCACAAGAAGGAGTATGGATGGACTACCTCCGGGAAAAAGGAGAGGGAGCCATCTGTGAACTGTGTGTCCTCGTGGATGACATCGTCAAGGCAAGGAAGCAGCTAGAGGCGAAAGGTATTGTTCCAACGGACCGCTTCAAGAAGCCTCTCAAGGAGGGGTTCATGGAGGCACCGTCAGGATCCAGATACTTCTACCTACCTGAAGACAAAACGCTCGGAACATGGATTGAGGTCCTAGAGCGTCCAAAGGTGAAGAAGACATAGTTGAGCGGCAGAAAGCGCCGTGTGGAGAACCGGCAGGAATGGAGCTAGATGAGATGACTGCGACCAAGAAGAAGCTAGTCGAGCTGTATACCAACACCTTGAGAATTCGGCTGTTCGAGGAACGCGTGTGGGATCTCTTCAGTCAGAACCTAATCCCGGGAACCGTCCATCTCTACCTAGGCCAAGAAGCTGTTGCCGCTGGAGTGGCAGGCGCTCTCGAGAAGAAGGACTGGGTCCAGAGCACCCATCGGGGACATGGTCACGTGATAGCCAAAGGAGCCGACATGAAAGCAGCAATGGCCGAACTCATGGGTAAGAGGACGGGGTCAAACAAGGGCAAGGGCGGATCCATGCACATTACCCAGTTCTCAGCGGGAGTCCTTGGTGCAACTGGCGTCGTCGCGTCCGGGCTTCCAATCGCAGTCGGTGCTGCATTATCTGCGAAGATGCGCCGCTCGGGTGAGATAGTAGTGTGTTTCTTTGGCGATGGCGCATCAAACAATGGAACGTTTGGTGAATGCCTCAACATGTCGAGCATCTGGAAGCTTCCTGTGATCTGGGTTATTGAAAACAACCTGTACGCTATGGGAACTCCGATTAAGACGGTGTGTCCGACGACTGACATAGCCAGGAGAGCAGATGGATATTGCATTCCCAACGTCGTAGTCAACGGAAACGACGCAGTGGAGGTGTACGAAGCCGCTGCAGAGGCGGCATCTCGGGCCAGAGAAGGCAATGGGCCCACAGTCATCGAATGCAAAACCTATCGCCTGAAGGGCCACTCCCGCTTCGACCCTGGGAAGTACAGACCCGAAGACGAGGTCAAGGCGTGGCTGGAGAGAGACGCAGTCGCGACAACACTGCAGGCAGTAATCGAAAGGAAGGGTATCACGAAGTTGCAAGCTGATGCAGTAAGGGTGGACGTCCAGAAAGAGGTTGACGAGGCGGCCAAGTATGCCCTCGAATCCCCATATCCGGACCTGGGTGAAACCTTCACCAGTGTGTACACGGAGGTGCGATAGTGCCAGAGATCACCTACAGAGAGGCACTCAGGCAGGCCCTGAGAGAGGAGATGATCCGTGATGAACGCGTCTTTCTGATTGGAGAAGACTTGGGTCGCAATTGGGGGGGCGCCTTCCAGGTCACAAAGGGCCTTGCCGAGGAGTTCGGCGATGAACGCGTGATAGACGCGCCTATCTCTGAGAACTCTTTTGTGGGGGCCTGTGTCGGCGCCGCAATCACAGGGATGAAACCTGTGGGTGAGATAATGTTTGGCGATCTCATCTCTCTCGCTGTTGACCAGATCTGCAACCAAGCGGCGAAAATGCACTACATGTTCGGAGGCCAGACCTCGGTGCCGATGGTCCTGCGGACCCCGTTTGGGGAGTTCAGGAACATGGCAGCTCAGCACTCACAGTCACTGGAGGCATGGTTCATGCACACCCCGGGCCTCAAAATCGCTGTACCGGCCTTCGCAAGTGACGCAAAGGGACTACTTAAGGCAGCAATAAGGGATCCAGACCCCGTGTTGTTCTTCGAGCACAAGATGTTATACGATAAGAAGGAAGAGGTACCGACAAGCGAGTATCTTGTCGAATTCGGCCAGGCACGCGTGAGAAGGGAAGGCGATGATGTGACTGTTTGGGCGACTCACTACATGGCCCACAAGGCGCTCGAGGCCGCTGACGAACTTGCCAAGGAAGGAATAAGCGTAGAGGTTATCGACCCTCGCACACTCGCGCCTCTTGACAAAGGAACATTGATTCGGTCCGTGAAGAAGACCGGCCGGGTCGTCTTGGCTACCGAGGAAACAAAAACTGGCGCCACTACAGCTGAGGTCGGTTCAATCATCATGGAAGAAGCGTTCGACTGGCTTGATGCCCCTGTAAAGAGGGTCAATGCACCCGACACACCGGTGCCATTCAGTCCGCCGCTTGAGCAACACTACATCCCAACGAAGGCAGCAATAGCAGCGGCAGCTAGGGAGATTGTCTAGCCGGTCGACAGCGTGAGATTCTCGAAAATGCCGAGGACGTACTGAACAGAAGGGGTTAAAGCGTAGGTCAGCAGACGGTTCTGCGGCAGTGATGACATGATAAGACTTGCAGTAGGCCAGATGGAACCTATCGTCCATGATTTGACGGGTAATATGTCTAGGATGATGGCTCTGCTTGAATCAGCAACGCAAGAAGCGGTTGATGTTCTCGTTCTGCCGGAACTAATGAACTCGGGAGCCTTCTTCAACAGTCAAGAGGAAGCGATCGAGCTATCGGAGGAAATCCCCAGGGGTCCTTTCTCGCAGGCATTGGCCAAGTGGTCGAGGAAAGACCGAATGGTTGTTGGTGGGATAAGTGAAAGCACACCTAAGGGTCTCTACAACTCAGCCGCGATATTCGGCAAAGGAAAGCACTTGGCCACCTACAGGAAAATCCACCTGTTCGATACAGAGAAGCTGTGGTT
>Ga0316624_10000277_pt1 | contig 16457 bp, 19 predicted proteins | sample OWC_Aug_N3_C1_D5_FD_207657 | JGI IMG/M metagenome (GOLD analysis project Ga0316624, IMG submission 207657) | Wetland soil microbial communities from Old Woman Creek delta, Ohio, United States - OWC_Aug_N3_C1_D5_A | ecosystem: Environmental > Terrestrial > Soil > Wetlands | place: USA: Ohio... | reverse complement strand
GGGATGATCACGCTCAGATAGGCATTGGCGCCCTGCAGATTGTAGTGCTGCTCGCGATGGCGCCAGCCGCCGACCAGCAGCGAGCCGCCCACCATGCCGCCGAGCAGGATCATCACGATGGCGAACAACGTGTCGCGCACCAGCGTCGGGTTGTTGGCGCCGTGCAGCATCACGGCCGAGATGCTCATGACCTCGATGGCCGTCACCGACAGCGTGAGCACGAGCGTGCCGTAGGGTTCGCCCAGGGCTTCGGCGATATGGTCGGCATGGCGCACCACCGCGAGCGCGGAGCCCATGACCACGGCGAACAGCCAGACGAAGATGAACGCGAACCAGAGCGGATGGCTCTGCCTGGCGAACAGCCGCTCACCGGCCAGCAGGAAGGCGAGCGCGGTCGCGAGGCTGACGCCCAAAAACCATTCGGCGCGGATCGCCTTCGACACTTTAGCCGCACTCCTGTTCAAGCCGCCCGCCGCCCCCGAAGAGGTGGTCACCGGAAGGCGTGTTGGGCCTTATCATCGCCCGGTCTTTCCCTCAGCAAGGCATAGTATCCAAAAGCTGAAAGTGCCACATAGAGGCCGCCGCGCATGTTGACCGCTGCTTTTACCATGCTCGCCGTCGCCGTGGTCGCGGGCTCGCTGCTTGCGGTGCTGCATGTCCGCGAGGGCGCGGGTCTACCGGCCTGGCCGCTGGCCGCGCTGCATGGGAGCCTCGCACTCGCAGGGCTCGGCCTGCTCGCGCTGGCGCTGCGCGGGCCGGCGCGCGGCGCCGACCAAGGCACCGCCGGTTTCGGCGTGGCGGCCGCCGCCGCGCTCGCGCTGGCGGCGCTGGTAGGAGCGGCGCTGTTGGCCGCGCGCCTGCGCAAGCGGCGCGTGGCAGGAACGCTGATCGCCGTGCACGCCACGATCGCAGTCACCGGCTTCGTCGTGCTCGCGGCTTATTTCTTCGCCGGCTAGAGCGCGGCGTCCGGCAAGTCGTCGGGGAAAGGCCCAAGACCCGCGAAGCGCGCGTCCGGGCCTGCAACCGACTCGATCAGCTCGTAGTAGAGCATCTTGTAGGTGAGGAACAGACAGCCGGCGTCCTGCAGGCGCGCGAGCGCGGCGGCGACATTGCGCGCGGAGGAGAAGATCAGCTCTTCCATCACGTAGACCTCGTAGCCCTGCGCGATGAGGCCGAGGCACGATTGCATTACGCAGACGTCGGTCTCGCAACCGGCCACGATCACCTGCGGCCGCTTCAGGCGCGCAAGATGCGCCTTGATCTTGCCGTCCTTGGTGAGATCGAAGTAGTCCTTTTCGAAGGTCTTGGCGCGCGCGCCCAAATGCTTGCCGACTTCCCGCGGCAGCGTGCCTTTGACGTCGAGCGGCCGCTCCAGCGTCACTACCAGCGGGATGCCGAAGGCATCGAGCAGGCGCACCAGATTGGCGGTGTTGGTCTTTATGCGTGCGCGCAGCCGCGCATCTATCTGCGCCAAGAAAAAGCCCTGCAGGTCGACGATCGCGGCGCAGCAGCGCTCGGGGACAATACGCTTCACCGCCGTCATGCCGCCTGCCCCTCTCACAATAATACAATATTAAGTCCGCCGCCCTCCTTGCGCCATAGTGCGACCGGGGCACGGTTGCCAAGATCGCTCGACCTGATGCACATTCCTTTTGACCTCGGCATCGCCTTTGCCAGGACCCGTCACGACCCGCGAGCCCGATGCCGAAAAACCACACCTATGTGCTTGGCATAAACGCCTACGACCACGACGTCAGCGCCTGCCTGCTGCGCGACGGCGAGATCGCTTACGCGATCGAGAAGGAGCGCATCACGCGCGAAAAGCACGCCGGCGGCTTTTTCCAGGAGCCGGTCGACTATTGCCTCGCTGCCGAGGGCATCACGCTCGACGACGTCGATCTGGTGGTGCGCAATTGCTACGTGCTGCCGGTCGACGACTTGGAGGTCCGCGTGCTCTACCAGGGCGACATGCCCGAAAAAGAGCGCGCGCAAGCTGAAAAAAACCCGCTGTTTCGGCCGAAGTCGAACAAGGTGATGACGGTTTCGCATCATCTTGCCCATGCCTACAGCGCTTTCGCGGTGTGTCCATTCGACGAAGGCGTGGTGATGATCGTCGACGGCGTCGGCAGCTACAGCTCGGACATCAAGGAGCCGGGGCAACTCACCGAGGGCGTCAATCCGCTGGCGCGCGAGTCGGAGAGCTACTACCGGTTCAAGGGGACCAAGCTCGAAACGCTGAAGAAGGTGTGGCTGGAGCCGCGTCGCGGCTTTCTGAGCGACGAGTTCTTCAACATGGACGGGCTGGGCGCGCTCTACAGCCGCGTCTCGAGCTATATCTTCGCCGACTGGAACAAGTGCGGCGAGGTGATGGGGCTCGCGCCCTACGGCCGCACCGACGCCTTTCGCCGCCTGATCGAATTGAAGAACGGCGAGCTGGAAATTCCCGAATGGGACGCCGAATTCAACCAGCCCTGGTCGCCGGACGGCGTAAAGAAGTGGGAGGCAAGCCCCTCCATGAAGCACTGGGAGGACATGGCCTGGCGCGTCCAGCATGACAGCGAGGAGGTGCTGATCGAGCGCGCGCGCTGGCTGCGCGAGACCACCGGCGCCAAGAACCTGTGTTTGGCCGGCGGCGTCGCGCTAAATTGCGTCGCCAACGGGCGGATTGTGCGCGAGGCGGGCTTCGACAATGTCTGGATCCAGCCCGCCGCCGGCGACAACGGCATTTCGATCGGCTGCGCCTATTACGGCCGTCTCGCCGTGCAAAAAAAGCCGCGTTCGTTCGTGATGAAGCAGGCGACGCTCGGGCGCGAATACACAGACGAAGAGGCGCGCGTCGGCAACCCGCTGCTGGTCAGCCGGCAGACATTCGACGGGCCCGGCATCTGCCGCGAGACCGCGAAGCTCCTGGCGGAGGGCAAGGTGTTCGGCTGGTACCAGGGCCGCTCCGAGTTCGGCCCGCGCGCGCTCGGCAACCGCAGCATCCTGGGCGACCCGCGCCGGCCCGAGATGAAGGACACCTTGAACAAGCGGGTGAAGTTCAGGCAGGCCTTCCGCCCATTCGCGCCGATCGTGCTCTACGAAAAGGCCAAGGATATTTTCATCGGCGAGGACGAGTCGCCGTTCATGCTGCGCGCCAAGCAGGTGCGCCCGGAATGGAAGGAGCGCATTCCGGCAATCGTCCATGTCGACGGGACCGCCCGTGTGCAGACAATCCGGCGCGAGCAGAACGAGCGGATGTACGATCTGTTGGTGGAGTTCGAGAAGCTGACCGGGGTGCCGGTGCTGGTCAACACCTCCTTCAACATCAAGGGCGAGCCGATCGTGGAGACGCCCCAGCACGCCATGAACTGCTTCATCTATACTGGCATCGATTACCTTGCATTGCACAATACGCTGATTGCGAAGAGCGTCCTCTACAAAATCTTTTCGCCCTTCATAAAAGTCTATTACGAATCGATGGCGCTTTCGCGCGACGAAACCGACTAAATCGGCCGGCCGGGAACCAATTGGACGGCTTGGCCGTTAGCGGCTGCAAATAATGTTTCTGCCGGGTTGCGCAGTTGTGGGGTCAAGCGCCCCTGTGCAATCCGACAGAACTGCTGTAGTGTAGAGACATTCGCGGCCGCCCGCTTTATGAATGCCAGATGAACGGACCGGTCACGAAAACTTCTAGATTTGCTAAGCATTCTCTCTAGGCGCAAGGTAATGCTCGTCCCAACCTGAACTCCGTAAAGGGGGCAGACCTCATGAAGAAAATACTGATAGCTACGCTGATGGCCTTGGTCTTCGGCCTGTTCAGCATGCCTTCCCTGCAAGCGGCTCCGAGCAATGGATGGGCCGTTGGATCGGCTCTCAAGTCGGTGTCGCCGGTGACGCAGGTTCAATGGCGGCGCCGCCGTCGCCGTTGCCACCATCACTATCGTTCGCGCAGGCGCTGCTGGTGGTGGTAAGCTTCAATAAGTAATGTAAGTCGCAACGGGCCGTGGGCTTCAACGCCGGCGGCCCGTTTGCTTTGTCGCCGCCACACAATTCAACGAGAACTGCGTAGCACCGCCAGGGGCTGCGCGCCCGGGCCGTGGCGCGCGTCCAGCGACAGGGAAAAGCAAGCCTCGTATAATTCCGCCGGAATGCGCGGGTTGGTGGCGCAGCGATCGAAGGTTTCGAGATCCTTGGGGCTGCGGTATTCCATGTAGGTTTCGATCACATAGCGCGAGCCATCGGAAAAGCTGCCGTAGCGGTTGATCTGCCCCTTGAGGTCGGGCTCGACCGCAAGAATCGCCTGCCGGAATGAATCGCCCTCCATGAAGTTGTCGGGCATCTGGTCGAATGGGCCGTCGAGGTAATTGTTCGCCGACACATTGCCTTCGTAAGCGCCGATCAGAATCTTGCGGTTGCGATGCTGGTCGCGGTAGAGCGCAAAGCCCGTGCGTTTGCCGATGAGAATGCGGCCGTCGCCGACCGGCGCCGGCTCGAACACGTCGGCGGGCTGGATCGTTTCGTCCAGGATGTAGTGAAAGAGCTTCAGCTTCGGATTGAACACCAGGAAAAACCGCACTGCGGAGTCGTCGAAAATCGGGCCGATGAACTGCTCGTCGGGTGCAAGTGCAGCCGCCGGCGGCTTGACCTGCGACAGGTCGTTGAGCGCGAAGACAACACTTTTTTTCTTGTAGCTCACCCGGTAGGCCAGCGGCTCGACCTGTTCCACCGTCACGCCCTGCGTCGCGCCGAGAACGAGGCCGGTGCCCTCGTTGTCTTCCAGCCAAACCGGCCGATCCTCGTAAAAGGCGAAGGCCAGCTTGCCTTCGCTGCGCAATTGCGCGTCGATTTTGATGTTGCCGGCATAGCCGATGCCGTTGAGCAGGAACGAGAAGTAATAGTGGTTTTCGGTCGGATAGACCTTGACCCGGTCGGGCAGGCTGCCGAGCACATAGGCAAAGACCGCCATGGTATCGTCGACCGCGAGGCTGGTCTTGGCGGTGACGCTTTCCACATAGGCCTGATTGGTCATCAGCGGCGGCGGCTCCTGCACCGCCGCGGCTGCTGCGATGGCTGTGAAAGCGCAAAGTGAGACGATAAATCGGCGCATTGCGGGCCTCTTCAAACGTAGCCGGCCGCCTTGTGCGGCCCCTCGGCGGAGCGGTAGACGAGCAGGGTCCGGCGATAGCGGCATACTTCGACGCCGGCGCGGGTTAGCCCACGCGTAGCGACCGACAGCACGCCCTGGTTGGGCCGCGATTGCGATATCCGCTTGTCGAGGATGGTCGATTCCGCGAAAACGAAATCGCCGTCACGCGCGGGTTGCGGAAAGACCACGTCCTCCCATGCGAGATTCGCAACCACCCGTCCGAAGGTGCGGGTGGTGGCGGCCGTGACGGCGGTCAGCAGCCAGGTTTCCGCAATCGCCGCATGGCCGCCGCCAATTGCCGCGGCGAAGGCCGGATCGATGACGGCCGGCGCGTGGTCGCCCGCGACGCGCACCCGATCGCGCGACTCGCTCCAGGAAAAGGCAAAGCCGGGCCGATGCTCGATCACCATGCCGGGCCGTAGCGCATCGAACTCGATGCCGATGGTCTCGGTGAATTCCCGCGGGGCGAGCTCGATATGCGACGGGTAATCGGACATGCGCGGCTAGCCGGTCAGTAGCCCAGCGCGGCGAAGGGCCCGCAATCGCGGCGATAGATCAGCTGATCATAGGCGATGACCGCGACATCGACGCCGTCCGCGTTCGCCAAGCTGGTCGCGACCGAGATCTGGCCACAGTCCGCATCGTCCTCTACGTCGGCGACGGCGCCGACGCGCGAGCGCGCATAAAGCGTGTCGCCGCCGAACACCGGCGCCGTCATGCGGATCGAGTGGAAGCGCACGATGCGCTTGCGGCGGCCGAAAGTCTTCCACGCCATGCCGACCGCCCGCTGCAAGGTCAGCGACGAGACGACCAGTGGATGCTTGAACTCGGTTTGCGCGGCGTAATGGTCGTCGTAGTGGATCATTGCCTGATTAAGCGTGGCGAGCGATTCGCTGATATTGTCCTGCTGCGTGATGGTGATGCCGGGCCGGTGGTGGAAGACCTGGCCGGGCGCGAAATCCTCGAACGCGAGGCCGACCTGCTCGCGCAGCCGGTTGGGAGCGATTTCGCGGAAGGCGGCGAACATTTCGATGCTCCTCACGCGGCACCAGAGTGACGGCGGTGTTTTCTTGACTTTGGATGGGCAACCGTCCAATGGCAAGCCCATAAAACTGGGAGGGCCGCATGGGCGCGCTGGACGGATTGAGAATCCTCGCGGTCGAGCAATACGGCGCCGGCCCGTTCGGAACGCAGGCGCTTGTCGATCTCGGCGCCGAGGTGATCAAGATCGAAAATCCGCGCGAGGGCGGCGACGTCTTGCGCTCGCTCGGCCCCTATTTTGACGAACGCCTCGGAGCGACGGCAGACAGCCTGTTTTTCCAGGCGCTAAACCGCAGCAAGAAGAGTGTCGCGCTCGACCTTGCCGCGCCGGAGGGACGCGAGGCGTTTCACGCGCTGGTGCGCGGCGCCGATGCGGTCGCCTGCAATCTGCGCGGCGACGTGCCCGGACGGCTCGGCATCACCTACGAAACGCTTCGCACGGTCAAGCCGGAAATCGTGTGCTGTCATCTGACCGGCTACGGCCGCGACGGCTCGCGCGCGGCGCGGCCAGCCTACGACTACCTCATGCAAGCGGAGGGCGGCTACTTCAGTCTCAATGGCGAGCCGGACGCCGCGCCGTCCCGCTTTGGCTTGTCGATCGTCGATTACATGGCCGGCTATTGCCTCGCGCTGTCGGTCGTTTCCGGCGTTCTGAGCGCCCGCAAAACGGGGCGCGGCCGCGATCTCGATGTTTGCCTCTATGACGTCGCGCTCGCCAGCCTCAATTATTTGGCGGCATGGTCGATGAATGCCGGCTTCGAACCGCAGCGGCTTGCCCGCTCCGCCCACCCGACCGTCGTGCCATGTCAACTGTTCGAGACGGCCGATGGCTGGATCTACATCATGGCGAACAAGGAGAAGTTCTTTCCGTTGCTCTGCGCCGAGCTTGGCGCGCCGGAGCTTGCCGACGATCCGCGCTTCCGCCGGTTTCCCGATCGGCTGGCGAACCGCGCGATCCTTTCCGATCTGCTGGACGCGCTGTTCCGCAAAAAGCCGACGGCGGAATGGATCGAGCGCCTGGCCGGCAAGGTGCCGGCAGCGCCGGTCGCCAGCGTGAGCGAGGCGCTCTCTTCCGCCTTCGCCGCCGAGCGCAAGATGATCGTGGAGGCCGAGAGCGAAAGCGGCGCCAGCATTCGCGTTCTCCGCTCCGCATTTCAGGACGGCGATACGTTGCCGAGACGGGCGGCGCCGAGACTCGGCCAGCATACGACCGAGCTGCTGCGCGCGGCAGGCATCCCCGCCGAGCGCCTCGATGCGCTGAGGTCGCGCGGCATAATTCTTTGAACGCCGCGGCTACTGCTTCTTCAGCGTATAGACGGTGTCGTTGATGCCGACCTGCGCGGTCGAAGCGTCGACGAAATGGAAATCGAAGTCGCAACCGGTTTCCAGCGTGCGGACGGCCTTGCTCGTGAAGCCGAGCCCGGCCGCGACCTTGCCGGGATCGACCGACTTGTCCCGCGCGTGCATCTCGTCGAAGGCCCCCTGAAACAGTAGGCCGGCGGTGTAGTCGGTGAGCTTGTAGTGCGGACCCTGGCAGGCGAAGGGCGACGGCCCGGCGATCGCTGTCGACTTAAAGACGATGGTCTTGCCCATGAGGCGGGCGCGCTCGGCGGCGTCGGGGTGGCGCTGTGGCGTCGTCCAAGGCGCCACCACGGCGGCGGCGAACTTCCAGGTGCCGAGATAGGACGGATCGGCGGCATCGGCGGGCGTATAGGCCGCGACGCGCAAAACCAGGACCGCAAGAAACACCACAAGACAAAACACGCGCACCGATCAGCTCCCTTTGGCCTTCCTATGTCGAAAATAGCGAGCGCAATCTAGGACCGCGCTGCAAGGCCCGCTTGTGGCGGCGGTCACATCCACAGCAATTTTTGTCGACCTGTTGCACGCCTGCATCGGGGCGGCCGACGCGCCGCTTCGGCGCGCCGGCTTGCCAGTGATATGTTATAATATTACTTTGGTTTCCGGCCGGGCTACCCGGTGCCGGAAACAGCAGGATTTCAAGCATGAAAGCCCTCGCGGGGACCGCACTCGCCGTTCTGCTCTGCCTTGGCCAGGCTCCGCCCGCGCGCGCCGCCGGCGGCATGGTCAAGCTGGTGGCGGCGGAGAATTTTTACGGCGGCATCGCCCATGAAATCGGCGGCCTGCTGGTCGAGGTCGTCAGCATCCTCAACAACCCGGATCAGGACCCCCATCTGTTCGAGATCTCACCCGCCGTGGTGCGCCAGCTCGCCGACGCCCAGATCGTCATCGTGAATGGCGCCGACTACGACCCTTGGGTGACGAAGCTCTTGCAGGCATCGCCGCGGCCCCGGCGCACGGTCATCGATGTCGCGCAGCTCACGGGATGGAAGCCCGGCGGCAACCCGCATCTCTGGTACGACCCCGCCACCATGCCGAAACTGGCGCAGGCGCTGGCGGCTGCGCTCGCCATAGCCGATCCCGGCCATGCCGATAGCTATGCGACGCGGCTGAAGACGACGCTCGCCGCGCTCGCGCGCGTGCAGGAGCGCGCGGCGCAGATGCGCGCAAAATACCAAGGCCAGCCGGTGACCGCCACCGAACCGGTGTTCGGGCCGATGGCCGAGGCGCTCGGCTTGCAAATGCACAACCAGCGCTTCCAGATCGCGATGATGAACAATACCGAGCCGAGCGCGCGCGACCTCGCCGGTTTCGAGAACGACCTCAAGCAGCACAAGGTCAAGGCGTTGATCTACAACAAGCAGGTGTCGGAGAAACTCACCGAGCGGCTGATCGATATCGCCAACAAGGCCAAGGTGCCGGTGGTGGCGGTGACCGAGACGCAGCCGGCCAACATTTCGTTTGCCGACTGGATGCTGTCGCAGCTCGACGCGCTCGACAAGGCGCTGGCAGGGCCGAACTCGTGACCCCCGCCGTCGCGCTCGAGCGCGCCACGCTGCGGGTCGGCGCACGCGACGTCCTCAAGGACGTCAGCTTCGCCATCGAGCCCGGCGAGTTCATCGGCGTGCTGGGGCCGAACGGCGCCGGCAAGACCACGCTGATGCGCGCCATCCTCGGCCTGCTGCCGCCGAGCGAAGGACACTTGCGCGTGTTCGGGCGCGCGCCGCAGCGCGGCGATTCAACAATCGGCTATCTGCCGCAGGTGCGCACGGTGCTGCCCGATCTGCGGGTGCACGGGCTCGACTTCATCGCCTCCTCGCTCAGCGGCGAGCGCTGGGGCCTGCCGCGGCTTTCGCGCGCCGACCGCGCTATGATCGACGACACGCTGGCGCTGGTCGGCGCGCGCGATCTGGCGCGGCGGCCGCTGTCGGAAATGTCGGGCGGCGAGCGGCAAAGGCTGCTGCTGGCGCAGGCGCTGATCGGCAAGCCGCAGCTCTTGTTGCTCGACGAGCCGCTGATCAGCCTGGATGCCCGCCACCAGGAAGTTGCCATCGAGGTGGTGCGCCGAATCTGCCGCGAGCGCGGCACCACGGTTTTATTCAGCGCGCACGAACTCAACCAGCTCATCGGCACGCTCGACCGTGTGCTCTATCTCGGCAACGGCCAGGCGGTGCTCGGCGCCGTGGCGGAAGTGATCACCGCGCCGGTGCTGTCGCGGCTCTACGGCACCGACATCCATGTGGTGCGCGCAGACGGCCACGTTTTCGTGATGGCGCGCGGCCGCGACATGGAGCATGTCGAGCATCAGCACGATCACGGGCATGAACATCATCATCACTGACATGTTCCAGTACGAATTCATGAACAACGCCTTCGCTGCCGCCGGCATTGCGGCGGCGGTGTCGGGGCTGGTCGGCTATTTCCTGGTGATGCGCGCGCAGACCTTCGCCGGCCACGCGCTTTCGCATATCGGCTTTGCGGGCGCGACCGGCGCCGGGCTGATCGGGTTGGCGCCGCTCTGGGGCCTCATCGGCTTCACGCTCGCTGCCGGCATCGTGATGGGGCTGCTGAGCGAGCGCATCAGCAACCGCGACGTCGCCATCGGCATCGTGCTGGCGCTGGCGCTCGGCTTCGGCCTGCTGTTCCTGCACTACTATACGGCCTTCGCCAGCCAAGCGACCGCACTGTTGTTCGGCAATGTGCTGGCGGTCGACCGCGGCATGATCGCGACGCTTGGGTTGCTCGGGATCGTCACGCTCGCCGGCCTGGCCGCGATCATGCGGCCGTTGATCTTCGCCAGCCTGCAGCCCGAATTGGCCGAGGCCAAGGGCGTGCCGCTGCGCTTCGTCTCGACGGCATTCCTCGCCATTGTCGCGCTGGCGGTGTCGGAATGCGCGCAGATCGTCGGCGTGCTGCTGGTGTTCACGATGATGGTGGGGCCGCCGGCCGCCGCCCAGCGCCTGACCACCGGGCTATCGAGCGGGCTCGCCGCGGCGGCGCTCATCGCGCTCGCCGAGGCCTGGCTCGGGCTCACCCTCGCCTTCTACAGCGACTGGCCGGTCAGCTTCTGCATCGCCGTGCTGAGCGCTTTGGGCTATTTCGCCGCGCTGGCCGCGCCGCTTCGGCGCGCAAGACCGGCCGGCACGGGCGTGATAGAAAGCGCCCCATGAGCGAAGCCAAACGCGCGATCTGCGTCGGCGAGGCGACGGTGGAACTGGCGCGCGGCGCCGACGGGCGCTTCGCGCTCGGCAGCGGCGGCGACACCTTCAACACCGCGATCTATCTGGCGCGCGCCGGAACGCCGGCCGCCTTCGCCAGCGCGCTCGGCGACGATCCCTATTCCGACGCCATCGTGTCGCTGGCGCAGGCCGAAGGCGTCGCCACCGGCCTGATCCTGCGCGTGCCCGGCAGGTTGCCCGGGCTGGCGCTGATCGACGCCGACGCGCAAGGCGGCCGCCGCTCGCACTTCTGGCGCGAGGCGGCGCCGGCGCGCGAGCTGTTCGAGCTGGCGAACTGGAGCCAGGTGGCGGAAGGCCTGCTCGGTGCGACGCTGATCTATTTCTCCGGCATCACGCTGTCGCTCTATTCCAATGTCGGGCTCGGACGCTTTCTCGCCACGGTCGAGCTCGCGCGCAGCAAGGGCGCCAAAATCGCCTTCGACGGCAATTTCCGGCCGCGCGACTGGAAGGGCGACCTGACGCGCACCCGCACCGTTTCCGCCGAAGCGCTCAAGCGCGTCGATATCGCGCTGCCGGCCTATGACGACGAGGCGGTGCTGTGGGGCGACCCCTCGCCCGAGGCGACCATCGAGCGGCTGCAGGCCTTCGGCGTGGGCGAGATCGTCGTGAAGAACGGGCCGAACAGCGCGCTTATCGCCGTTGCGGGAAAACGCGACGCGGTGCCGGTGCCGGAAGTGGTGGTGCCGGTCGATCCGACCGCAGCGGGTGACGGCTTCAACGCCGGCTATCTGGCGGCGCGCCTGGCCGGCCGCGGGCCGCTCGAAGCGGCGGAAGCCGCGCACAAGCTCGCCGGCCAAGTGATCCGCCACCGCGGCGCCATCATGCCGCGCGCGGGAGCGGCGGTGCACTAGCCGGGCGTCAGGCTCTTACCTGAGCAGGTCGGAAAGCGGATCGGCCGCAGCGGTCGCGGCGGCCACCGGCCGCGCGGGCGCGGCTTGAGCGGTCTTCGGCGCCTCGACCGGCCGCTCGAGCCGGCGCGACACGCCTTCGAACTGCACGTTCGGCTCGATGGTCAGCGACTTGTTGAACACCTCGCCGTCGACCTTGGCGCTACCCTGCAGCTTGACGCTGGTCGCGTGGATCGTGCCGTTGAAAACGCCCTGGATGACCGTCTCCTGCGCGATGATCTTGCCTTCGACCTTGGCGCCGTCGCCGATCGTCAGGTGCGACGCCTGGATTTCGCCGGTGACGCGCCCGAAGATCTGCAAGGCGCCGGGACAGACGATATTGCCCGTGATCAGCATGCCGTTGCCGAAGGTGGAGACGATTTCCGGCGACGGCTTGACCGGCGCGCCGCCGTTGAGCCGGGGCTCGGGCGCGGCTTCCCTGGCCGCATCGCGCGGGACTTTCGGTTGGGAAAAGTAGTTCACCGCCATTCTCCTTTTCACGGGGCGCCGGCAGACCGGCGCACGGCGCCGTCGCACCGAGGTTTTGATCGCAAGGCGAGGATTCCACCATCCCGGCAAGCGGGCCAACGGAATCCGTCATTATCGATAACGCGGCGGGCTCGGCCCGCGCCCGGCGTTAACTAAGTCCGCAAGGCTGCGGGTTCGGCGCTTGAATTGGCCGCTCCTTGCGGGTTTAGCTACGGCCCATGAACGACATGGCATTGAAAACGGCGCTCGACCGCTTCCTGGCAAACGTCAGCTTCAACGCGCGCCGCGAACTCGAAAAGGCGATGCGCAGCGCGCTCGCCAATGGCAAGCTGCACAACGGCGAAATCCTGACCACATCGGTGACGCTGTCGAACCAGAAGGTCGACCTGGACGTCACGATTTTCAGCAAGATCGAGCTTTAACGCTCTTCGTTCGCTAGCCGCGCCGCCTCGGCTTTTTGCGCCAGTTTGTCCACCGAGCGGTTGACCGCACCGGGGCGCGACCGATAATTTCTGAAATGATGGGGATGGGGTCCCCCGATAACCGCCCACAATCGCAACGCTAAGGGCTGATGACTCCTACCGCACGGCAAGAGCGGTAGGCACTATTTGTCATGAAAACCCTTTCGGGCAGCTCATTCTTCCGCACGTTCGATCTGCTGATCGGAACCAGCAACCCCGGCTTGAAGCTGGATGCGTGGGAGGTCGCGGGCGTTCAATTCGAACGTGGGCGGCACAGCTACGGTAGCCATTCGTACAGTTTCGCGGTCGACGTATTCGTGCTGACGCGGCCGGGCAAGCGCGGCTGGCAATTGCTGGTGGCGAAGCAATATTGGTGGGATGGCGGGCGCAAGCGAGCGATCAAGACGCAAGCATGGAGCCAACCGCTTGTCGGCAGCCAGCGCGAGATCATGGCGTGGTTTCGCGAGCGTGAACAAATGTTGGAGCGCCGAGCCCCGGTTGACCGGCTTCCAACAACACGCTAGTTCTTGTTTATGGGGATGGAGTCCCCCAAAACCGCCCACGATGGCTGATGACTCCTACCGAATGTGACGTGCGGTAGGACTCGATTGGTCAAGCGAGGCGGATTTTCTATGCCCATTTCCCGCCGCCACACTTGCGATCCCGCGTCGGCTTGGTGCCGGACGCGCAATGAAGGAGCGTGACTCATGACGGACAATATCTGGCTTACGTCGGCGCTGTGGATGGCGCTGGCGCTCGCGGCTGCCATCGGGTCGTTTTTTATTCCAATTTCGGCCGCGCTCTTTGAGATCGTCGTCGGCGCTATTGGCGGCAACACGATAGGCATGCCGCTGACCCCTTGGATCAATTACCTCGCTGCCTTCGGTGCGATTGTCCTAACGTTTCTCGCGGGCACCGACATTGACCCTCACGTGGTGAAGAAGAATTTTGGATCGAGCGTGACAATCGGCTTGATGGGTTTCTTTGCCCCTTACATTGGCTGCCTTCTTTTGGCTCGATACGGCCTCGGATGGCCGTGGCCGCAAGCGCAAATCGGCGGCATCGCCCTGTCCACGACATCAGTCGCAGTGGTTTATGCGGTTATGGTCGAAACTGGCTATAACCGAACCGAACTTGGCAAAATCATACTTGCCGCGTGCTTCATTAACGACATCGGCACGGTGCTCGCGCTCGGACTCATCTTTGCAAACTACAACATTTATCTACTGCTATTCGCGGTCGTGACGATTGCCGTCATGGTCGCCCTGCCATGGGTGGTTCCAAGGTTGTTCAAAGCGTTCGGCAAGCGCACTAGCGAGCCCGAGATCAAATTTCTCTTCCTTGTTCTATTTGGGCTTGGCGGCCTAGCCAATTTGGGGCAAAGCGAGGCGGTGCTCCCGGCCTATTTGATCGGGATGGTGTTGGCGCCTTTCTTTTTGGCCAATAGAGAGCTCCAGCGCCGGATGCGTGCGATCTGCTTTGCATTTCTGACCCCGTTTTATTTCCTGAAAGCAGGCTCGCTTATCGAGGCGAAGGCGCTGATTACCGGCGCCGGATTAATTGCTCTGTTTCTCGCAATTAAGATGGCGACGAAATTCGTCGGCATCTTACCGCTAACGCGTTATTTCAAATTTCAGCCGCGAGAAGGCATGTATACGACGATGATGATGTCGACGGGGCTGACCTTCGGATCAATCTCCGCTTTGTTTGGTCTGACCCATCACATCATAGATCAAGTGCAATACACAATTCTGTTGACAGCAGTGATCGGCAGCGCAGTCGTGCCCACGCTTATCGCTCAAATTTGGTTCCAGCCGCATTTCGAACCATTGGAGGAGGATGCCTAGCCTTGGTTGTCAGGCTCGGCCCGCGTGTCGGCTATGGTGACGAAATTCATTCCATCGGCCTTAAGCCCAATTTGTCGAGCAATGCCCTATCGCGGTCGCGCGCGGGGTTGGGCGTGGTGAGCAGCTTTGGCCCGTAGAAGATCGAATTGGCGCCGGCGAGGAAGCAGAGCGCCTGCGTCTCCTCGCTCATGTCCTCGCGTCCGGCCGACAACCGCACCACCGAGGCCGGCATGGCGATACGCGCGACCGCGATGGTGCGCACGAAGTCGAGCGGATCGAGCGCGCGCTCGTGCGCCAAGGGCGTGCCTTCCACCCGCACCAGCATGTTGATCGGCACGCTTTCCGGGTGCCGCGGCAGGCCGGCGAGCGTCGCGATCATGCCGACGCGGTCGGCGAGCCCCTCGCCCATGCCGACGATGCCGCCGCAGCAGACATGGATGCCGGCCTCGCGCACGGCGGCGAGCGTGTCGAGACGGTCCTGGTAGGTGCGCGTGGTGATGATGGCGCCGTAATATTCCGGCGAGGTATCGAGGTTGTGGTTGTAGTAGTCGAGGCCGCTGCGCTTGAGGCGCTGCGCCTGGCCCGGCTCGAGCATGCCGAGCGTGACGCAGGTCTCCAGACCCAGCGCCCCGACGCCTTCCACCATGGCGCAGACCTGCTCGAGATCGCGGTCCTTGGGGTTCCGCCAGGCCGCGCCCATGCAGAAGCGCGAAGCGCCCGATGCCTTGGCCGCACGCGCCTCGGCCAACACCGCGTCGAGGCTCATCAGCTTGCCAGCCGTCACGCCGGTGTCGTATTTTGCCGACTGCGGGCAATAGGCGCAGTCCTCCGGGCAGCCGCCGGTCTTGATCGACAACAGGGTCGAGATCTGCACCTCGGCGGGGTCGAAATTCTCCCGGTGCACCTGCGCAGCGCGGAACATGAGCTCGGGAAACGGCAGCGCGAACAGACCGGCGATTTCCGCCCGCGTCCAATCGTGGCGGGGCACACGGGTTGCGTGCGGGTAGCTATCGTGCGCTAGCGCCATCGGGGCGGCCTCCGTGCGCCGAACAGCGGCGCGCCGAACGTGATCCTATAGCCCAGTCCAGGCCTGCGGCGAAGGCTAATTTAGGCCACGATTGCATCGGATTGAGATTGCATCCGCCCGTGTGTTAGCGTTCGGCCGGGCGGGCCAACTGTCGGGCAAGGGCGATGAAACGGATCACAATCGGTTTGATGGTGCTGGCATTCTTCGGCGGCGCCGTGCACGCGCAGCAAAGTGACAAAGACCAGCGAGAAAAAAGTCGGGAAGAAGCCAATCCTTTGGTGCGGATATATCACGAGAGACAGAAACAAAACGCCGAAGTCGAAAAGCAGTACAAGAAAACGCTGCAGGCGACCGACACCAAGGCCACGCCGGCCGCCAACGATCCCTGGGCGAACATGCGCGGCAGCGACACGTCAAAGACCAAGCGCTGACGCCGGCCGCCGCGCGCGGCGCGGCAAGTTTCGAGCGGGCAGCGATGAACAAGCTGGCAATCACGCGGATTATTTCGGTGCTGACCGGCGCGGCGGTCTTGTTCGGCCTGCAGCATAGTCTCGGCCTGCAGCTCTATATCGCGCTTCCCGCCGCGCTGATCGCCTATATGGCCGTGAAGGTTGCGGTCGGGCTCTTGCTGGGCGCCGACGAAAAGGCCTAGCCGCATTCCGCTTATCGCTCATCCGGGTTACGGTCGGGTGCCGCGCTGGCGCGCGCAAAACGGCTGGCTCGCATGGACGAGGTTTCCCGCGACGACATCGCCCGCATCGAGGAGCGCATCGAGGAGCTGTCCCAGTCGATCGCGCGCTGCCGCAAGCTTTCGCTCGCCGCCAAAGCCGCCATCGGCGCCGGCGCGGTCTGGCTCGCGCTGACGCTGCTGTGGCTGGTCCCCTTCGTGCCCTACATGATGGTCGGCGCCATGGCCGCGGCGATCGGCGGCATCGTGCTGCTCGGCTCGAACGCAACCACCTGGACGCAGACGGAA
>Ga0316624_10000276_pt1 | contig 16514 bp, 15 predicted proteins | sample OWC_Aug_N3_C1_D5_FD_207657 | JGI IMG/M metagenome (GOLD analysis project Ga0316624, IMG submission 207657) | Wetland soil microbial communities from Old Woman Creek delta, Ohio, United States - OWC_Aug_N3_C1_D5_A | ecosystem: Environmental > Terrestrial > Soil > Wetlands | place: USA: Ohio... | reverse complement strand
CCCCCAGCGCCGTGTCCATCGAGATCCTGCCGGAGAGGTAGAGCGTCGCGAGCGACTGGTTGAAGGTGTGCATGCCCAGCTTCTCCTGCCCGGCCTGCATCGACGAGTAGATCTGGTGGATCTTGTCCTCCCGGATCAGGTTCCGGATGGCCGCGGTCGGGACCAGGATCTCGGTCGCGCACACCCGGCCGACCTTGTCGGCCCTCGGCAGCAGCGACTGGCAGACGATGCCTTCGAGGACCATCGAGAGCTGCGTGCGGATCTGGCCCTGCTGGTGCGCGGGGAAGATGTCGATGATGCGGTTGATCGTCTGGGCCGCCGAGTTGGTGTGCAGCGTGGCAAGCGTCAGGTGGCCCGTCTCGGCGATCCGCAGGGCGGACTCGACCGTCTCGAGGTCCCGCATCTCGCCGATGAGCACGATGTCCGGGTCCTCCCGCAGCGCGGCGCGCAGGGCCGGGCCGAACCCGGTCGTGTCGCTGTGGACCTCGCGCTGGTTCACGAGGCAGCCCTTGTGCGGGTGGATGTACTCGATCGGATCCTCGATCGTCAGGATGTGATCGTGGCGCTCGTCGTTGATCTTGTCGATCATCGCCGCGAGCGTGGTGGACTTGCCGCTGCCGGTGGGGCCGGTCACCAGCACGAGCCCGCGCGGCCGCTCCGCCAGGCGCGCGATCACGGGCGGCAGGTTGAGCTCCTGGAACGTGCGGATCTTCTCGGGGATCAGCCGGTAGACCGCCCCGACGGCACCGCGCTGGTTGAACACGTTGCACCGGAACCGCGCGATGCCCCGGATCCCGAAGGAGAAGTCCAGCTCCATCGTCTCCTCGAAGCGCTTCTTCTGCGCGTCGGTGAGCACGCTGTACGCCAGGTGTTTCGTCTCGGCGGGCGTCAGCTCCGGCAGCGGGAGGCGCTGCAGCTTGCCGTTGACCCGCACCTGTGGCGGCGTCCCGGTGGTGAGATGGAGGTCGGACCCGTCCATCTGCACCGTCGTCTTCAGCAGCTCTGGCAGCGTCGTCATCGCCTGTCCACCTCGAACCTCGCCCCTCCGACCCGTACCGCCCTGCAGAGTGAGACCTGGAAGCTCTGGCCTGTGGCCTATGACCTGAGGCCTGCCCTAGTGCACCGTCTCGCGCAGCACCTCTTCGATCGTCGTGACCCCGTCCTTGATCTTCGTGAGCCCGCTCTGACGCAGCGTGACCATCCCTTCCTCGATCGCCTTTCGACGGAGTTCGATCGCGGAGGCTCCCACCAGGACCAGCTCGCGCACGTCGTCGGTCATCTCCATGACCTCGTACAGGCCGATGCGGCCCTTGTAGCCGGTGTTGCTGCACGCCTCGCAGCCGCGGCCTCTCATCGTCGTGACGGAGGCAGCCTCCTCCGGGTTGAACCCGATCTTCACCAGCGCCGGCACCGGGACCGGGCTCGGCTCCCGGCAGGCCGGGCAGACGCGTCGCACCAGGCGCTGCGCGCATATCAGGTTCACGGAGCTGGCCACCAGGAAAGGCTCCACCCCCATGTTCATCAGGCGGTTGATCGTGCTCGGGGCGTCGTTGGTGTGCAGGGTCGAGAGCACCAGGTGCCCGGTCAGGGCCGCCTTGACCGCGATCTCGGCGGTCTCGAAGTCGCGGATCTCGCCGACGAGGATGATGTTCGGGTCCTGCCGTAGGAAGGAGCGCAGGGCGGCCGCGAAGTTCAAGCCGATTCCTTCCTTGATCTGCACCTGGTTGATCCCGGCCAGGTTGAACTCGATGGGGTCCTCCGCCGTCAGGATGTTCGTCTCGGCCTTGTTGATCCGGGAGATCGACGAGTAGAGGGTGTTGGTCTTTCCGCTGCCGGTCGGGCCGGTCACCAGCACCATGCCCCAGGGCTTCTGGATCGCCTCCTCGTACTTCGCGAGCGCGTCGGTTTCGAACCCGAGCTTCGTCATGTCGAGCATCAGCTTCTCGCGATCGAGGAGCCGCAGGACGATCTTCTCGCCGAACAGCGTCGGCAGCGACGAGACGCGGAAGTCGATCTCCTTGGAGCGGCCGTTGTCGTTGTAGCGGATCTTGATGCGGCCATCCTGCGGGAGGCGCTTCTCGGCGATGTCGAGCTTCGCCATGATCTTGACGCGCGAGGCGATGGGGTCGCGGAACTTCATCGGCGGCGCCATGATGTTGTAGAGCACGCCGTCGACGCGATACCGGATGCGCAGCTCTTTCTCGTACGGCTCGATGTGGATGTCGCTGGCGCCCTTGTGGATCGCCGACATCAGCATCACGTTGACCAGCCGGATGACCGGCGCCTCCTCGCCCTGCTTGGCCAGGGCCTCGACGCTGATCTCCTCGAGCTCCTCGAGGACCTCGACGTCGGCGGCGTCGAGCTGCGGCATGTCCTCGAGGACCTTCGAGGCCATCTCGAGCGCGCTCTGCTGCTGCCCGTTGGACCCCGGCTTTCCCACGCTGTAGTACTTCTGGATCGCGTCGAGCATCGCGATCTCGGACGCGACCACCGGCTCGACGTTGTAGCCGGTCATGAACTTGATGTCGTCCATGGCGAAGACGTTCGTCGGGTCCGTCATCGCGATGGTCAGCGTGGCGCCTGAGCGGGAGAGCGGCAGAATCTGGTACTTCTGGGCCGTCTCCGCGGGCACGAGCCTGATCACGCTCGGGTCGATCTCGAACTCGGTCAGGTTGATCGAGGGCACGCCGTACTGCTTGCTGAGTACGGACGTGATCTCCTCGTCCTGGACGATGCCGAGCTTGACCAGGTGGTACCCGAGCTTTCCCCCGTTGGCCTTCTGGTAGTTGAGGGCCTCCTGGAGCTGGTCCGGGGTAATCCGTTTCTCCTTCAGCAGGAGCTCACCGATACGGACGGGCATGGGTCAGTCGCGCCTGTTTGAAGTTGCTGGTCCTCGCCAACGCCTGGCCTGGCGCCGCTCCCGCGTGGTCGCACCGCGCTCGACACCCGGGCGTTCCGGAACCCCGGTCCGGACGGCACTAGAAGGTCAGACGACCACTCACGCTCCACCCGCGATCCGCGTCCCGGCCGCCGCGGCAGATCTGGCCCTCCACGAGCAGTCCCCGCAGGGGCCCGACACTCACGCCGAGGGCGCCGACGGGCCGAGGCGCCCCGACGGTGCTCGCGCGCACACCACCCCGCGCGCCCACGCGACGATGGAGCCACCACTGCTCCACGCCAATCGCCGCGCTCCGGCGATCTCCGACGGCAGTCGGGGTCCGGGTCGCGTCGAGATCGACCGCCACGATGAAACCATGCTCGTCCGCCGCGCGACCGGCCGCCGCCAGTCCAGGTGTCATGGACGCGCCGAACCGGATCTGCCGGTGCTCCTGCAGCGTCCCCGAGCCCGTCTCGAACCGCGGCTCGAACAGATTGCGCGCAACCACGCCGAGCCGGAACGAGCCCACGTTCACCATCGCGCCCGCGTCCAGATCTCCCTTCGTGCTCACCTGGCCCTTCAGACGCCCGGCCTCGTCGAGCAACCTCTCGGGGGGCTGCTCCCCCACGACCGGCTCCACGGCCGCCGTCCCGCGCACCAGCCTCACCGTCGCGCCCACCACGAGGCTGTCCAGCAACGACTGGACCAACGTGACGCCAATCTGGTCGGTGGCGAGCGAGGAGAGCACCGCTCCCTGATTCCTGAGATCTTGTCGGCCACCCGCCCCCCCTGCTGTAGGGTTTGCCGACGCCCGGACCTCGCTGAACCGCAGGCGGTAGTAGCTGACCCCGACGGACGGGATCGCGAAACCAATAAACGTTGCCGGACCCCCACTTGCAGCGGAATCGGGGCCCATGGCCTGGCCCCGGCCACGCACCTGTTCGGTCACGCTCTGGTTGAGGCCCAGGTCGAACGTCGCCCCGCTGCCCAGGCCCGCAGGGTTCCAGTAGACGGCGGTCGCATCATCCGCCACACCGGCAAAGGCGCCGCCCATCCCGAGCGCCCGCGTGCCGAGCGATTCGAAGATCTGCGCGCTGGCGCCGGGGGGACAGAGCAGGAACGTCAAGGCGATGGGCACGATGAGGCGCGAGGGTCGACCTAGAGACCCGCTCATGGGACGCTCCCGGCCGTCTGGCGACCCAGGCGATTTGCGGCCCGGCTCGACAGCTCCGGCCTGAACACGGGTGCCGCCTGCGAGAACGATTGACCGGCGCACCGGGCGCGGGAACAGAGTCCGAACAAAAAGCGAAAATCTGGAGACGGACGGGGGGAGTCATCCCCGGAGCGGGCTCCGCACGAGGTGCCGGCGGCCAATCGGGGAAACGCGTCAGCCGACGAGAACCGCCGCGGCGACCACGGTCGTCCAGAGGCCATTCTTGTCGCCGACAGCCGTCTGGGTGACGTTCTGCGTGCGCACAATCTGCCGCGACAGTCGATAGACAGCCTTCTTCTCGTCCCAGCTCTTGTCGGGGTCGAACTCGACGCCGAGGGTGGAGGCGAGCATCTCGGCGGCCAGCTCCTCGGCGTAGTCGCCGGCGGTCTCCTCCTTCTCCCCGAAGCTGTGATGCTCCGAGAGATAGCCGTAGAGCGTCCGGTCCGCGGGAATCGCCAGGCCGATGCTGGCGGCGATCAGCCGATGAGGCTCGCGCGTCGCCGCGTCGGACATGACGCAGAAGGTGACCTGGCCGGCACTCAGTTTCTTGGCGCCTTCCGTGCGCGAGAGGATCCTGCAGCCCGGCGGGAAGATGCTGGAGACGCGCACCAGATTGCACGCCTGGATGCCGGCCGAGCGCAACGCCAGCTCAAAGGACGACAGCTTCTCCCGGTGCTTGCCGACACCCTTGGTGAGGAACAGCTCCTGGGGAACGAAGTTCAGCACCTCTCACTCCTTTGCGCGGGCGGGACTCCACGGACACGGAGTTGCAGGGCTCGCGCCAAGTCTTGACCGGCCAAACACTTAATGCTAGAAAACCCCCCTGTCGCTGTCAAGGAAACATCAGCCGTCAGGTGACCGTATATGGGTTGAAAGGGTAGAATTGTAGGGATCGGCCCCCTTGGAGATGACGACACAGATGGAGCAGACAGACGCCGGACAGGGAAAGGTGGACAGGGTTGGTCCGCAGCCGCGGGCTGCCGAGCCTTCGGCAGGCCTGTTGTCGCGGTTCATCGGGGTGCTCTTCTCCCCCCGCCGGACCTTCGCCCAGGTGGCGAAGCAGCCGCACTGGCTTGGCATGCTGCTGCTCGTCGTCATCATCGGAGCGGTGGCCACCGGGGGATTCCTGAGCACCAAGGTAGGACAAGACGCGTATCTGGACGAGGCCGTCCGCCGCGTCGAGGCGGGGGGCGGGCGCATGAGCGACCAGCAGTACCAGGCGGTCGAGCGGATGCTGCCCTACATGGGCTACATCACCGCCGCCGGAGTCCTGGTGATGGCGCCGCTGATCACGCTCGTGCTGTCCGGCATCCTGTACGCCGTCTTCGGTGCGGTTCTGGGAGGTGAGGGGACCTTCAAGCAGGTCTTCTCCGTGGTGGCGCACTGCGGGGCCGTGTCGGCGGTCGGGCAGCTTTTCATGCTCCCGCTCAACTTCATCCGGCAGTCGATGAGCGGCGCGACGAACCTCGCCGTCTTCTTCCCGATGCTGGACGAGGGGAGCTTCCTGGCCCGCCTGCTCGGCTCGGTTGATCTCTTCCTGGTGTGGTGGGTGATGGTGTTGGCCATCGGCATGGCGGTTCTCTACCGGCGCAAGACACGGCCGATCGCGATCTCCTTCTTCGCGGTCTACGCGCTCATCGCGGTCGGCATCGCGGCGTACTACGCACTACGGAGCAGTTCATGACGACGCGGAACAAGGCGCTCATCGGTGCCGGCGTGGTGGTTCTCGCGGCGGGTCTTGCGTACGCGAACCTGGCCTTCAAGAAGAACGGCGGGCTTTCGGTGACGGTGGAACCGGTCAAGCAGCGCGATCTCGAGGCCGTCGTGTCGGCCTCCGGCAAGATCAAGGCGAAGCGGCAGGTCAACATCAGCGCCGATCGCATGGGCCGCGTCGTCAGGCTGGCGGTCGAGGAGGGGGACCGCGTCAAGGCGGGGCAGTTCCTGCTCCAGATCGATCCGCGGATGCTGAAGACGGCCGTCCAGCGCGGTCAGGCCAACCTCGATGCACAGCGCCAGCGGCTCCAGTCCGCCAACGTGGCGATCGAGGGCGCGCGGGTCAGTCTCAAGCAGGCCCAGGACGCCCTCAAGCGCCAACAGGACCTGTGGAAGGACAAGCTCACGACGCGCGAGGCGCTCGAGCAGGCGGAGGACAACGTCTCGCTCCGCGAGTCGGATCTCAAGCGCCTCGGGTCGGAAGCGGCTGCCGCCGAGCAGCAGATCCGGGGCAACGCGGCTGACCTCGAGTCCGCCCAGCACGACCTGAGCCTGGTGACCGTCGAGTCGCCGATCGACGGCATCGTCGTCCGCCGGAACATCGAGGAGGGCGAGACGGCGGTGATGGGCACGATGAACCAGCCGGGGACCGTGCTCCTGACCGTCGCCGACATGTCCGTGATCGAGGCGGAGATCGAGGTCGACGAGACCGACATCCCCTCGGTCCAGATCGGCCAGAAGGCCAAGGTGACGATCGACGCGATCCCCGACAAGTCCTTCACCGGCAAGGTGACGGAGGTTGGCAACAGCCCGATCCAGACGACGGCCACCAGCGGGACCCGCCAGGCGACCAACTTCAAGGTCGTCGTCACGCTCGACGGCCAGATTCCGGAGGTCCGACCGGGGTTCACCTGCACGGCCGACATCACGACGGCCACGCGCAAGAACGTCCTGTCCGTCCCGATCCAGGCCATGACGGTCCGCGAGCTCGTCTACGACGCCTCCGGCAAGATCGTCAAGGAGCCGAAGGCGGACAGGCGGCGGCGGCCGAGCGTGGAGCCCAACGTCTCGGCCGAGGAGCTGAAGACGGGGCAGACGAAGAAGGAGACCGAGGGCGTCTTCGTGGTGCGCGGCGACAAGGCCGAGTTCGCGGCGGTCAAGACCGGCATCGCCGGCGACAAGTACTTCGAAGTGCTGGACGGCCTCAAGGCCGCCGACCGGGTGATCACGGGGCCGTTCAACTCGGTGCGTGATCTTGCCGACGGCGCCACGGTGAAAGTCGAGGAGCCCAAGAAGAGGTAGTGAGTAACGCGACTCGTTACTCGTCACTGCCAGCGTCAGTTCCATGACCCAGTTTCTCGAGGCCATCGGCATCGCGTTGAACGCGATCTGGACGAACAAGCTCCGGTCGCTGATGACGGTGCTCGGGAACATCATCGCCGTGACCTCGATCATCGCCGTGGTGTCGCTGATCCAGGGGCTCAACGGGGCGGTGAAGAACGCCATCCTCTCCGAGGTGGAAGCCGACGTGTTCATGGTCCAACGGCGGCCGATCACCATGAGCGAGGAGGAAGAGGAGAAGACGCGCAACTTCCCGCGGGTCACGCTCGACGACGCCGACGCGATCCGGCGCTTCGGCCCGCAGGCGAAGGCCGTGATGGCCGCGGCGGAGAACTCCGGCGAGGCCAGCTACCGGGAGCACGTCCTCGAGAGCCTGGGCATCCGGGGCGTGACGCGTGACTACGTCAACTTCATGACGTACAAGATCGCGCAGGGTCGGCTCATCAGCCCCAGCGAGATCGACAGGAACCGGCCGGTGGTCCTGCTGGGATGGGACGCGGCCGACCGTCTCTTCAAGGGCGCCGACCCCCTCGACAAGATTATCAAGATCGAGGGATCGCATTTCCGCGTGGTGGGAGTCGCCGAGAAGAAGGGGGCCGTTTTCGGCCAGTCCCAGGACGAGTTTGCCGTGATTCCGCTTGGAGCGTTCCAGAAGATGTTCGGGGCCCGGCAATCGCTCCAGGTGACCGTGAAGCCGAGGGACCCGGCGCTCATCGAGGCGGCCATGGACGACGCGACGGTCGCGCTGCGGATCCAGCGTCGGCTGAGACCGAAGGAGAAGAACAACTTCGGGATGTTCACCTCCGAGACGTTCCTGAAGATCTACCGGGATGCCACGACCAAGATCTTCGCCGTCCTGGTCGGCGTGGTGGCGCTCTCGCTCGTCGTCGGCGGCATCGTGATCATGAACATCATGCTCATGGTCGTGACCGAGCGCACGCAGGAGATCGGCCTGCGCAAGGCGCTCGGCGCCAAGCGGCGCCACATCATCTGGCAGATCCTGACCGAGTCGGTCACCCTGTCGGTGGCGGGCGGCATGGTCGGCACCGGGCTGGGCTTCCTGGCCGCGCTCGCCATCTCGAAGGCGACACCCCTGCCGGCGGCGGTCCAGTGGTGGTCGGTCGCGCTCGGGATCGGCATGACCGCGGCCGTCGGGCTCTTCTTCGGCCTCTACCCGGCGATGAGGGCCGCCCGGCTGGACCCGATCGAGGCGTTACGGCGGGAATAGAACGAGTGGCCAGTGGCCGGTGGCCAGTGGCCAGCTGAAAGGATTCGCTGCCAGCTGCCGGCTGCCAGCTGAAAGGCAAGGAGACGGCGGTAGGCGGGATCGGGCCGTTTCAGACTGCCCACTGCCCACTGCCCGCTGATATGTTCCGTATCGCCCTTCTGGCCGACCCGGTGTGGATGGCGCTCGGCACGCTGCGCGCCAACAAGCTGCGCTCCGTGCTCACCGTGCTGGGCGTCGTCATCGGCATCACCTCGATCGTCGGCATGACATCGCTCATCCGGGGGTTCGACCAGTCACTTCGCGACAGCATCCGGGAACTCGGCCCAAAGACCATCTTCATCGCCAAGTTCAGCGGGATCAGCTTCGCGGCGGGCAACGAGTTCAAGGATCTCATCAAGCGGCCGGTCCTGACGGTGGACGACGCGAAGGCGATCGAGCGCGAGGCGACGACGGTCGACAAGGTCGATGTCTGGCTGGGCGTGTGGGGCATCCCGAGCCAGGAACGGGTCTTCTACAAGGGTGAGAAGACCAAGCCGCTGATGGTGTGGGGCGTCTCGGAGAACTACGCGGACGCGAACTACCTGAAGCTGGATCTCGGGCGCTTCTTCACGGCCGCGGAGGTCCGCCACCGCAAGCCCGTCGCCGTGCTGGGCCAGACGGCATACAAGGCCCTGTTCCCCTTCGTGGACCCGGTCGGCAAGGATGTGCGCATCGGGGCCGTGCGTTACGAAGTGGTGGGCGTGGTGGGGCCCCGGCCCAACGCCGGCGGGCTGGGGAGCAACCAGGACGATTTCGTGGTCGTTCCCTACACGACGTTCCAGAAGCAGTTCGGCTGGGCCAACCTCAGGGGACGCGTGCACGTGAACGGGGCGGTCGCCGACGCGGGTGCCATGCAGAGCGCGATGATTGTCGTCGTGCCGCGCGAGGACGCCTCGCAGGCCGACGCGATGCGCGAGGTCGAACAGATCATGCGCATCCGCCACAACCTGACGCTGGAGAAGCCAAACGACTTCGACATGGTGACCCAGGACGCCGCCCTCAAGGTCTGGGACCAGCTCACCGGCTACATCTTCCTCGGCCTCGTGGCGCTCTCGTCGATCGCGCTCATGGTGGGCGGCATCGGCGTGATGGCCATCATGATGATCTCGGTCACCGAGCGAACGCGCGAGATCGGCATTCGCAAGGCGCTCGGCGCCCGCCGCCGGGAGATCCTGTGGCAGTTCCTCCTCGAGGCGGTCGTGCTCACCTCGGCCGGCGGCATCCTGGGAATCGTGCTCGGCGCGTCGATCGGCGTCGGGGTCCACTATTTCACGAGCTTCCCGATCTCGCTGCCGTGGTGGTCCTTCGCCCTCGGCTTGGGGTTCTCCGCATCGGTCGGCATCTTCTTCGGGATGTTCCCGGCTGTCCGCGCCTCGCGGCTGGACCCCATCGAGGCGTTGCGGTACGAGTAGGGCCCTTCGGGTAGGGCAAGTAAGGCTAGAAAGGCAAGTGGGTCAGACCCTCTCGCCCTACTCCCCCTTCCTGCCTCACCCGCCCTACCTGCCTTCCCTGCCCTCCCTGGCCCTCCCCGCCCCACCTGCCCTTGGATTATGATCAGGTTTTGCGCGACCGGCCGGGATCGCTGAGCGAGCCCCCGCGGCACCGGCCGTGGCCGTCTTCCTTGATTCTCCCCGGGGCCGCCGGCCCCACCTGCACCTGAGAAGACGCCGGGAGCAGAGAGGTGTGCGCCGCCGCGCGCGGCTCCCTTCTGTCGACGCTCTGGAGGATTGACTCTCTATGAAGGTCCATGACGCCACCACCATCAGGAATGTCGCCCTCGTCGGTCACAGCGGGGCAGGCAAGACCCAGCTGGCCTCCGCCATGCTGTTCGACGCCGGCATGGTCAACCGGCTCGGCCGGGTCGACGACGGGACAACGGTGACCGACTTCGACGAGGAGGAGATCGCCCGCAAGCACACCCTGGCCTCGAGCCTCGCTTTCGCCGAGTGGAACAAGACGAAGATCAACCTGATCGACACGCCCGGCTTCGGCAACTTCCTGGCCGACGCGCACGCGGCCCTGCGCGTCGCCGACGGAGCGCTGGTGGTGGTGGACGCCGTGTCCGGCGTCGAGGTGCAGACCGAGAAGGTCTGGGAGTTCTGTGACGAGCTCGAGCTGCCGCGGTTCGTCGTGCTGAACCGGTTCGACCGGGAGCGCGCCAGCCTGAGCCGGTCGCTCGAGTCGCTCCACAGTGTGTTCGGGCGCACGGTGATCCCCATCCAGTACCCGCTCGGCGAAGAGAAAGCCTTCAGGGGAGTGGTCGATCTGCTGTCGATGAAGGCGTTCATGTTCGAGCCCGACGGCAGCGGCAAGCTGACGCAAGGCGAGATACCCGCGGACGCCGCCGACGGCGCGAACGCCGCCCGCGAGGCCCTCGTCGAGATGGTGGCCGAGGCCGACGACAGCCTGATGGAGAAGTTCTTCGAGGCCGGCTCCCTGACCCAGGAGGAGCTCGTCGCCGGGCTGCGCGGCGCCGTGATCGCGCGCAAGGTGTTTCCCCTGCTCTGTACCTCCTCGACCCTCAACGTCGGGATCCAGGCACTCCTGGACGGGATCCTGGCCTACCTGCCGTCGCCCGGCGAGCGAAGCGTCAAGGGCATCAAGGGCGGGAGCGAGGTCCCCGTCGCGGCCTCCGACCGGGATCCCTACGCCGTGCTCATCTGGAAGACGGTGGCTGATCCCTTTGCCGGCCGCATCAGCATGTTCCGCGTGATGTCGGGGACGATCAGGTCTGACTCGACCGTGTACAACCTCACCAAGGAGGCGCCCGAGAGGCTGGGCCACCTCATGCTGCTCCAGGGAAAGACCCAGGTGGAGGTGCCCGAGATCAAGGCCGGGGACCTGGGCGCCGTCGCCAAGTTGAAGGAGACCCTGACCAATGACGCGCTCGCGGACAAGGGCGGGGTGACGTTCCCGCCGCTCAAGTTCCCCGAGCCGGTCCTCTCCTACGCGATCGAGCCGAAGAGCCGCGGCGACGAGGACAAGATCAGCAGCTCGCTGCAGCGGCTGCAGGAAGAGGATCCGACGATCCGGTCGAGTCGCGATCCCCAGACCAAGGAACTGCTCCTCTCGGGCCAGGGCCAGCTTCACATCGAGGTCACCGTCGCGAAGCTCAAGCGGCGGTTCGGCGTCGAGGTGAACCTCAAGCCGCCTCGGATTCCCTACCGCGAGACGATCACCGCGTCGACCGAGGCGCACGGGCGCCACAAGAAGCAGACGGGCGGCCACGGCCAGTTCGGGGACTGCAAGATCACGATGGAGCCGCTGCCCAGAGGTGCGGACTTCGAGTTCGTGGACGACATCTTCGGCGGCTCGATCCCGCGGCAGTTCATCCCGGCGGTCGAGAAGGGCATCCAGGACGCCCGGCTGCGTGGGTACCTGGCCGGCTACCCAGTCGTCGACTTTCGCGTGACGCTCATCGACGGCCAGTTCCACGCCGTGGACTCGAACGAGCTCTCCTTCAAGCTCGCCGGGTCGCTGGCGTTCAAGGACGGCATGTCACGCGCGAGGCCCACCCTGCTCGAACCGATCATGAATGTCGAGGTGTTCGCGCCGAGCGACTTCGCCGGGGACCTGATGGGCGACCTCAACGGGCGGCGCGGCCGCATCGGGGGCATGGACACGCGCGGCGGGATGACGGTGATCAAGGCGCAGGTGCCGATGGCCGAGATGCTGACCTACGAGCAGCAATTGACCTCGGCCACGGGCGGGCGTGGGTCGTACCACATGGAGTACTCCCACTACGAGGAGGTGCCGTCGCACCTGCAGGCCAAGATCATCGCGGCGGCCAGGGCCGAGAAGGGCCAGGCGGCAGAGGAGGAAGAGTAAGGGCGTGTGCTGAAACCTATTTGGCCTTGCCCGGTGCGCGGCGCGACCCGCCGGACCCCTTGCGGGCCGCGGCCCGGGCCTGGCCCTTGACCTCGGCGGCTTCGGCGGCCTCGGACTCGGCCTCTTCCGCCTGGCGCTTGCCGCGCAGCCGCTCGGCCGCCGCCCGCAACCGGCCCCCGACCCCCGCCGCCTTCGGCCTCGCCGCCCTCGCGGCCGCTCTCTCCGCGGCCGCCTTCGGGTTGAACTCGCTGCCCACCAGTTCCACCTGCGCAACCTCGGCGCTGTCGCCCCGGCGATGCCCGACGCGCAGGAGACGCGTGTAGCCGCCGGGCCGCGCCGAGAACCGGGGCGCCAGCACGGTGAACAGCTTCGAGACGACCTCGCCGTCGTGGATGTCGCGCGCCACTAGCCGCCGCGCTGTGACCTCCCTCCCGGCCGCGCCGCCATCGGCGATTCCGCGTTTGGCGATCGTGATGATCCGTTCGACGAAGGGCCTGAGCTCCTTCGCCTTCGGGACGGTCGTCTCGATGTGCTCGTGACGCAGCAGCTCCTTCGCCTGGCTGCGCAGAAGCGCGATACGGTGCTCGGTAACCCGGCCGAGCTTGCGATGGGCGACTCGATGACGCATAGCAGGTTTCCTGTCAGCGCGTGGCGAAGGGCCTCACGACTGCTCCGTCTGGGCCGGCGCCGCCGGCTGGTCCAGCCGCATCCCGAGGCTGAGGCCCATCCCGGCCAGGATCTCCTTGATCTCGTTCAGCGACTTGCGGCCGAAGTTCTTCGTCTTGAGCATCTCGGCCTCGCTCTTCTGCACGAGCTCGCGGATGGTCCGGATGTTGGCGTTCTTCAGGCAGTTGTAGGAGCGCACCGAGAGCTCGAGCTCGTCCACGCTCTTGTCCAGGCTCTCGCTGACGATGGCCGGGTGCGGCTGCTCGGCCGGCGACTCCAGCTGCTCCTCGAGGGCGTCCTCGAGATTGACGAAGATGTTCAGGTGCTCGCGAATCAGCTTGGCCGCGCCGGAGACCGCATCACGCGGCGTGATCGACCCGTCGGTCCAGACGTCGATGGTCAGCTTCTCGTAGTCGGTGGTCTGCCCGAGCCGCGCGGCTTCCACCAGGTAGTTGACCTTCTTGACCGGGGAGTGGACCGAGTCGATCGGGATCCAGCCGATCCCCAGGTCATCGTCGAAGTTCCGGTCGGCGGCCACGTAGCCGCGCCCGAGCTTCATGCGCATCTCCATCTCGAGCGTCCCGCCCTCGCCGACGGTGGCGATGTGAGCCTCCGGCTCCAGGACCTCGACGTCCGCGACGGGCTGAATGTCGCGGGCCTTCACCTCGCCCGGCTTGTCCACCTTCAGGTACAGCACCTTCGTCTGGTCGACGTGCATCTTGAAAGGGATCTGCTTCAGGTTGAGGATGATGTCCGTCGCGTCCTCGACGACGCCGGGAATCGGGGAGAACTCGTGCAGCACTCCCTCGATCTTCACCGAGGTGATGGCGGCACCCTCGATCGAGGAGAGCAGCACCCGCCGCATCGCGTTGCCGATCGTCGTGCCGAAGCCTCGCTCGAACGGCTGCGCCTGGAAGCGGCCGAACCGGTCCGTCAACGTCTCACGCTCGAACTCCAGCCGCTTGGGCCTCTGGAAACCTTTCCACAGCATCGAGTGTGTCCTTTCTTCCACCTCTTGCCCGCGCCGGCGGGGCCCGTCGGCGGGCCCCGGCGCCCGGGTCGCTACTTCGAGTACAGCTCGACGATCAGCTGTTCCTGCACAGGCAGGTTGATCTGCTCGCGCGTCGGCAGCGAAACGACCCGCCCGGTCCATCCCTCGACCTGGAGCCACTCCGGGACGCCCCGCCCCTTGACTTCCTCGGCGGCGTGCTGGATCGCCGTGCTCTTCTGGCTGCGCTCGCGCACGGACACGGTGTCGCCCGGCTTCACGATGTAGGACGGGATGTTCACCTTCCTGTTGTTGACGGCGAAGTGGGCGTGGCGCACGAGCTGGCGCGCCTGCGCCCGCGACGTCGCGAAGCCCAGCCGGTAGACCACGTTGTCCAGCCGCCGCTCGAGCAGCTGCAGGAGCACCACGCCGGTGATGCCGCGCAGCCGCTCAGCGGTCTGGAAGTACAGCCGGAACTGGTCCTCGAGGACGCCGTAGATTCGCTTGACCCGCTGCTTCTCGCGAAGCTGCAGCCCGTACCCCAGCAGCTTGGCCGCGCGGCGCTTGCCGTGCTGGCCCGGTGGGAAGTTGCGCTTCTCGATCGCGCACTTCTCCGTGTAGCAGCGCTCTCCCTTGAGGAACAGCTTCATGCCTTCGCGCCGGCACAATCGACAGACGGGACCACTGTATCTCGCCATTACTCGTGACCCTCACGTTTCCGGGCACCGCCTCCAGCGGCGCGGCCCGGCCGACTCGCGTTTCCTAGACCCGCCGGCGCTTGGGCGGCCGGCACCCGTTGTGCGGCACCGGCGTCACGTCGTGGATCGACTTGACCTCGAGGCCGACCGCCTGCAGCGCCCGGATCGCCGACTCGCGGCCGGCGCCGGGCCCCTTGACGCGCACCTCCACGGTGCGCATCCCGAACGCCTTGGCGGCGTTGCCCGCGTTCATCGCGGCCTGGGTCGCCGCGAAGGGCGTCCCCTTGCGCGATCCCTTGAACCCGATCCCGCCCGCGCTCGACCACGACACGACATTGCCCTCGGTGTCGGTCAGCGTGATCACGGTGTTGTTGAACGACGCCTGGATGTGGGCGACCCCGTGGTGCACCACCCGCTTCTCGCCCCGCTTCTTGAAGGTCTTCTTCGCGGGCCGCTTGGCGGGTTCCTTGCGCTCGGCTCCCTCGACCGGTTCTGTTTTCGCCATGCTCTACACCGTCTTCTTCTTTGCCACCGCACCGCGCCGCGGGCCCTTCCGGGTGCGCGCGTTGGTGCGCGTCCGCTGGCCCCTCACCGGCAGCCCGCGGCGGTGCCGCATGCCCCGGTAGCAGCCGATGTCCATCAGCCGCTTGATGTTCATCGAGATCTCCTTCCGGAGATCCCCCTCGACCCCGCCCTGCTCCTCGATGACGCGGCTGATCTTGCGCACGTCGTCCTCGGACAGGTCCTTCACCCGGATGTCCGGGTTGACCCCGGCCTCGCCGAGGATCCGGTTCGACCGGGCCCGGCCGATGCCGTAGATGTAGGTCAGCCCGATCTCAACGCGCTTGGCCCGGGGAAGATCGACTCCTGCTATGCGTGCCATCTCTTGATCCTTGTAGTGGGCAGTGGATAGTGGGCAGTGGGCAGCGAGTCACGCTGCCCGCTATCCGCGCCTGCCCGTCGCTCTCAATCCCTGTAGCGGGCTGGAGAGTCGGCAGTGAGCGTGTGTCAGGCTACCCACTATCCACTATCCACTACCCACTGTTGCTCCTACCCCTGCCTCTGCTTGTGCTTCGGATTGGGGCAGATCACCCGCACCACGCCGCGGCGCCGGACGATCTTGCACTTGTCACAAATCCGTTTGACTGACGCTCGGACTTTCATCGCTGATCCTTGTCGTGGCCAGTGATCGGTTGCCAGTGGCCAGCCTTACTTGCCCGCCGGTCACTGGCCACTGGCCACTTCATTTATACCGATACGTGATCCGCCCCCGCGTCAGGTCGTACGGCGACAACTCGACGAGCACGCGGTCCCCGGTCAGGATGCGAATGAAGTTCTTTCTCATCTTCCCGGACACGTGCGCCAGGACCTGGTGCTTGTTGTCGAGCTCGACCCTGAACATCGCGTTCGGGAGCGACTCGAGCACGACGCCGCTGACCTCGATCGTGTCCTCTTTCGCCACCGACCCTCCACGTCCAGAGAGGCCTACGTCCGACCGGCCTCGCGCCGCCGCTCCGACTGCCCTCCGCGCGCCGTCAGCACGTCGGGGCCGTTGACGGTCACGGCCACGGTGTGCTCGAAGTGCGCCGACAGGCTCCCGTCCCTGGTCACCGCGGTCCACCCGTCTTCCAGGATTCGCACGCCGGCCTTGCCGGCGTTCACCATCGGCTCGATGGCCAGCACCATCCCGGCGGCCAGTCGCGGCCCGTGGCCCGGCGCGCCGTAGTTGGGAATCTGCGGCTCCTCGTGCATCGCCACGCCGATGCCGTGACCGACGAACTCGCGCACCACCGAGAACCCGTGCGCCTCCACGTGCGTCTGGACCGCGTGCCCGATGTCCGAGATCCTGGCGCCGACCCGGACGCGCCCGATCGCTTTGTAGAGCGCCTCCTCCGTCACGCGCAGCAGGCTCGCCGCCTGTT
>Ga0316624_10000275_pt1 | contig 16569 bp, 15 predicted proteins | sample OWC_Aug_N3_C1_D5_FD_207657 | JGI IMG/M metagenome (GOLD analysis project Ga0316624, IMG submission 207657) | Wetland soil microbial communities from Old Woman Creek delta, Ohio, United States - OWC_Aug_N3_C1_D5_A | ecosystem: Environmental > Terrestrial > Soil > Wetlands | place: USA: Ohio... | reverse complement strand
ACAAGCCTTGTATGAGCACGAAGATCAGCATCAACCCGGTGCCGCCGAAGAGCTTGAAGTTGACCCACAGATCGGTCGAAAAATTGAACGCGACGTACAGGTTGGCGAGGCCCATGAAGACGAAGAAGGCCGCCCAGCTCCAGTTGAGCCGGACCCAAAGCCGGTCGGGAAGCTGGAACTGGCCGACCAGCATTGCCCGGATCAGGTTCTTGTGGAACAGGCGCTCGGCCACCACCAGAATCACGCTGAAGGTCCAGTACAGCACCGTGGGTTTCCACTTGATGAAGGTCTCGTCCCGCAGCAGCAGCGTCGCGCCGCCGAAGACCACGATGATCGCCAGGCTTGCCCACAGCATGCCGTCGATGCGGCGCTTGCGCAGCAACAGCCAGCCGATCTGCATGAACGTTGCCGCGATCGCCGTCCCGGTCGCGACGTAGATGCCCTTCAGCTTGAACGCGATGAAGAACAGGATGACCGGCAACAGGTCGAACAGAAATTTCATACGAGGGAGCGAATTCTACCAGTGCGCGCCGGCGCGGACCGATTCCACCTTAAGCTGGCCGACCAGGCGCGCGAGCGGCGTCAGCTCGCCGAGCGTCTCGCCTTCGATCAGCTTGAGGTGCGTGGCGTCGGCGAGTGGCTGGTCGAAGGTCGCGTCCACGGGCCGCCATCCTTCGCCGGCCAGCCAGACCTCGTTCCAGGTGTGATAGAGGAAGCCGTGGTGCGGCTCCGAGTACACCAGCCCGTTGACGACGCGCGCCGGGATGCCGAGCGCGCGCGCGAGCGCCGCGAACAGATAGGCGTGTCCCTGGCATTCGGCGCGCCGTGCGTGCAGCACGTCGACTGCGCTGAACGCGTCGAACCCCTGCTGGCCGATGTTGGCGTCGATCCAGGCGAGGAGGCGACGAACCGCCTCCGGCGGATCCGGCGGCACGGGAGCGAGGCTGCGCGCGAGCAGCACGATTTCGCCGTCGTTCGACGGCGCGGCGAGAGTGGGCTTCAGGTAACGTGCCGCCTCCACTTGCCCTGCGCGGGCTTGCGGCCCGCCGCGGTCCACGCTGCAGCGCAGCCGCGGGCCTGCGCGTGCGCAGTGCTGGCCGCCTTCGCTCGGAACTTCGAAATCCGCGGGCAGACCGTCCAGCACGATCTCCATGCGAGATACGCTGCGCGGCGCCGCGATCGGCGCGCTGCGCAGGAGGCTGAAGTCGATCAACGCGTCGTTCTTGTTGAGGCTCGCCGCAACGAGATAGCTCCGGGCGCTCGCCTCGTCCTCGAGCGCAGAGATCAGCGTGCCGTGCGAGCTCAGCTCGAGCAGGGGCCGACCGTCCGGAGCGATCCAGGCCGTCGTCTCCAGGCCGAGCATGGAGGTGGAGATGCGGAATGCGGGCCCTTCGAACAGCGTGCTCGACTCGAACCCGAGTACCTTCTGGCGGGCCTCGTCCAGGGTCTGGGTCTCGCCGTTGAATACGAGGAAGCTTCGCGTCTCGCCTGCGTGCATGCCGTGCATGACCGGCAGGAGCCCGAGCGCGCTCGAAGGATAGACGGGGGAGTTCAGTGCGAAGCTGCGCGTCTCGCGGTTGCCCGCAGACTCCACCGTCATTTCCAGCGTGCGCCGGTCGGCGTGGCCGGAGATCCGAAGCAGGCTGCCATCGATCTCGTGCACGTAGCTGAATGATTCGAGGGTGAGGTCCGGGCGCACGCGGTCGGTCGCGCGCAGGTTGATGCGCTTGTCGATGCCGAGGAAGCGCAGGCGCATCGCGGCCTCGGACTCGATGTCGTAGAGTTCCGCGTCGTCCGCGTCGCGCTTCAGCGCGAGGTGCGTAAAGCCGACTTTCTCGCCGTTGAATACGAGGCCTGTCCAGACTTCGGGCTGGGGCCACGCGGCGAGGGTCCGGGCCTGCGGCGCGGGCGGCTCGCCCGCGTCCCGGAAATAGTCGCCGGTTCCAGCGCAGCCGGCGAGCCCCAGCAGCGCGACGAGGGCGACTAGGACTTGTCGAATTTCAGCGATGCCGAATTGATGCAGTAGCGCAGCCCGGTGGGCTGCGGGCCGTCGTCGAACACGTGCCCGAGGTGCGCCTGGCATTGCGCGCAATGCACCTCCGTGCGCTGCATGAAGTGGCTGTAGTCCTGCTCCGTGGCGACGTTGTCGGATTTGAGCGGTTGCCAGTAGCTCGGCCAGCCGCTGCCGGAGTCGAACTTGTGCTCGGAGGAAAACAGCTCCGCGCCGCAGCACACGCAGCGATACACGCCGCGGTCGTGCTTGTCCCAGAATTCGCCGCTGAACGCGGCCTCGGTGCCCTTGCGCCGCGTCACCTTGAACTGCGTCGGCGTGAGCTCCTTCTTCCATTCGTCGTCCGTCTTCTTCGTCTTCGCGTCCATTGCCATATCTCCTAGCGCCATCCGCCCACCGCCGTGCGCGCGGCGTCGTTCGACGGCCTCACCACCAGTCCGCTGGGAGAGACGGTTACGACGTAGGTCGCGCCGTCCGCCATCGGCACGTAGGCCGCACTTCCGTACAGCGCGTCGGCGAGGGGCAGGTAGTCATGATACCGCCGCAGAACGAGCCACAGGTCGACGCCCGGCCCGGGCGCCAGCGCGTGCACCGTGCGCGGCGCCGCCTGGTCCTCCGCGGCGTCGCTATAGCGCCCCGATAGCCTCTCCAGGCGGTACACCGTGTCGAATCCGAGCAGCGTCCCGAGCGCACGCCACTTGAGCAGCCGTGCGTCGATCTGCCACTCGTCGCCGCGGAGCTCGAACACGCGCGATGCCGCGCCCGGGGCCTGCAGCGTAAGAACGAAATGCCTCGGGCCCAGAGCGCGCAGCTCGACGCGCGCCGCTTCCTCCTCGTGCGTCAGGCGCGTGTAGGAATGAAGGCTCGCTGCGGCCACGGCCGCCAGCAAACCGAGCAACAGCACGAACGCACCGAGTAGCAGCAGCAGCGTGCCGCGCGCGACCTGCGCGCGTCGCAGGCGGCCCACGGCCGCGATCGCGAGCGGCAGGGCGAGCGCCGCGCCGAGCACGACGAATCCGACCAGCAGCGCCTGCGGCGACAGGCTCGAGAGCCAGTTGAGCATCGGCGTACTATATGCGGCAGAACACAGGGAGGGAAGCGTGGCACTGGTCAAGCTCATCGAGTACGCGGAGGCCTCGCCCGCGGTGAAGGCGGTCTACGACGACATCATGAAGACGCGCGGCGTGGACTGGATCAACAATTTCTGGAAGGCGCTCGCAAACGATCCGGCGCAGCTGCGCAGGATGTGGGACAACGTGAAGCAGGTAATGGCGCCGGGCGCGCTCGATCCGCTCGTAAAGGAGATGATCTACGTCGCGGTGAGCGCCACCAACGGCTGCGAGTACTGCACCCATTCGCACACCGCGGCCGCGCGCAAGAAGGGCATGAGCGACGCCATGCTGATGGAGTTGATGGCGGTCGTGGGCCTGGCGAACGAGACCAACCGCCTGACCAACGGGCTGCGGGTCGAGGTCGATCCCCAGTTCAGGTAGCCGCGCGGGGCTCCTTCGAGCGGTCCCACAGGTTGGGCGTCACGACGTTGTGGTAGCCGGAGACGAACTCGCGCGGCGCGCCGGTGGCGGGATCGAAGGTGTGGCGCCTGACCGCGCCGATGTTGGCGCCGTAGACGTGGATGCTGACCGCCGTGCGGTCGCTCGTGGCGTTGGAAACTACGTGCACGTCGCCGATGCGCGGCGAGACGCGGTCGATGTCGCCAGGCCGGACGCGATGTGAACCGGATGCCCGCATCGACTTTCCAGGAACCGCCGCCGGGAATTCCTCGCACATTTCCTCCCCGCGCATCACCCCGACCAGGCCCCACACGGTATGGTCATGCACCGGGGTCTTCTGCCCCGGCTGCCAGACGAAGCTCAGGACCGAGAAGCGCTCCAGCGGATCGCAGTGCAGGAGATACTGGCGATACGAATCCTGCGAGGGCCGCGCGAACTCCTCCGGCAGCCAGTCGTCGTGCGTCACCAGTTCGTGCAGCAGCTTGGCGCCCTGGTCGAGCAGCGCGGGCTCGTCGCCGCCGTGACGCTCCACCACACGCGTCATGTCCTGCACGAACGTTCTGAAGCGGTCGATGCTCTTCATCCGGAAATCTCCTTCAGGACTTCAACAGTATGCTCGCCGAGCGCGGGCGGGCGTCGTCGCACGGGCTCGCCCTTGCCGAGCGGGGATACGAAGCTGCGCGTGCGCGCGCCACCGGGAAGCTCGAGGGGCTGCACCCAGCCGTAGTGGGTGACCTGCGGATCGGCGAGCGCCTGCGAGTAGGTGTTGATCGGCGCGCAGGGAACGCCCTGCCTGCGCATGATGTCGAGGCATTCGTCCGCAGTCCACTTGGCGCATTCGGCTTCCCAGATTTCGCGCAGGGCGGCCTGGTTCTGCGCGCGCAGCGCGGTGCTGGCGAAGCGCGGATCGGCGACCAGGTCCGGTCGGCCAATCCCCTCGCAGGCGCGCCGGTAGAGGTCGTTGTTCCCGGCCGCCATGACGTAGTAGCCGTCCTTGCAGGCGAACGCCTGGTACGGAGCGTTCCTGGGGTGCGCGGAGCCGAGCTTCTGCGGGTCGCGGCCGGTCCCGAAATGCTCGCTCGTTTGCAGCGCGGCGATCGCGAGCGTGGTGCCGAGCATCGGCACGTCGATGCGCGCGCCCTGGCCGCCGCGCAGGGCGGCGGCGATTGCGTACGCCGCGTACAGGCCGGCGGCGAAATCAGTGAGCGGGACGCCGCATTTGACCGGTGCGCCGCCCGGCTCGCCGGTGACGCTCATCACGCCACCCACTGCCTGCAGCGTGACGTCGAATCCGCCTTCCTGCGAGCGGGAACCTTCCTGCCCGAAGGCCGAGATCGAGCAGTAGACCAGGCCGGGCTTGGCGGCCGCGAGGCTTTCGTAGCCCAATCCCAGTCGCTGCATGACTCCCGGCCGGAAGTTCTCCAGCACCACGTCGGCCGAGAGGCACAGCTTGCGCGCCGCAGCGACGTCGGCTGCCTGTTTCAGGTTGAGCACGACCGATCGCTTGTTGCGGTTGAGGGAAGCGAAATTCTCCGAATAACCCTGCGTGTGGGGAGGCCAGCCGCGCATGCCGTCTCCCTCGGGCGACTCTACCTTGATCACGTCGGCGCCCATGTCGGCGAGCAGCATGCCGGCAAACGGTCCCGCCGCGATCTGGCAGAACTCGATAACCTTGATTTCGGCGAGGGGTTGCAAGATCTTTTCCACAGCGAAATGGATTCCGGGGTCGATTATCCTACCGTTATGATCATGGCTGCGGAGGTGTTTTATGGCTGTGATTGACGAGCGCGCGGCGGCCGTCGCGCAGACGATCGAAACGGTGCGCGCCATGCTGTCGCGCCATGCGCCGGACCGGGAGACGCTGGAGCAGGTGAAGGCGGCGCTTACAGGCCTCGCCAAGCAGAGCGAGCTGTTCCCGCTGGGGAATTTCCCGGTGCCACCGGGAAAGCGCGGCGCAATCTATCACCTCGCCGAGGATGCCGACGGGAGCCTCGCCCTCTACGGCTCGGCAGGCGTACCCGGCAAAGCCCAGCCGCCGCACAATCACACCACCTGGGCCGCGATCTCCGGCGTGCACGGCGAGGAGCACAACGTGTTCTACGACCGCGTCGACGACCGCTCGCGCGACGGGGTCGGGCAGCTGAAGAAGACGCACGAGGTCACCGTGCATCGCGGCAACGGCGTGGCGCTGATGCCCGACGACTTCCACACCATCGCGGTGGGAGGCACGCAGCCGACCTTGCACCTGCACCTCTACGGACACACCCTGGAGGATCTGCCAGGGCGCATCGGCTTCGGCGCACCCGAGGGCGGCGCCTATCGCGTCTTCATGGAAAAGCCCGACATCCTGTCGCCGCTGGTGACGCCCCAGGAGCTGCGCGCGATGCTCGGCGACGGCGCCGAGCTGGCGCTTCTCGATGTGCGCGAGGAGGGCGTATTCGCCAAGGGGCACCTGCTGACCGGGTCCTGTGTGCCGCTTTCCCGGCTCGAGCTGAGGCTCGAGGATCTGGTCCCGCGCCGTGCGTCGCGCGTGGTGCTGTGCGACGACGATGGCGCGCTTGCGCAGCGTGCCGCCGCAGTCATGCGGCGCCATGGTTGGCGCAACATCTCGGTGCTGGCGGGCGGCGTTCCCGGCTGGAAGCTCGCGGGCTACGAGCTGTTCACCGGCGTTTACGTGCCGAGCAAGGCCTTCGGCGAGTACGTCGAGCACGAATGCGGGACACCGCGCATCAGCGCCGCGGAGCTCAAGGCGAAGCTCGACGCGGGCGAGGACGTGGTGGTGCTCGACTCGCGCCCGCTGAGCGAGTACCGCGTGATGAACATCCCGGGCGCGCTCGACTGCCCCGGCGCGGAGCTGGTGTACCGCGCGCACGAGGTGGTCAAGGACCCGCGCACGCTGGTGGTGGTGAACTGCGCCGGGCGCACGCGCTCCATTATCGGCGCGCAGTCGCTCATCAACGCCGGACTGCCGAACCGCGTGGTGGCCCTGCAGAACGGCACCATGGGCTGGCATCTCGCCGGCTTCGAGCTCGAGCACGGCCAGGCGCGCCACGCGCCTGCTCCGGGCGCTGCCGCGCTCGCCAGGGCGCGGGAGGCGGCGACGCAGGTCGCCGGGCGGCACGGCGTGCGCACGGTCGACATCCCGGGGCTCGAACGCCTGCGCGCCGATCCGGCACGCACCACCTACTGCTTCGATGTGCGCAGCCCCGAGGAGTACCGCGAAGGACATCTGCCGGGTTTCGTCTGTGCGCCCGGAGGCCAGCTGGTGCAGGCGACGGATCTGTACGCCGCCGTGCGCAACGCGCGCATCGTGCTCGCCGACGCGGACGGGGTGCGCGCACGCATGACCGGGTCGTGGCTGGCGCAGATGGGCTGGCCCGAGGTGTACGCGCTCGAGGGGGCGCCTGCGGGCCAGGAGCTGACGCGGGGCGATGCGCGCCGCGTGCTGGGCCTGGACGAGGCGGCCGCCCCGTCGGTCGATGCGCGCGAACTCGAGCGGTGGCTCGCCTCCGGCGAGGCCACCGTGGTCGATCTCGCGACGAGCCTGCAATACCGCGACGGACATGTTCCCGGCGCATGGTTCGCCGTGCGCGCGCGCCTCAAGGAGGCGCTGCCGAAAATCGGTGCCACTGGCCCGCTGGTGTTCACCTCACCCGACGGCGTGCTCGCGCAGCTCGCAGCGAAGGAGGCGGGCGGCGCGGCGCTCGCGGGAGGGACCGCGGCCTGGGAGGCGGCCGGCCTGCCGCTCGAGGGTGGCGCCACGCGCATGGCGTGCGAGGCCGACGACGTCTACTACCGGCCATACGACCGGCAGTCGCAGATCGAGCAGGCGATGAAGGATTACCTCGACTGGGAGGTGGCGCTGGTCGAGCAGCTGCGACGGGAGAACTACCTGCGCTTCGATTGCGGCGGGCGACGCGCTACGGGGTCTTGAGCACTTTGCGGATCGTCTCGACCACGATGTTCTTGCTGTAGGGCTTGGTGACGTAGGCGTCCGCGCCGATCGACAGCCCGCGCTTGATGTCCTTGACGTCGTTTTCCGCGGTGAGCATCACCACCGGCAGCAGCGCGAGTTTCGGGTGGCTGCGGATCTTGGCGAGGATGTCGAAACCGTTGCCGTCGGGAAGCATGACATCGAGCAGCACGATGTCCGGAGGCGCGTAGCTGCGGATGACGTTCACGAACTCGGCGCCGCTGCGCGCGATGCGCACCTGGTAACCGGCCATGCTGATGCGCAGGTCGGCGAGCGCGAGCTGGTCCGGGTCGTCCTCGACGATGCACACCGTGGTGTCCTTCGGCCGCTTGTTCGTCGGCGGGATGTTCTTCAGGCGCTCCTGGGCGAGGAATACGCCGCTTCGCGTGAGCGCCGCGCCCGCCTCGCGCGCGGTCTGCTCGAGTGGCACGGCGTCCCCGGCGAGCAGGCTCGTATCGTCGGGGGATTTCTTCTTGAAATGCGCGACGAAGTCGAGATCGAGCGCCGCTTCGGTCGGCGATGACGTGACGTAGCCGAGCTCCTCGAGCTCGCCGAGCCACTCCTCGAGCAGCGACTTCGGAAACTGGCGCAAGCGGCCGCGGATGACGTCGAAATGCGTCTCGCCCTCGATCAGGGCGAGCAGGCGCCGGTAGTCCGAGGGAATCGCGGCATCGTCGCCGGAAAGAACTTCCGTGCCGGTCTCGGTGCGTCGGTAATTGCGCTCGGCCATGGGAGGGCGCCCTCAGGCTCAGGCCGAGATGACACCGGGGCCGCCGCGGTACAGTGCCTCGACTAGCGCGGCGCGCCGCTCGAGCACGGCGCGCTGGTTGAGGTATCCCTTGTCGGTGATCTCGTTCGCGTCGATCGAAGGCGGCTCTGTCATGACCAGGACCCTTGTCGGATGCGTCGAGCTGCTCGCGCCGGGCTCGCCGGCGAGGTTGCGCAGCGCCCGGGAGATTCTGCCACGGATCTCGTCCGCGGCCAGGTCCTTCGCGATGGCCGGATTGAGGAACAGCAGGGCGCCGATCTCGTCTCGATCGTGGCCGGTGATCACGGCGTCCTGGATCAGGGGATCACCCGCGGCGATCAGCTTCACGCGCACCGCACCGACGTGCACCCAGGTGCCGGTGCTGAGCTTGAAGTCCTCGGCGACGCGGCCGTCGAACACGACGCCCTTCGCCGGCTCCGCCGGGTCCGCGAACTTCACCGCATCGCCGATCCGGTAGTAGCCGTCTTCATCGAACGCAGCCTTCGTGAGATCGTCGCGCCGGTAATAGCCCGGCGTGACGTTCGGGCCCTTGACGCGCACTTCGAGCTTGCCTGCGGCCGGAACCAGCTTCAGCTCGCAGCCGGCGACGGGCAGCCCGATGACGCCCGCCCGGTCCATGTGGAAATGCACCGACGTCGCGAGCGGCGAGGTTTCGGTCGAGCCCCATGCCGAGAGCATCGCGAGCCGGCCGTCCTTTTCCTGCAGCGCGAGCTTCTCGATCCGCTGCCAGAGGTTCTGCGGCAGCGCCGCCGCGGCGTAGAACAGCACGTCCAGCTCGCGAAAGAAATTGCGCCGCAGCCCCTCGTCGCTCTCGAGATACGGCAGCAGCAGGTCGTACCCGCGCGGCACGTTGAAATACATCGTCGCCGCGACCTCCTTCAGGTTCCGCACGGTGGTTTCGACCAGGCCCGGCACGGGCTTTCCGCCGTCGATGTACAGCGTGCCGCCGTTGCGCAGCACCATGTTGAAGTTGTGATTGCCGCCGAAGGTGTGATTCCAGGGCAGCCAGTCGACCACCACCGGTGGCTTGTCCTCGACGAACGGCCAGGCCTGGGCGAGCTGCTGCTGGTTTGCGGTCAGCATGCGGTGCGTGTTGACCACGCCCTTCGGAACTCCGGTCGAGCCCGAGGTAAACAGGATCTTGGCGACGGTCCCGGGGCCGAGCGCCGCGTATGCCCGATCGAGGCGCGAATCGGGTTTTGCCATCAGGAGCTCAGCCACTGGCGTCGGCGACGCACCGACCGCGCCCAGCGCGGGCGCGAACTTCTGCGGGTCGGCGACGTATACCAGGCCCGGTCGCAGCAACTCGAAAATCGACTTCAGCTTGGCGAAGTCCTTCGACATCAGCGAGTAGGCGGGCGAAATGGGCGCGACCGGAATTCCCGCGTGCATCGCCCCGAGCGCGAGCAGCGCGTGATCGATGCCGTTGTCCGAAAGGATCGCGACCGAGCGCGATGCGTCCAGCCCGCGCTCGAGCAGCGCCTGGCCTATCCGGCGCGCCCCGTCGAGCGCTTCGCGGTAGCTCAGCGTTCGCCAGGCCTCTCCCGCGCGCTCGGCGAGGAACGTGCGCCCGGGTGCGTTTGCCGCCCAGTGCACCAGCCATTCGCCGACCGCACGCGCGTGCGCGCTGAGCCGTTGCGGCGAGCGCAGCAGTATCGAGCCGTCGGCGCGCTTCTCGGCGATGACCTGCGCGGGCGCGAGGCGTAGATTCGAATGTAAGCGTGCGCCCATCTCGCTCCCCTTGGATTGCGAGTCTATTCTAGCTGCTTGCGCGGAGCTTGCATGAGCCCCGGTCCGAAAGCTGCGCGACGTGAGCGACCGGTACCGGACCATGTTCCGAGTGTGCGACAGGACGCACATCGAGGCGAGTGCAGTGGCGTGTGGTGCAGTTCGGCCCGAACGCTAGGTTCCACATCGCCGGCCCTTGCGTAGCGCGTATCTCGGTGTCAGACGCGAGCAAGGAACTGTGCGATTAATCTCTGTAAACTCGCCGCCCGTCGAAGCAACTGCAGTGAACGAGCCCGCTCGCGCGGGTTCGCCGCCGCTCCGCTTCCAGGGAGAGTTGAACCGCCGCCGACGTGTATTGGCACGGGGATTTTCCGTTGCCTCGTGCTCTGATCGCGCGCGCCCGATTTCAACCCGACAACGCCACACACACACGAGGAGACTGAGAATGAAGGACCAGGATCTGCTGAACAAGAAGGTCGACCGCCGCACGGTGCTGAAGGCCGCGGCGACCGCCGGGGCACTGCAACTCGTGCCGCCGTTCATTATTAAGGCGCGGGGCGAGGAGCCCGTGCTGATCGGCCTCGACAACCCACTGACCGGAACTTATGCGGCCGTCGGCAAGAACGAGCTGATCGGCTGCCAGTTCGCGCTTGAACAGATCAACGCCAAGGGTGGCATCCTCGGCCGGCCAGTCAAGCTGCTGGTCGAGGATTCGACCAGCGGCGACGCCGGCACTGCAGTGCAGAAGGCGCGCAAGCTGATCGAGCGCGATAAAGTGAACTTCCTGCTCGGTAACGTGAATTCAGCGCTGGCTCTGGCCATGGCGCAGGTCAGCAACGAGAAGGGCGTGCTCCACGTCGTGCCCGGCGGCCACACCGATGCGGTTACCGGTACGACCTGTCACTGGAACGTGTTCCGTGTCTGCAACACCACGCAGATGGAAGCAAACGCAGTGACCCCCGCGCTGATCAAGAACGCCGGCAAGAAGTGGTACTTCATCACCCCCGATTACGCCTTCGGCCACACGCTGCAGGCGGGCCTCGAAAGGGCCGGTACCAAAGCGGGCTACACCAAGGTCGGCGGTGATCTGACGCCGCTCGGCACCACCGATTTCTCCTCGTATCTCATCAAGGCGCAGGCGGCGAATCCGGACGTGATTATCTTCCTGACCCAGGGCGATGACATGGTCAACGCTCTCAAGCAGGCGGTGCAATTCGGCCTCGAAAAGCGTTTCCATCTCGCCGGCGGCCAGCAGGAACTCGAGGCGCTCGAGGGCCTGCCGCCGGAAGCGCGCATCGGCACTTGGGTGTTCGAGTGGTACTGGAAGCAGCCTGGCGTGCCGCACGTAGCGGAATTCGTCGCGGCCATCAAGAAGAAGACGGGCCGGGTCCCGACCGCGCGTACTTGGTTTGGCTTCGCCTCGACCTGGACCTGCGCGCTTGCTGCCAACGAGGCGAAGTCCCTTGATGGGGTCAAGATGGCCAAGGCACTTCAAGACTTCAAGTTGCCGCCTGAGATCGCGCTCATGCCTGACGGAGCGTACTACCGTGCTGGCCAGAACCAGCTCATCCCCAACCTCTACGTGGGGAACGCGCAGGCGAAGGGCAGCGCGCCCGATGACTTCTTCCACGTGACCCAAGTCGTCAAGGGTGCCGACGCTGCGGGTACGCTCGAGGAGTCTGGCTGCAAGATGACCTGGCCGGCCTAAATTTCCGGGCTCTCCGGGCATCGCACTCGTCGCGATGTCCCGGAGGCTTGCGGTGAATCGGGGGCATTGGGGCGCGGCGACGCGCTTCGTGCTCGAGCACGAATCATCAGCGTTGCTGGTCTTCCCGCCTGGCGTATGCCTCGCGGCGCGTACGACGGCATCACTGCGAGGCTTAGCACCCTCATGTCACAGTTACTGTTGTTCAACGTCTTCAATGGGCTGGTTGTCGGCGCGTTTTACGCGCTGATGGCGCTCGGCCTTTCGCTCATCCTGAACCTGAGCGGCGTAATCAATTTCGCCCACGGCGGGTTCCTGGCGATCGGCGCTTATCTTGCCTATACGCTCATCCCGTACATCGGCTTCTGGGGCGCGCTGGTCGTGGCGCCATTCCTGACCGCGGGCATTGGCCTACTTGTCGAGCGCGTCCTGATACGCCGCCTCTACGGTCGCGATCCCCTCTATAGCCTGCTGCTTACCTTCGGGCTCGCCTACATCTTCGAGGACGGCACGCGGTATATCTGGGGCGCGCAGAGCTTGCCCTACCCGATCCCGAATTGGCTCACCACGCCGCTGAGCACGGAATTCTTCTTTCTGACCGGCTACCGCCTGTTCATGGTCGCGCTAGTCGCGCTGGCGGTCGGCGCCCTGTTCTTCATCCTGAATCGCACGCGCCTTGGCATGCGCATCCGCGCCGGCACGCTCGACCTCGAGACGGTCTCCGTGCTGGGAGTTAACGTGCGCATCCTGCGCAACCTCAACTTCGGCCTCGGCATCTATCTCGCCGGGCTCGCCGGCGTGCTCGCCGCAGGCATGCTCGGCCTGCAGCCAACGATCGGCACTTCGCTCATCATGCCTAGCTTCGTCGCCATCATAGTGGGAGGGCTCGGCAGCCTGCCGGGCACGCTGCTCGGCGGCCTGCTAATCGGCGTCGCATCGGGCATCACCACCGTGTTTTTTCCGTCGGCAACGGAGGCGATCATGTACGTCATGATGGGGGTCGTCCTGCTACTTAGGCCGCAAGGGCTCCTCGGCGAGGAAGGGAGGACCCAGTGAACGGACTGAACAAGCATGGCACCAACGCAGCGGTCTGGCTCGTGTTGCTGACCATGCCCTATTGGATGGGGGCGGTTGGCGGCTACACGGAGCTCGCTACCCGCGTCGTGGTGCTCGGCCTCGCCGCGATGGCGCTCAATTTCCTGCTCGGCTTCACCGGCGTGCTTTCCTTCGGCCACGCCGCCTACTTCGGCCTCGGCGCTTACGGCACGGCCATGACCCTCAAGTACCTCGTGCCGAGCACACCACTCAGCATCCTTGTCGGCGTGTGCGTCGGGACGATTGCCGCCGCGATCATCGGCGCCATGATCATCAAGCTGCGCGGCGTGTACTTCGCCATGGTGACGATTGCCTTCGCTCAGGTGTTCTTCTTCATCGCTTTCCGCTGGAATTCGGTCACCGGGGGCGACGACGGGCTCACCGGGTGGAAGCGCCAGGCGCTCAAGCTCGGCTTTACCAGCATCGACATCCTCGGCAATGACAAGGCGTTCTACTACATGGTGCTGGTCATGTTCGCTGTCGCTGTGGGCATCATGGCGCTGCTGCTGCGCTCTCCGTTCGGCCGGACGCTGGTCGCGATCCGGGAAAACGAGCGACGGGCGCGCTTTCTCGGAATTCCGGTTGATATGCACGTATGGATTTCGTTCGTCATCTCGTGCCTGTTCGCCAGTCTCGCCGGCTCCCTCTACGCGCTGCTCAACAACTTCACCGACCCCCGCGCTTTGCATTGGACGCAATCCGGAAACTTCGTGATCATGGCGGTTCTCGGTGGGATGCGCTCCTTCTGGGGGCCGCTGATCGGCGCCGCGATCTTCGTTGTGCTGCAGGACTACGTCTCCAGCCATACCGAGAACTGGATGTCCTTCATCGGCCTGTTCTTCGTGCTGGTGGTGTTGTTCTTCCCGCGCGGGGTGCTCGGCATCCTGCGGCGCAAGGCGGCGTCGTGAGCCTTCTCAAGGTCGAGAACGTTTCGCAGCACTTCGGCAGCCTGATTGCCGTGAACCAGGTATCCCTGACGGTGGAGCCCGGCGAGCTGCGCGCCGTGATCGGGCCGAACGGCGCCGGCAAGACCACCTTCTTCAACCTGGTGAGCGGCTTCTTCCCGCCGACTGGGGGCAGGATCCTGTTCGACGGCAAGGACATCACTGCGGTTCCGGCGCACAGGCGGGTAACGATGGGTATGGCGCGCACCTTCCAGCTCACCGAGATCTTCCCGGAATTGACGGTGCGCGAGAACCTGCGCATCCCGGTCGAGGGCGCCGCCGGCCTGCGGCTGATGCCTTGGCAGTCGCGCAAGACCGATGCCGAAATGCAGGAGCGCGTTGCCCAGCTCATGGAGCTGGGCGGGCTTGCAGCCAAGGCGGACCGGCTGGTCGGCGAGCTGGCGCACGGCGACCAGCGCGCCACCGAGATCATGATGTCCCTGGCGCTCAAGCCGCGCCTGCTGCTGCTCGACGAGCCGACCGCCGGCATGGGCGACCAGGAAACCTACGACATCACGCGACTCATTCGGCGACTGCACAAGGACCAGAAGCTCACCATCGTGCTGATCGAGCACGACATGCGGGTGATCTTCCACCTCGCCGACCGCATCATGGTTCTTGCCGAGGGCTCGATCCTCGCCGAAGGCACGCCCGTCGAGATCGCGGCCGACGAGCGCGTGCAGGCGGCGTATCTGGGGAAAGCGGCATGAACGCACTCGAGGCCGAAGGGCTGCATACCTTCTACGGCAAGAGCCACATCCTGCACGGGGTGGGGCTCGTGGTGCACGAGGGCGAAATCGTCACGCTGCTGGGGCGCAACGGCGCCGGCAAGACCACCACGCTGCGCAGCATCGTCGGCCTGACGCATGCGCGCGAAGGCGTGGTGAGGGTGTTCGGGCAGGCCACCACGGATTGGCCCCCGTACCGCGTCGCGGCGCTCGGAGTGGGCTACGTGCCCGAGGGCCGGCGCATTTTCGCGAACCTGAGCGTCGAGGAGAACCTCAAGGTTCCGCTCGAGCGGCCCGGGCCGTGGACGATCGCGCGCGTCTACGAGCTGTTCCCGCGCCTCGCCGAGCGCAGGAACAGCAAGGGCCGCCAGCTCTCGGGCGGCGAGCAGGAGATGCTCGCCATCGCGCGCGCGCTGCTGCTCAACCCCAAGGTTCTACTGCTCGACGAGCCCTCGCAGGGTCTCGCCCCGATCATCGTGCAGAACGTTTTCAACGTCGTCGTCGCGATGCGCGCGGAAGGCATGGCGGTACTGCTGGTCGAGCAGAACGTGCGCGCCGCGGTCGAAATCGCCGACCGGGCGTACGTGCTGGACGACGGGCGCGTGGTCTACGAGGGACCGGCCGCCGAGTTCGCGAAGGATGAGGCGCGGGTACGGGCGCTGGCCGGCGCGAGCGCCGAGTCCTGGGAGGGACTCGAGTAGTCCCGTTGGCGACTTAGAACGAAACGTCGTCGGACAGTCCGAGCGCGAGCGCGTTGCAGGTCTCGATGCTGCGCCGGTGCGACTCGAGGATGGTGCCCAGCGCGGCCCTGGCCTGGGCGTCCGGCGCGCGTGGCAGCGCCGCCTCGATTTCGCGGATCGACCAGCCCAGGCCACGGCAGAGGAATTCCAGTCGCGCGCGGCGGCCGCGCACGGCGAGCGCCTTGTCCAGGAACTCGCCAGTCGCGTGGCTGTAGGGCTCGCCGGCGCGCTTGAGCAGCTCGCCCAGCACCACGCAGTTGTGCGCCTCGTCGGCCTGCACGCGGCGCAGCGCCTTCCAGCCCTCGCCGTCGCGCGCGTGCTCGCCGAGGAACTCGAGCAGCGCCCTGGCCCCCGCGCGCTCGGCCTCGAGCATGCGGTTCAGGAACGCGCACCACTCGGTGTGCGAGGAGGCCGGGATGCTCACGCCAGCTGGACGTACTCGTACTCGACCGGCAGGTTGTTGATGCCGCGCTCGGGCGGCGCGATCCACGCCGCCATCTTGCCGGGCTCGGTCACCTTCTGCATCAGCGAACGGACGAAGGCCCGGTCGGCGTCCGACGGGATCCACTCGTGCAGGCGCCGGTCGTACTCGTCCTTCGGCAGGAGCTTGCCCTGCGGATCGACCGGCAGGCCGACCCACGAGCCGATCGAGCGGCGGAAGCGCGATGACGGCAGGCTGAGGCGGAAGTCGTGCCCGGCGCGCTCGATTGCGCGGTTCCAGCGCTTCAGGCCGATCTCGCAGTCCTTGAGATAGGACTCGCGCATCACCTCGTTCAGGGCATTCAGCATCGGCACGTCCTGCGTGCCCTCGGGGGTGTCGAGCTTTAGCACCACGTCGCGCAGCACGTGGTCCTCGTACTGCGACTCGTCGGGCCGGCCCTTGAGGCCGTTGGCGAAGCTGGTCGCGGCATTGGAGGAGATCTCCGAGCCGAAAAGATCGAGCGACGACGAGCACCAGAAGTTGAGGTACTTCTGCAGCAGCGGCAGGTCGACCGCGCCGTGCGCGCGGATCTTCGCCGGGTCGTCGGTGCCGAGCTCCTTCATCACCTCGAGGGTGCGCTTCACCACGCGCCCGATCCCGGTCTCGCCGACGAACATGTGGTGCGCTTCCTCGGTGAGCATGAAGCGGCAGGTGCGCGACAGCGGGTCGAAGGCGCTCTCGGCGAAGCTCTTCAACTGGTACTTGCCGTCGCGGTCGGTGAAGTAGGTGAAGCAGTAGAGCGAAAGCCAGTCGGAGATCGGCTCGTTGAAGGTGGTCAGGATCCTCGGCTTGTCGGCGTCGCCCGAGTGGCGCGCGAGCAGCTCCTCGGCCTCCTCGCGGCCGTCGCGGCCGAAGTAGGCGTGCAGCAGGTACACCATCGCCCA
>Ga0316624_10000273_pt1 | contig 16627 bp, 13 predicted proteins | sample OWC_Aug_N3_C1_D5_FD_207657 | JGI IMG/M metagenome (GOLD analysis project Ga0316624, IMG submission 207657) | Wetland soil microbial communities from Old Woman Creek delta, Ohio, United States - OWC_Aug_N3_C1_D5_A | ecosystem: Environmental > Terrestrial > Soil > Wetlands | place: USA: Ohio... | reverse complement strand
CCCTCGAACTCGCCGTTCAGCCAGCGGTTGCGCGCATCGCGCGCCGCGCCGAACAACGCCTCGAGCCCGGCGCCGTCCCCCGCGGCAAGCATCGCGCGCACCGCTTCGAGCTCCTGCATGAAGTGTTGCAACTCGACGAGCAGCGCGTCGCGGTTGGCGACGCAGATGTCGCGCCACATCTCCGGATGGCTCGACGCGATGCGGGTGAAATCGCGGAAGCCGCCCGCCGCGTAGCCGAAGAGCTGGGCAGAATTGTTGCGACCAGCGAGCTGGTGGACCAGCGCGAAGGCCAGCAGATGCGGCAGGTGGCTGACCGCGGCGAACACCTGGTCGTGCTCCTCGGGCGACATGCGGTGGATCCTCGCCCCGCAGGCCTGCCACGCCGCCGCGACGCGCGCGACCGCCTGCGGCGCGCTCTCGGCGAGCGGCGCGAGCACCACCTTCTTGCCGCTGAACAGGTCGGCCTTTGCCGCCGCCACGCCGCTCAGCTCGGCGCCGGCGATCGGGTGAGCTGGAACGAATTGTGCGAGCCTGCCAGCCAAGCCGGCGCGCGCCGCCGCCACCACGTCGCGTTTGGTGCTGCCGGCGTCGGTGACCAGCGTCTCCTTGCCAAGCGCCGGGGACAGCGCGGCGAACACGGCCGGATACTGCGCCACCGGCGTCGCCACCAATATCAGGTCCGCCCCGCGCGCCGCCTCGGCGATACTCGCAGCGACGGCATCGACGACCCCGCGCTCGAGCGCGAGCCTCATGTTGCGCGGGTCGCGTCCGAACCCCACGATGTGTGCGCAGGCCTTCGCCTGCTTCAGGGCCAGCGCGAAGGAGCCGCCGATCAACCCGACCCCGATGACCGCCACGCGGCCGAAGCGCACGGCGTCTTCGCGCCCGGTTGCGCTCATTCCTTCAGGCTTGCGGACAGGGCCGCGAGGAACGTTTCGTTCTCGTCGGGCGTTCCCGAGGTCACGCGCAGGTGCTCGGGCAACTCGTAGCCGCCCACGGGCCGCACGATCACGCCCCTGCGCAGAAGCCGCTTGTAGATGTCGGCGGCCTTGCCGACGCGAATGGTGACGAAATTGCCGAACGACCGGATGTATTCCAGGCCGAGCGACGTGGCGCCCTGCTCGAGCTGGCGCAGACCCTGCAGATTTTCCGCGTAGCTCTTGGCCACGAACTCCATGTCGTCGAGCGCCGCCGTCGCGGCCACGAGGGCGATGCTGTTCACGTTGAATGGCTGGCGTACCCGGTTCATCACGTCGGCGATTGATGGATGTGTCAGCCCGTAGCCGACGCGCAGCCCGGCGAGCCCGTAAGCCTTGGAAAACGTCCGCACCACGACGAGGTTGGGATGGCGCTTGAGCCATTTCGCCGAATCGGCCTTCAGGTCCGCAGGCAGATACTCGTTGTACGCCTCGTCGAGCACCACGATGACGCGCTCCGGCACCTGGCGCAGCAGCGCCTCGATCCTCTGCGGGGACGCGTAGGTGCCGGTCGGATTGTTGGGGTTCGCCACCCACAGCACGTAGGTGTCCTCGTCGACGGCCTTCGCCATCGCCTCCAGATCGTGGCCGTAGTCCTTCGCCGGGACCACGATCGCGCGCGCGCCGCGCGCCTGCGTGGCGAGCGGATAGACGGCGAAGGCATGCTGCGAGAAGACTGCCGAGCGCCCTGGGCCCAGGAACGCGAGCGACACCAGCTCCAGCACGTCGTTGGAGCCGTTGCCCAGCACGATCGCGGACATGTCGATACCGTAGCGCTTGGACAGCGCGAGCTTGAGGTCGTAGCCGTTGCCGTCCGGGTAGCGGGCGATCTCGCCGAGCGCGCCGTCGATCGCGGCCCGCGTGCGCGGCCCGATGCCGCGCGGATTCTCGTTCGACGCGAGCTTGACGATGTTCTTCTCGTCGAGCCCGAATTCGCGAGCCAGCTCGGAAATCGGCTTGCCGGGCTGATACGGAGCGATGCTTCGCACGTACGCAGGCGAGAGTTCGCAAAGGTCCATGTTCATGGTGCGTAGCCTTCCAATGAGGCGCCGTCAGGCACTGGCCGCGGGATACGATCCGAGGATCTTCAGGAACGGCGCCTTCCGACGCAGCTCGGCGAGGGCCGCAGCGACCGGCTCGTCGCGCTGGTGGCCGTGGACATCGATGAAGAACACGTACTCCCAGAGAGCGCTGCGCATGGCGCGCGCGGGGCGCGACTCGATGCGCGTCATACTGACCTTGTTGGCTGCCAGCGGCGACAGCAGCGCGTGCACCGCGCCCGGCTTGTTCTCCGCCGACATCACCATCGAGGTGCGGTCGTTACCGGTGGACGCGGGCTCGAGGTCGCCGAGCACCAGGAAGCGGGTCGTGTTGTTCGGGTCGTCCTCGATCGAGCGCGCCAGCACCTCGAGCTGATAGCGCGCCGCCGCGCTCTCGCCGGCGATCGCAGCCGCGCCGCTTTCCTCGCCGGCGCGCCGCGCTGCCTCGGCATTCGATACGACCTGGATCCGCTGCACGCCGGGCAGGTTCTGGTTGAGCCAGCCGTTGCACTGCGCGAGCGACTGCGCGTGCGAATAGACGCGCGTCACATCCTTCAGGTCCGAGACGCGCGACAGCAGGTTCTGCTGCACCCGGAGCTCGATTTCGCCGACGATCTTGAGGGGCGTGACCAGCAGCAGATCGAGCGTGCGCCCGACCGCGCCCTCGGTGGAGTTCTCCACCGGCACCACGGCGAACTGCGCCGCCCCGGACTCGCAGCCGCGAAACACCTCGTCCATCGACGCCGCCGGCAGGGCCTCCACGGCCTGGCCGAAATGCTTGCGCGCTGCCTGCTCGCTGAAGGTGCCTTCCGGGCCGAGATAGGCGACGCGCACCGCAAGCTCCATGGCGCGGCAGGCCGAGATCACCTCGCGAAACAGCGCCGTGACTCGTTCGCGGGAAAGCGGTCCCGGGTTGCCGTGCGCAACGCGCCGCAGGATCTCGGCTTCCCGCTCGGGCCGGTAGGCGGGCGCGCCCGCCTTGAGGCCACCGATGCGCCGCGCCAGCTCCGCGCGCCGGTTGACCAGCTCCAGCAGCTGGTCGTCGATCGCGTCGATCTCGCCTCGCAGCCTCCCGATCTCGTCCAAGTCGCGCATCCGCTTTCCCGGCAGGTTTCCGGTCACAGCGGAAGATAGCGCACGGCGAGCACGCCGTCGATCTGTCGCAGCTCGTCCAGCGTCTCCCGCCCAACCGCACTGTCCACGTCGACCAGCGTGTACGCCATGTCCGCCTTCGACTTGTTCAGCATGTTGTGGATATTGAGTTTTCGGCTTCCCAGGACGTGCGAGATGCGCGCCAGCATGTCGGGGACATTGGCATTGGCGATCGCCAGTCGGAACGGCGACTCCCGCGCCATCGAGGCCTCGGGAAAATTGACCGCGTTGCGCAGATTGCCGTGCTCGAGATAGTCACGCACCTCGTTGACCACCATCACGGCGCTGTTCTCCTCGGCCTCGCCGGTCGATGCACCGAGATGCGGCAGCGCGACCACGCCGGACTGGCCCAGCAGCGCGGCGCTCGGAAAATCCGTCACGTAGCACCTCAATCTGCCAGCGCGCAGCCCCTGGAGCACCGCCTCGTCCTCGACGACGCCTTCGCGCGAGAAATTGAGAAGGATGGCATCGGACCGCAGCTGTCCGACGTTGCCCGAATTGATGAGGTGGCGCGTCTGCTTGAGCAGCGGCACGTGCAGCGTGATGAAATGGCTCGCCTTTAGCACCTCATCGATCGACGCCGCGCGGCGCACCTGCGACGGCAGGCTCCAGGCCGCATCGACGGTAATCTCGGGATCGTATCCGAGCACGTTCATCCCCAGCCGGATCGCGGCGTCGGCGACCAGGCTACCGATCTTGCCGAGCCCCACGATGCCGAGTGTGTGCCCCGGCAACTCGATCCCCGCGAACCGCCTCTTACCGTCCTCCACCTTGCGGCCGAGGTCGGACGCACTCGGCTCGAGGGTGCGCACGAAATCGAGCGCGGGCGCGAGGTTGCGCGCCGCCATCAGCATGCCTGCGAGCACCAGCTCCTTCACGGCGTTTGCGTTGGCGCCAGGCGCGTTGAATACCGGCACGCCGCGCGCGGAAAGCTCTACGACCGGAATGTTGTTGACGCCCGCGCCGGCGCGCCCCACGGCCTTGAGGCGCGCGCCGAAATCGTAGCCGTGCAGCTCGCGCGAGCGCACCAGGATGACGTCCGGCGCCGGCGACGCCTTGACCACGGCGTAGCGCTCCGCGGGCAGCTGCTGCAGCCCGAGCGGCGCAATTTCGTTGAGCACCAGCACCTCGAGCTTCAGTGCCGCATGAGCCCTATCCATGGCGGGCTTCGAACTCCTTCATATAGTCCACGAGGCGCTGCACGCCCTCCAGCGGCATCGCGTTGTAGATCGAGGCGCGCATGCCCCCCACCGAGCGGTGACCCTTCAGCTGCACCATGCCGCGCGCCTCCGCGCCCTTCAGGAACTCGCCGTCGAGCCGCGCGTCCGCCAGAGTGAACGGCACGTTCATGCGCGAGCGGTCGGACTTCGTAACCGGATTCCTGAACAGCCCGCCGCGATCGAGATAGGCGTAAAGCAGGTGCGCCTTGGCGATGTTGCGTCGCTCCATCTCGGCCAGCCCGCCGAGCTGCTTGAGCCACTTGAACACCAGGCCCGCGACGTAGATCGAGTAGGTCGCCGGCGTGTTCAGCATCGAGCCGGCTTCGGCCTGCAGTTTGTAGTCCATGACCGAAGGGGTGCCCTTGTTCGCCTGGCCGATCAGGTCCTCGCGCACGATGACGATGGTCAGGCCGGCCGGCCCGATGTTCTTCTGCGCGCCGGCGTAGATCAGCCCGAACCTGGACACGTCCAGCGGCCGTGACAGGATGTGGGACGACGCATCGGCGACGAGCGGCACCGGACCCGTGTCCGGGATCCAATTGAACTCGACGCCGCCGATGGTCTCGTTCGAGCAGTAGTGAACGTACGCCGCATCGGCGGCCAGCTTCCATGCTCCCTGCGGCGGCGCGTAGGTGAAGCCGCGGTCCTCCGAAGTGGCGGCGATGCGCACGTCGCAGTAAGCCTGCGCTTCCTTGGCCGCCTTCTTCGACCACTCGCCGGTCAGCACGTAGTCGGCCGCCGCCCTGGAGCGCAACAGGTTCATGGGGATCTGCGCAAACTGCAGCGTGGCACCACCCTGAAGGAACAGCACCTTGTAATGCGCCGGGACCGCGAGCAGCTCGCGCAGGTCCTTTTCCGCTTGCTCGGCGATCGAAATGAACTCCTTGCCGCGGTGGCTCATTTCCATGACGCACATGCCCGATCCGTGCCAATCGAGCATCTCGTCGCCGGCGCGCGCCAGCACTTCCTCGGGCAGCACCGCCGGTCCGGCGCTGAAGTTGTAAAGGCGCGCCATCAGTGCAAGGTCTCGCCGGACGACCCCGGAGCAGGTCCATCGCCGACTTCTTCGCCCTCGGCGCCGTTGCCGTTCACCTGGTCATCGCGCTCGTCGATGCGCTCCAGGCCCGCGAGCTTCTCGCCCTCGCCGAGCGAGATCAGCGTGACGCCCTGCGTGCTGCGACCCTGCTCGCGGATCTGCGCCACCGCGGTGCGGATCAGCACGCCACCCGTCGAGATCAGCATGACTTCGTCGCGGTCGTCCACCATGACGGCCCCGACCAGCTGGCCGTTGCGCTCCGATGTCTGGATCGCGATCATTCCCTGTCCGCCGCGCCCGTGGCGCGTGTATTCGCGCACCGGCGTGCGCTTGCCGTAGCCTCGCTCGGTCGCCGTGAGCACCGTCTGGTCCTCGCTCTTCGCCACCAGCATGCACACCACGCGCGCGCCCGCGCCGAGCCGCATGCCGCGCACGCCCGTCGCCTGGCGGCCCATCTGCCGCACCTCGCCTTCGGCGAAGCGCACCGCCTTGCCCTCCGAGGAAAACAGCATCACGTCGCAGCCGCCGTCGGTGAGGGCCGCTCCGATCAGGTAGTCGCCGGACTCGAGGCCCACCGCGATGATCCCCGAGGGACGGGGACGCGAGAATTCCGCCAGCGGCGTCTTCTTGACCGTTCCGTGCGCCGTGGCCATGAAAACGTAGTGATGCTCGTCGAACTCGCGCACCGGGACCACGGCGGTGATCTTCTCGCCCTCCTCGAGCGGGAACATGTTCACTACCGGCTTGCCGCGGCTGGTGCGGCTGCCCTGGGGCACTTCGTAGACCTTGAGCCAGTAGAGCTGCCCGCGGCTGGAGAAGCACAACAGATAGTCGTGCGAATGAGCGACGAACAGCCGCTCGATGAAATCGTCCTCCTTGGTCGCCGCCGCCATCTTGCCGCGCCCGCCGCGCCGCTGCGCGCGGTAATCGGCGAGCGGTTGCGACTTCGCGTAGCCGCCGTGCGAGAACGTGACGACCATGTCCTGCGGCGCGATCAGGTCTTCGAGAGAGATGTCCTCGGCGACCGTGACAATCTCGCTGCGTCGCGCATCACCGAACTCCTCCTTAATGCGGCCCAGCTCGTCGGCGATGATCGCTACGATGCGCGCGGGCTTATCGAGGATGTCGACGAGATCCGCAATCACCTCCATCACCTCCCTGTACTCGTCGCGAATCTTGTCCTGCTCCAGCCCGGTGAGGCGCTGCAGGCGTAGCTCGAGAATCGCCTGCGCTTGCTCATCCGACAGGCGGTAGCCGTCGTCCTTCAGTCCGAACTCCTGCGCCAAGCCTTCGGGGCGGAACTGCGCAGCCGATCCACGCGCGAGCATCTCGCGCACCAGTTGCGACTGCCAGGGCTTCGCCATCAGCCCGCGCTTCGCTTCGGCCGGCGTCGGCGCACGCTTGATCAGGTCGATCACCTCGTCGACGTTCGATAGCGCGACCGCCAGGCCCTCGAGGACATGGCCGCGTTCGCGCGCCTTGCGCAGGTCGAACACCGTGCGCCGTGTCACTACCTCCCGGCGGTGCGAGATGAAGGCTTCGATCATGGACTTGAGATCGAGCAGCCTCGGCTGACCGTCAACCAGCGCGACCATGTTCATGCCGAAGCTGTCCTGCAGCTGGGTCTGCTTGTAGAGGTTGTTGAGCACCACCTCCGGAAGCTCGCCGCGCTTGAGCTCGATCACCACGCGCATGCCCGACTTGTCCGACTCATCGCGAATGTCGGAAATGCCCTCGATCCGCTTCTCCGTCACGAGCTCGGCGATGCGCTCGAGCAGCGCTTTCTTGTTCACTTGGTAGGGCAGCTCGTCCACGATGATCGCCTGGCGGTCGCCCTTGCCTACCTCCTCGAAGTGGGTGCGCGCGCGCATCACTACGCGCCCTCGCCCGGTGCGATAGCCCTCGTGCACGCCGGAGACGCCATAGATGATCCCGGCGGTCGGGAAATCGGGCGCCGGCATCAGCTTGATCAGCTCCTCGATCGCGCAATGCGGCTGATACAGCACGTGCAGGCAGGCAGCGACCACTTCGGAAAGGTTGTGCGGCGGAATATTGGTCGCCATGCCGACCGCGATTCCCGAGGAGCCGTTGACCAGCAGGTTCGGGACCCGTGCCGGCAGCACCGCCGGCTCCTGCTCCTGGCCGTCGTAGTTCGGAACGAAATCGACCGTCTCGCGGTCGATGTCGGCCAGCATTTCGTGCGCGAACTTGGTGAGCCTCACCTCCGTGTAGCGCGAGGCTGCCGCGTTGTCGCCGTCCACCGAGCCGAAATTTCCCTGGCCGTCGATCAGCAGGTAGCGCAGGCTGAAGCTCTGCGCCATGCGGACCATCGTATCGTAGATCGCGGCGTCACCGTGCGGATGGAACTTGCCCATTACGTCGCCGGACACGCGCGCCGATTTCTTGTAAGGGCGGTTCCAATGGTTGCCAAGCTCGTTCATGCCGTAAAGGATGCGCCGATGCACCGGCTTGAGACCATCGCGCACGTCGGGCAGTGCCCGTCCCACGATCACGCTCATCGCGTAATCGAGATACGAGCGGCGCATTTCCTCTTCGAGGCTTACGGGGAGCGTTTCTTTTGCGAATTGATCCATGCTTGGTTCGCGAGTTGCGGGGATGTCGCACCCGCTCCGCAGATCTCATTTTGGCTGCCCGGAATGGAGCAGCGCGAAAACATAAAATTTTAGCACGCAGGGCATCGCGCGTCGTCGCCGACCGGCCCCTTCTCGCACGTTGCCGACGGCACCGCAAATCACGCTTTTCGCTGGCGAAATGACAGGCGTTCGCGCTTGTGGTAGGGGCCAGCCTTATGCTTAAATTCGTCCCATCGGCTCGCTGCCGGCGCGTGGTCATCGACATCAAGGTCACGCCGCGCTAAGCGGACGGCGGCCCGGAACTCGAGAGGCCCCGCTGAGTCGGGGCCTTTTTGTTTGTGCCTGAATCTCTCCTCATCACGCCACGCTGGGTCGTACCGGTCGAGCCCGAGGGCATCGTTCTCGAGCAGACCACGGTCGCAGTGCGCGCGGGCCGCATCGAGGCTGTGCTGCCCGCCGGCGAGGCGGCAAAGCGCTTTTCCGGATACCGCGAACTCCGGCTCCCGCGCCACGCGCTGATTCCCGGCCTGGTCAACGCGCACACCCACGCGGCGATGTCGTTGATGCGCGGAATCGCCGACGACATGCCCCTGATGCGCTGGCTGCACGAGCACATCTGGCCCGCCGAAGCGAAGCACGTGTCGCCGCAGTTCGTGCGGGACGGCACGCTGCTGGCGTGCGCCGAGATGTTGCGCGGGGGCACGACGTGCTTCAACGACATGTATTTTTTTCCCGAGGCCGCGCTCGAAGCGGCGCTGGGGGCCGGCATCCGCGCGGCGCTGGGCGCGATCGTAGTCGAGTTTCCTTCCACCTACGCCGCCGACCCGGACGATTACCTGCGCAAGGGGCTGGCCTTGCGCGATCGCTATGGCGATCACCCGCTACTGTCGTTCTGCATTGCGCCGCATGCGCCCTACACCGTGTCGGACGACAGCTTCAAAAAGGTGTCGCGGCTCGCCGCGGAGCTCGACGTGCCGGTGCACATTCACCTTCACGAGACCGAGGACGAGGTGGCACGGTCGATCGCTCAGCATGGTGTTCGGCCGCTGGAGCGGCTGCGCCGGCTCGACCTGCTCGGTCCCGGACTAATGGCAGTGCACGCGGTCCATCTGCTGGAGGACGAGATCGCGATGCTGGGCAGGCACGGCTGCTCGGTGGTCCATTGTCCATCGTCGAACCTGAAGCTCGCGAGCGGCTTTTCGCCGGTGGCTGAGCTACTTGGCGCGGGCGTGAATATCGCGGTAGGAACCGACGGCGCGGCGAGCAACAACCGGCTGGATATGTTTCAGGAAATGCGCCTGACGGCCCTGTTGGCGAAGGCCGTGGCACGCGACGCCTCGGCGATGCCGGCACACGCGGCGCTGCGCGCGGCGACCCTCGGCGGGGCGCTTGCGCTCGGGCTCGAGGCGCGCATCGGCTCCATCACAGCCGGCAAGGCGGCTGACTTGGTGGCGGTACGATTCGAGGGACCCGAGCTTGCGCCCTGCTACGACCCGGTATCGCATTTGGTATACGCCGCCGGGCGCGAACATGTCAGCCATGTCTGGGTCGCCGGACGCCCCCTGGTGGTCGACGGCGCGCTGCAGGAGCCCGCGCTTTGGGATTTGGACTCCTGTGTCGATTTGTGGCAAAATGCCTTACGAGGGGGTCCAGCATCTTGAACTGCAAGAAGTTTCCGGACAATTTAGCGAGGGGATAGCATGACTAAGAAATTGTGGTTCCTGGCCCTGGTGGCCACGGGTATGACCCTTTCGGCGGCCTCGTTTGAGGCGGCGGCACAATCCAAGGAAGGATACTGGACCGAGCCCGCCGGGGATAACATGGCTTGGAAGAACGGCGCAGGCCAGTGCTGGCGAGCTGGCTACTGGACCCCCGCGATGGCTACGGCCGAGTGCGATCCAGACCTCGTGAAGAAGCCGGCGGAGGCGCCCGCGCCAATGCCCGCACCGGTAGCGGCGCCCGCACCCGCGCCCGCACCCGCGCCCGCACCGGCGCCCGCGCCCCAGCCGGTTGCCCAGAAAGTGACGCTCACCACTGACGTGCTGTTCGACTTCGATAAGGCGGTCATCAAGCCCGACGGCAAGGCACGGCTGGATGATCTGGTCGGCAAGATGGGCGGTGTCAACGTCGAGGTTGTGATTGCGATGGGCCACACGGACTCGACCGGCAGCAGTGCGTACAACCAAAAGCTTTCGGTGCGCCGCGCCAACGCGGTCAAGGCGTACCTCGTGTCGAAGGGTGTTGAGAGCAACCGCATCTACACCGAAGGCAAGGGCGCGAGCCAGCCCGTCGCGAGTAACAAGGACCGTGCGGGCCGCGCGAAGAACCGCCGTGTCGAGCTCGAAGTCGTCGGCACGCGCAAGTAACATATTGCCTGCACGTCCAAAAGGCCCTGCCTACGCAGGGCTTTTTTTTTGACCGGACAGAACTACCGGCGGCAAGACAGCCCTAACCGAGCATGAGCACTGCACCGAACGCCGATCCCGCGGAACTGGACAAGTTCAGTGAGCTGGCGCATCGCTGGTGGGACCCCGAGAGCGAGTTCCGACCGCTGCACGAGATCAATCCCTTGCGTCTGGCGTGGATCGACCAGTACGCGCGGCTCCCCGGCAAGGCGGTACTCGACGTGGGCTGCGGGGGCGGCATTCTAGCCGAATCCATGGCACGCCTCGGCGCGCACGTCACCGGCATTGACCTTTCCGAGAAGGCGCTGAAAGTGGCCCAACTGCATCTGCTGGAGAGCCGGGCGCAGGTGACCTACGCCAAGGCTTCGGCAGAGGAATTCGCTGAAGGCCACGCCAGCGCATTCGATGTCATCACGTGCATGGAATTGCTCGAGCACGTGCCAGATCCATCGAGCACCGTCGCGGCCTGCACGCAGCTCACCAAGCCCGGGGGCCATGTCTTTTTCTCCACCATCAACCGCAATCCCAAGGCGTACCTGTTCGCCGTCATCGGCGCCGAGTACCTGCTCAAGCTGCTGCCCAAGGGCACGCACGACTATGCTCGATTCATCAAGCCGCACGAGCTGGCGCGCTGGTGCCGCGACGCCGGCTTGCGCCCGGTGGAACTGATCGGCATGACCTACAACCCCTTCAGCCGGCGCTACGGCCTGGCGCCCGACAGCAGCGTCAACTATATCCTGCGCTGCAAGCGGGATGAGTAGCCGGAGCGGCGCGACGCGCGCCGTGCTGTTCGACTTCGACGGCACGCTCGCCGACACGGCGGCCGATCTGGGCGCCGCGGTAAACCGGCTGCGCGCGGGGCGCGGCCTGCCGGACCTGTCGCCGGGCGAAGTGCGGGCGTACGCCTCGAGTGGCGCGCGCGGCCTGCTGCGCGTCGGGCTCGGGACGAGCCCCGGGGATCCGGACTACGAAAGCATGCGCGATGCGTTCCTCGCGCATTACGCCGAGCGCGTGTGCGTCGAGACGCGGCTGTTTCCCGGCATCGCCGAGCTGCTCGAGGAGCTCGCGGCGCGCGGCCTCAGGTGGGGCATCGTGACCAACAAGGCGACGCGCTTCACGCAGCCGATCGTCGCCGCGCTCGGCATCTCGCCCGACTGTGTCGTATGCGGCGATACCACGCCGCACATCAAGCCGCACCCGGCGCCCCTGCTGCACGCCGCCGAGCGCCTCGCGCTCGCGCCCGCAGAGTGCTGCTACCTGGGCGACGACCTGCGCGACGTGCAGGCCGCGCATGCTGCGGGGATGCGCGCGATCGCGGTCGAGTACGGCTATCACGGCATCGACAACGGCGGCCCTGGAAGCTGGAACGCGGACGCGATCATCGCCCACCCGATCGAGCTGATCGCCCACCTGTAGCTTGAAGCGCGGGCGCGCGGCCCCATATGGGATAATGTCGGTGCTGCAACGAACACGGGGGCGACTTGGTCTCGACGTGGGTTGCGAAGCAGCGCAGGGCATGCCGAGGACCAGATCACCTCGCAAATCCAGTCTGGAAACACATAAACGCCAACGACGAGCGTTTCGCTCTCGCCGCCTAACACCGGCGAGACGCTGCACTAGCCTGCTGATGGGCTAGGCCCCGAAAGGGGTGCAGCGTCATTTACATCAGCCTCTCTGCGCGGTCTGGCCGCTTGGCCGCGCGGATCCGTCGAAGCGGCTGGCTGAGCGTCAGCCTGCCGGTCGGCGGGCGCGAGGCGAGATCCAAATGACCAGGCTAAGCATGTAGTCCTGACTGTCTAGGGCTTGCGGACGCGGGTTCGATTCCCGCCGCCTCCACCAGAAATGGACCAGGTAAGGTCCAGCCCCGTCTCCCTGGACGGTGCTCTTTCCTGCTACACGGGAAAATGGCCGACGGACGTCCGAACTTCCGGACGTCCGGCCGTGGCCTACGCGAGTTCTGTCAGCCCACCAAGGCGGTGTTACCGCCCGACTGTTCCATCACCCGCCGCGTTCGACACGCGGCGGGCAGCTCCATGAGCCCTAGTCCTGGTGCGGCGAGAGCGCCCGCAGATGGAAGCGACCGTCCTTATTGAACAGGAACGTCTCGGTGACTTCCACCCTGCCGTTTTGCAGCCATGACGCAGGCGGTGGCGGCAAGGCCTCGGCACGGTGCAAGCTCGTGCGAGCGATGTGGTCGGCCTCGCGCTCGGGTGAACGCCACGTGCGAACATTGTGCACATTACCCGAAGCGTCAACGTCGAATTGCAGCACGACGACCGCACGCAAGAGGGGTTGAAGTTTGCCCGTGACCGTAGAGCCCCGGTTGGCGTCGTAGATTCGCTGAGCGAGAACCTTCTCGTACTGTTCCTTCGACTTAAAGCTCGGGGCGAACGCGGGCACCGGTACGACGGGCCTGCCCTTGGCAACCGGCGGCAGGACCGACGGTGCCTGTTGAACGGGAGGCGGCTGCACAGTCGTGCATGCGGTGGCAATGACGCCCGACAGGGCAACTAGAGCGACGTAGACGGCGTGTTTGTTGTGGATACGCATCGTAGCCTCATGCTTATCATTGAGAACCAAGTTCAACTATCCACCCTATCCCACCCGAAGCGTTAGGTGATTTTTCACGCTCCGCGCCATTCATTCCGCGAGCCTCGTGCGACGGCTGATCGGCATTCCGTCACGCGACAGCGGCGGCGCGCCAGGCTCCGTGTAACGCCTGCGCTGTTCGGCAACAGTTTCTCGCGCCTGCGCGAGAATTCCCACGACAATATTTCACAGTCAACTCGAGCGGAACAGCGAGACGGCATGGAACAAAGCCTCTGCCTTTCTACTCGCGATTATCCAAGCAACAAACTACGTTCGCCATTCTATTCCCGCCGCCTGCTGTCGAGCGGCGAAAAAGTATTGCTGGCTCTGCAGGATGCACCTCAGGGCTTGCGCCACAACGTGAGGGACCCCAGACTAAGGACATTATCTTGGTCACCTGCCCGAACGATGAAAGCCGTCGCGCTCACCCGCTATCTGCCGATCGAGGATCCCGAATCTCTCGTCGACGTCACGCTGCCCGACCCGCGCCCGAGCGGGCGTGACCTGCTGGTGCGCGTTCACGCGGTTTCGGTGAACCCGGTGGACACCAAGCAGCGGGCGCCGAGCAGCAAGATCGAGACGCAGCCGCGCGTGCTCGGCTGGGATGCGGCCGGCACGGTCGCGGCAACAGGCTCCGAGGTCACGCTCTTCAAGCCGGGCGACGACGTGTATTACGCCGGCGACATCAGCCGCCCGGGAAGCAACAGCGAGCTGCAGCTGGTCGACGAGCGCATCGTCGGGTCGAAGCCGCGCAGCATGGATTTCGTTCACGCGGCGGCGATTCCGCTGACCGCGATCACGGCCTGGGAGGCTTTCTTCGACCGCATGAAAATCGACGTCGACGGTGCGCAGCGCGGCGCGACGCTGCTCATCATCGGCGGGGCCGGTGGGGTCGGATCGATCGGCATCCAGCTTGCGAAAATCGCCGGGCTCAGCGTGATCGCTACCGCGTCGCGCCCCGAGTCCGCGACGTGGATCAAGGAGCTCGGCGCAGACCGGGTGATCGACCACTCCCGGCCCATGCGGCCGCAGCTCGAGGCGCTCGGCATGAAGCACGTCGACTACATCGCCAACTTCAACGATACCGATCTCCACTGGCAGGCCATCTGCGACCTGATCCGCCCCCAGGGCACGATTGTCTCGATCGTTGCCAGCCGCGGAGCGCTGGCACAGGATGCGCTGCGCGCCAAGAGCGCCACGTTGTGCTGGGAGGCGATGTTCACGCGCCCGCGCCTCGCGCTGCCCGACATGATCGAGCAGCATCGCCTGCTCGTTCGGGTCGGCGGCTGGATTGATGCGGGCCGCATCCGCGGCACGCTGCGTGAAACACTTTCCCCGATCAACGCTACGAACATGCGCACCGCACACCGTAGAATCGAGTCGGGCGCGATGATCGGCAAGCTGGTCGTCGCCGGCTGGCACTGATCTGGCGCGCGCGCCTCAGCCGTTCTTCACCGTTGGCAGCCTGGCGTTGCGCCAGCCTTCGATGCCGTACCTCAGGTTCACGACCTTGGAGAATCCGGCCCGTGTCAGAAGCGCCGCGGCTTCGGGCCCGCTGGAGCTGCCGTCCCCACAGTAGACGATGAGCGGATAAGCCTTGTACGCCTCGAGCCGCGACAGGTTGGCGGCGAGGACTTCAAGCGGGATCAGCAGCGCGCCAGGCAAGTGCGAGTTCGCTGCGACTGCCTGCTCGCGAACGTCAATCGCGATGGCGCCGGCCTCGAGCATCGCCTTGGCCTCTGGCACCGACACTTCGCGCGCTACGGGCTGGCTGCCCCAGAGGTTCAGGTTCCACGCCAGCGTCGAGATGAAGGACAGCCCAACGAGCAGCGAGAACGCCAGGGCCGCCAGCTGACGCTGCGGCCGGAAGGGTTCGGACTCGGTCATGGCGGCTCCCTTGGAAAACGCGATGATGGTGCACAGGGCGCCGGACACCGGCGGCGCACTAAGTCACGGACTTGACCTTCTCTCACGCAATGGTACGGAAACGCTTCCGCTATACTGAACAGGTGACTGAATATCCGGGGGAAACGACAGCTGTGGGGACGCACCGCACGAGCCGGCAGGCGGGAGGCTTCAGCCTGGTCGAAATGGCCGTGGTGACGCTGCTGATCGGCATATTCCTCACCATGGGTCTCGCGGCGTTCCGAGCCAGCCAGGAATCCCAGGCAGTAAGCCAGACGATCAATAAGCAGAACGCGATCAAGGACGCACTGATCGGCTATTTGCGCCGCAACGGGCGGCTGCCGTGCGCCGACGTGGACATCACGGCACCGGACGGAATCGAGAACCGGACCGGCGGCACGACTGCGGCGCCGGACCCGACGACGCCTTGTGCCACCGCACCCAGTAACGCCCGCTTCGGCATCGTGCCCTACACGACGTTGGGACTCGCCCGGGACGCCGCGGTCGACGGGTGGGGCAATTTCTTCAGCTACCAGATTTCGAACAGCGTCTCTTCAGACGCCTTCAATCCCGGTTACAGCATTGGGGCGAACTACAACTCTCCCGTACCTGCCTACTACCGCGACTGGACTTTGACCACCAACCTTCGCCCGGGCAACATCGGGGAGCTTACCATCAATGATCGAGACGCCGCCGGCAACATCATTACGGTCTCGACGAATGTGGTTGCAGTGATCGTTTCCCATGGCCCTAGCGGGTTCGGCGCCTACACGATCTCCGGAACGCGCAACTCCCCGCCCGGCGGGGCTGATGAGCTCGAAAACACGGACGGAGGGGCCAACACGACGTACTTCCGCCGCACTGCAACGACGGATGACGCCGCGATCGGCGGCGCGTTCGACGACCGCGTGATGTTCCTCACGCCAGACGACCTGTTCGGTCCATTATTCAAGGATGGCTCGCTTAAGCCACCGGCTGCGCAGTTGTCAGATACTTTCCAGAAGATAACAAACGCCATAGGGCGGCTCGCAACCACTAATGCAAGTAGCTATGGCGGCTCGTTTGGCGGCCACTGCAACGATACTTCTGCAACTCCGAAGTGTCGCATTATTCCTTCTGCCGACTTTTATTACGGCGACGGCAATTATTTGAATAGCCCGGTGCCGGACGGAGGGGTTCCTTGGTCGAATTTAGGCTTGGTCATGGGGGATACTTGGGACCCCTGGGGCAGACCGATTCGCTACGCGATCAACACTACGAGTCTGACAAGCAATGGGATCGACAGTGTTGTTCCCGCGGGTTCCTTGACCGCTTACACGTTGACCTCGTTCGGACCCGACCGCATCTCCGGGACAAGTGATGACGTGTCCATGACGGTGAGCGTCAAAACCTTGCGCGATAATCTGGGCGTCTTGCCTTGACATCCACGCGTGGCTTCACGCTGATCGAGCTCGCGGTGGTCCTGGTGATCATCTCGCTGCTGATGCTGGTGCTGTTCAAGGGCAGCACGCTGATCGGCACCGGGCAGTCGCAGCAGGTGCTCGCCGCCGTGAAGGACCTCGGCGCAGGGGTGACGCAGTTCCGCTCGACCTACCGCTACCTTCCGGGCGACATGCCCGACGCATCGACGCGCCTCCCGGGCGTCGCGCTGTGCAATCCCGTCGGCGCGCCCACGACCGCGAATGGCGACGGCAACGGTCGGATCGACG
>Ga0316624_10000272_pt1 | contig 16637 bp, 12 predicted proteins | sample OWC_Aug_N3_C1_D5_FD_207657 | JGI IMG/M metagenome (GOLD analysis project Ga0316624, IMG submission 207657) | Wetland soil microbial communities from Old Woman Creek delta, Ohio, United States - OWC_Aug_N3_C1_D5_A | ecosystem: Environmental > Terrestrial > Soil > Wetlands | place: USA: Ohio... | reverse complement strand
GTCTCGGTTGTTGAGTTGGCGCTCTGGGTTTTATCCCATTCAACCTTGTACTGCAACGCTCTTAGCAGGTTACTCAAAATTATTCCGGACAGCTGTGGGCGCAGGCCGGAATCCAGTAAAACAAATACTCTGCGAAGCAGGCAAAACCAAGATGTTGTTCCTCTATGAGGGGATTATTAAATCATCTGGATTCCGGCCTGCGCCGGAATGACGTAGCTTTTGCTAATGAGCTATCCGTAATAAATCAAACAACTCCCCTTTAACGCAACGTCAGCAGAAAAATATTCTCTTCCATCCTGCTTACCCCGCGCTGCTTGAAACGCGGGTTTTGCGCCAGCGCATCCTCCTGCGCCAGCAAACGAATCTCGGCGTACTTGCCATAGAGCGCCTCGACTTCGCTCACCGACACCGCGAACGGCGGCCCCTGCATCTCCGCTTGCGGGTAATCGAACGTTACCAGCAATATCTGAGTCCCCGCCGGCAGGATTTCCGCCAAGTGCCGCGCATAGCTTTCGCGCATCTCCGGCGGCAGCGCCACCAGCGACGCGCGGTCGTACACTGCGCTTACCTTCGCCATATCCTCTTTGCGCAGATCAAAGAAATCGCCACACGAAAGACAAATGCCATCCGCGACGTAATTGTCGAATCCCCCGCCGCTCACGCGCTCGGGCGACATCCCCTGCTCGCGGAAAAAATCCTGCACGGCAATGGGACTCAACTCGACCCCCAGCACGTAGCGCCCCTGCTGCCGCAGCCACATCATATCCAGACTCTTGCCGCACAGCGGCACAAACACCTCGTCGCCGCGGGCGACGTTCAACTCACGCCAGAAACGGCGCAGATAGGGATTGATCTCGTCCTGGTGAAACCCGATCTCCGCGCGCTCCCAGCGCTCCAGCCAAAATTCCTTTTTCATATTTGCACCTTCTTTCCAATGGGCAACAGTAGAAACCAAGTTTAACAGGGCTCCGCAAGATATCCCCACCCGCACAACTAAACGTGAATTCAACCTTGGCTGATAAAGCCTATATCCCCTACTAATCTCATTGACACTACCCAAGCAGCTCACATAAAGTTCATTCCACTTGCAGATCCGTTAGACGCACATCGCAAACCGCACGCACGATGCGAGGCTCGCAGCGGAATCCCCAGACTGCGGGAGGGTGGCGGCAAAGCCGCCGGGTGCCAGGTAGGCTGGCGCAAGGCGGAAAAAACCGCAATGGTGGAGAAACGCCAGCAGCACACTTGTTCGGTAAGGGGGATGCACTTGATTGCAGGATTCATTGATCACGCAGCATACGGTCCAGACAATCGTGGCCTAATTGCGGTGCTGACCCGCTCATTTCTTCAATAACGCGAGAGGCCACATGAAAATCGTATTCGCTACTTTCCTTGCCGTTTTGACTTTTTGCTCTTCTGCTCATGCAGCCACAGGTGATCCGCTCGAACTGCAAACCCGTTTCGGCTACTACCACGCGACCTACCTCATCAACGAAGATGGAACTGCGGTTGAATCGCATGAGTGGTCCAAGACGATTCTAAAAGAGACTGCGCTGGAAAGATCAAAAAGCACTTCCGTTAGTTACAGCACCAGTGCGCAGAAGGCGGAGGTTATTGCGGCATATACACTTAAAGCGGACGGACGCCGCCTGGATGTGCCGAAAGACAATTACCAGGTCGAAGTGAACAGTGGCAAGGGCAAAGATTCGCCCGTCTATTCCGACTGGTCAACATTGACCGTCGTCTTTCCGGATGTCGCCGTCGGCGACAAGGTCGTGTTCTCCTACAAGCTCATACAAACCGAGCCGATGTTCCCGAAACAGTATTCGATGTCGCAATACTTCTACGATCAGGTCGCTTACGACGACGTGCGCGTCAGGTTCGACTATCCAGCCTCAATGTGGGTGCAATACGAGGCCCGCGGCATGAAGGAAATGGCAAATGAAGCAAAAGGCGACCGCAAGATCATCGAGTGGTCCTATGCCAACCCGCAGCCGATCAAGAGCGAACGCCGCGATTATTCGGTATTCGACGATGAAAAGGTGACCGGCCTGTCGTTCTCCACATTCAAGACATACGCCGACATCGCCGCCGCTTACGGCGAACGCGCGTTGCCCAAGGCCGCCGTCACCGACAGGATATCCAAACTGGCCGCCGAGATCGTCAAGAACAAGACCGCCCCAAAAGATCAGGCTCGCGCCCTGTATGAGTGGGTCGCCACCAACATCACCTATGCCGGCAATTGCATCGGCGTCGGTGCTGTCGTACCGCGCGACACCTCATTCACCCTCGATAACAAGATGGGCGATTGCAAGGACCATGCGACCCTACTGCAGGCCCTGCTTGCGGCTCGCGGCATCAAAAGCACCCAGGCGCTGGTCAATGCCGGCTCGGCTTATCAATTGCCCAAGATTCCGGTGGTTTCGACCGTCAACCACGTGATCAACTACCTCCCGGATTTTGACCTGTACGTCGATTCAACATCGAACTCCACACCGTTCGGACTGCTGCCTTATGGCGATCAGGACAAGCCTGTATTGCTGGTCGAGAACTTCAAAGACGGCGCAAAGACACCGGTGCCGCCGATCGGCAGCAACAGACAACACGTCAAGAGCATGCTCAAGTTCGCACCGGACGGGTCCGTCTCCGGCAGCATGGAAATATCGCTGCGTGGGACAAGCGCAATAGCAATACGCGACTGGGCACGCAACATCAGCAAGCAAACTGAAGACGACCTGGTTAAGAACATTTACCTGCAACAAGGCATGATCGGTAGCGGCAAACTGGAAAAGGACGACCCGAAGGAACTGGCAGACAGCTATCACTACAAGACCAGCTTCAACGTCGAGAAGTTCATCAAGCTGCCAGGTGCAGGCGCCTTCTACGTCCATCAGCCGCTCAATATGTCCACACCTATTTATGTGTTTCTTCAAACAGCGATGAACCCAGAACCTGTTGATGTCACCTGCTCCGACATCAACGCCACAGAGGAATTCACCATCGAGCTGCCCAAGACCGTCAAAGTGCTGTCGATCCCGGATGACCTCAAGATTGCAAACGATTTCGTTGCCTACACGGCGACCTACAAACTCAAGGGCAACGTGCTGACAGTAAAACGCACGCTGGATGACCGCACCAAAGGCAACGTCTGCAAGCCACAGGTGCTCGTCGAATACAAGAAGATTGCGGAAAAGGCGATAGACAACCTGAAGGAACAGGTGTTGTACAAGTAGAGTGCTGTGGAATAGTCAGCCAGAAAGAGTACGAACGCCATGGAAATGAAAAAGATCAACTAAGGCAGCTGCGCGCATCCTGCAGGTTCAGCTCGATAATGGCAGCACGCCCCAAATAGCGGCATCGGCGAAGACCTCTGGCGCCTGCTTAGCAGTTCCGGCGCGGCCTGGAGTTTCTATCGCGAAAACATGGGAGAGATACCAGCCATGCACCGTTCTCTTGCCCCTCGCTTGGGTGCCAGGAGTTCAAAGAAATAGGGGCAGACCACAAATATGAAGGTGACCTAGCGGTCGCCTTTTTTGTTATGAACTCAGCACGGATGCGAGCTTGGCGTAATTGATCGGCTTGTGCAGCACCGGCCAGGGCAAATCGGCAATGCCCTCGATGAAGTTTGACGAGGTCTCGCCGGTAACGATGACGCCCTTGATGGGCTTTTCCGTTCTGCCCTGCAACGCATGCAGGAACGCGGCGCCGGTAAGCTGTCCGCCCAGGGAGTAATCGACCACGAAGTAATCCGCCGCGGTGATTCCCCTATGCTTCAGCGCCTCTTCTGCGTTTAAAAAATGCAGGACGTGGGCTCCCCGCCCTTGCAGCAGATTGACTACCCCCTCAGCCACCAACTGGTCGTCTTCCAGCACGGCAACCCGCTTGCCCTCGAACAGGCTCTCGTCAAACGCCTTGTCGGGCTCGCTGTACTCGAGAAAATGTCCAACCGCCTGGTGCTCGTGATCGAGCGGGATCGACAACTCGAACATGGACCCGCGACCGAGACGGGATCGGCAGGCGATCCCGCTCCCCAACAAAGCCGCAGCGCGTCGGCAAATGGAGAGGCCCAGCCCCAACCCGGCTTCCCGGTTCCGTTGCGGATTGTCCACCTGATAGAACTCATCGAAAATTTTATCGATGTCCGCTTCTGCAATCCCGCAGCCGGTATCCCACACTTGCAGCAGAATGCGATCCCGGCGGGGTCTGGCCGCCACCAATATGCCGCCTTTTGAGGTGTATTTGATCGCATTCGAAACCAGGTTCATCATCACCGATTGCAACAATCCGATATCGGTGCGGACGATCAGCCGCCTGTGCATGGGGAAGGAGACGCCGAAGCGCAACTTCCGTTCCCGCGCACTCTCGGCAAAATTCTGCTCCAGCCAGTCGAACAGTTCGAGCAGGTTGAAAGACCCAATCTGCGGCTCGATCAGGCCCGCATCAAACTTCGAAATATCCAGCAACCGCTCCAGCAGGCCGGAAAAAATCGTCATGGATTGATCCAGCCGGGCGATCAGTTCGCTCTGCCGTTGGTTCGGCGAGGTGTTTTTCAGTGCATCGACGAACAGGTTGGCAGCCGCAACCGGCTGCCGCAGATCATGGCCGGCGGCGGCCAGGAAACGGGTCTTGGCCAGCTCCTTCTCTTCCAGCTGGCGCAGCGAGCTACGCAGCGCCTCCTCCATGGCGACCCGGTCCGTGATGTCAGTCACGATGGCCAGACTCGCGCGTTTTCCATCCCACTCCGAGGTGCTGGTGTGCAGTTCCCACTGCCGCACCACCCCATCCTTACGGACCATCCTGACGGGAAATACCTTTTTGACATCTTCCCCCTGCATGCGCTGCCGGTGAAGCTCCTTTGCCCAAGCCGCGTCTTCCTCATGAATGAGCGGACCAAACGGTTTATTCAGCAGCTCTTCGACCGCGTAACCGAGCAATTGGGACATGGCGAGATTGACATATTTGATTGCTCCATCCTGCAACACGGTGATCCCAAGCGGCAGTTTCTCGGCAAAGGTTCGATAACGCTCCTCGGATTGCTGCAACGCAGTTTCAACGCGCAGCCGATCGCTGATATCGCTGGCCAGCGCCATGACCAACTTCTGTTCGTCGAGCACGATGCTGGACAGGCGCACCTCTACCGGGAAGGTACTGCCATCCTTGCGGCGATGCGTCGCGGTAAACGTCGCCGGCGTGCCTGATTCAAGCTGCCTCCAGCATTCCCGGGCGGTGGGCAAATCGAAACCCACGGAAATGTCCCGCAAGGTCAACTTAAGCAACTCTTCCCGGCTGTACCCGTGTGTCTCACAAGCTTGCCGATTGACCTCCAGCACATTCCCTTCAAGATCATGGACCAGCAACGCGCTACCCGCTTGTTCGATCAAGGTCTGGAAACGAGACTCCGCCTGCTGCGCGCGGCGCTGCGCTTCCTTCTGGGCCGAGATATCGAAGCACAGTCCCGTCATGCGCACCGCAACGCCGCGCTCGTCGCGGGTCGATTCTCCCTGGGCCAGTATCCATTTTGTTTTTCCGTCCGGCAGAACTATCCGATATTCGCTGAACAGCATGCGGCCATTGCGGATCGTTTCGGCCACCGTTTTTTCCGCCTTTCCCAGATCGGCAGGATGGATGATGCGTCGCCATGCAGCGAAGGTGGCCCGTAGAGAACCCGGCTCAAGGCCAAACAACAAGAACAGTTCGTCCGACCAGGTCATCCGTCCCGCGGCGATATCCCAATCCCACACGCCCGCTTGTGCAGCGAGTTGCGCCACCGTCAGTTGCTCGTTGACTCGTCGTAGATTGTTCACCAGTTCGGCATTCTCGATGGCGCGGCGTATCGATAGCTCCAAATTCCTGCTGTGGTCACGCCCGGCTTTCGCGACGAAGGCCAGAAACAGGAGGACCATCGCTGCCAGCAAGTAGTAGTCTCGATCGCCCTGGAGCAGCATGGTGAACAATATCGGAAGCAAAACCAGGACAACAAAACCCTGCTGTGCCGGGAGCAAGGCCTGGTTGCTGGCGACGACCGCGGCTGCCAAACCAATCATGACGCACAGCATGAACGCCTGCAGTACCGGTTCGCCCGGAATGAACATGAATACTCCGGCAATCCCCCACACTGCACCGACCAGATTGAACGACCAAAGAAATTGTCTTTGCCAACGCTTGCACTCTTTGATGCTGCGTATCTCTTTCGGATAACGCAGCCAATGGGTGATTTCCTGCGCATGGATGGCACAGAGCGTGGCTAGCCATAACAGCAACAGACGGTGATCCAGCTTTCCCCACATCAGCCAGACGACGAGCAGTTCCAGCAGCAGATTCGCCCCGATCATAGCCGGAAGTGCCGCGATCAGCGCGTGCATCTGCTCTGCGCGTATCCGGAGATTCTCTGGCGAAATGTCCAGCCCCAGTTTCCTATTCAGCTTGTCAAACATTTATTGGTCCTTTTCAACCAGATAGTTCATTAGCCGAAACTACGTCATTCCGGCGTAGGCCGGAATCAAGATGATTAAACAGTTCTCGCGCAAGCGAGCCAACATCATGATGTCTGCTTCGCAGAGTATTTTCTTACTGGATACCGGCCTTCGCCGGTATGACGGCCTAATGGACAATTTGGGTTCAACGCAACTTATCCAGACAAGGTCAAACCAGCACACATGAAAAAGGCGACCAATGGTCGCCTTTCTTCTCCCGCAAAATCTATCCCACCCACTTCCGCGCATTCTGGAACATGCGCAGCCATGCGCCGTTCTCCTGCCACTCGCGCGGATACCAGGAGTTCTGGACCGCGCGGAACACGCGCTCGGGGTGCGGCATCATGATGCTGAAGCGGCCATCCGGCGTGGTGAGTCCGGTGATGCCTTGCGGCGAACCATTGGGGTTGAGCGGATAGGTCTCGGTCGGCTTGCCGTAGTTGTCCACGTAACGCAGCGTAACCACGTCCTGCGCGGCCTTGAGTTTCTTGCTGTTGCCGAAATCGGCATAGCCTTCGCCGTGCGCGACGACGATGGGCATGCGGCTGCCCGCCATGCCGTCGAACAGAATGGAAGGCGATTGCTGCACTTCCACCATGGCGAAGCGCGCCTCGAACTGCTCCGACTGGTTGCGCGCGAAGTGCGCCCAGTTTTCCGCACCGGGGATGATCTCGTGCAGGTTACTCATCATCTGGCAGCCGTTGCACACGCCTAACGCAAACGTATCACTCCGTTTGAAAAATCCTTCGAACTCGTCGCGCGCCCTAGGATTGAACAGGATGGATTTGGCCCAGCCCTCGCCCGCGCCCAGCACGTCGCCGTAGGAGAATCCGCCGCAGGCCACGAAGCCCTTGAAATCGGCTAGCTTCACGCGGCCGCTGATGATGTCGCTCATGTGCACGTCCACCGCGGTGAAGCCGGCGCGGTCGAATGCGGCGGCCATTTCCACCTGGCCGTTCACGCCCTGCTCGCGCAGGATGGCCATCTTGGGACGCGATTGCAGCAGCGCAGGCGCGACGTTTTCGTTGAGGTCGTAAGTGAGCTTGGCGTGCAGGCCGGGATCCTTCGCATCCAGGGTGCGGTCGAATTCCTGCTGTGCGCAGGCCGGGTTGTCGCGCAGCTTCTGCAGCTGGTAGGTGGTCTCGGACCAGATGCGGCGCAGCGCGATGGCGTTGTCGCTGAACAACTTCGTCTTGCCGCGCGTGATGTTGATGGTGCCGCTGGTATTGAGGCGCGCCACTTCGTAGACGTTCTCCAGACCGGCTTCCTCGCACTGCACAAAAATGTCGGCGAGGTCGGCGCGGCGCACCTGCACCAGCGCGCCGAGCTCTTCATTGAATAGCGAGCTCAGATCATCGCCCTTGCATTCATCCAGGCGGATGTCGAGGCCAATGTGCGACGCGAAGCTCATCTCGCACAGCGCCGCCAGCATGCCGCCGTCGGAACGGTCGTGATAGGCCAGCAGCTTGCCTGCGCGGTTGAAGTGCTGGATGAGTTCAAAGAAGGCTTTGAGCTTCCTGGGGCTATCCACGTCCGGTGACACGTCGCCCACTTGTTTGTATACCTGCGCCAGTGCCGAGCCGCCCATGCGGTTCTTGCCGCAGCCCAGGTCGAACAACAGCACAACGGTGTCGATATCGGCGGCGAGTTGCGGGGTGAGCGTTTTGCGCGCATCGCTGCATGGCGCGAAGGCCGTGACGATGAGTGACAGCGGTGCAATCACTTCTTTGCGTACGCTCCCCCTCCCCAACCCTCCCCCGGTGGGAGAGGGGGCCGCCGTCTCTTCGAGCCATGATGTTTTCATGGACATGGAATCCTTGCCCACCGGGATGCTGATGCCGAGCTGCGGGCACAACTCCATGCCCACGGCTTTCACGGTGTCGAACAGCACGGCATCTTCACCGTGGTGTCCGGCGGCAGCCATCCAGTTGGCGGAAAGTTTGATGTCGCCAATTTTTTCAATTTGCGCGGCGGCAATGTTGGTGATTGCTTCGCCGATCGCCATGCGGCCGGATGCCGGGCCATTGATGACGGCGATGGGTGTGCGCTCGCCGAGCGCGAAGGCCTCGGCCAGATACGTGTTGTAGCCCATCAGCGTGACGGCGACATCCGCCACCGGCACTTGCCACGGGCCGACCATCTGGTCGCGTGCGGTCATGCCGCCAACGGTGCGGTCGCCGATGGAAATCAGGAAAGTCTTGTCGGCCACCGAGGGCAAGCGCAGCACGCGCTCAATGGCGTCTTTCAGCACGATGTTGCCGGTGTCGAAGGCGGGCAGATTCACGTGCTCACGTTTCACCTTGCGCGTCATCTTCGGCGGCTTGCCGAGCAGCACGGAAAGCGGCATATCCACCGCATTGTTGTTGAACTCTTCGTCATGCACCACCAGGCGGTCTTCGCTGATGGCGCGGCCCAGCACGGCGAACGGGCAACGCTCGCGCTCGCACAACTCCTTGAATTCCAGCACGCGCTCCACCGGGATCGCCAGCACGTAGCGCTCCTGCGCCTCGTTGCTCCAGATCTGCATCGGCGACATGCCGCGTTCCTCGCTGGGCACGGAACGCAGTTCGAAATGCGCGCCCTTGCCGCCGCCGTGCACCAGTTCCGGCAGCGCATTGGAGATGCCGCCCGCACCGACGTCGTGGATGGAGAGGATCGGGTTCTTGTCGCCCATCTGCCAGCAACGGTCGATGACTTCCTGCGCGCGCCGCTGCATCTCGGGGTTGCCGCGCTGCACCGAATCGAAATCGAGGTTCTCGGCGTTGGCGCCGGTATCCATGCTGGATGCGGCGCCGCCGCCCAGACCGATCAGCATGCCGGGGCCGCCGAGCTGGATCAGCACCGCGCCTTCCGGCAGGTCATGCTTGTGGGTGTGCTCGGCCTTGATGTTGCCGACGCCGCCCGCCAGCATGATCGGCTTGTGGTAGCCGCGCACTTCGCCGTTCACCTGCTCTTCGAAGGTGCGGAAGTAGCCGGCCAGATTGGGGCGGCCGAATTCGTTGTTGAACGCAGCGCCGCCGAGCGGGCCGTCGATCATGATCTGCAGCGGCGTGGCGATGCGCCCCGGCTTGCCGATGGGGTTGGCTTCCCACGGTTGCTCGAAGCCGGGGATGTTCAAGTTGGACACCGAGAAACCAACCAGTCCGGCCTTGGGCTTGGAGCCGGAACCGGTGGCGCCCTCGTCGCGGATCTCGCCGCCGGAACCGGTGGCGGCACCGGCAAACGGCGCGATGGCGGTCGGGTGGTTGTGCGTCTCCACCTTCATCAGGGTATGGGTGAGTTCCTTGCTGAATGCATAAGCGCCGCCGGCGCGCGGATAGAAGCGCTCGATCTCGGCGCCTTCGATGACGGAGGAGTTGTCCGAATACGCCACCACGGTGCCTTCAGGGTGCAGCTGGTGGGTGTTGCGGATCATGCCGAACAGCGAGATGGCCTGCTGTTCGTCGTCGATGACCCAGTCGGCGTTGAATATCTTGTGGCGGCAGTGTTCGGAGTTGGCCTGCGCGAACATCATCAGCTCAACGTCGGTGGGGTTGCGCCCGAGCTTGGTGAAGTTTTCCACCAGGTAGTCGATCTCGTCGGCGGAAAGCGCCAGGCCCAGCTCGCGGTTCGCGGCGTCCAGTTCGGCCCTGCCGCCCTTGAGGATGTCCACCGTAGAGAGCGCTTGCGGCGTACCGTGCTTGAAAATTCTTTCTTCGAGGCCGGTGACTTCGGCGATGACCGATTCGGTCATGCGGTCGTGCAGCAACGGCAGCACGGCTCTCTTCTCTGGCTCGGTGAGGTGCTTGCCGCTCTTGCTCTTCAGGTAATACAGCACACCGCGTTCGATGCGCGTGACTTGCGGCAACGCACAATGGCGGGCGATGTCGGTGGCCTTGGACGACCACGGCGAAATGGTGCCGAGCCGCGGCACGACCAGCAGCGTCTGCGCCATGCAGGCACACTCCGGCTCGCCGGCATCCTTGTCGATGCCCAGCAACCGATCCAGCAGGATGACTTCGGCAGCAGAAAGCGGAGCGGACAGTTCGGTGAAATAACAGTGTCGGGTGTCTTCGAGAATGACGCCCGATTTGGAGGCCTCCAGCGCTGCGCGCAGCTTGTCGAGGCGGAAAGAAGAGAGGGCGGCTTTACCTATCGAGGTGCGGAACATAACTCGGTCACTTTTAAGGCGTTGGGAATAGTATGTAATTATAATGCAGCCGACACGCGAACCCGAGGAAAACAACATGGCCAACGCCCGCCCCGCCCCGATCACCCAGAAACAAGTCGCCGCCTTCCTCAAGCCGCGCCCCAAGGACAGCCACAAGGGCTTGTTCGGCGCGGTCACGGTCATTGGCGGCAGCGCGGGCATGGTCGGCGCGGCGCTGCTGGCCGGGCGTGCCGCGCTGAAGATGGGCGCGGGTTGCGTGCATGTCGGCATACTGGCGGACAACGCCCCCAGCGTGGATCTGATGCAGGCGGAGCTGATGCTGCATTCGGCCGGCAACGCCTTGAAGTCGACCATGCCGGATGTGCTGGCGGTCGGCTGCGGCCTGGGCCATAGCCTGGCCGCGCAAAAGGTGTTGTATGACGCGCTGCTGCTCGACGTACCGATGGTGCTGGATGCCGATGCGCTCAACCTGATCGCCCTGCGTCCGGACCTGCGCGCCATGCTGCATACCCGCAAGGCGCCCGCCGTATTCACCCCGCATCCCGGCGAAGCCGCGCGGCTGCTGGCTATCAGCACGGAAGATGTGCAGAAGGACCGCGCCGCCGCCGCGCGCGACCTTGCCCAGCGCCTCGGCGGCAGCGTCGTGCTGAAGGGCGCCGGCAGCATTTGCGTCACGCGCGACGGCAAGTTGCACCTCAACCAGACCGGCAACCCCGGCATGAGCAGCGCGGGCATGGGCGATGTGCTGGCCGGCATGATCGCCGCCTTCATGGCGCAGGGCTTGAGCCCGGACGAAGCCTTGCTGCTTGGCGTGCACCTGCACGGTGCAGCGGGCGATGAATTGGCCAAGCAACAGGCCACGCTCGGCATGAGCGCGACGGAAGTGACCGAATGGGCGCGCTGGTTGCTGAACCGCATCGCCCCGAACTGAGCGCATGGGCAATATTCTCTACCGCTACCTGATCGTCGTCGTGGCGTGCATCTCGCTGCTGATCGGGCTGCAGATCCCCAACTTCATCGACCAATACCAGAAGCGCGTCGATGCGCATCTGCGCGAGGTGACCGTCAACCTGCAGCCGTTCCAGGAGATCGCCAACAAGTATTTCGGCGGCGACATGAACAAGCTGATCGAGCTGCACCGCAACAGCGGCGTCAAACCGTTTCAGGAAGAAGGCGCAGCGATCGAGAAGATGATTCAGCGCAAGCTGCGTTTTGAAGCCGATCTGGCCGCGCTGCAGACCAGCCTGCCGCTGAAGGCGTGGCGCGTGCTGCTCCAGGGCGACCGCGAAATGATCGACGAGGCGCTGGGGCAATACAGCTATGCCGTTCCGCTGAATCAGGATGCGCTGGCGTTCGGCGCGGGTGTCGCCATCGTCATCCTGCTGCTGGTGGAGCTGTTGCTCGCACTGGCCCGCCTCACCACTGCAAAGATATACACCTCAATACGCCGCACTTCACCGACTTAAAATACCATGAGTTTTTCCATCGACATCAGCGAAGAGGCGGGCGTCCGCTATCTGCATTTCGGCTCCGACTGGATCCAGGGCGCCATGCGCATCGCGCGGCCCTGGCATCTGGAGCTCGACTACACCAAGGAAATGATGGCGGGCCTGCTGCTGCGCGACGACCTGCGCTTCCCGCGCAACGTGCTGCTGATCGGCCTGGGCGCGGCCTCGCTCACCAAGTTCCTGTACCGCAACTATCCGCTGGCCAAGCTGACGGTGGTCGAAATCGAGCCAAGGGTGGTGGCGGCAGCGCAACAGTTCTTCAAGCTGCCGGACGACCCTAAGCGCCTGAACATCGTGATCGCCGACGGCGCGCAGTTCATCGCCGAGAACGACAAGAGCTACGACCTGATCCTGGTGGATGGCTTCGACGAGAACGCGCGCCCCGGCGAACTGGACACGCTGCCGTTCTACCAGATGTGCCGCGCGCGGTTGAACAATAACGGCATCATGGCGGTAAACCTGCTGGGCCGCAGCCGTGGCTATGCGGCCAGCCTGCAACGTCTGCGCGATGCCTTCGACACGCGGGCGCTGGCTTTTCCATCCTGCGACAGCGGCAACGTGATCGCGCTGGCCGCCACCGGCAACCCAATCCGCATCGGCCTGGACGATCTCAAGGAGCAGGCTGAGCTTTTGAAGGAGAAGACCGGATTGAATCTGCTGCCGACCCTGTCGCGCATCGAACAATCGCAAACCTGTCCGGGCGGGGTATTTTATCTTTGACGCAAATTAAATCACTGAACGACAAGGATTTGTGTTTAGAATTGGCGGCTGAGGGGATACATCAAATTACAGGTTTCGTAACTCGATGGACTTTATTCTTGAAAGGTAGCGATCATGGCCGCATCCAAATCCACCACTGCGAAAAAACCCGCAGCCAAGAAGGTCAAAGCAGCAGCCACCAGCAAGGCGACCGCCAAAACGGTTAGCTCCAAGACCCTGAGCAGCATCATCGGTGACTCCGGCAAGGTGACCACCAAGACTAAGACTGCGACGGCCGGGGAACCCGCAACAACGGTCAAAAAGACAGCAGCCGCAAAGAAACCTGCCGCTCGCGCCAAAGACGCACCCAGCAAGGTGATCGCGCCAACGCCGGAACAGCGCTACAAGATGGTCCAGGAGGCAGCCTATTTTATTGCCGAGAGAAACGGCTTTGCCAGCGGTTCGATGGACTACTGGATCGCGGCCGAGGCCGAGATCGAAGCCTTGCTGAGCAGCAAGAAGTAGCTAAACGCCGGTCGTGCCGGCTTCCACCGCATAACGCACATAGTGCAGTTGCAGCTTCTCCGCAGCGACGGCAGCAATGAGCCGGTCGGCCTGCCCGGCATCGAGGATGAATTCGACTGCCACGGCCAGTTCACCCGCCAGTTCAAAGAAGGTCTCCTCGTGCATGTGCCCATGCTTGCCGTAACCGGCGATGGCGCGGAATGCCGAGCCGCCGGGAAGTTCCAGCTGTTGCCCCAGACGCAGCAACCATTCGTGCATCAGTTCGCTGTGGTGATGTTGTCTTTCGCTGACGTAGAATCTAAGCACGACACCTTGCATCTCAACCTCCCGCATGTAGCCATTTGAATGTGTGCAGCCCCAGCACTGTCATCAGCAGCGAGCCGCCGAGATGCGCGGCAATGATCGCCGTGCCCCACGCATATTGACCACGCAGCAGCAGCGTGACGGTCTCCGCCGAGAAGGTGGAAAAGGTGGTGAGTCCGCCGAGAAAGCCGGTGATGGCAAACAGCCGCCACTCCGGCGACAGATTGGGATACTGCATGAAGAATGCCACCGCAAGTCCAACCAGATAGCCGCCGAGAAGATTGGCGGACAGCGTGCCCAGCGGCAGCTCGGAGACTGCCGGGTTGAGCCACAAGCCCAAGCCCCAGCGCAGCCATGCGCCCAGGGCGGCACCCAAACCGATCGCGATGAAGGCGTAAAAACTCATATATTTATTGTAGCAGGCGGGGTAATGCCGCGCAGCTTGAAGCAGCGCATGTTCGGTGTACCGTCCAGCTCATATTCGTTGAACTCGCGACACGGCGAGGGGCGATTCTCGTAGATGGCGCAGGAGACTTGCTTGCCGACTTCGCCGCGCAGCGCGGCGCAACGCGGCGGATAGCTGTTGGTGCCTTTCATGCACACCATGTGCTCATGCACCTTCTCGGTGAATTCGATCGGCACGAAACCGCCCGGCGCCTCGCTGGATTCACCCCAGTAAAACGAGATGCGGTAATAGGCGCAGCACGCGCCGCAGGTCAGACATGGATTTTCTTCACTCATAGTTCAGACGAAAACTCCACCACATAACCGGTCTTGGCAACCGCGTGGGCACCACGTCGTGCCCACCCTACACGACTTCTCCCCACAGGTCGTGTTCGTCGGAATCGGTGATTTTCACGGTAACGAACTCGCCGACTTCCAGGTCTTCGCCGTTGATGTACACCAGCCCGTCGATCTCCGGCGCATCGGCAGCGCTGCGCGCGATCGAGCCCTCTTCATCCACATCGTCCACCAGCACGGTCATGGTCTGACCTACCTTCTTCGCCAGTTTTTCGGCGCTGATCTCTTCCTGCAGATACATCAGCCGCGCCAGACGATCTTCCTGCACGTCCGGATCGATGTGGTCGGGCAGTTCGTTGGACGCTGCACCTTCAATCGGCGAATACTTGAACGCGCCGACGCGATCGAGTTGCGCGGCTTCGATGAAGTCGAGCAGTTCCTCGAATTCCTCTTCCGTCTCGCCGGGGAAGCCGACGATGAAGGTGCTGCGCAGCACGATATCCGGGCAGATGCTGCGCCATTGCTGGATGCGCTTGAGCACATTCTCGCTGCTGGCGGGGCGCTTCATCAGTTTGAGAACGCGCTCGTTGGCATGCTGGAACGGGATATCGAGATACGGCAGGATCTTGCCTTCCGCCATCAGCGGGATGACTTCATCCACGCTCGGGTAGGGGTAGACGTAATGCAGTCGCGTCCATACGCCGAGGCTGCCGAGCGCGCCGGCGAGTTCGGTCATGCGCGTCTTCAGCGGCTTGCCGTTCCAGAAGCCGGTGCGGTATTTCAGGTCGACGCCGTAGGCCGAGGTGTCCTGCGAGATGACCAGCAGCTCCTTCACACCGGAGTCGACCAGTTTCTCCGCCTCCGCCATGACTTCATGGATCGGACGGCTCACCAGATCACCGCGCAGGGCGGGAATGATGCAGAAGGTGCAACGATGGTTGCAGCCCTCGGAGATTTTCAGGTAGGCGAAGTGCTGCGGCGTCAGGCGCACGCCTTGCGGCGGCACCAGGTCGGTGTAGGGGTCGTGCAGTTTCGGCAGATGCTGGTGCACTGCGTTCATCACTTCTTCGGTGGCATGCGGGCCGGTGACGGCGAGCACCTTGGGGTGCGTCTGCTGCACGATGTCGCCTTTGGCACCCAGACAGCCGGTGACGATGACCTTGCCGTTCTCCTGCAGCGCCTCGCCGATGGCCTCCAGCGATTCCGCCACGGCGCTGTCGATGAAGCCGCAGGTGTTCACCACCACCAGATCCGCTTCCTGATAGCTGGGCGTAATTTCATAACCCTCGGCGCGCATGCGCGTGAGGATGTGTTCGGAATCGACCGTGGCCTTGGGGCAACCGAGCGAGACGAAACCGATCCTGGGTGAAGCTTTACTCATTACTCTTTCCTTTGTTCATGCATGCCCGCGCTTCGATCCAACACCTGATCGGATAGCGACAACGGGTCTTCGATGGGCTCAAGGTGCGTGGTCAGGTGGCTGTACGGCACGGCCGCCCGAATCTCGGCCTCAATCCGCTCGACCAGATCATGGCCGCGCTGCACGGTCCAATTGCCGGGCACCAGCACATGCACCGAAATGAACGCCTGCCTGCCAGCCTGACGGGTACGCAAGGCATGGAAATCCAGTCCCTGGCGGCGGTAGCTTGCCAGCACCGCTTCGATCGCTTCGATCTGTTCGGCGGGAATCGCTTCGTCCATCAGGCCGGAGGCGGAGCGATGCAGCAACTGCCATCCGGTCCAAACGATGTTCGCCGCCACCAGCAAGGCGAGCAACGGATCCAGCCACAGCCAGCCGCTGATCCACACCAGGCCCACGCCGACGATGACGCCGACCGAGGTCCAGACGTCGGTCATCAGATGTTTGGCATCGGCTTCCAGCGTAATGGAGTTGTAGGCTCGCCCCGCCTTTAATAGTTCCCGTGCCGCAAACAGATTGATGAGCGACGCGACCACCGACACCAGCAGGCCGACGCCGATATCTTGCAGCGCCTGCGGATGGCGCAAACGCTCGATCGCCGTGTAGGCAATGCTGGCTGCAGCCAGCAGGATGAGAAAGCCCTCGAAGGCGCTGGAGAAGTATTCCGCCTTGCCGTGGCCGTAGGCGTGCTTGTCGTCCGCCGGGGCCGCCGCCAGCGACAACATCGCCAACGCCATCAGTGCTCCGGCCAGATTGACGAACGATTCGAGCGCATCGGACAACAGGCCGACCGAGCCGGTCAGCCACCAGGCCACGCC
>Ga0316624_10000271_pt1 | contig 16678 bp, 5 predicted proteins | sample OWC_Aug_N3_C1_D5_FD_207657 | JGI IMG/M metagenome (GOLD analysis project Ga0316624, IMG submission 207657) | Wetland soil microbial communities from Old Woman Creek delta, Ohio, United States - OWC_Aug_N3_C1_D5_A | ecosystem: Environmental > Terrestrial > Soil > Wetlands | place: USA: Ohio... | reverse complement strand
CATCTCAGCGGCCACGATCCAGCTTCCCCCTTTGTTGAAGAGCCCGGAGCCGGGGAAGATCATCGCTTCTTTTCCCTTCGTGGCCGTATATATATTCTTTTCTTTTTTCGTTGCGATGTTGGAAAGGTAGCCGGAGAGAATCGATTTGTGAATACCTTCGAAACGGTTTTTATCATCCGCGTCCTTTGTCATTCTTCTATTCCACCCCTGCTCATCCAGAATCCCTTTGAGCTGGTCATAAATATCAATCCACTCCCTCATCCTCCGGAATGAGAGATAATGCTCCCGGCAGAATTTCTTCATCCTGTTCTTACTTTTTGCCGTGTGCATCAGGCCGTGGTATTGATTCCAGATGCGAAGGATGGTCATGAAATCAGAGGAAGGGTCGGCAAACCCGGCATGGATTTTATCGGCGTTATTCTCAAATTCCATCGGTCGTTCCCGCGGGTCCTGGATACTGAGCGCGGCAGCAATGATAAGAATTTCCTCCATACATCCTTCCTTCTCCGCCTCAATGATCATCCTGGAGATCCGGGGGTCCATGGGGAGACGTGCCATCATCCTTCCTCTTGCCGTCAATAAATACTGCTTCACATCATCCGCGTCGATGTCCTTCTTTGCCGGTTCAATCGACCCCAGCTCCTTCAGTATTTCAACACCGTCCCTTATATTCTTTGGAAGTGGTGGATCAATGAAGGGGAACGATGATATATCGCCCAGGTTGAGGGAGAGCATTCTCAGGATAACCTCCGCCAGATTCGACCTTAGAATTTCGGGCTCGGTAAACAGGGGCCTGCCTTCATAATCATCTTTATCGAACAGACGGATGCATATTCCATTCTGAACCCGGCCGCATCTTCCTTTCCTTTGGTCGGCACTGCTTTTAGATATGGTCCTGACGGGCAGGCTTGTTGTGCGCGAACGGGGGTTATACCGGGAGATGCGCGCAAGGCCCGTATCAATTACATATCTGATTCCGGGAATAGTGATGGATGTCTCGGCCACGTTTGTTGCAACAATAATCTTTCTTGACGGCGATTGCTGAAAGACGCGGCGCTGCTCCGTCCAGGGAAGGCGTGCAAACAGCGGAAGAACGGCGGCTTCATAATCCAGCTTTGCTTCTATAAGTTCGCATGTTTCGCGGATATCTTGCTCTGTGGGCATGAATATGAGAATATCGCCGCCTTGTCTCTCTGCCATGAGCTTTTGTATAGCATTAACCGCCGCATCGATATAGGTGATTTCACCGGATTCCTCAAGTTCACGGTCGAGAGGTCGATAGCGTATTTCAACAGGATACATGCGGCCGGAGACTTCAATGATAGGGGCGCGGAAGGCGCGGGCGAACTTTTCCGTGTCGATGGTAGCCGAGGTGATGATGACTTTGAGATCTCTCCTCTGTCGCAAAAGTGTTCTTAGGGTACCCAGTACAAAATCAATGTTAAGGCTTCTTTCATGGGCTTCATCCACGATGATGGTATCATACCGACGGAGGTACGGGTCATTCTGGGCTTCATTCAGGAGAATACCGTCCGTCATGATCTTGATGTAGTTGTTTCTTCCCGACCTGTCTTCAAAGCGGATCTGATAACCGACAGAGCGGCCGATCTCTTCGCCGATCTCCTCTGCAATCCGGTGGGCCACGGTTATGGCAGCAACCCTTCGCGGCTGTGTGCAGCCGATGACACCGGAAATCCCCCTGCCTGCCTCAAGACACATCTTCGGTATTTGTGTCGTCTTCCCTGAGCCCGTCTCTCCGGTTATGACCACAACACGGTGTCTCTTTATAGCCTTGATGATGTCATCTTTCTTCGCGGTAATCGGGAGTGCTTCCGGATAGGTGATCCTGGGAATATTGCCAACCCGTATAGCCTTTCTCGCATCGACGGTTCTCAACTTCTTCCTTTTCAAATTTCGGTTATCAATCATATTTTGTACATTATTTCATGAATCGAACCGCCATGTCAATAAACCCTGTAAAGATCGTTAATGTGATAATAGACTTTTACCACCATTCCGAACTCGACAGGTATAACCCGTGATTGGCATGGGGGATCCGGTTTTTTGAATCCCTCAGCCATCCCTGCGTATGTAAAAAAACGTATATTGCGTTCCGGATTCCCCAAAATGATTTGTAATATTTTGGAAACATGGTATTTTTATACCAGGAATTAAAGAGGATGCTTCCCAAATATAAAAAGAATTAAGCAGGAGTTATTTTATTCTTTTGCATGGAGCAAAAGAAGCTCGGACAGAGGTTAATTTCCAATTAGCCACCCGACTTACGAATATCAGGCGGCATTAACACTCTACGTTTACAACTGTCGCAAAAAAGTATATAGTATACCTAAAATCGTTGGTTTGCGATAATGAAGAGATCACACAGTAGGTTATGTCTGGATTCCCAGGAAGTGCAGGAATTACTTTATACGAAGTTTTTAGAAATCGCATTCATAGAGATTTAAGAGAGAGGTTCTTGACGTGCTGTTAACCACTTTCTATTTTGAGCTTCATCAGCCCTTCTGGCTCCATCCGGAAAGGGATAAATTGTTGTGGGATGAAAAAAACAGAGACACTTTTTTAGAAGTCTCTGAAAAATGTTATCTTCCCTCTACAGCCATGTTTAAAGAGCTTATTTTGCATCACCCTGAATTTAAAATCACCCTCAGCATGTCCGGTACGTTCATGGAGCAGGCAGAACTCTACCAACCGGATGTGATCAGGTCCTTACAGGAATTGTTAAATGTGGGTAAAGAAAACCGGCAGGTCGAATTTCTGGATGAAAGCTATTATCATTCCCTAGCCAGTCTATTCGCAGATCCCCAGAAACAAGAGTTTCGAGACCAGATAACACTTCACAGGGAAATGATGCATAAACTGTTCGGTATTCTGCCTTCGTCATTCCGGAATACAGAACTTATATATAATAACAATATCGCAGAAGTTGTCGCTGATATGGGTTATCTTTCCATAATTTGTGAAAAAAGAGATGACATGTTTGTTGAGAAGGTGGACGGTACCGTTTCTCCCAAGGCAATCTTCAGGGCGAAAGGAAGTAATCTGATCGTAATCCCGAGGAACAGGAAATTGAGTGATGATATCGCGTTTGGGTTTACTCACAATCCTGTTTCGCCTGACGAATATGCCTCGCAAATAGCGAACATAGACAGTGATGTCGTTTTGTTGGGTTATCGATTCGAGCACATAGGCGAGCATATCCCCGGGGATAAGGGCATATTCGATTTTTGGAAGGGACTGCCGGAAGCGCTTTCAAAATTTCCAAACATCATTATGGCCAATCCATCAGAAATTACTGGACGGTTCCTGGAGTCTGATTGTCCTGTAGTGGACATTCAGGGACAGTACACGTCATCATGGGCCGATAAAGAAAAAGATACATTCGGCTGGCTCGGCAATAACACGCAATTTGATCTATTTAAAGACATCGAAAATATGGAGAAGGACGTAAGGAGGGCCGGTGGTGAACTGCTTACGAAATGGCGGCATTTAACCACATCAGAGCATGTATATTTACTTCATGAAAAGATTGGACAAGATCAGGCTGTTCATTTCTATTTTAACCCCTACGGCGGATCAATGACCCAGCCGGCACAGATTCTGACCCGGAAGATCGACGATCTCCAGATGTTTATTAAAAGATTCCATATCCTGAAACATGGGGGCAAGACGGCTCTTTTAATGATCACACCGGAAACGGGAAGGTTGCCGCAAGACATGGGAGCACTGGCGAAATATATTACAGGTAAGAGTGGTGGGCAGGGAGAGGTAATTTCCGCACTGTGCGAGGGTCTTACCGAAAGAGGGATTGACGTTCATCTGGTGCTGTTGAATTTGAAGAAACGTTTCCAGCGTGAAATGCAGTTGGATGAACATCAATGGAGAGAAATCAGGTACAAAATTGATCCTGAAAAGATACACCTCATCAGTTCTGCCATTTTTGCCGAAAATCTAAGCGCATATTCCGGGGATCCGCTGATGACTGCCGCAGAATTTCAAAAGGAGATCGTCAATAATCTCATCAAGGAGGTCAGGGCAAAACATCAAGGGAGAGTTATAATTCACAGTCATGATTGGATGGCCGGGGGTGCGATAACTGCCTATGCAAAATCTACCGGAATACCTATCTTGCATACTGTACATAACGTATTTACTGAAAATCTGCCGGTTGATCTTCTGAAAGGAATCAACCTAATAAATTTAACCGACTATCTTTACTTTTCAGATCTCGAAGGCAAGATGGCCATAGATTGTCAGGCTACAGCCATAAAGAATGCAACTATTATCAATTTTGTCGGGAAAAGGTTTTTAGAGGAGATAGTTGATGATTATTTCCTGGATCGACCTATTGTACCCTGGAGCGTCCGCCAGGAGGTTAAAGCAAAATATTATAAGGATTCTGCCAGAGCCATAATCAATTCGCCCTCTCATATGATGTATCCCGAAGTATGTGAGTATTGCATCAGGAAATATGGTCCCGATGATCCCGTCTTGGAGGCGAAAAGAGAGAATCTGGTTGAATTTCAGAAAAGAACGGGCCTCCATGTTGATCCGGATGCGATATTATTTTTCTGGCCGTCAAGGCTTGATTTGGTTCAGAAGGGTGTAGAACTTTTGGAACACATCGCTCAGCATTTTGTGACGGTAAACAACGACGCGCAGATAGCTGTTGTCGCTGATGGTGTCGGAAAAGACCGCGGGCATATGGATATTTTGGGAAGGATCGCCTGTGCATCAAACGGTAAAATAACCTACCAGCCGTTCAGCGAAAGTCTTTCCATGCTTGGTTACGCCGCGGCTAACGATGTCTTTGGAGCTTCGCTGTATGAACCATGCGGGCAGATTGACCAGGTTGGAAACCTGTTCGGAGCGACAGCGACCAACCGCGACACAGGCGGCTATCATGACAAAATCAGGGAGCTCAGACTTAAAAGGGATGGTTCACCTCAGGATGTGGGTAATGGTTTTCTCTTCAAGGATTATGATACGGGTGGTTTGTGGTATGGCTTGAATAAGAGCATCGCCTTTCATAGAAGACCTTTAAAGGTAAGGGAAAGGCAGATAAAGCGCATCATGAAAGAAGCAAGAGAAAAGTATAATTTGGGGAACATGATTACCGAGTATGTCAAAATCTATGAGAGACTGAACAGCGGCAGGCCGCTCTCATGACAACATAATCTATTCCTTGTGGTCAAGCGCGTGCCTGATGGCAACGGCAATCTGATGCTTAAGAAGGGGTTTCATAATAAACTGGCGGATACCAAGACGTTTCGCTTTCTCTGACGATATTGTCTCACTGAAGCCTGTGCATAGGATGATTGGTATATTGGAACGAATACGCATGAGTTCTATGGCTAGCTCAACACCTGTCATATTGGGCATGGTCATATCGGTAATAACAAGGTCAAACCGATCAGGTTGGGAACGAAATGCTTCCCGGGCTTCCAAGCTGCTTACCCTCGCAACAACCTCATAACCTAGTTTTGTCAGCATCTCCTTTCCAAGCTGAACAAGAGGCTCCTCATCATCCACAAAAAGAATACGTTCATTCCCCCCAGCTATAGCTTTTGCACCTTTGATTTCCTCTTCACCCACCGTTTCCATCAGTAGTGGCAGGTAGACGAAAAATTCCGTCCCCCTTCCTACCTCGCTTTTAACGGTAATTGTACCGCCGTAGCCCTTTATAATTCCATACACCACGGACAGACCCATGCCGGTTCCTTCGCCCGGCTTTTTGGTAGTAAAAAAGGGATCAAATATCCGGTCCATGATATCGGGGGCTATACCGACTCCCGAATCACTGACCATAAGTGTAAGATACATGCCAGGGGTTATACCATGATGAATGACTAAATTACTATTGGGCATAATTTTTACGGGGCTGAGGCTGACCTTCAATTCGCCCTTTCTCTCACGCATCGCATATGCGGCGTTGGAGCAGAGATTCATCAGTATCTGGTGGATTTGCGTGGGATCGGCAAGTACTGTGTCCGAGTCAGATTTGACGTTTTGATGAATTTGTATTGTCGAGGGCAAAGATGCTCTAAGAAGTTTAAGCACTTCCTTGATAATGGGACTGATCCTCAAGGGACGTGGTTTCTCGTCGCTCTGGCGGCTGAAGGCTAGTATCTGTTTTACCAGGTCCCTTGCCCGCTCTCCGGCTTTATAAATCTGATCAAGGTAACCCCGGAGACGATCATCCACTTTATGGTTTGTAAGGGCCATGTCCGTGTATCCCAAGATCGCGCCGAGGATGTTGTTAAAATCGTGGGCAATACCTCCAGCCAGAGTTCCGATAGCTTCCATCTTCTGCGCCTGGTGAAGTTGCTTCATGAGTGCTTCCCTTTCATTCTCCGCAATCTTCTGTTTCGTTATGTCTTCTGCAAAGCCATTATATAAAATCTTACCTGTCGAATCATTTACCAATATCGCATTGACCTGGACCCAAATCTTGTCACCTCCCTTTTTATAATGCTGCGCCTCAAATCCTTTTATAATACCATTCTTCTCAAGGATTTCTTTAAATGTCTTGCGATCTTCTGGGTTTACATATAGCTGTTGATCAATTTCAGTAATGTTGCCCATCATTTCTTGTGGAGACGCATAACCATACATCCCTGCATAAGCGGGATTTACACTGAGAAAGTGGCCATCCGGAGTGCTCTGATATATACCCTCCACCGCATTTTCAAAAATGCCACGATATTTTTCCTCACTTCTTTGTAATTCGGCTTCAACTCGTTTGCGTTCACTGATGTCTCTTATTATGCCCTCGGTGCCAAGGAATTTACCGCTTTCGTCAAAATAAAAGTGTGTGGTTAAAGAAGCGTTAAAGGTTGTACCGTCCTTCTTCTTTAATATGGCCTCGATGTCTTTCGCGCTACCGGTTCTTTTGATCTGTTCAAGGAGCCTCCCGCGCTCCTTCGGATCCGGCCAGAACGAATCGAGCGGCATGCCGATCATTTCATCGATCGTACCGTATCCAAACATCTTGGCCCCGGAGGGGCTGGCCATAATGAGCTGTCCGTTAATATCGGAACGATAAAACACATCCTGAATGTTTTCAATCACACTGCGGTATTCCTTTTCGCTCTTCCGCACTGCCTTTTCGCTCTCCAATAGGTGTTGGTATTGCGCTCGCAGCTGCCCCTCAGCCGCCGTGAGCTGTTCGTATGCCGCCCGCACTTTCATATCCGCTTTTTTACGCTCTGCAATCTGTTCTTCCAGCTGGGTGGCATACATGCGAGTCTTATCATACATCTGAACGTTGCTAATGCTGATGGCGATGTGATCTGATGCTGTTTCCAGAAAACGAGCCACTTTCTCGAAGTTACGCTCCTTTATTGAGGCGATTCCCAGGACACCAACAAGAACATCACCTAAAAGCAAGGGTACGGCGGCAAAGGAACGGAGGCCAGCGGTCTTGCATTCCTCCCACGTGCAATATGAGTCATTTTCAATGTTAATACAGTAAATAGATTGACCGGTCTGCGCCACCAGACCGCAAAGACATTCCCCTACCCGATGAATAGCGGCTGTTTCGAAATGGTTGCTCAAAGTAGTAGGAGTGGAAGCTTTCAGGTGAAGCACTCCACCTTTATGTTCAAAAATTATCGCAAGATCGGTTCCCAAGGCGGCAGTTATCTCTTTTACGGCAGTTCGCTCAACTTCTTCGAGGGTGGACTGGACAGTGAGCACCCTTGCCAGGCGGTTGAGAGCGACCAGTTCCTCAGTTCTGAATCTCATCTCCTCCTCTGCGTGTTTCCGCTCGGTGATGTCAAAAGTAGATCCAATAATGGTCGGGTTCTTTTCTATTTCAATGATAGTAGCAGAGAAATCAGCCCACTTCTCGTGGCCATCCTTAGTAATGAATTTGATTTCGTACCTTGATGGCGGTTTTTCTCCGTCCAGACGACTAAGCCCCCTGCTTCTCACCAACTCCTGAAAATCAGGATGGATAAAGTCCCAAAAATTCATGCCGGCAAGGTCATCTATAGTGTAGCCAGTGATCCTCTCAAATGCGGGATTAACGTAAATATATTTTGTCCCCTGAATAAGAAATATTGCAGTGGAAGAACTTTCCGCAAGAGCACGAAATTTCGCTTCACTGAGACGCAAGGCTTCCTCAGCTTGCTTGCGAGCGGTGATGTCTCGGACCACGCTGATAAACGCCCGCGGCTCACCGTTCGTAGTCCGTACCACTGAGGAGTTTACTTCCATGGGAATTATTCTCCCGTCACAAATCCGTACCAGATATTCGTTTTTTTGCGAGTGCCCCTCGATAAGTGTCCGCTGGAAGTTTTCTACGGCAAATGTTTTGCCATCCTCGGTGAGAAGATCAAATATTGTCTTCACCTCTTTAAGCAATTCAGTGACGCTCAATACGCCGTAGACCTTGGCTGCCTGACTGCTGGCGGCTAGAATCTCCCCGCTTAGGGAATACATCAAGATTGGATCCGGTGATGTTTCAATCAGGGTGCGGTATAACTCCTCACTCTCCCTTAAGGTATTTTCCGTTTGTTTGCGTTCAGTGACGTCCAGTAATGTTCCTATTATAGCCGGCTTCCCTTGATACATGGTGCGAGTGCTGTAGACCTCAACATGTCTTATTTCCCCACTTTTTGTGCATATTTTAAACCCATAATGCGCGGATTCCAGTTCCCCGGATAGTCTCTTGCGCATGCTTTCCTCTACCAGTGGAAGGTCCTCAGGCAATATCACATCTTTTGGCCCCAATTTGTCTAACATTTCATCGATGGTGGATCCGAAAATTTCGGCAATCCTCGAATTGACATATCTAAACACACCGTCCTGTAAGAGATAGATACCGACAAATGATTTTTCGGCCAGATCTCTGAACTTGCCTTCGGATTCTCGCAGAGCTTCCTCCGTCCTCCTCCGGTCAGTTATTTCTGCCTGCAATGTTCGATTGGCTATCACCAGTTCCTGCGTGCGTTCCGCAACACGCTGCTGGAGCTCGACATTCGATTTCTGGGCACTGTAGAGCGCCTTTTCGTCTTGCGCATCATTTGAGCATTTATGTTCGGCTTTAGATTCTTCCAACTCGGTGACCTGCCGTCGTAGACATTGAAGTTCTGATATCAACTGCTCTTTTTTCATTCTTTTATCTCTTGCCGAAGCTATTAGCCGCTCATGATTCCTTTTATAATCTTTGAGACAACATCAATAAAATCTGTTTTAGTTTTTGCATGGGGTTTTCTTGCCTATAAAAATAGATATCGGGAAAGGGTTGGATAAAAGGAGGGGTGAACCAACCCTTTCCTGCGGCTTCTGCGTTACCCATATGCATTGATTATATAAGCTGCTTTACTGTCAATGTGGCATTACGTGATAGGGTTATTCATTTATCTCGAAATAACGAATCCATAAGAGGTAGTAAGCTACTTTACGCTGCCTCATGTTCAAATACCGTCTCCTGAGCAGTCACCACCTTATCGATGTCGAGCAGTATCTTAACCCCGTCTCCGGCTTTTGCCATGCCAAGTATGTAATCCGTATTCATGGAAGCTCCGAAGGCCGGTGTGTCTTCAATATCGGAAGCTTTGACGTTTAACACCTCCGACACTGTATCCACGACGATCCCCATTGGGACATTACCAGCGTTCGTACCGAGCTCTACCACAATGATACAGGTCCGATCCGTGTACTCCATTTCCTCCAGACCGAACTTGAGCCGGAGGTCCACGACAGGAATGACTTTCCCTCGCAGGTTAATAACCCCCTTGACGTATGATGGTACCTTGGGAACCATGGTGATCACCATCATCCCGATGATCTCCTTGACCTTCAGGATACCTATTCCGTATTCCTCATCCGATAGAGAAAAGGTCAGATACTTTCCCTCCCGATCAGCCATGACCTCCACTCCCCGGTTCGTTGTTTTCGTTAATTCCGTCATTATTTAATATCCTCCACTGCCCTTTTACTTGATTACTGATATTATATTAATAACTCAAAACTTCTGAGCATAAATGAAGACTTCAAAGATTTTAAAGGAGGGAATAGTCCCTCCTTCTTCTTTACAAAACGGGTTGTTGTTAAAAATCTTTGAAATGCCCCTCCTTCATGGGGATCACCTGGTCAGGATTGACTTCTCGGCTTTTTTTAAGGGACATTACATCTTTGCCTTTTTCCCTCCTGGATGTTACTGCAGCCATAGCTCTGCGTATTCCTTTTTTTGCCTTCATATCAGTTCGGGCTATATCCCCATCATCATTTAAACTTCCGCCAATGATACTGACCAGTTCATAAGAAATGTGTTTCATTTGTTCAGCCTGAGCATTCATTTCCTCGGATGCGGAAGCGGATTCTTCAGCATTGGCAGCTGTCTGTTGAGTTACTTTGTCCATTTCTGTCACGGCCTTGCTGATCTGATCTATTCCGTGGGCCTGTTCCTGGGATGCAGCCGCAATCTCACCTACCAGTTCACCTACTTTGGATGTACTGGCAGCCACTTCGGAGAATGCTTCATTTGTCTTTGCTACAAGGGCAGAGCCATCTTTTATCTTCTTTACCGTACCTTCAATCAAACCTGATGTATTTTTTGCAGCATCTGCCGCTCGCATTGCCAGATTTCTCACCTCTTCAGCCACCACTGCGAATCCTGCTCCCGCCTCTCCTGCCCGGGCTGCTTCCACAGCGGCATTCAATGCCAGAAGATTGGTCTGGAAAGCAATCTCATCGATGGTCTTTATGATTTTTGATGTCTCCTCACTGGCCGTGGTAATTTCTTTCATAGAACTGGTCAGGCTTTCCATGGAATCATTCGCCTTCTGGACCACCTGGTTTGCCTGTTTCATGAGGCTGTCCGCCTGGGTAGCATTCCCAGCATTTTGTTTCGTCATGGAAGACATCTCCTCAAGCGAAGACGAGGTCTCCTCGAGGGCAGCGGCCTGCTCGGATGCCCCTTCGGCGAGGGATTGACTCGAGGAAGAAACCTGACTTGAAGCAGAAGAGACCTGATTAGCCGATTCGCTCATCTGGTCAACGGCGTTCTTGATTGGTGAGGAAATGCTTTTGGCAAAAAAAGTTACAGCGATAATGGTCAATACGAGGAAAATGACGCCGATGATAACAATGAAATTGCGAATCGAATGGGCCGCCGCCAGAAACTCATCCGCGTTCTGTGTTAAACCGACACACCAACCAGCAATTTCTACGGGTGCAAATCCCGCAACCTTCTCAACGCCTTTAAAAACATAAGATTCAGCCCCTATCTGCTTCGCAAGCATTTTACTCGTGAACGCATGCATTCCTTCTTCTTTTGAGAGGTCCAGTTCAAGGATGAATTCTTTCTTTGGATGGGCAATGATGAGTCCTTTGTTGTCAGTCATGAAGCCGTACCCTGTTTGCCCCAGTTTTGCCGTCACTTTTTCAGAAAGATAATCGATCTTAAGAACAACTACCACTGAACCGATAAATGCTCCGTCTTTTGTGATGGGTGCACAGGCAGTTGCAACTGGATTTCCTGATTTCTTCGATTTAACTACTGCCCCGACGTTTGCCTGTCCATTCTTGGCTTTCTGGAAGTAGTCCCGATTCGCAAGAGTGATACCCTTCCATTCACCTCTAGTGCCATCAGAAACGATTGAACCATTCGCATCGGTTATTAGAATCGCTTCGTAGTCCTTTCCGATTTTTACCATTGCATCGGAGAGCTTTTCATTCATCGCCTGTACGTTGGTATTTGCAGCAGCATCTTTTACGTCATCGCGCATGGCCATTTCAGTGGCAACCTTGAGCTCCAGCGCTAACATTTCCTGTACCGTGTCGGCAATATTATGCGCGCCTTTCATTGCACGATCCTTAGCGGCTGCTTCAAGTCCATTTGATGCTTTCACTACGGCAAAGATGCCCACAACGAGGAGTGGAATCAACACAGCAATGATTCCTCCCGAAACCAATTTAAAACCAAGTGTCCTTTTTTTCATGTATACTTACCTCCTTAAAAAATTATTATTAGTCAACAATTTACGTTTCCTTTTTTCAAATTACATTTCCTTCCGTGTTGGAGATCAACGGCAACGCCCTGTTAATTACCCTCTCTGCATTTAATACTTGTCAAGATATGTGCCAGACTTTATTAAATTAAATTTTCTTAATATTTCGCGGTGTTATGTGATTATTATAGAAATGACAAACCGGATGAGAGTGAAGAAATATCTTTATTTATGGAATATGGATGGAAAAGAATTGAAATTAGTATAATAAATTAATGTAGTTATTGTTTGTTTCACGCTACGAAACATGTTTCGTTTCACGAAACTTGCGAAGGGTTTTTTCTTTTTATGTTATATTTATTCAGGAGCACATAAAGTCTGACTCTTGAAAGGCCGGATATCTCGCATGACTTTTTGATGTTCCCCCCCGTTATAGCCATCAGTTCTTGGAGATAAACTCGTTCTTCCTTCGCAACTGCCAATTCTCGGCGTTCCTTCAGCGTACCCATTGTTCCATGAGTTGAAGGAAAGTCTTCTTTTTTTTGGATAGCACCCCGGGCTAAAAGTATGCGAACATGTGTAGGCAGGTGCTTGGGAAATAAAATAGGGTCGTTGTATGCCGTTGCGATGGCACTCTCCAGAGCATTAACCAGTTCCCTGATATTCCCGGGCCAATCATAAGCTAAAAGGGCCTCAAAGAATTCTGGGGAAAAGCCTTTCACCTCTGTACCGTGACGCATGCAGATCTTATTTACGTAGTAAAAGGCAAGCTCCTGAATGTCTCCGGGATGTTCTTTAAGCGGGGGCATTTCGATGTTAAAAGCGCGCAGACGAAAGAGGAGGTCTTCCCTGAAGTTTCCCTCCTGAACCATTTTGTTAAGATCACGGTTGGTTGCAGCAATAACCCTGAAGTCGACTTTTATTTCCTGCTTGGCTCCCAGGGGCCGTAAATAACGTTCCTGCAGAACCCGGAGAAATGATTTCTGCGCGGAAAGGGGAAGATCACCCACTTCATCGAGAAAGAGGGTGCCTCCGTCAGCCTGTTTAATCAGTCCCTCCCGCGACTTGTCAGCTCCCGTAAAGGTACCCTTTTCGTGACCGAAGAGAATACTTTCAATAATAGAAGAGGGAAGGGAAGCACAATCCACAGTGACGAAGGCCATGCCTCTACGTGAACTGTTGTTATGAATAGCTCGGGCGAAGAGTTCTTTGCCGGTTCCGGTTTCACCTATTATGAGAACGTTGGCATCGCTGGCAGTCGCCTGGGCGATGAGTTCCATACATGCTTCCATTATTGGACTGCTTCCGACAATGCCTTCTCGCCTAAGAACAATGGGAGGTCTTCTCACATTTTTTGCCTCCCGGTACTGGAGTGCACGCACTAAAGGGAGTTCTATCATGTTTCTTATCAAAGGTTTTTCGATGAAATCCCAGGCGCCATTTTTTACCGCGAGCTCAGCGCCATCGGGACTACCATAACCCGTGATAATGATCACCTCGGGGGCAGAAGGTGTTGTACGTATACTTGGCAATAACATCAGGCCGTTACTGTCAGGTAGCTGAACGTCCAGAAATACAACATCGAACTCATGAGCTAGGGCAGCCCTGAGGCCTTCTTCAGCCGTGAAGGCGCAGGAGACCTCATGCCCCATCTTGCGGACCATATCACGGAGCATTTCTGAAACGAGCCGGTCATCGTCAATGATCAAAATTTTTCCCATAGTATTCTGTCCCCCATCATTCCTTGTGATCGAGCGCATGACGGATGGCCGTAGCGATCTGACTCATAATGATTGGTTTTAGGATGAAATTTTTCAACCCGATTGCCTTCGCGCTTTCCTGCGTGATCACCTCACTGTATCCCGTGCAAAGGATGATCGGTATATCGGGCCGGATACGCAGGAGTTCCCTGGCTAGCTCGACGCCTGTCATGTTCGGCATAGTCATGTCGGTTATTACGAGGTCAAATCGTTCAGGCTGGGCCTGAACGAGTTTTAGAGCTTCCAGACTGTCCATCGTCCCTACAAACTCATAACCCAGCCCAGTAAGCATGACTTTCCCGATCTGAACGATGACTTCTTCATCATCCACGAATAGAATGCTCTCTCTTCCTCCCGGTATATCCACGATTTCCTGCTCATCCTGTTTGGCTTCCATATCCGCTAACAAAGGTATGTATACGTAGAAATCTGTCCCTTTTCCCACCTCGCTTTCTACAGTAATCGTACCTCCATAATTTTTCAGAATGCCATGCACGACCGAAAGTCCCATGCCTGTGCCCTCACCAGGTTTCTTTGTGGTAAAAAAGGGATCAAATATACGGTCTATGATTACCGGGTCAATACCGCTGCCCGTATCGCTCACCGTCAGCTTAAGATACATGCCTGGTGAAAGATCTTGGCCTGTTAAAACATCATCAGTTGTGATTTCTACAGATCTTAGGTCTACCGTCAATTCGCCTTTTTTCTCTCGCATTGCGTAAGCCGCATTGGTACAAAGATTCATGAGTATCTGGTGAATATGAGAAGGATCTGCGAGGACGATGTCCGGATCTGATTGGATGTTCTGGTGAATAGTTATTGTAGAGGGCAGGGACGCCCTGAGAAGTTTCAGCACTTCCTTAATAATGGGACTGATCCTCAGTGGATGCGGTTTCTCGTCGCTCTGACGGCTGAAGGTGAGGATCTGCCTTACCAGATCCCTTGCCCGCTTGCCAGCCTTGAAAATCTGCTCAAGATAACGTTGGAGATCATCGTTCACGTTGTGTTCTGCAAGGGCCATGTCTGCATACCCCATGATGGCACTGAGGATATTGTTAAAATCATGGGCTATCCCACCGGCAAGCGTACCTATAGCCTGTATCTTTTCAGTCCGCCGGAGCTGTGCTTCTAGCTTCTTTTGTTCGGTGATGTCATAAAATATAGAAAGAACAAACTGTTCCCCATTTAGTATTATAATTTCGGAGGATAGAAGCAAATCACGTATTTCTCCTGCTTTTGTCACCAGGTGAATTAACTCTCCTCTAAGGAAACCCTGTTCGATTATTTTCTCACCAAGATATTTGCGATTATCCCAGCTCGTCCATATGGATAGCTCGGAAGATGTATAGCCGATAATTTCATCACGTGTGTAATCTAACATGCGAAGAAAACTGTCGTTAGCATCAATGAATTGGCCAGTCTTAATTGTGCTGATAGTAGTGGGATAGGGGCTCATGTTAAATGCCTTGGAAAAACGCTCCTCAGAATACCGTAAGGCTTCTTCTGACTGCTTTCTCTCGGTGATGTCGCGAGCAACGCCAATGATACCTGTAATTGTATCGCCTGAGTACAGAGGCGAGGCAATGATTTCACCAAACTTTTTCGTACCGTCCTTCGCAATAAATTCATATGTGGAGGTATGAATTTGCTTGCCGGAAAAAACAAGGGATACACTGGAGATGGCGTCCTCCAGAGAAGCTGGCGATAAAATATTCAGCTCCTGAAAAGGTCTGTCAATGAGTTCTTCAATCTTGTAGCCTAATATTCTCTCTACACTTGGAGAAACACTTGAAATCCTAAAATTTGCATCGATTGTATAGATTACATCAGATACATTTTCGAAACTTAAATGATATTTTTCTTCGCTTTTCCGCAAGGCTTCTTCCGCCCGCTTACGCTCTGTGACGTCACGGACATTCATAACAAAGCCTTCAACTGATGGATTATCTAAAAGATTATTACCTACCCCCTCCAAAATACGCTCCGAGCCGTCTTTATGCCTGACACGAAAAGCATTTGGGATAATACTTTTTTTTGTGAGAATCGCCTTGCCAAAATCGTAAATAGCTCTCGGACGATCAACCGGCAGGATAAGATCATAACCGTTCTTGCCAATTAACTCTTCCTGCTTGTATCCGAGTAATCGCTCAACAGAGTGACTTGCGTAAGTTATAGTCCCTTTTTTATCTACAATAAAAATGATATCCGAAGAATTCTCAGTGATGGCCTTGAAATACTTTTCACTTTTCTGAACTGCCTCCTCTAAATGCTTACGGTCGGTGATATCATTCCCGATACACAGTGTTTCTGCAATCCGCCCATTGTCATCAAGAATGGGTTTATTTGTCCATGCAATCCAGACACGCTCGCCGGTACGCCGCATATTTTCGTTGATATTATTTACATAGCGGTCCGGGTTCAGTCCAATGTCCTGAATCATCCGTCTCAGGTCTCGCCCAGTGGACTCCAGCTCGGGGGTTATGGTGCCGACGACATTCCTGCCTAATATTTCGTCTTTTCTATATCCAAAGAAACGCTGGGCGAATTCATTGATAAATGTCACGATGCCGGCGATGTCGATCCTTAAGATGATACTGTTGGCGTTTTCCACTAACTCTCGATACTTTTCTTCACTCCTGGTTAATAGAGCCCGCTCAACAAGTTTGCGATCGGTGATATCCTGTATCATTGCCTGTTTAGAGATCGTTCCGTCTTCGTTGTAGATAGGCGTGTTTGCGACATAGTACCACCTGTTGTCTTTGGGACTCTGTACCTCCCATCGCACCGTTTCTCCCGCAGAAACACGGTCATTGACGCACCATGGACAGATTGAATCCCGGTCATGTAAGACCCTGTAGCAAAGTTCTCCGGTTGCATCGTACCCAGTCCGCTTGATGAGTAGCTCGTTCATGAACTCGATGCGATAATCTTGTGAGCAAA
>Ga0316624_10000270_pt1 | contig 16695 bp, 2 predicted proteins | sample OWC_Aug_N3_C1_D5_FD_207657 | JGI IMG/M metagenome (GOLD analysis project Ga0316624, IMG submission 207657) | Wetland soil microbial communities from Old Woman Creek delta, Ohio, United States - OWC_Aug_N3_C1_D5_A | ecosystem: Environmental > Terrestrial > Soil > Wetlands | place: USA: Ohio... | reverse complement strand
GGCCGGAAGCGCGGCTGCAGGCGGCGATCCGCGACCTGCAGTGGGGCTCGGGCTGGCTCGAGGTGCTGCTGCGGCGGCACGCCGATCCCCAGCAGGCCGAAAGGCAGCGCCTCAAGCTCGCGCTCGGGCTGGTGGCGACGCTGCTCGAGCAGCCGCGTTTCAGCGAAAGCGCCACCGCCTTCACCACCGAGCTCGCGGCGCAGCTCGGCTGCGACCGGGTGTCGCTCGGCATCCTCGAGGGCAATCGCATCAGGGTGCGCGCCGTGTCGCACTCCTCGCAATTCGAGCGGCGCGCGAACCTGGTGCGCGCGGTCGAAGGCGCGATGGAGGAGGCGGTCGACCAGGAAGACTCCGTCGTCTATCCGCCGGAGCAGGAAGCGCGCGCCATCGTCGCGCGCGCGCACGAGGCCCTGCTGCACGAGTCCGAGGCGGGCAGCGCCGTGACCTTTCCGCTGCTGCACGGCAGCCGCGTGGTGGGCGCGCTGACGCTGGAGCGCGCCAAGGGCTTCCGCTTCGACCTTCCGACGCTCGAGGTCTGCAAGGCCGTGGCCTCCGTCGCGGGTCCGATCGTCGAGCTCAAGCGCGGCAATGAAATCAGCCTTCCCTTGCACGCCGGGCGCTCGGCCAAGGGACTGTGGGAGAAGCTCGTCGGGCCGGGGCATGCCGGGCTCAAGCTCGGCGCGCTGGGGCTCGCGGCCGCGGCCCTGTTCCTCGCCTTCGCCACCGGGACGTACCGCGTTTCGGCCAACTCGACCATCGAGGGCGTGGTGCAGCGCGCCATCACCGCGCCGATCAACGGCTACGTGAAGGAAGCCACCTTGCGCGCGGGGGACACGGTGACCAAGGGCCAGGTCATCGGGCGCTTCGACGACCGCGAGCTGAGGCTCGAGCGCGTCAAGATCGCGAGCCAGCGCGAGCAGTACTCTCGACAGTACCGCGAAGCGATGGCCAACCACGAGCGGGCCCAGGCCGAGATGGTCAGCTCGCAGATCGCGCAGAGCGAGGCGCAGCTGGCGCTGATCGACGAGCAGCTGGCGCGCACCCTGATGGTGGCGCCGTTCGACGGGCTGATCGTGAGCGGCGACCTGTCGCAGAGCCTCGGCTCGCCGGTCGAGCGCGGGCAGGTGCTGTTCGAGATCGCGCCGCTCAGCGACTACCGCGTCGCACTGCAGGTCGACGAGCGCGACATCGCGGAGGTGGCGCTCGGCCAGCGCGGCGAGCTCACGGCCTCGTCGATCCCGGGCGAGCGCTTCCGCTTCAAGGTCACCAAGGTCACGCCGGTCAACACCGCGAAGGAGGGGCGCAACTTCTTCCGCGTCGAGGCGCTGCTCGTCGACCCGCCGGGACGGCGCCTGCGCCCGGGCATGGAGGGCGTGGGCAAGATCATCGTCGACCAGCGCAAGCTGGTCTGGATCTGGACCCACAGCTTCACCGACTGGGTGCGCCTGTGGCTGTGGTCGTGGATGCCCTGAGCCGCGGGTCCGCGCCGTCCGCCGCATGTCGACCGACCTGCACAGCCCTTCCTGGTACCGCGTCGCCGAGCTGAGGCCGCGGCTACGCAGCCACGTGCGCATCCACCGCCACCACTACCGCGGCGAGCTGTGGTACGTGCTCGAGGACCGCGTGTCGCGCCGCATGCACCGCTTCAACCCGGTGGCCTACTACGCGATCGGGCTGATGGACGGCCGGCGGAACGTGGACGAGATCTGGGACAGCGCCACCACGCGCTTCGGCGACGACGCGCCGACGCAGGACGAGATGATCCGGCTGCTGGGCCAGCTGCACTCGGCCGACGTGCTGCAGTCGGAGGTGACGCCCGACGTCGCCGAGCTCCTGCGGCGCGCGAAGAAGGGGGCGCGCAAGACCTGGAAGCAGAACCTACTCTCGCCGATGGCGGTGCGCATCCCCTTGTTCGACCCGGATCGCTTCCTCGAGCGCTGGTACGGGTGGTACCGGCCGCTGTTCGGCTGGGGCGGATTCCTGCTCTGGTGCCTGGTGGTCGGCAGCGCCTTATTCACCGCAGCGCAGCACTGGCCCGAGCTCTCCAGGGACTTCTCCGACCGGGTGCTGGCGCCGCAGAACCTTCTCCTCATGTGGCTGACGTTCCCGCTGCTCAAGCTGTGCCACGAGTTCGGCCACGCCTGCGCCACCAAGGCCTGGGGCGGCGAGGTGCACGAGATGGGCGTCATGTTCCTGGTGCTGATGCCGATTCCGTACGTCGACGCCACCGCCGCGAGCGCGTTCCGCGAGACCCGGCGCCGGGCGCTGGTCGGGGCGGCGGGCATGGTGGTCGAGGTGTTCATCGCCTCGCTCGCGCTCTACCTGTGGCTCGAGGTGCAGCCCGGCATCTTCCGGGCGGTGCTCTACAACGTGATGCTGATCGCCGGCGTGTCGACGGTGTTCTTCAACGCCAACCCGCTGCTGCGCTACGACGGCTACTACATCCTCTCGGACCTGATCCAGATCCCGAACCTGCGCAACCGCGCGCAGCAATACCTCGCGCACCTGGCCGAGACGCGGCTGTTCGGGCTCAAGCTCGCGGAGAGCGAGGCGACCCACGGCGAGAAGCGCTGGTTCGTGTTCTTCGCCATCGCTTCGTTCCTGTACCGCACCTTCGTCATGCTGGCGATCGCGCTGTTCATCGCCAGCCAGTACATGATCATCGGCGTGCTGCTGGCGCTGTGGGCGCTGTTCGCGTCGTTCGTGATCCCGGTGGCGAAGGGCATCGGCTACCTGGCGGCGCACGCGCGGCTGCGGCGCAACCGCATGCGCGCGCTCGGCGTGAGCGCGGCGATCGTCGGCACGCTCGCCGTGCTGCTGTTCGTCGTCCCGGTTCCCCTGTGGAGCCGAGCCGAGGGCGTCATCTGGGTGCCGGACGACGCCATGGTGCGCGCCGGCGCCGACGGCTTCGTCACCAAGGTGGCGGTCGATTCGGGGACCGCCGTGCAGCGCGGCCGGCCGCTCGTAGTCGCCGAGAACCTCGAGCTCGCGCCGAAGATCCGCGTGCTGGAGGCGCAGCTGCGGCTGCTCGAGACGCGCGCCCAGTTCGAGCTGCAGACCAACCGCGTGCGCTGGGAAATCACGCGCGAGGAGATCGCCGCGACGCGCAAGGAGCTCGACGACGCGCGCACGCGCTTCCAGGAGCTCACCATCCGCGCCCCGGTGAGCGGCCGCTTCGTGCTCACCAGCGCGGCCGGCGACCTGCCCGACCGCTTCCTGCGCCAGGGGCAGGAGATCGGCTACGTCGTCCCGGCGGCGACCGTCACCGCGCGGGTGCTGGTGTCGCAGGACGACATCGACCTGGTGCGCAGGCGCACCGAGCGCGTGCGGGTCAAGCTCGCGGGCCGCATGTACGAGACCTTCCCGGCGAAGATCGACCGCGAGGTGCCCGCGGCGAGCGACCGCGTGACGAATCTCGCCATGTCGAGCATCGGCGGCGGGGCCGCGGCGCTCGATCCGCAGGACACGAAGAAAGCGAAGACCCTCAATACCTGGTTCGAGTTCCAGCTCGAGCTGCCGGCCGCCCATGCATTCGTGCTCGGCGAGCACGTCTATGCGCGCTTCGAGCTCGGCTCCGAGCCGCTCGCCTGGCGCATCTACCGCTCGGTGAGGCAGCTCTTCCTCAGGCGCTTCGCGGTCTGATGGTCGCGAGCACGTCGGCCCTTCTCGGCACCGGCTACCCCGAGCGCGCCGAGTCGCGCGAAGGCCGGCTCGACCGGCTGGTGAGCGCGGCGCGCTACTTCACCGGCGGGGCGGGCACCGGCAGGAAGCAGCTGGCGCGCATCGTCGCGGCCACCGACGCGGCGGCGGCGGGGCTCGAGGCGCTGTCGGACGCGCAGCTCGCCGAGCGCGCGGCCGAGCTGCGGCCGCGGCTGCGGCGCGCGGGCTTTCGCGACCTCGCGCTCGCGGCCGAGAGCTTCGCGCTGGTGCGCGAAGCGGCGGCGCGCACCATCGGCCAGCGCCACTTCGACGTGCAGCTGATCGGCGGCTGGGCGATGCTGAACGGCATGCTTGCCGAGATGGAGACGGGCGAGGGCAAGACCATCACCGCGACGCTCACCGCGGCGACCGCGGCGCTCGCGGGCCGAGCGGTGCACGTCGTCACGGTGAACGACTACCTCGCCGAGCGCGACGCCGGGACCATGGGGCCGGTGTTCCGCGCGCTCGGCCTGAGCGTCGGCTGCGTCAAGCAGGGCATGGACCCCGAGTCGCGCCGCGCCGCCTACCGCTCGGACGTCACCTACTGCAGCAACAAGGAGATCGCGTTCGACTACCTGCGCGACCGCATGGTGCTGGGCGGCAAGCCGCGCGCGATCGCCATGAAGATGGACGCGCTCTCGGGCGCCGGCGCCGGGCAGCGCCTGCTGCTGCGCGGGCTGCAGTTCGCGATCATCGACGAGGCTGACAGCGTGCTGGTGGACGAGGCGCGCACGCCGCTGATCCTGTCGACCGAGGCGAAGCAGACCCAGGAGGAGACGCTGCACGAGCAGGCGCTCGGCCTCGCGCGGCAGCTCGGCGAGGACGACTACGCGATCCGTGACAACGGCGTCGAAATCAACGACGCCGGGCTCGACCGCCTCGAGGAGCTCTGCGAGCCGCTCAGCGGCGTGTGGCACGGCCCGCGCCGCCGCGAGCAGCTGGTGCGCCAGGCGCTCAGCGCGCTGCACATCTTCCAGCGCGACAAGCACTACCTGGTGCGCGACGGCAAGGTGGTGATCATCGACGAGAACACCGGGCGCCTGATGCCCGACCGCTCCTGGGAGCAGGGGCTGCACCAGCTGATCGAGCTGAAGGAGGGCTGCGAGGTCACGGGCCGGCGCGAGACGCTGGCGCGCATCAGCTACCAGCGCTTCTTCCGGCGCTACGTGCACCTCGCGGGCATGACCGGCACGGCGAGCGAGGTGGCCGGCGAGCTGTGGGCCGTCTACCGGCTGCGCGTGGCGACCATCCCCACCAACAAGCCGGCGCGCCGCGTGCGCCACCCGGACCGCATCTACGGCCGCACCGATCTCAAGTGGCAGGCGGTCGTCGGCAGCATCCGCGCGCAGCGCGCGGCCGGGCGCCCGGTGCTGGTCGGCACGCGCTCGGTGGCCGCGTCGGAGGCGCTCGCGCGCGAGCTCGAGGCGGCGCGAATCCCGTTCCGCCTGCTCAACGCCCGCCAGGACCGCGAGGAGGCGGAGATCGTGGCGCGCGCGGGCGACCCGGCATGCGTCACGGTGGCCACCAACATGGCGGGCCGCGGCACCGACATCAAGCTCGCGCCCGGCATCGCCGAGGCGGGCGGGCTGCACGTCATCACCACCGAGCTGAACGACTCGGCGCGCATCGACCGGCAGCTGTTCGGACGCTGCGGCCGGCAGGGCGATCCGGGAAGCTGCGAAGCGATCCTCGCGATCGAGGAGGACCTGGTCGCATCGTTCATGCCGCTCGCGGCAGAGCGCCTGCGCCATCTCGACAGCCCGCCGCTCGCGCTCGCGCGAGCGGTGTTTGCTGCCGCGCAGTGGCGCGCCGAGCGCGCGCACTCGCGCGCGCGGCGCGATCTGCTCGACCTCGACGACTATCTGGGCGACGTGCTCGCGTTCTCAGGCGGCGGCGAGTAGTCAATTCGGACTAAGCGGCGATTGCGCGGCGCAACGCCGCGGTGATGTCGCTTGCGCGCGTGTGCAGATACGAATTTTGTTTCGTTTACTTCGCGTTATGAAGGACTTTCGGTAACTTCCGAAAGTTGCGACTTCGATTTTGGGCTGCGCTAGTCGTATTTCCGCCGCAGTACTGTTTCAATCTTCCGCAAAAAAGAATTTGTTCACACACGGGATATGTTGATAACATCGTTTCGCTTCTCGATTTCTCCGCGGCTCGGTGCGAGCGGCGGAGAGACAAGAAAATTCGCAATCGGGGGGCAGAAGCGACCGGTCGCTGCGCCGAGGGAAGCGGCAGAGGCGACCGTTGCGGCGACGTTCCCGGGTTTGCCCCGGGGAACGCGAGAAGGGGGCGCAGTCGCATGGTGTTTCTGGGGAGGGGACAGAAGCGTCGGCATGTGAAGGGAGTCCTTCGCCGCGGCCATTCGGCCTCGCCGTGCGCATCCGTCGCCTGCATGTTCCCGATTCCAGGATCCGGCTGGCGGCCTTTCGCCGTGCAGTGTTCGGCGCATACGCTTTCGACTCGGTTGTCGCGGCGCTCTGCCGTGCGGGGAGCACTTCATGAACATCAATAGCCGCCAACCTCAAGCGCGCGCGTCGCGCTTCTCCGTTCCCACACTCGCGCAGATCTTCTGGGGGCCGCTCGCGAGCCGCATCCGGCGCATGGCGCAATGGCGCAAGCAGGGCCTGCTCGGCGAGGCGCTCCAGGCGCAGCGCCGCCGCATGATGCGCTTCGAGGCGCTCGAGCCGCGGCTGCTTCTGTCGGCCGATCTCACGCACACCGTCGCCGCGGGAACGTCGCTCGACGCGACGCTCAAGGTGGCCGACGTCGACGGCGCGGCGGTGGTACAGCTCGTGGACAACGGCTCGAGCGCGGTGCTGGAGGCGATCACGCTCGACCAGGACGTCAACGTCACGGTGCTCGGCAACGACATGGGCGACCGGCTCGCGATCGGCTTCGACCGCGCGGCACTCGCGCACCAACTCAAGGTGCTGTTCGACGGCGGCGACGGCGGCGGCAACGAGCTCGTCGGCCCGGACCAGTCCCATACCTGGCGGCTGAACGCGCCCGACGCGGGCACCGTGGACGACGTTTCCTTCGTCTCCTTCTCCAAGGTGCAGCACGTCAAGGGCGGCGCGGGCGACAACGCCTTCGTCGTGCTCGATCCGACCACCACCACCGCGGTAGAAGGCGGCGCAGGCAACAACACGCTGGTCGCAGCCGATTCCGACAACGCCTGGACCGTGAGCGGCACAGATTCCGGCACGCTCAACGGCCAATCGTTCAGCAACGTCCAGAACATTACCGGCGGTGCCGGCAACGACACCGTGACCGTCACCGCGGGCGGCAAGGTCGACGGCACCGTGAGCGGCGGCGCAGGCGATAACACGCTCGTGGCGTCCGACCAGGACAACGCGTGGACTGTCAGCGGCACCGACTCCGGCACGCTGAACGGCCGGTCGTTCACCGGGATGCAGAATCTAACCGGCGGCGCCGGCAACGACACGTTCGCCATGGCGCCGGGCGCCCAGGTCACCGGGACGGTAAGCGGCGGCGGCGGCAACGACACCCTCGTTGGGGCCGACGAGGACAACGCGTGGACGGTCAGCGGACCAAACGCCGGAACGCTGAACGGGACCGTATTCGCCGACGTTGAGAACCTCGCGGGCGGCGCGGGCAACGACAGCTTCACATTCACCGCGAGCGGCTCGCTCATCGGCACGATCAGCGGCGGCGGTGGCAACGACACGGTCGCCGCGGCCGATACCGACAACACCTGGGTGATCTCCGGCGCGAACGCCGGGACGCTGAATGGCATGGCGTTCACCGGCATCGAGAATCTGCGCGGCGGCGCGGGCGCGGACACGTTCGTCTTCGCCGGCGGCAACATCAGCGGCTCGATCGACGGCGGCGCGGGCGCGAACACGTTCGACTACTCGGCGCTCGCTAGCGCGGTGACGGTCGACCTCGGCGCGAGCACAGCCACCAACGCGGGCGCGATCGCCAACGTCACCGGCGTGGTCGGCGGCTCTGGCAGCGACACGCTAAAGGGCGCGGACACGGACAACACCTGGACCGTGAGCGGCCAGAACTCGGGCAGCGTCGCGGGCGTTAGCTTCTCCGGCATCGAGAATCTCTCCGGCGGCGCGGGCGCCGACAGCTTCGTGTTCGACGTCTCGGGCGGACTGGGCGGCCTCCTCGACGGCGGCTCGGGCAGCGACACCGTCGCCGGCGCGAACAAGGCGAACCTGTGGAACGTGAACGGCACGGACGCCGGAACCCTGAACGGCATCGCCTACGCGAACGTGGAGAACCTGCTCGGCGGTAGCGACAGCGACACCTTCGCGCTGATGGCCGCGGGCGTGGTGAGCGGCGGCATCGACGGCGGCCTCGGCGCCGACACCGTGCGCGGCCCGAACCGCAAGACCGTGTGGCGCTTCAGCGGGCAGGGCAAGGGCAATGCCGGCGGCGTCGCGTCGTTCACGGGCATGGAAGCGGCGCAGGGCGGCACGGACGACGACGTCTTCGCCTTCGACGACGGCGCCGACTTCGGCGGAACGATCGACGGCGGCGGCAGAGCCGACACGCTCGATTACTCCGCCTACACGACCTCGGTCGAAGTAAATCTTGCGGCGGGGACCGCCACGGGCACAGCTGGGGTGACCGGCGTCGCGAACGTAACTGGCGGCGCGGGTGACGATACTCTCGCGGGCGACGGTGGCGCCAACATCCTGCTCGGCAATGCCGGCAATGACACTCTCAGCGGCGGCGCGGGCGACGACATCCTCGGCGGCGGTAGCGGCACGGACAGTTTCAGCGGCGGCGAGGGCAACGACACGCTGACTGCGGACGGAACTGAAACGTCCTGGGACATCACCGGTGCCGGATCCGGCACGTTGGATGGGCAAGCATTCGACGGCATCGAAAACCTGCTCGGCGCGGCAAATAACTCCGACACGTTCGTCTTCCACGCGGCCGGCGGCGTTACCAGCGTCGATGGCGGCGCAGGCGGCAGTGATTCGCTCATTTTGGCGGACGGGACATTCAGCGTCGTGACTTTCACCGTGGTCGATTCGCAGACCGGGACCATAGACCGCGACGGAAACGTTTTCACCTTCTCTGGCCTCGAACCGGCGGCCGACAATACGACCGGAGCCAAGGTAGTCAATGATCCAACTTCGGCGGGATCGAACATCACGATTTCGGGTTCCGGCGGAGGCATCACTGTTTCCGCGCCCGGTTGGCCGGAGAGTTTTGTCTTTGGCAGCCCGGGAGACGTCACGGTCAATGCGGGCGATGGGAACGATAACATCACTATTCAATCCCTCGACACATATAGCGGCCATCTAACTGTCAATGCGCAAGGCGGCGACGACACGGTCAACCTGCCGTCGACCATTGCGACCAGCAGCGCGACCTATACGATCGATGGGGGCTCAACGGGCGAGACTAACGGTGACACGATAACGATCACCGCGAATCAGGATATGACCTTGAGCGACGGCACGCTCAAGGTGGGATCGAAGTCGATCGGCATCTCAAGCAGTTTTGAGAATGCGCAGCTCACCGGCGGAAACATTGCCAACACCTTCACGATCTCCGGCTGGAGCGGCACAGCGGCGATCGATGGCAAGGGTGACAAAGACATCTATGAGTTCGGAGACAACTTTGGCACGGTAAATCTGACCAACGGTACGGGCGAGGGCAGCGACACGATCGACTTCACCAACCACACCCATGCGCTCAGTGTCTCGACGACGACGATAACCGACGACACGATTACCAGCAGCGACGGCAGCAAACTTACCCAGCTGAACGAACTCGCCGAGAAGTTCAACATCACTCTTGCGTCGGGCGTGAAGTCAAAGCTGACCGACGCGATTAGCAATCTCTCGAACATCATCGACAGGGCGCAGTCCGGTTCGGAGTCGTTCAGCGAGCTGGTCAACGCGCTGCCGTTCCTGGGCTCGCTCACCGGCGGAGCAGTACCGAATCTCGCCGACCTGCTGCAGCTCAAGCAAACCTTCCAGGACCTCGAGGCCGCGCTGAGCAGCAAGATCGGCGGGCTGAGCAATACGCCCACGCTGCTCCAGGTCGTCGATGCACTGAACACCATCTCGAAGCCCGCCATGTTTTCGCACTTGGGCGGGGACCATTTCATCTTCTCGAGCGACTATCGAGGCGCCGCGTCGGACAACAGCTTGGAGGCGTTGATCGACCTCGATCTCCACGGCTCAACGAGCAATACGGTCAGCCTGGAAACGGGCTCGGCGGCGAAGACGGAGGGCATCGATCTCAAGGCGGACCTGGAGGCCGACGCTACGGTCAGCGGCAAACTGACCTTCGGCGTGACGACGAGCGGGACGCTCGATGCTTTCATTGTTCCTGATCGCACCCTGACCTTGGCGGTGAGTGGCAGCGCCACGCTGACGACCGCGGAGATGAACCTGGGAATCCTTGCCCTGAGCGTGAGCGGCGGGAGCATCTCGTTCGGCGACAGCCTAACCGTTGCGCTCACCGACACGGGCGATTCCGACCTGCGCATCACCGACGGCGAGCTGGGCGACCTCGGGCATCTGCTGAGCGTTACCCCCAGCGGCAGCCCCAGCTTCACAGCGAATATTCCGGTTACGGTCGACTCCGGAGTAAAGGACGGTAGCGACGATCTGCACAGCTTGAGCGTCACCATAAACGTCACCCTGTCGAACGGCATCTTCGGGACGGACAGCGGAGCCTCGGTGCCGGAGTTCAGCTTCCCCGCGCTTCTGAACGGCAACCCCTTCTCGCTCGATTCATTCGGCAACGTCTCCGTAAGCGACCTGCTCGGGATGCTCGGTCAGGTGCTCGATTCGTTCAACGGCCTCGGCCAGAGCGCCATCTTGAAGACCGCGATCCCGTTCACGGGCAAGACGCTGGGCGACGTGGTCGATCTCGCGAGCGGATTTAAGTCTGAGGTCCTCGATCCGCTGTTCAAGACCGGCGACATCCTGAACCCCGATTTCAACGGCGACGGTGCGGTCGACTTCAACGACCTGTCCTTCTCGAGCATCCAGGGCCTGGCTAAGGCGCTCGCGGCCGAGATCGGATTGGGCAGCCTCGACGTCAACTACGACCCGTCTGCCGGGGTGAACGAGCTCACCTTCTCAGTCAACTACGACAAGTCGGTGAGCGACGCGAAGATCGTCGAAACCGCGCAGGGCAACGACTCGACCGACGAGGTGCAGACCCTCACCATCAACGCCCCGGCGAGCAATGGACTCCTGCACGACACGTTCCGACTTGCGTTCCCGAAAGCCGACGGCACACTGGAATTCACGGGTGATATCGACCTGCTCGACCCGATCACCCATGATCCCACGAGCGCCAGCGTCGTGCAGACTGCGCTCGAAGGACTAACCAGCATCGACTCGGGCGACGTTTCGGTCGCGCTGACCTCCGACGACAAGGGCAGCCATTACGCGATCACCTTCCTTGGCGCCGCGCACACGGACCTGCATCACAAGAACGTGCCGATGCTGACGCTCGACGCGAGCCAGCTTGCGCTCGGGATTCCGCTCGATTTCGGCACCAGCCTCGGCGATATCGCGAGCGTCAAGACCACGGGCACGGCCCTCATGGCCGCGAGCCTCGATGCGGGGATGACGTTCGGCATCAAGCTGGATCAGAGCTCGCAGATCGAGATTACGCCGCCGGCGTTCCAACCCGACAACCAGGGAAGCGTCACGGTCGAGACCCCGACCGACGGCACCTCGAATCTGGACGAAGTCCAGCTCGTTCACGTCAACAACGCGACCAGCGGCACCTACACGCTGTGGTACGACGCCGACGGCAACCACAAGGCGGACGATCCGAACGAGGTCACCGGCAACATCGCCTACAACGCCTCGGCGACGGACGTATACAACGCGCTAAAGGTGCTCAGCGGCCTGAGCGCCGCGAAAGTGAAGAGCGTGACCGGCGGCACGCTGGTCGGAAACGACCGCACCTACACGGTCACATTCGACCACACTCTGTTAAGCCCGCCGAACGTCGTCCAGCTCGTCGGCGATGCGACGAACCTGAAAGGCCCCGGCCAGAACGGCATTCTTTCGGGCCCGGCGACCATCGGCGACATCCAGCTCTTCTACAACCCCACGATCGCCGTGGCCACGCCGCAGCAGGGCCAGGCGGCGGGCATTTCCGTCGCGACCAAGCAGCAGGGGGACGCCACTCACAACGAGCAGCAGACCGTCACGATCAACGCGACGGGCGGGACTTTCACTCTGAGCTTCGGCGGGCAGAAAACGAGCGATCTTGATTACGCGACCGCAACCGCGACCGACGTCGAGAACGCCTTGAACGGACTCTCGACGATCGGCTCAGGTGGCGTGAGCGTCTCGAAGTCGGGAAGCGTCTTTACGGTCACATTCGACGGATCGTCGTTTGCGAACACGAACGTCGCCCAGATGACGGCGGACGGATCGAACCTTGTAAACGTCAACGAACAGCAGACCGTCACCATTCTCAACGCCACGGGTGGAACGTTCACCCTTGGTTTCAACGGCAAGACCACGAGCGATCTCACCTACGCGACCGCAACCGCAACCGACGTCGAGAACGCGCTGAACGGACTCTCGACCATCGGCTCAAACGGCGTGAGCGTTTCGAAGTCGGGCGATACCTACACCATCACCTTCGACGGCACGACCCTCGGGAGCACCAATGTCGCACAGTTGAGCGTCGACGGTTCCAAGCTGATCAACACCAGCAGCGCCGCCATTCACTTGACCGGCATCAGCGTGCCCTCGAGCTCGGGCAACACGACGCCGGACCAGCTTGCAGCCGACGTTCAAAACGCCATCGATACGCAGTTGGCGCTGGACGGGAAGACCCTGGGATTCTTCTCGACGACGCTTCACAACGGATCGACGTTCACGGCCCCGCACGATGCGATGTCGACGCCGCTTACCAACGACATTGCTTTCACCCTGACGCTGAACCCTGCCCAGATGCACGTCGCCACGACCCAGGGAACGGGCAGCAGCAACGAGGTGGACACCGTTACGGTGAGCAACGCCGTCGGCGGCACGTTCACTCTGACCTACAACGGCAAGACGACGAGCGACATCTACTACAGTGCGGCGGACACGGCTGTGCACGACGCGCTCGTTGCGCTCAACGCCGGAATCGGCAACGGCGACGTCGCGGTAACCAAGTCGGGCGGCGTGTACACGATCACCTTCCAGGGTGCGCTCGCGAACACGAACGTTTCGGACATCACAGCAGACGGCTCGAAGCTCCTCTCGCAGACCGTGAACGGCAGCGTGCGCAAGTTCGATGCCGACGCGAACGGTATCGACGTCGCTCTGCAAAACGCGATCAACGGTGCTCTCAGCCTGGCCGGTTTCGGCGACTTCGGGGTGCAGGCAGGTACGACCGGCCCGAATCACACTGGTCGAATTACGCTGCAATTGGAGCCGCACGTCGACGTTGTGACTGCGACCGAGGGCGCTGCGACGCACAACGAGGTGCAAACGGTCGCGGTCAAGTACGCGAACGGCGGCACCTTCACGCTCGAGTTCGGCGGCGATACGACTGGCTCCATCGCGTTCAATGCTTCTGCATCTGCCGTGAAGAGCGCGCTCGAGGCCCTCGGCTCCATCGGTAGCGGAAATGTCGCCGTGTCGCAGACGGGCAGCACATACACCGTCACTTTCCTAAATGGCGAGGGCAACCAGAACGTGCCGCAACTCGTGGCCCACGGCTCGGGCCTCACGAGCGGCGACCTGTCGATCCAGGTGCGCTCGCCGATTACCGTCGATCAGGGCGGCGGCCGGATCTCGATCTCCGCAACCCCCGTGACAATCCAGCTTAGGCCAGACGGAGCGCCGGCCAGCATGGACGGCCGCGTTCAGATCATGACCGCGTTCGACGATCCGTCTTATCAGGAGATGGGCCTGCTCGCGTCGCCGACGCGCTACGACGGCACGACCAGCCATGACATCGACTTCCATCTCATCGTGAACGGCACGAAGGACGTTCACGTCACGCTTACGACCGCTGAGACGAGCGCGAACACGAGCATCGACGCTCTCGTCGGCGAGCTGCAGTCGAAGATCAATGCGGCGCTGTCGCCCGAGTTCAGCGCGAACGACGTCACGGTTTTCCGAACCGACCCGCAGAGCAACCGCATCGGCTTCCACGGCAAGGAAGGTACCGTCACCTCGCTTGCCCTCAACGTGCCCGGCGATTCGACGAACGGCGCAGTCAGCGACCTCGGATTCGTCGCGGGCAACGGCACCCCGCACGTGGCGAAGGCACAGGGATTCTTCCTGGACAACGTCGACCTGAATGGCCACTTCGCGCTCGCGGCGGACAACGTCACCGCGACTGCCAGCCTCGGCTTCCTCGGCATTACCGCGACCGGCGGCGGCACGCTCGATCACCACAAGTTCATCGACCTGAACGTCGACCTGAGCCTCAAGAACCCGGTCGACGGCTCGAGCCGGCTTACCGTCGGCGACATCGTCGACACACTCAAGAATGGCGATTTCCTCTACCTCGACGCCAATCACGACGGCACCCCGGATGCCGGCAGCGGTGTCGTCGACGCCTCGATTTCGGGCGGCGTCGGCATCCACCTCGACGTGGAGCCGAGCACACCTCTCGGCGGGATCTCGGCCCTCAACGCGAGCCTCGACCTCACCGCGGAAAGCCCGGACTGGCTGACCGCGGCGCCGTCCTTCGCCGATCCTCTGGGCTTCGGCACCGACAGCCATGCCCTCTCCTCGACGCCGGTCACGCTCGACAGCACAGTGCCGAGCAACGGCCAGGTTGGCGGTAGCGTCACGTTCGCGATCGCCGATGGCACGACGTCGTCGGCGCACACCGGCGTTGGGTTCCTGTCCTTGAAGGACATCTCGGCAATCACGACCCAAGCTCAGCTCAAGACGGCGCTGCAAAACGCCGTCAATGCGGCGCTGGCGGACTTGGTCACCAATGGGGGGCCAAGCGGAAAGACGATCACCGTCGACATCGTCAATAACAAGGTCACGCTGACCGCCAACGATTCGAGCCTCAACATCAGGGGCCCGATCGCGTTCTCCGGCCCCGACCTGCAGAGCATTCTCGACAAGTTCCGCGACCTGAGCTTCGACGACATCATCGGCGCGCTGCAATACATCGTGCAGTTCCTGCACACCCTGGGCGACGGCGGCGTCGCTTCGGCGCTCGACTTCAAGATTCCGCTCATCGATAAGAGCGTTTCCGACCTGGTCGACATCGCCGGGAACTTCGCTGACAAGTTGAACGCCATCAAGAACAACCCGGCCGGCGCGATCCAGCAGCTGAACGACGTCATCGCCGGCCAGCTCGGGTTCACCGCGACCGTCCAGACGATTACGCCGGGCGACGGCAGCCACAACGAGGTGCAGCAGGTCACGATCAACAATCCGATCGGCAGCTTCAGCCTTTCCTTCGACGGCAAGGCGACGGGCCTCCTCGCCCGCGACGCCAGCGCCGATGCCGTCAAGGCGGCCCTCGAGGGCCTTTCGAATATCGGTACCGGGAACGTGGACGTCACGAAGTCGGACAACGCTTACACCGTCACGTTCAAGGGGACGCTCGCGAACACCGATGTGAAGCAGTTGGCGGCGTTTACCGACATCCTGTCGTTCGACGCCACGAATGAAGTCGTCGGCATCGAATTCGACCTGGGCGCGAGCGCGGAACTGTCGCGGCCCTTCGACCTCGACCTCAAGAACGCGGGCCTGCCCGATTTCTTCACCAACCTGGTGAGCCTGAGCGCCTCGGGGAGCCTCAACGTCAGCGCGGGCGTCGACTTTGACCTCAAGATGGGGCTCGACCTGAGCGGCGACGACAAGGCTTTCTTCCTCGTCACCGGCGACCAGGGCACCAGGCTCGACGCGTCGCTCGACGCGAAGGGCCAGAACCTCACCTTCCAGGCAGCGCTCGGGCCATTCGCGCTGTCGGTGCTCGGCGGCTCGGCGAGCCTGAACGGAACGATCCACGTCGGGCTCACGGACACGACGGATCATCGGCTCGACTTGGTCACTTTTTCCGGCGGCACGCCGACATTCCATGCGCCGACGCTGAGCGACCTCGATACGGCGACCGATCACATGTTCCCGACCGACGGCGGGAAGAACTCCGCCTCGGTCAGCTTGCCGCTCTTCCTCGGCACCGCAGACAGCCCGATCCCGCTCGACTTCGCCAGCGGGCTGCACGGCGGCCTAGAGCATGGGCAGCACAATGCGCTTTCGGTGGACGTGAACCTCGTCAAGCTATTCACGGGCGACTCCGGCGCTTTCGATTTCACGCTCCCGGAATTCGACTTCTCCGGCTTCAAGATCCCGGGCCTGTTCGCGCTGCTGAGCGACCCGTCGGTGACAGTGGACGGGCTCGACCGGCTGCTCGGCACCCTGCAGGACGCGCTCAACGGCGAGGTGATGGGCGTCAAGCTGCCGCTCATCGGCGACGCGCTGGCCAACAATCCGGTCGCGAACTTCGTCGGCGAACTGCGCAGCGACGTGCTGCAACCGCTCGCCAACACGATCCGCGAGAACAACCTGAACCTCGACGGCCTGATCGGGCTCGTGCAGCAGGCGCTGTTCGACGTCTTCTCGACCAAGCTCGGCATCCTGAAGGATGGTCCGGACGCGGGGACCGAAGTTACCAAGGACGACGTCGTGTTCACCTTCCTGGACGACGGCGGCAAGGAGGTCCCCGAGCTGCTGGCGACATCGGTCCAGCTGGACATGGACCTCGGGAAGACGTTCACCTTCCAGACGGACCCGATCAACCTGGACCTCGGGATCCCGGCCTTCGGGATCCAGGCGCAGCTCCAGCCCGAGGTCTCGATCAGCTTCGACCTCAAGCTCGGCTTCGGCGTGGACGAGCACAAGGGCTTCTATTTCGTGAGCCACAAGACCGTCGACGTGCAGACCACGAAGGAAGGCGACGGCAGCAACAACGAGCAGCAGACGGTCGCGATCCACGCGACCGCCGGAACCTTCACGCTGGGTTACAACAATCACAACACGGGCGACCTGGCTT
>Ga0316624_10000269_pt1 | contig 16704 bp, 17 predicted proteins | sample OWC_Aug_N3_C1_D5_FD_207657 | JGI IMG/M metagenome (GOLD analysis project Ga0316624, IMG submission 207657) | Wetland soil microbial communities from Old Woman Creek delta, Ohio, United States - OWC_Aug_N3_C1_D5_A | ecosystem: Environmental > Terrestrial > Soil > Wetlands | place: USA: Ohio... | reverse complement strand
GACGGAGCCCTCGTTGCAGACAGCCCCAACGGGAAGCACGACGGAGCCCTCGCTGCAAACAGCCCCAACGGGAAGCGACGCAGTCATGCAGTCCGCGCCCACCGGTACGACGCAGCCCGCTCCCGCAGAGGTTGTGCGGTGAGACGCCTGATCGGCGAGATACTCATCGAATCGGGGCTTTCCCCGGAGAGGCTCAAAAAGGCGCTCGATCTCCAGAAAAAACGGGGGGGCCGCATCGGCACGCTCCTGGCCCGGCTCAACTTCGTGACCGAAGAGGACGTGCTCAAGGCCCTCGGCACGCAACTCGGCCTGTCCTACCTTCCTGAGTTCGGGGACATCGACCGGGAACAGGCGCTCAAACTTCCGATCACGTATGCAAAAAAAGCAGTGGTGCTCCCCCTCCGGCGGGAGAACGGCACGGTCATTGTTGCCACGTCCGAGCCGCTCATCCTTACTACTGTTGACGATCTTCGCATGCTTTTTGGCGCCGATGTTTCGCTCGTCCTCGCATCATCCGAAAAGATCCTCGATACCGTCAACCGTCTCCACAGCGAGGACATGAACAAGGCCGAGGACACGGTCCAGGAGATGGAAGAGGACGACCTCTCGTTCCTGGCCGCCGAGCTTGAAGAACCGACCGACCTGCTCGAAGTCACCGACGACGCGCCGATCATCCGGCTCGTGAACTCGCTCCTGTCGCAGGCCATCCGCGAGCGCGCGAGCGACATCCACATCGAGCCCTTCGAGAAGGACGTGATCGCCCGGTTCCGCATCGACGGCATTCTCTACAACATCCTCACCATCCAGAAACGGTACCAGGCGAGCATCGCCTCGCGCGTCAAAATCATGTCCGGCCTGAACATCGCCGAGAAACGGCTCCCGCAGGACGGCGGCATGCGTATCAAGATCGGCGGCAAGGACGTCGATATCCGCGTTTCGATCGTGCCCACAGGCTTCGGCGAGCGCATCGTGCTCCGCCTTCTCTACCGCGAGAGCGCGCTTTTGCCTCTTGAACAGATCGGGTTCTCCGGCGACAACCTCGACCGGTTTAACGAGCTCATCACCCGGCCGCACGGGATCATCCTGGTGACCGGCCCGACGGGGAGCGGCAAGACCACAACGCTCTATGCGTCCTTGTCCAAAATCAACTCGCCGGACAAGAACATCATCACCATTGAAGACCCGGTCGAGTATCAGCTCAAGGGCATCGGCCAGATCCAGGTGAACCCCAAGATCAACCTCACGTTCGCTGCGGGGCTCCGCTCCGTGCTCCGGCAGGACCCGGACGTGATCCTCGTCGGCGAGATACGCGATTCCGAGACCGCCGAGATCGCGATTCAGGCGGCCCTCACCGGACATCTCGTTTTCTCCACGCTCCATACGAACGACGCCGCCGGCGCAGTTACAAGATTGATCGACATGAAGGTCGAACCTTTTTTGATCTCTTCGTCCGTGATGGCGATACTGGCGCAGCGGCTCGTGCGCGTGCTTTGCACGGAGTGCCGGGAGCCTTATCCGATTACGCCCGCCGAGATTGCGGAACTCGAGACCAGGACCGAGGCCGCGGGAACGACGGTATACCGCGCAAAGGGCTGCGAGATATGCTTCCACACGGGGTATCTCGGCCGCAAGGCGATCTACGAGCTCCTGCTCGTGGATGATGAAATCCGGCAACTCCTCATGAAAAATACCGACGCGTCCACGATCAAGGCCGCGGCTGTGGCAAGGGGTATGCGCACGCTCCGCCAGGACGGGGCGGAAAAAATACTCCAGGGCATCACCACCGTCGAGGAGGTCGTGCGCGTGACGCAGAGAGAAGTGTAACGGCGATCGGAGTTTGGAGTTCGGAGCCGGGAGTGAGGATCACTTTTTCTGCCTTTCTCTCCGAACTACGAACTCCCCGCTCCCAACTGTACTAAAATCATGCCTGTCTACGAATATAAAGGTGTTACCAGCCATGGCAAGCAGGTCTCCGGCGTGCAGGACGGAGAGGGCCTGAAGGCGGTCCGGGCAAAGCTGAAGAAAGACGGGATCGTTGTGCTCGAAATCCACGAGGGCGGCGAGCGCCGCATACTCGGGTCGCGGGAGTTCAGATTTACCAGCGGCAGGGTGCGGCTCGGGGACCTGGCGAACGCAACGCGCCAGCTTGCCACGCTTCTCTCGTCCGGGCTTCCGCTCATGGACGCTCTCACGGTGCTCGTGGAGCAGGAAGAGGCGCCGGCCCTCAAGTCCGCGCTCTCATCGGTGCGCGACGCGGTGCGCGAAGGCGCCTCGCTCGCGGACGCGCTCAAGGCGAACCCCAGGGTCTTTTCACAGCTTTACATGAACATGGTCTCCGCAGGCGAGGCGAGCGGCACGCTCGAAATCACGCTTGACCGGCTGGCTGATTTTCTCGACGACCAGGTGCGGTTCCGCGGCAGGTTCGCAGCGGCCCTGGCGTACCCGGCGCTCATGACGGTGATCGGCGTCGGCGTGCTCTTCTTTCTGTTTGCCTTCGTGATGCCCCGCGTCGTCGGCATGTTCCAGGACATGAAACAGCAGCTCCCTTTCATCACTCTTGCGCTGCTGTGGGTGGTGAAGTTCTTCTCGACGCTCTGGTGGGCGATCCTGATCGCGCTGGGCGGCATCGCTTACTATGTGAGGAGATACGTTGCGACGCCCGCCGGCAAAGCTTGGCTCGACTCGCGGATGCTGCGGCTGCCGGTGTTCGGGAGTCTCATCAGAATGATCGCCATATCGCGCTTCACGCGGACGCTTGGTACGCTCCTTCAAAGCGGCGTACCGACGCTTACGGCGCTCGACATCGTGAGGAGCGTCGTCGGGAACACCGTGCTCGCCGATGCCATACAGAAGGCGCGCGAGAACGTACGGGAAGGCGAACCGATCGCCGACCCGCTCCGGCGAAGCAGGCTGTTCCCTCCGGTGGTGGTCCAGATGGTGGCCGTGGGCGAGAAGAGCGGCGAGCTCGAGAAGATGCTGCTCAAAATATCCGACTCTTTTGACCGCACCGTAGAGACCCGCATCACGGCGCTGATGTCGCTGCTCGAACCGGTGATCATTCTGGTCATGGGATTGGTTGTCGGCTTCATCGTCATAGCCATCCTGCTGCCCATCCTCCAGATGAGCACGGGGGTGAGGTGAGGCCGTTACAAATGAAAAGTAAGAAGTAGGAAGTAAGGTGTAAGGAAAACCCCGCTTGCATTGCAAATGGAAATCGTATAAAGGAGTGACTATGAAAAGAAGAGATCAGAAAGGCTTTACCCTCATCGAAATCATGGTCGTGGTCATTATCCTCGGCCTGCTTGCAGGCCTCGTGTTGCCTAGGATCCTGGGTCAGGAGGAAAAAGCAAAGGTCGAGGCTACAAAAGTGCAGATCCGATCGCTTGAGGACGCTTTGGACGCCTACAAGCTCGACAACGGCTTCTACCCGACCACGGACCAGGGACTCGACGCGCTTATCAAAAAGCCGGAGGCCGGCCGCATTCCTGACAAGTGGCGTGAAGGCGGCTATCTGAAACCGGCGCGCATTCCGAAGGACCCCTGGGGCAAGGATTTCATCTACCTTTCGCCGGGGAACGAGGGCAGGGAGTATGACATCATCTCCTACGGCGCGGACAACGAGCCCGGCGGCGAGGGCAATAACGCGGACATCGAAAGCTGGAAGTTGCAATGAAATGCCGATTTCGGATTTCGGATTGCGGATTTCGGAGTGAAGCACTCGACCCCAATCCGTATTCCGCAATCCGCACTCCGGAATCGAAGGGTTTTACCCTCATCGAACTCGCAGTGGTCATCGCCATTCTCGGCGTCATGATCGCTCTTGTGGCGCCGCGGTTCGCCGATCTCGGTGAGGCGAATTTGAAACGGAGCGCCCGGCACCTTACGGGCATGATCCGATTCCTCCGAGATGAGGCGCAGGCGAAAAAGACCGTGTACCGGCTGAGGTTTGACATCCAGGCAGGGAGCTATTGGGTCGAGGCCATGACGCTTACCAGCGACACGACGCTCGAGTACAGAAAGGTGTCGCAGGTGATCGCCGGCGAGGGAAGCCTTTCGGGCAATACGACGTTCCGCGATGTTGCCGTGCCAGGCCATCCCGACGATCCGTATCTCCTGTTCATGCCCGACGGCTGGGTCGAACACGCGCTCATCCATCTCCGCGACGGCGAGGACCGGGACTTTACGCTGTTGGTAAAGCCTCTTACCGGCGATACCGAACTCCGTGAAGGGTACGTGGAGGAAAGATGAGACAATCGCGGATTTCGGATTTCGGATTTCGGAATAAAATAAGAACCATCAATCCGCAATCCACAATTCGCAATTCGCAATCGAACGGATTTACCCTCCTGGAAGTGATGGTAGCCGTGGCGATCCTGGCCATGGTGCTTGTGACGCTGCTCGGGTTGAAGAATAAAAGCACGCAAAACGTGATGCTCTCGGAGCGCATCACCACGGCCACGCTCCTGGCGAAGCGCAAGATGACCGAGACGCTGGTGATTGCGAGAACAGGAACGGTCGTTCAAAAAGAGGACGAGGGAGAGTTCCCGGAGGAGGATTTCAAGAATTATACGTGGAAGACAGCGATTGCGCCCGTCCCGATCGACATAAATGTAAAGATCACAGAGGTACGCGTGGCAGTGCTTTGGAAAGAAGGCGAGCGGCAGGAGCAGGTTGAGCTGGTGAGCTATGAATAGCGTTATTACTTGCGGATTGGCGATTGGGGATCGCGGATTGCAAAACAAAGGGACAAAAATCCGAAATCCGAAATCAGCAATCCGCAATGGGAGCGGTTTTACCCTCATCGAAGTGCTCCTCGCTATGGCGATCCTGGGAGTGATCATTGCGGTGATTTACGGGAGCTTTTCCACGGCGAGCAAGAACATCGAACAGGCGGAGGAGGTTCGTGACGAGACTGACCTGGCACGCACGCTGATCTCCCGGCTTTCGGACGATATAGCGAACGCCTATGTAAATACAGCAATGAATAGACAGGCGAAGATCACGGTCTTCTACGGCAAAAAGGAAGAAGTCGAGAGCGGGAGCGAGAAGATCAGGCACGACAGCATCAGCCTGACGACGCTCACAAACTTTCCCAGGCCCGATACGAAAGAGATGGACCTCTGGGAAGTGGGATACTTCTTTAAGGAGAAGCCGGAAGGCCAGGGATACGCTCTTTACCGCAGAGAGAAACGGATGTTGAGCAAGGATGTGCCGGCGCTCGAAGGCGGCGACGAGTACGAGATCACGGACAAAGTTGGAAGCCTCCAGCTCCGCTATACGAATGATGAAAAAAATTGGGTTGATGAGTGGACGCAGAGCAATCTGCCGAAGGCAGTGGAGATCACACTGGTGCTTAACAGCGGAAAGGCATATGTAACTCAGGTTGATGTCGGGAGCACAGCGCGTTGACGGCAGACGTCGGGATGTTTAGGATCGTGTTGAATAAGATGAAAAACAATCGCGGAATCGCGCTGTTGATCGTGCTCCTGGTCACAGCGCTCTTGATCGCGCTCATTTTCGAGTTTGCCTACGCAACACGAATCAGCCTGAACAGCGCCGTTAATTTCCGCGACAGCCAGCGCGCTTACTTTCTTGCTCGCTCAGGGATTTATGCTTTTATTAAGTACGGGGATTTGAAAAAAAACATCCCTCAAGGGGAATGGAGCATCGTGCCGCTTATCAGCGAGGGAGATACCCTGGTCAGGATCATGTGGGAGGATGAACAGGGGAAAATTAATATATCTAGAATTCGAAGGGCAGGAGGTGCCTTTAATCCTACCTATAACTGGCTGGTTCAGCTGTTTACCAATAAATCGATTGATCAGAGCATTTTAGATAAGATCAGCGATGATCAGAGGATTTTGTATCTGCCGGCGGAACTTCATCAAGTGATGACCGATGAGGACTTTACTAAGCTTGAAAAGTACGTGACCACTATGACAACGATGATCGATAAGATTAATATAAACACGGCCTCTCGCGAGGTTCTGGAATCACTCGGTATTAACGGAGCAGATTCGATTGTTTCCGCGCGGGAGAGTCAACCGTTTAGCCAAATTTCAGACGTAAGAAGCATCATGCAGATTGATGACGTTTTGGCAGGTTATTTGACCTATTCAAGCACCATTTATAAAGTTTACGCCTACGCCACCGTTGGCGGTTACACGAAACGGATCGAGGCTATTGTCAATACAAGCGACGGTAGTATTCTCTACTGGAGAGCGTTGTGAAAATCGTAGGTCTTAAAATAGAGAAGGGCCTCGTTGCCGCCTCAATCGTGCAGAAGGGGTACCGCCAGAATGAACTGACGGGCTCTTTCAGCCAGCCCTTTGCAACCGACGTCGAACTCGTGGAAATATTGAAAGACAAAGCGCGGGAGTGGGCCGGCGCGAAGATTGTCTCGTCAATTCCCGGCCAGCTGTTCAGCCAGCGCCTGGTGTCCTTTCCCTTTGCAGACCGTAAACGCGTGGAAAAGGCCCTGCCCTTCGAGATCGAAGATGGCCTGCCTTTTCCGCTCGAGGATATCGTGATCGACCATCTGGTCCTCGATGGAGGGCAAAGCGGCAAAGGCGCCGGGGCCTCGAAAGAGGCTGCAGTGCTCGCACTCATGCTGCCGAAAACGGTCCTGAAACAGCATCTCGACCTTCTCGCTTCGGCCGGCATAGACCCGCAATTCATCGTTCCCTCGTACCTAGGGCTTTATTCTGTCTCGGAGATGATGAAGTCGGAAGGGTGCACGCTCTTGACCTGCGGCAAGGACCTCTGCCTGAGGAGCAACGGTGCTGTCAAGGCCCTCAGGAGCTTCTCCGGCCTGGGGCCGACCACCGGTTTGCTCCACACCGTTCAGTCGCTGGAAACAGAGCAGAAGGAACGGATTGAGAAGGTGTCACTTCTGTGTGCCGACGACGGCGCGCAGGGCGAGTTGACCGCCCTTGGTATCGCGGTCGAACAAATTGCCCCCGAACTGGGCGGCAAGAAGGCCGTTGACACCGTAAGCCTTGGGCTTGCATTGTCGGAGCAGGTAAATTTCCGCAAAGGAGAGTTCTCCTACCGCTTGGCGGACGAAGGCGCGCACCGCAGAAAACGAACGCTTATCATCGCCGGAGCGGCCGCGGCAGTCCTTTTTGTTGCGAACCTGGGAGTCAAGTACTATCTGATACAGACGTCTTACGGCAAGCTGGACCAGGAGATCCGCGCCATCTATCATCAGGCTGTTCCCGACGCGAAAAATCCGGCCGATCCCGTGATGATGCTGAAAAGCAGCCTCGACGAGGCGCGAAAAAAGTACGGTGTGCTTGGCACGGGGACGTCGTCCCTCGATGTGATGAAGGCGGTGACCGACGGCATTCCGAAAGAAGTACGGGTCGCATTTCAGGAGTTCAATCTCGAAGGAGACCGGCTGAAACTCCAGGGCGAGGCCGCCTCCTTTGAATCCGTGGACAAGATCAAGGCCGAGCTCCTGAAGGCCGAGCTGTTCAGCGAGGTCACGGTACTGGACACGCGGATGGGTGCGGACAACAAGGTGAAGTTCCGGCTCGACATCAAGCTGAAGCCGGCGGCGTGAAGCAAGGTTAAGGTCCGGGCTTAGGTTCCGTGTTGCTTAGCCTCAGCCCTAACCCAAGCATTTTGTCATGGTTTCAATGAGGGGTGCTTCTTGAAGCTTGGAGAAAGAGATAAAAAGTTCCTCATCTACGGCGGCATCGTGGCGCTGATCCTGCTATTCGCGATCGTGCTGCGTCCGATCTACACCGAGCTCGAACGGAAAAGGGAAGCGCTCCCGAAGAAGGAACGCGAACTGGCGGACATGCGCGTGCTCAAGGACCAGTATCTCGAGATACAACGGCGGCTTCAGCAGGCGCAGGCCGCAGCGGCAAAGCGCGGTCCGCTCCTCACGGAGATCGAGAACATAACCAAACGAACAAACCTGAGCGGCAAGATCGTGTCGCTCAAGCCGCAGGCGGGCGTTCAGGCCGCGAATTTCAAAGAGAGCATCGTCGAGATCAAGCTTGACAACGTCACGCTCTATGACATCGTGAATTACGTGAACCAGCTCGAGAAGGCCACGCTCCGCATCAGGAAGCTGTACTTCAAGCCCCGCTTCGACAACCCGAAGCTTTTGAACTCCACCATCCAGGTATCGAGCGCGGAGTAGGCATGATCGAGAGAAAAACGCTTCTCAGAAGGCTGTCGTTCGCCGCGTATTTTGCCGCTGTATTTTTGCTCTTCCTCCTGTGGCTCTTTCCCTTTGACCGGATCAAGTCGAAGCTGGAGTCGGAATTTCGTCTGCGCACGCCCCTGGAATTATCTGTCGCGCGCATCTCTCCACGGTTCTTCAACCGTTTTGTGCTTTCCGATGTCGTCGTGACCGATAACAAAGGCAGGGTCCTGTTCAAAAGCAAGTCGGTAAAGACCACCGTCTCGCTCTTCAGCCTGCTTCGCGGAGACCTGTGGCTCAACCTGAAGGCAGAAGCGTACGGCGGGGAACTGCTGGTAAAGGCTAACCAGGGGCCGGGACGGCAATACCTGCTGCTTGATGCCGACGGACTGGACATTGCTTCCTACCCCCTGCTGAAGGATTTCGGACTCCACCTCACGGGAAAACTGGGCGGAAATTTCGAGATGAACGGGGACTCGGGAAAAGGCAGGTTCTGGCTCAAGGGCCTAGCCTCGCGCGCGCTTATTGTCAAGGGATTCCCCATCCCGGACCTGGATTTTGAAAAGGGCTGGCTCGAAGCGGAGCTGAAGGGAGACCGCTTGACGGTGAAGAAGCTGGAGCTCGACGGCAAGGACCTCATGGTCCGCGCGACAGGAGACCTGGTGCTCCGCGAACGAGGCATGATCAACCTTGCGATAAAGCTGAAACCGTCGGAGCGGCTGGCGCACGAGCAATCGGCGCTGATTTCTTTATTGCGGACCCGTGATGCCGAAGGATATTATCTTCTCAGCCTCGGCGGCCTGTTGTCGGAGCCCATGGCGAGATTATAAAAAACAACAGGCTGAGTTCAACCGGCTGTCTGCGATGAGTTAATCTTCTCTCAACATCCTTCACTAATTTTCTTCTCAACTTTATAGACTCCATCGTGCAAGAGAATTAGCGTTTGACATTCCGGGACCGAACAAATAGAATACTTTCACCGTGAAATCGAAAGCCAAAACCGTTTATGTATGCCAGTCCTGCGGCACCCAGTCGCCGCGGTGGATGGGCAAATGCCCCGACTGCGGCCAGTGGAACACCATGGTCGAGGAGCGGGTCGAGAAGCAGAAGGACGTCGGGAGTTCAAAACGCCGTGACGGCGCCGAGCCGCTCCTCCTGGGCGACATCCAGGCGCGGGACGAGGACCGCTTCGTCACGAAGATCGGAGAGCTCGACCGCGTGCTCGGAGGTGGCATCGTCGCCGGCTCCGTGGTCCTGATCGGCGGCGACCCCGGCATAGGCAAGTCCACGCTGGTGCTCCAGATGCTCCGGCAGGTGTCGGAGCTTCGGGGCAAGGCGCTCTATGTTTCAGGCGAGGAATCGCCTGCCCAGATCAAGATGCGCGCGACACGCCTGGGCGTCAAGACCGAGAACCTCTACGTGCTTGCCGAGACGCAGCTCGAAGATATTATTCACGCGGCCGACGGGCTCCAGCCCCAGGTCCTGGTCGTCGACTCGGTGCAGACCGTATTCACCTCCGAGCTTCCGTCCGCGCCGGGCAGCGTGGGCCAGGTACGCGAGGTGTCCGGGAGGCTCATGCTTCACGCCAAACGCACGGGCGTGCCCACGTTCCTCATTGGCCACGTGACCAAGGACGGCGCCATTGCCGGGCCGCGTGTGCTCGAGCACATCGTGGACACGGTGCTCTACTTCGAGGGCGACAAGGGACATTCCTTCCGCATTTTGCGAGCGGTCAAGAACCGCTTCGGTTCCACAAATGAGATCGGCGTGTTCGAGATGAAGGAAAGTGGTCTGGCCGAAGTGTCCAACCCGTCCGAGATATTCCTGGCAGAACGTCCTGCGGATGCCACGGGCTCGGTCGTGGTTTCTTCTCTTGAAGGCACGAGGCCAATCCTGGCAGAGCTCCAGGCGCTCGTGGCGCCCTCGAAGCTCACGATGCCGCGCCGGACATGCATTGGCGTGGACTTTAACCGGGTCTCACTCTTGCTGGCTGTTCTCGAAAAGCGCGTGGGTATGCATCTCATGGGTATGGACGTCTTCGTAAATATTGTCGGCGGCTTGAAGATCGACGAGCCGGCCATTGACCTCGGTGTGATCGCGGCCGTGGCCTCGAGCTTCCGCGAGAAACCGATCCATGCCCAGACCGTGGTCATGGGGGAAGTGGGCCTCGCCGGTGAAGTGCGCGCCATCAGCCAGGCAGAGTCAAGGCTCAAGGACGCGGCAAAGCTCGGCTTTACGCGCTGCATCCTGCCGGCGCTCAACGTCGAGAAGATGGAGAAGTCCGCTTCGCTCAAGAAGATGGAGCTCATGGGCGTGCGCACGGTGGATGAGGCGATGGATCGGCTATTCTGAGCATGGTAGTCATTCCCGCGTAAGCGGGAATGACTACCATTATAAGTAGCAAAATATCCTATGGCTATCGGCAAACTATGGAAATTTTTCGGCAACAGAACGGGCATGGCAATACTTCTTGTCCAGATCGTCCTGGTGCTTATCTTCGCTTTATTTTACAGCGGTTATCAATCGAGCGACAAGTGCACGGCCTGCCATGCGGACAAGTCGAAGATGACCGCTCTGGGCTATCCCGAATTCGTGATGACCCGGGAGCAGGTACAGAAAGAAGCGCGCCATCCTAACACCGAGTGCCGCGATTGCCACCTCGGCAACGGCCTTTCCAACGACCCCGTCAAAGCTCACAAGGGCATGCTCAAGCTCATAGTATTGGACAACAACTTCGATGTCATGTCCCGAAAGAATCATGTGAAGAAGCTTCTTCCCTCAGGCGACGATCGCCAGCGGAGCATGCTCCCTCGCCTGGCTGATGGTTCCTTCGATTACGACGTAGGCACGCTCCTGTATCACGACCGGAGCCCCCTCACCCTCGGTTACGATCCGGCTCTGGCTCAAAAGACCTGCGGTAAGTCATCCTGCCATCCTGAAGAAGTGAAGCAGTTCGCCACAAGCATCATGGGAGCGAACTTCAGGCAGCGCTCCATGCGGACCTGGAACGACATCCACGGCCCGAATAACTGAGGGCCGTCCTTTGCGGACACCCAGCCGGTCGGCAGGGCGGAAGGCGACAAGTTCTCCTTCGAAAATACCAACAAGATCGTCGAGCAGATCAATCTTCCCCTCACGCACGAGCAGGCCGTGGCAAAGCAGAAGGCCTGCAACATTTGCCACGCCGGTTGTCTCGACTGCCACTACGCACCCACGCGCGAGAAGGGAGTGCATGCCTTCAGCCGCACGCCTCCTTCGGCAAACTGTTCCGGCGGTGGACGAAGCACGTTCGTCTGCCACGCAGGCACCATGGAGCGGAGACGAGGCGACAGCTATCTCGGGAAAGATTTCTCCGAGCCCCCGGGTCTGCCCGAAGACGTGCATGTTGTGAAGAAAATCGAATGCGTTGATTGCCACCAAAGTGTCGGCGGCATGGGGCATATCGAGAGAAAAGCCACATGCCAGGACTGCCATATCGAGGTTGAAGAAGCGATGGCAAAGAGCGTTCACAAAAACCTCGCCTGCGAGGCCTGCCACGTGAAGATCCTGGGTGGTTATGAGATGACCTCGTGGGGCCCGGGCATGATCGAGTCCAAGCCGAATCCATTTAAAAAATATTCATTATATTATGGCCCGCAGGAGCCGCCCATTTTGATCAAAGATCAGAACGGCAAGTGGATGCCGGTGAAGATTTGGCCCAACAGTGCGGGTGGGATCAAAGAGACCGTGATGCCGAAGCCGGGGCTCATCTTTCGCTGGCCCAAGGGAGAGACGCACGATGGCTACGCTCAGCTTGGGACGTTTAACTTCCCCGGCGGGAATAACAACTACCTTGCATGGCTTCAAGTAGAGCAGGTTGCGCATCCGCTCGGGAAATCCCGCACCTGCAGGAGCTGCCATGACTCTCCTGCGCAGATCGCGCGGGTGACATGGCATTATTTTGACAACCAGGGCGCTGAACCGTTTGACGGGAGTCAGAAGGTCGTAGCCGACAAGAATGGCATTCGTGTCACGGACATTAAAGCTACGACCAAGATCAAGATCATGGAAGGCGGAAAGATCGAAAACTTTGCAGCGTGGATGAAACTGGGCGCTATCTGGAAAACGAGTGGCGACTTTTCGATTCCGAAGTCCGATCCAGCGAAGTTTCGCAAGCTGGATACAGACATCCGTAAATCCCTCGCCCAGCTCGATATGATTGATAAGAAGCTCAAGACGCGTGAGGCAAGGGGCGAGGATGTAAAGAAGCTCAGGCGAAGATGGAAAGAGGCAAAGGCAGCGGCAGTGCATGAGCCGGGGAGCGAACTGCGGCTGTCTGGCGAACTGAGATAATCATACTAAAGCCGGCCGGGCATCGGCGCTCATTGGCCCCAGCGGGATGTTGTCTATCATGCTGGGCACTCTCTCTATTCCGGCGATCTGTTGCTCATCTGCTCATCAGGAGGCGGAACATCAGTGAGAAAATCAATAATGATCTTGGGTTATATCTTTCTGGCGCTCATTGTTGTCCTTATAGCCGGTTTTGGAGCGTTGACCGTCATAGGAAACCGGCTGGACAAGGAGAGCAGGGCGTTTGTTGACCTTGCCATCCCCGCAATCGTTTCGACGTGGGACGTCAGTGAAATTGAGAAGCGTGCAAGCCCGGAGTTCAACGAGGAAGTGGATTATGATGACCTGGAACAGGATTTCGGCGTGCTTCAGCAACTGGGAAAGCTGTTAGAGTATAAAGGTTCGGCCGGTGATTCGAACATAACGCTTTCTCTCCAGTATGGCTATGAAATTACGGCTGATTACACCGCGAGCGCGGATTTTGAAGCGGGCTCAACGAATATGCGGATGTCTCTTATCAGACACGGGGGCCAGTGGCAGATACTGGACTTTAAAATAAACCCCGAAGAATTTAACGAACGAAGTGACATAATCTAGTGAACTCGTTTATAAACGGCTGCGATCCATGACCACACTCATTAAAACGATCGAAGTCCTGGGCATCATTGCTTTCGCGCTGACGGGGTTCTATGCGGCCAGGAAGAAGCGGATGGACCTCATCGGCGTCTATTCCCTGGGTATGCTCACGGCCCTCGGCGGAGGGTCGCTGCGCGATATCATCCTGGATCGCCATCCCCTGTTCTGGATGGAGCACTATGAATATGCTGTCCTGCTTCTGGCTCTGTCGATTCTGGCAAGTCTGGCGGCCCAGGACATCTTCGAAAGAAGAAGCCTGGTGAACATCATGCTGGCCCTTGATGCGCTGGGCCTAGGGTCTTTCAGCGCCTCGGGCGCGTCGCTTGCCGACCAGATGGGATGCGCTCTGTTCGTATCGTCGCTCCTCGGGGTCACAACGGGTGTGTTCGGCGGCGTGATGCGCGACATCGTCTGCAATGAGATTCCTTATGTTTTTCAGAGGACGGAGCTGTATGCCACCTGCTCGTTCATCGGGGCCTGGACATATCTCCTTGTCGTGCGGTCATCCGGCAGCGATATCATGGCGGTCATCGCGTGCATTGCCGTTACCTTTGCCTTGCGGGTGCTGGCGTTGCGATATAAAATCAGGCTGCCGATTTAGTTACTCATGTAGGTGCGTCCAACGCTTCTTTACTTAAGCTGTCACTCCTTCGGCAAGCTCAGGGCAGGCTCTGAACCCTTCGCAGTCATTCTGAACGGAGCGTAGCGAAGGAAAAATTTTGCTCAGGGCTTGCTCCGTAAAGGGTCTTGCGACGGCGTGGAAATGCGAGATTCTTCGCTGCGCTCAGAATGACCAGCTATCTAAATGGATTTATGTGTCCAAGGCCGCGCAATCTTTGCGCTTTCGTAGTAAGTAAGTTCCGGCTTGTCCGGGTCAGGATGATTACACGTGAGCTCTCTCTTCAGTAAATATAACAGCGTTGTCAGGAACACGCACGGATGGGACGTTGAGCTGACCTGCACGCAGTGCGCGCAGAGCGGAAAGCCCCGTTACGAAGGCTGGTCGCCCGATTTGACCTTAAGGGTCAGCGGGCATCCGACGATCTATGCAAAACTCGCCTGCCCGAAATGCGGTCGCAGGCTGACCGAGGAGGCGGGAAGGAAACTTGCTGAGGTGTTCAAGGATGTTGCCATCCCGGAGCAAAACGGAAAAATAATAAAGGCCTTTATCGCGGGCCTCATCATCGTGCCGTTCGTGTTCGCGGCCCTGCTCTTTGTCGGCGTGCAGTTCGGCTGGTGGGGATACAGCGCGTTCGCGATCCTGGCGCTCTCAGCCGTCTTCATCCAGCCGCTCGTGATGCGCATGAACTACCGGATCGCGATGCTGCGCTCACAGTGCGCTTGCGGACAGCCGAACTACATATTCATGGGGCTTCTGGGCAGGACATACTGCTACCGCTGCTCTTCCTGCGGGCGGCTGTTGCGGCTGCATGATTGATTGCCGGAAGGAAGGTTAGAGAAGAGAGGGACTTATGCCATACGTGAATATCAAGATCACCAAAGAAGGCGCTACTGCCGAACAGAAGAAGCAGCTTATTCAGGGAGTGACGAAGATGCTTCAGGCTGTTCTGGGGAAGAACCCTCAAACGACCTGCGTGGTCATTGAAGAAGTCGAGACCGACAACTGGGGCATCGGTGGAGAGACTATTACCGAGCGCAGGAAGCGGGCACTAAAATAAACGCGCTTTGTATCTCTTATTCCGGCCTTGCCCGGTCATTTGGTCTCGCAAGGCGGCACACGTTCTCTCAATTTTTTGAGCCGCGCCGGCGTCAACTCGGTCTTGATTGTAAAGCCGGGCTTGGCATATGCGTCCTTCTTTTTCATGAGCAGCCACTCCTTGCCTGTGCTCCGGGGAAGGCCCTTCATCCGGGCGAGCGCGAAGCTTCCCTTCAGCTTTTTCCCCTTGAGTTCAAAACTGAGCTTACCTTCTTCGAGCGCTGCGGACGGATCTTCGGTGTCAAGAGGTATGAATTCGCCGGCGTCCCAGACGGCTACGGGTCCTGCACCGTAACTGCCTTCCGGGATAATGCCCTCGAAGTCGATATATTCAAGCACGTGGTCAGGCACCATGATCGCGAGCCGTTTGTCGGCCGGGCTCATGGACGGGCCTTTGGGCACGGCCCACGACTTGAGCACGCCGTTGATCTCCAGGCGGAAGTCGTAGTGCAGCCGCGCTGCCCTGTGCTCATGTACAACAAATTGCAGCGGTCTGACGGCCATTGTCGACCTCCGGTATGCTCTGAAAATTCTTGACAAACTTTACGGCAATCTATAATATTCTAACTCTCACTTTATTTATCACTTCTTTATTATCCATTGTTAATTACAGTGTATCAAAATATTGTATACTTTACATGAGGCTGCTTCGTCTATGATTAAACTCTACAATACGCTTACGGGGAAAAAAGAAGAGTTTGTGCCCATTCATCCCGGCAAGGTATCCATGTACGCCTGCGGGGTGACGGTATACGATTATTCCCATTTGGGGCACGCACGCGGCGCCGTGGTCTTCGACCTGATTCAACGATACTTCAGACGAAGGGGCTACGACGTAAAGTATGTTCGCAACTTTACGGACGTGGACGACAAGATCATCAACCGCGCCAATGAAGAGGGAATGACCGCATCAGAGGTGGCGCACAAGTATATCGAAGCCTACCAGGAGGATATGAAACGGCTGGGTGTGGGCAGGGCTGACGTGGAGCCAAAGGCGACGGAGCACATTAAGGAAATGATTGAGGTCATTAAAGGCCTGGTCGAAAAGGAACACGCCTATGTAATAGAGGGCGATGTGTACTTTCGCGTGGCCAGTTTCAAGGACTACGGCAAGCTTGCAAAGCGGAACCTCGAGGACCTCAAGGCAGGCGCACGCGTCGAAGTGGATGAGCGCAAGGCCGATCCGCTCGACTTCGCCCTGTGGAAAGCTTCAAAGCCGGGAGAGCCGGCCTGGGAAAGCCCTTGGGGGCCGGGCAGGCCGGGCTGGCATATCGAATGCACTGCCATGGGATTCAAGCACCTGGGCGAGACTTTCGATATCCACGCAGGCGGCAAGGACCTTATCTTTCCGCATCATGAGAACGAGATTGCCCAGAGCGAGGCATTTTCTGGCAAGAAGTTCGTGAACTACTGGATCCACAACGGGTTCGTGAACATCAACCAGGAGAAGATGTCCAAGTCACTCGGCAACTTTTTCACCATCCGTGAGATCCTCGATCAATATGCTGCCGAAGTGGTCCGATTCTTTCTCCTTTCAACGCATTACCGCAGCCCTATTGATTTCTCGGACGCGAACCTTAAAGACGCACGGGCCGGTCTCGACCGCTTCTATACGATGAAAGAAGGCATTTTAAAGTTCCTCGTCGACAAGAAACCGCCTGAAGTCAACCCAAAAGAGGTCATCGAGTCCGTTGACCGGCCTCTTTACGAGAAAACATTGAATCTGCCAAAAGCCTTCGAAGATGCCATGGACGACGATTTTAATACCGCTTTCGCTATAGGGCTCATTTACGATGTCGTCCGCGACGTGAACAGGTTGCTTGCCGAGGCGGATCAGAAGAGCGAAGACGCTGTCTGCCTCATTCTG
>Ga0316624_10000268_pt1 | contig 16727 bp, 23 predicted proteins | sample OWC_Aug_N3_C1_D5_FD_207657 | JGI IMG/M metagenome (GOLD analysis project Ga0316624, IMG submission 207657) | Wetland soil microbial communities from Old Woman Creek delta, Ohio, United States - OWC_Aug_N3_C1_D5_A | ecosystem: Environmental > Terrestrial > Soil > Wetlands | place: USA: Ohio... | reverse complement strand
TTGCGGAAGGTTCCATATTTGAATTTCACGCAGTAGTCTTTTGGGCCGCCGTTCCAATTGGGATTCTTTTCACCGGTACGACACTCGCTCATTTTCTTTTTGGTTTCTTCTGACAAAGTATTTAATAACTACAACTAGTAGCCCGTATAGAACAATAGATGCAAAACGCTTTTAAAAACTGTTTGATAAAGGAAAGGGGGTTAGTTTAACCCCCGTTGTTCTGTATTCTGTTCCTTCAGGTTACTCCTGGAAGTACCTGAAAAGTCCGATCGCACCGAGGATCACAGCGGCTGCTATGAGGATCAAAACTACGATGAGTAATCCGTATGAGCTACCGATGGTAGAGCTGACAGTCTGCTGCGTGGTGTTGAGCGGGCCACTGGTGATGAGCGGAGTTGCAGTGAGCACACCGTTAAGAACGGGGAGCAGCACGGCGAGCATGATCGCGGCGACGATGAACATCATGATGCCCTGTGTGACACCCTGATCTCCCATAGTTGCGCGAAGACCCTTACCCACAATTTCTTTTGCTTCGTCAAACTTCATAAGCTTAGCACCTGCCTTAATTGTAAAGGGGAGCAGATACTATTTATAAGTTAAATATGGAAAAACATAGAAGTACGATTACCCATATTTCCGCTTCAGCAGTCGTTCCATCCGAATCAGGTATGGATAGTAGTGCGGCCCGTGCTCCGCAATGTGTTGCCGCACAATCCGTTCCTGCGCTACTTTGCTTTTTGAATGCTCGCTTTCCATCGCCCGCCATCGTGCCATCTGTGCTGGTGAAATCTTCATAATGGAAGATTGCATTACTTCCTCTTATATATTACCCAACCTTCCGTCCAGACAACATCATATTCTGTTTTAAGTTTATTGACCAACGGACCACGATTAGAATATCTTGATCTTATCCAATCAGTAACTCCAATAGATCCGTCACCTATAATATACGTGCCATTGTAACTCATCGCGTCGGCATACGTGCGTTGGAACGCATAGTTTGCAGTCAGGTTCCATTCGGGAGAATCCCGCTGTAACGGCAACGGGCAGATGTAACGCCCGGATGAGTTGGCCTGCAAATAATACGGCGCAACACCAGCATCAAGATAAAGGACGCTAGGTTCATCTGAAATATGGAACCGTTCCTGGATCTCACCGACATAACCGGATTGCTGCACAAAAAACTCTTCTTCAACCACTGTAGTTATCCCAACGTTAGAGTTGTAGCCTAAAAACACGGCGAACATAACCGACAGCGCCAGCAACCCAGTGTACTTAAGCAGTTCCCGCTTGTGCAACGGTTTCTACCTCGCGTAATCCTATAACTATAGCAACAACTGATGGGATAACATAAATCATAAACTGATACGCAAAGAACTCGCTGTGAATGAAAACCAGCGCTGCTACCGATACCCACATCACAGCAAACAAAACTATCTTTCTCGCGCTGTCGAAATAACCTGATATAACAAGCAATGCCAAAGCAACGAAACCGACTATGAGCGCCGGTATGTAAAACATTGCCAAGATATCCTGCCCTATAAACGTAAGCACGAGACTTGTCATATCATGCCGCCCGACTCCAGTTATTGCAGGCGCAAGCAGAAGATCAGGCAGCATGTTCGGCCATATAGTTAGTTGAGCAACGCAAACTGCTATGGTAATCACTGCGGATGCGGCTATTGCCTTCACTGTCGCGTTCTGTTGCGGTTTCCCTAGCAGATACACACCACAGAGTACCGGAATGAAAAGAAACGCAGTAATGCCTTTTATCGCCCCAACAAATATGAAAAGGAATCCGGCAATGTAAGCAGCGTATTGATTGTCATGCATTAAGCAGGCAAGCGCAGCTAACGAAAGCAACACCGCCCACCATTCCGCCTGCATGATACAAAAGTTGCAGCAGGTAGTAAACGAAAAGAACAGTATCCAGAACGTGTATCGTCCTCCGAGAACATACGCGATGTATGCAGATACAAGGATTAAAAACAAAAGAGCAATGCATTTAGCAACGATAGCAAAATTAACCGCGTCTGAAAACGGAACAAATACTCCCGCTCCTTTTAAAACAAGATAGTTGATGATGCGGTTGCCTATCGGTTTCGCTTCCCACGCAAGATCAATACCGTGCGGAAATAAGTAGAATTTATCCGCGATATTTTCTACACCCATAAAGATTGCAACATCATTGGTGAACTTCGCGGTGACAAAACAAAACGAAATGTAAAAGGATATAATGGTGAGAAAGACTGTTTCAAAACGGAAGTTCATTATGACTCATATAGATTTTATAGCAAGATATACTTTATTCCTAAAAAGAGATTATTTCTTTATCAGGTGCAATACGTACCCCGCGACGCAAGCATAAGCAATGCCCTGCCCAATCGCAGCGAACTCCTGCGGGACGCCAATGTCTAACCCATACGCCGGGCTGAACAGCAGAACCCCCACAATGAACCCAAGGATCGTAACAGTCCCGATTTCCCTCCCACGCAGCCACAGTCCTATGAAGATGAACATGAAGATCAATCCCCAGATAAGCGAGGGATACGTTGGCAACAGCCACATGTACGGAGCCATCGTTGCGCCGCCTATCAGGGTAATATCAAAATTATTCTGCGTAAGGTTCTCGAACGTTGCCCCGTAAGTGCTCGTAGGAAGTGGTGTAACACTGGCTGCCGCGAACGAACCTGACGCACCGCAACCGGTTGCATCACAACCGCGAAAGTAAAACGTCTGCCCCCCGATATATGGGGAACCACGGATAGTATAATTACATAATCCACCCGACGGTGTTGCATTCGGTGTCTGCCATGTCATGTCATTACCTGTCTGCATTCCCCATTCAAACCAGCAGGTTGTTGCAGCACCGGACATTGCGAGCGTGGCATTGTTGGAACCTATGAGTGTTGCCACGCCGGTGGTTGGGGTGGCTGAACCAATTGCTATGCAACCAAAAATGGTTGTAACCATAATCATACACCAAAATACCAGCCCCATGTTTTTTGCCATCGTCAGTACCCCTGATCCGTGTAGTACGTCTTCCTGCTGAATATCGTCTGGTATACCGCGTAGATCAATACGACTTCCAGCACGAGCAGCATTGCAAAGAACGTCGGGAAAATCCATTGAATCAGACTTGGATCAATAACCGGCGGAGACGAGTAATGCCATGTCGAATACCACTTCTCAATCTGGGTAAATACCGCGCCACCACCCAGCGCAAATATTATCAGCGCAAACGTGTTGCCCGCCAACGAAAGCCCTGCGGCAAGCATACGAATGGTTGATGCCATCAGACACCCCCACTTGACTCATCGGAAGACGTAGATATGTAGTTGATGAGCACTGCCAGCATATACAGGAACGGAAGCGCCGCAAACACTACGGACAGGTAGTAGATGGTATTTGCCGCGTCCTGAGAGATTGACATAATAGCCATAAGGTTGTTGGTTACGTGGATTGTCTGGTCAAGTGCTCTCCCAAGAACCCAGAAAACAGTCCCGACTATTGCGATGCACACAACACTCCCAATCAGACTGCCCCCGCTTGCTTCTTCGTTATCCATACGCATCATTAAAAATCGGCCTCCCCAATCGGCTTTACCACGATTCTCATAAATGCCATGTAGTAGATGGCATAGATTCCGACCTGCAAAAGTATTAGCAATGCCGGGCCGTAAAGGCTCGATGCTATCCACGGATACACTATCGCAATGGTCACACTGAATGCTACAAGCGCTATCCCCATAGATATAAACATCTTAAGGCACCCGATTGCCATTTCTGTAAGAATGGTTGTTGTCTGGGAGATGTCGTTAAGCAAACCCCCGGTGGAACTTACAGATGTGATCTCCGTCTTCAGGTCAATGTTACTGTATTCAGTGCTGGCAGTTGGCGCAGCGTTGACATCCCACAACGCGGTTGAGTTCACGAACCCCACTGTTGCCTGAAGGATGATAATGAAAAACACGAGGTTGAACATCATGGAACCTGGCCCGGCAATCCCGAACCGCTCGTGCAGCGACCCTTTCATATACGCTGCTACTGCAAGAACTGCACCAACTATAATAATACCGAGAAGTCTTGCTGGGTTGGATGGATCGGCAAATGTAAACCAACCAAAGTACACGAACAACGCCGCCATAACCGGTATCAGGATTGAAATGAACCGTGTTGTCCGTGACGATGCCATTGCCCCGATCATTACAAGCATGGCAACAGATATCCAGTTGTAGTAAATTCTCGCCTGCGATAACGGCAGGAAGTTTTCGATGCCTAACGATACCAGAATGTCATACGGACCTTTGCAGGTTACGGACACCACGGCAGACACGTTCTCTGTTGCGGCTGATACCGGGATGGGCACTAACCCAACCAGGAGCACCGCCAGCAATAAAATCGGGAATGCTTTCATTTCACCCTCACTGCATTGTAATACCACGAGTACCTGTCTGGCCGGATGTTAGGAACCGTGTAGTTCATCAGTATGATGTTACTCCCGATTGAAGATGTGGACTGATAGTTGATAACAGTATTGTTAACGCGGGCAAGAACAAAGAACTCCAGTAGCGTAGTGCGGGCAGACATGTCTTGGTATCGCAGGTTCATCGTTACGTTATGGATATCCGGTTCTGTTACGTAAAGACTGGTGTTATACCCCATGTCCATGTACGTGTTGTTTGCTACAGTCCCAAGCAGATGAATAATGTAGATAGTATCAATCGGGGTAACATTGACTGTCTGGATAACACCATTGCTCGGGTTAGTTACCGCTAGTGAATATCCAATAGACGAGTGCATAGTAAACACCGTTGCCCCGTCACTCTGGGTAGTCCCGTGCATGATAAGCGTCCCGTTCAACATATCATTTGCAGCATCAGGATCGATACCATACATATCAATTAACCAATCTGCCGTTCCGTCTGTTGGGAACGTTGATGATATTGCTGTGGCATTGACAGTAGCGCCAACCACTTTGGCTTCTCTGGAATCCATAACAGCAAAACGAACCTGATGTGGTGTATACCACGTACTTGTTGTTGATGTCGTCGCCGCCGTCATCTGCACCGTGTGGCTCGCGTCCTCGTCTACGATATACGATCTGGCAATCCCCGTGTATCCGGTCGATGCAAAGTACACCACGATAGCGCCGGCACCTTCCGTCAGGTATCCGGTGCCGTTCGTGGTAGTGTAGGTTTGCCCGGACGAATCGGTGATGGTCACCACAGGGATTGCCGCGCCGGTACTGGCGTCAGTGACATGGAACGTCTGGACGTATTGGCCGGTCTGCCAGATGTCCTGCTGAGTGAACCCTGTTGGGATATCAGTAATCGTGATATAATTACTCCTGTTGTACCACGTAGATCCTTCAGGATTGCTCACCGATAAATTAACACTGTGAGTACCGTTGTTTGCATACGTATATGTCGGGTTCTGTGTTGCGCTGGTATTCCCACCATCGTTCCAGTACCACGTCCAACCAGTTGGATCAAACGTACTTGTGTCTGTACAGGCAATTGAAGACCCGAGTGTCTGTATTACAGGAGTGCAAGTAAATCCCGCTTCTGGCAATGAAGTATTATCCGCAAGAGATGTTGTATAATCATAATCAATAAAACCAACAGAATGTATACCCAATGCATCTCGATTGGCATCGTAATATATCTCCGGGTCATCACCTATACCTACGTGAGATGCACGATAAATCTGCCACGAATTGTTAATCCGAGAACTGTTCAAATCCGGGATCATTTTTACTGGGTTTGCCCATGTACCGTTTGCGTGCATAAATGATGCGTTAGCATATTGATAAGGAGGCTGTTCCTGAAATCCATAAATCATGTACGGAATACCAGACACAGGATGCACAATAACATCTGGGTCACCATCGTTGAGAAGTGGGTCAGGTATAGCAATAACGGGGTCGCTATAAGTAGTGCCGTCGGTGCTTGTGATATAACTAATATTTCCCGATGGAGTGGTATGTGTGGCGTCACTCCCGACAAAAACATGTAACGTGCTGTTAATGATGACGGGGTCTGGACCTCCTACCAGTTTGTCAGTCACAAGTGCTTCAGAGGTCCATGTTGTACCGTCCGTTGATGTCCGTTGGTATATAGCAGGAGAAAGTGTCACGTTGTAAGGACGGGAATACATCACGATATATTTACCGTTATAATACGTGATTTTCGGACTGTATGGTTGATCTGCTCCAATTGTTGATGCGATTGTTACGAGACTCCCGTTTATCCCGATGGGAGCGGTCTGATTGATTCTAGCAAAATAGATATTGCCGGAATGGGTGGAGAATGCCATCCACCATTCTGCCGGAGACACAACTGGCACGTCTGCCGTCTCATATATGGATTCTGCCGAAAGATTTACAAGAATCTGACTGGCACCAGGGGCAGGGATTGTTGTGTATACTGTTTTTGGGAGAATGGTATAACACAATTTTTTCATCCCAGTTGAACCAACATCGTAAGGAGAGAGTTCCCAATAACTTCCGTTGGCATCAGTGGTTTTCGTGATATGAGGATAATTGTCATAACTTGTGTAGACGAACGATCCTGGTAATAACCATTTATCAGTAACGGCGTTTGAAATGGTTATGTTCTGGATACCCACAAGGGATGTGGATTGGATCAGGATACTTCCTACCTGCGCCGATGTCAGGTTTGAACTCGCTGTTATAAGTATATCGTCGAGATATATACCCATTGTATGGTCCCGTTCGTGTTCAATTCTCCAAGTATGATAACCGGGAGTCCAGTTCATAACAGAAGAACCAGTATAAGGTGACAAAACTCCTGACCGGTATTCGTATATCCTTGCAACACCAGTAAGCACCCCTATATCAGCAAAGATATAATTTGATGTATTGATCCACTCCATTTTGACCAATAGTCGCTGCGACATTGTATTATTTGATTTAAACGTGACAATCACGTTTGACACGGAAGTATTATCCTGAAAAGTTATTCCTCCATTCATCGCGTATATCGATCCAACTGTCGGATCTTCAATTTGAGTTACGCTGCCCGAAGATATTGTCCAGTTCGTAGTCAGACGCCCTGAATCGTTGGTAAGATCAGTGAATGTCTGGCCAGCGGGAAGAAGCGAGGCATTTACCCCCCCTGCTATCAATACGAATAGAAACACCGCACAGGCTATATTCCGGATAGCGGTCATGCCGTCACCGCCGTATAATCAGAAGAATTGGAATACCCCAGCTTGCTGCCACGCACCCAGTAAGGTGTTGATGCTGCGAAGTTACAGGAACTCCCCGCGTCGCAAAGATACCATCCTGTTGACGACGTGGTCTTTGTGTAATGCTCCGCCGTTGTGGTGTTCCAGACTTCCACCGTAGCTCCAGACACCGGCCTTCCATACACAGTATCCCTGTCAACCCCACCAATTGCCAGCCCAGTGTATACCGGTGTTATCGGTTCCAACACGATTGTCAGGTTGATTCCTTTTGCTGCCAGCGGGGTGTTGTTGAACGTATACTGCCTGTACCCGGATGCCGTTGCATTCACATACCAGACAGCGCCGGTAGAGAACCCAGTGCAATTGTAGCCACTCGCTGTTGACAGTGTGTTGCACACCACGCTGCCCTGTGTCATGCTCACATTAGCTCCGGAGATTATTGTTCCATTCTCTGCATTTTGAACATACCCATAGAAGTTCACATATGATGAAAGAGTAGCCCAATCCAGACCGAGTAGATGATCTACTCCTGAACTGTCAGTAGCATACAGGAGCGCATAGACAACACCAAGTGTATCGGTTTCGCTCCATGCATGGGTTACGCTTCCAGTCTGTGTTGTGAGGGTGGTATTCTCCAAAAATCCGTCGGTGAGGCTATAGATCGATAATTTGTAAGTATAGGCAGAATCCCAATAGCCAGAACCGAGAACATAGTAAACTACTGTGGCAGTATCTCCGGTTGAATACGTATCGGAGTTGAATGTAACAACGGCACCGTTTGACTTTTTTATTATCGGATTGCTGTATGCGCCGGTTCCTGGTATGTAAAGTGCGTAATAACCATCGGGAGCACCGGCATCCAACAGTTTTGTTTTGATGTCGATGGTTACGGTTCCGGTGTATGCCGTACCTATATAGTTTTCTGCGTAAACTGTATTAGTTGGGTAACTTACCAACTGGATAGTCATATTATCCAATGGATCTGGCGGGATGGATGCGTTACCACGGCTCCACTGGCCGGTCATGTAATTAGCATTTACTTGTGTCCCGTTTTCCCCGAATGCCAACCCGTTGTTTGCACTGTTAATAAAATCGTCCTGAATAATATACGTCTCGTTGTCAGACTCCGGAAGTCCAAGGATATATTTGTTTTCGGTCTGGCCGTAAACGTATTGATCCCACACATCCACGGCTGTTCCACCCGGGTCATATGCTTTCGATCCAAATCCAATGTAACTTGGATTTTGGGCCATAACAGCCGTAGTATAAAATAACGTTCCGTTAAAGTAACAATAGCCTTGCCCACCAGATATTTTCACCTCATATCTACCCGGTGTTGTTGATCCACTTGATGCGTCATGACAGAATGCCAGTGCGTTTTTGCTGGAATCAAAAAGTCCTATTTCTCCGCCACGACCCCCAGAATAGCTTGAATCTGAAATAAGTGTTGCCGCAGCATAGGTTGATGTTGACGGGCTATTTAAAATAAAATAAGTAGAACTATCCCCACCACCACCGTGAGAGATTGTTTGCATATAGTTGTTACCCCCGGTGCTGCTCCGTATCCATGTCAGTGTTGAGGGGGAAGGACTCCCATAGGAAAGCTTCTGTACGGAAGCATTGTCAACAGGGTTCTGGAAGTTCAGGCTCGTGGCAGAAGCTGCACCGATAAGCAGGCAGAACACAAGAAGCAGGAGAAGGCGCTTCATCGAATACCTCTCCGTTTTAGCATATCTTCATACGATTCTCCGGGCTTCTTTTTTCGTTTTAATGAATCTTTATATCGCGGTGTAACTTGAATAGAAGAATAATCGCGCTGCCTACCACTCATATTAGTCTATAGATTGATATAGTATAAAAAGAGAATGGGTAATATGGGACTCTGTTCACAGATTCACGATAATCCACCGGATGCTTTCTTTATGGTAGACTGTTACCGAAGGCACAACAAGTATCGTGGGTTAAAGCACGATGAATGGCTGAAATTCTCATCGGTAGATGTTGCTGCAATTGATACCGACATCACCGGTTAAACACAGCATTCAATATATAACATCCACAAAAAAGAAATAACCTAGCGCCTACTATCCAGCATCCTACCACAAACCAGAGTTGCGATTGTTCAAGCGTCATTGTTGCCTCAATACTGGTATTTCAGAACACCCCGCTTCCTGGGTAACAGGTGTTCACCGCAACCATAGTTCCTACAAGCAACGATCCGTAAATGTAGAAACGGTATTCTTTATACTTTGGTGAACACCAGAAACAAAGGTATCGGGTAATAGCGGGTATGTGGATCACTTCACTCTCCACGAATTCGCTATCTTATATCTGCCACAGCCGCATATCCATACCCACAGCCTCCCAAGGAAACCAGTGGTGCTTACCTGTTTGAAACATCCTTCCGGATCTAGTTTCTCCTGCCTATACCGGCATTTGTCGCAAAGTGTTATCATCGAAAGTTCTCCCGAATGAACTTGTTGCCTTCATCGCTCTGGTCCTTCTTCCATTCTTTAACCAGCCATCTCCGGTTAAGGATATCCACTTTAACCGTTTCTTCTGCTTCCATTTCATCCAGGCTCATACCCTGCGTTTTCGCATACTCGTGCTGGCGCAGATAATTGCTTGTCGATTTTTTCATAACTTTCTCTCCTGCAACATCTTTTTAATCTCTTGTATATCAACCGCCATCTGATTAATCTTAGCTACTTCCGGATTTGATCCCTTGTTAGCGTACGATGTTATCCGGTTCCACACTGAATACTTTTCAAAGTAGTACCCAACGGCAATACATATCAAAATACCTACCAAGACAATTAGAGGAACTGCCCACAGAGGAATAAACAACCCCTTGACCGTTACTACCGTAACTAGGTTCATTCCATAATTGATGAGCATAAAGAACGTCCCAAGAAATGCAAAACCCCAGCCAAACCAGACCCAGTAAGGAATCATCCGGTCAACGAGTGTCATCGGAAACCCCACTGTTTTTCATTATAGTCTTTGAGGAACTGGTTGCTCGTATCTTTCAGGATATCACGGCACTTCCCGGCATTTCGTTGCACAGCACCCCAAAAGGTATACCCCACCAAGAACCACATGCGGCGGTACCATGGCACCCCAATATATTTCAGGTATTGCAGGAAGTGTAGTGTAAGAAACGAGATGGGGGTGTGGAGAGGCGCTCTGTTTTTTCTTACCGAGACGATTGGCTGGTTGGTACGATAGATAGTCCCTGCGTTCATCAGCGCAGGGATCATACCGTACATATGCCCCATATAGGTATCCTGGAACTGTCTGGCTTTCTGGCAATTAAAGATCGCCCGTTTGAAAATGTTGCGCGGGATGTGGGCATGTTCAATCATGATGTGAACCAGGTTGTCCTCGATGAAACTCTTATAAGACCAATACGATTTTTCCGTACTACCTGGTAACCCGGATATTATCAGGGTTGCCGGGTGGTCGTGCAATATTTTCACTACCCGACCAATCGCACCGTCTGGAAGGAGCTCATCATCTCCCAGAAGCCAGACATAATCACCTCTCGCTTCTTCGATACACCGCACAAAGTTTTCGTCTGGCCCTACGTTGACAGGGTTCCTGCATATCCTAGGATAACCTGTCTCTGCTGCATAATTAAATGTGCCATCGTCTGAATGATTATCAATAACGAGAATTTCTATATGGGGGTACGGTTTACATTGCCTGATAAGATCCGGCAGGAGCTCGCGCAGGTATGGCAGGCGGTTGTATGTCGGGATGGCAATAGTAAGGAGCGGGGCCATCATACCACCTCGTCTGCATTCTTGATCATGGCTTGTTTCATACACCTCAACCCCTCTTTAATTTCAGACGATTTACCAGAATAAGACATACGGATATAACCTTCACCGGCGCTTCCGAAATCTGTTCCGGGGAGCACCGCAACCCCCGCCGTATCCAATATAAATTCAGTAAATTCCTTACTGGTCATACCGGTGCTACTGATGTTGGGGAATACATAAAAGGCGCCATCACTGTTGTAGCAGGATATACCGGGGATTGAATTCAATTCCGTGAGTGTATACTCACGACGCATTTTATATGTACTAATCATCGCGTCAACATCCTCTTGGTTCCCACGCATTGCTGCGATTGCTGCACGTTGTATAAATGGCGGTGTACATGAACACAACGTCTGGACAAGAAGCCCCATTTTTTTAATTACTGGCGAAGGTGCGATAACGGTACCAATTCTCCAACCGGTCATGGCAAACGCTTTTGAAAACCCATTTATTACGATACAGGTTTCAGAACATTCATCGTTTATCGATGGAGTGGAAAATCTGGTATCTCCATAAACAAGTCTGGCGTATACCTCGTCGCTCATCAGATAAACCCCGTTGTCCCTGGCTATTTTATAGATTTCATCAATATCCTTTTTCGGGGTGACCACTCCGGTTGGATTGTTTGGGGAGTTAAGAATGATAATCCTTGTTTTACCCGTGATAGCCTCGTTGATCAATTCGGGAGAAAATTTAAATCCGTTTTCTTCTGAAAGTGTTATTGGAACGGTTTTGGCCTGGCACATTTCAGCAACCGATAAATATGTCGGGAAACACGGATTGGAAATAATAATCTCGTCTGTCGGGTTTGTCAGGCAGCTTATCCCCAGATAGATGGCGATGTTTGCACCGGGTGTTACTAAAACCTGACCGATTCGCGGCTTGAACCCACGCGAAGTTTCAGTAACTTCCATAATGGTGTTAATCATATCCGGGATACCAACAGAGGATACATAATGCGTTTCCCCATTCCGCAATGAGTTACACGCCGCATCCACTATATGCCGGGGCGTGTTAAAACCGGGGTCTCCAATTTCAAAATGATAAATCCGTTTCCCCTGCCTTTCATATTCCTGCACCTTTTCAAGTGTCTGGAACATCGGTTGTCCTTTCACTCTTTTTGCCATATCAGAAACCGGTAACATTATCGTTCATCGCCAGGCGCACGATTCCCCTTGTCGTTTGGTTCATCTTCGTATAGTTTTTTAGATCCGTGTTCTGGTCTTTCTTTTATTGGCTCTGGCTCGCGGATACTTGCTTTGTCACACATCATTTCACCTTCGGCAACTTTGTTGGATATTCCTCATCGTCCCGTTTCAGAATTCGTTTCATGCAATGTATTTTCGTTTTGCACCGTTTGTCTTCCGACAAGTCTCTGCATTTGTCCCTGACACTGCGGTTGCAATGCGAGCACATGATATCGATCACGGCGTTGTAAATGTCGTAAGGGTCTGTCATTCCAGATCACCTATAATCCGTCTGCACCTTGGATAATGTATTTGCGCAAAGTATGCAGACCTTTCAAGAAGATGATAATCGTTGTCCGATTGGCTTATCCAGTGCATAAGATTCCCCCATCTTTCAAGTGAATTGCCTTGCTCGGTCATTTCCTCGTCAACCCCCACCAGCTCGCTGCCCAGTAGTATCCGTACATCGCTGCCAGCACCACTATGGGCATTACGCCGTCCCAGAGTTGCATAATGTAACCAACAGCCCAGACGAACAGCAGCGGATTGGATGTTGCCCAGATGAGATTAGCAGTCTTTGGATCTCCCCTGACGTTGAACACCCACACTCCGTAGCACGCGAGGGTGCTACCGATGATGGCAAGAAGGGAACCAAGGAGGGTGATCATTTCTTTGCCGCCGCATTTCTTTCTTCGTTCGCGTCTTTGTACATTTTGAGTAACCCCTTCATAAAATTCATTTTTGAAGCCATTTCACATTTCTGTTTTTGCGGGCAGATGCTTCTAATGCAACAACCGTGCTTCTTTAAAAATGCTCTACACTTTGAATTGAATGCTGGGTTGTAAACTAACTGTGAATCATTTTCACCCATCCCACTTCGTGTCATGTCATGGTTGCTCCCTCTGGCGCAGTTGTTCATCTACCCATATTTTTATGCACTCGTCACAATGAAGGAGAGTATTATGGCACGGACCATAACTTCTGTGGGGGCAGAAACTACAAAGCGCCGGCCTTAATAGTCCAAGCACCCTCTCCCGCTCCTTCACGGCTACCTGCGCGTCGTGCTCTGTTCTTTCCCTGATATCCATAACGACAAGATCGCGTATAACTATTTCCAGTTCGTCTGTTGGAAGATTCTCGTTTGTTTGCAAGATTAATTCCAGTTCGCTATCAGATATCGGATACGTTTTAGTACAATCCTGCAATCGTAATCCACATCGCTTCCAGTCAACACGGCAGGTTTTGCATTTCTTCGGCTGCGTGTCGGCGCTGTCGTGGGGGTGGGGGGTCATGGAACTTTCACCATCCAAATGTTTCCACATTTTAAACAGTAATTCTTTTTTCTGCAATCCTTTCTGCCACGCGTTGGGATGTATATTTCTGTATTGCCACACAATGGACATCCTTTTGGTTCCTTACCTAATTCTGGAACAGAATACCCTCCGTGCTTTACTTGTGCCGTCATCCGAGCTGCTCCTGCTTGAGTATCTGCAACACCTTTGTCACGGATAGATGCTCGAAGAAATCACACGGCTTCTCGCATTTCTTCTTCATGTAATTCGTGCACCAGTTGCGCCATCGGCAGACGTTTGTGAGACTTTCTATTGCATCTATCACCCGCTTGTTCTCTGCGAGCGTGGCGGCGCGGGTTATGGCATCACAATTTGTACAGGTATGCTTACTAGGCTCACTCCGGCATAGCTGGTACCGGGCGTCGGGAGATTTGGTTTGCCGTTCCTGCACCATACCTTTTGTACTTGTGATGTCATCCGGTGCCGGGGTGTGCGGGCGGCGTGTGTCAAATTCACAATCTTTCCTGATCATACCTGCACAAGGGATATCCTCAAGCGGACGGTGTAGTAATTTGATATATGCACAGTACGCCACGCAGTGTTCCGGCTGCTGTGCTTTGTCGGTCATGCGTAACCTCGCGGACATAATTCTTTTGCACGAACCTCGTAACAATATTGAAGATATGTAGCAAGAACCAATCCGGTTTTACAATCAAACCTTTTTAAACAGGCGTGTGTCAAACTCCCATGATTAGGACAATCCAAGAACGTGTAGATATCCGGCTTGCCCGGCTCTACCTTCCGGTGCATGTCGTGGGCAGGGGTCATGGAAAATACCCCCCGCATCTTGAATAGTATTTACAAAGAAGGCATGATCGTAATATGTGGCCACTTTCTATCGCCTCCTTTGATTTTCTTTTGCATATTTGAAGATCGTTATCGGTAATTTCGTGCTGCGTCATGGGTGCTACTCCTGCTGTAAACCATTTACTAACCCAATTAATCCAAGAATGAAAAACTGCCATGCTAAAAGACTTCCAACAAATAAATTTGCGTCTCCTTGGAATTGGATAGCATTAAACACACATGGCAATTCCAACATCATAATAAATATGATAGCATCTATTCTCATCTCTGCTCACCTGCCTGCTTCTCATGTGCCATCATCAACCATCCCATATCACTCCTGCCCACATTTTCCGGTTTAAGGTAAGCATAATAAAAACTCTCGACTACTCGCTGTCCATGGATCTCGCGCATTGTGCGAAGAAGATTATTCTTCGTCTGTGATGCTTTGAATTTAATGTTGTTAATCCTCATCTTACCTCACTCCTTTGATTCTTGCTGCTGTATGCTCTCCTGCTGGCCCTGCGGGATCATGCCGACACCGGTTTCACACGCTCTGCAACATCAACGCACGACTGGTTTTTATACCAACGCTTCTTCAATGTTGACCAAGCAACACCGCTTTTAAATTCTTTTTGTGTTACCCGTATTCCATGAAACGCTCCGCACGCGTTACAGAAACGTGGCGTCTTACCATAGTAGGTGTGTGTTGCCCCGCAGGCAAGGCATTCGTCGGTTTTGTATCTCATTTACTCCACCTCGTCCTTTGGCGGGTAGTTACTAGGATTCTTGTTTTTCTCTGGGAATTCATCCAGATACAATTCCGTTGCTTCTTTAAGATTGCTTTTCGCTTCTTTTACGGTCTTACCTTGGCTGACAGTTCCTACTTCTGGGCACTCCGCAATATAAGTTTCTCCTTCTTTGTGGATCTTTGGTTTGTTAACCTTCCTTCTATTCGCTTCCACCGCAAGCGCAAGAAGCTTCTGCGCCACCGACTTCGGGGTAATCAACGGCTTTATGAGTTCATCGGCTTTCTTGCGTTTCTCTGCCGCGATATCTTCCAGTCCAAGGTATATTGATTCTGGAATGATGAGCTGGCGGTCTTCGAGAGGGATGAGTTGCATTACAAAATCACCGCTGTAACATCTACTTTCATTTCTCCACCGTCAATGATGAACTGCGCATCATCGATGATCCCGTCTTTCTCCATAGATGCAACATCTTCAACAGTTTTGCAGTCTGGATAATCTTCCATATCCATCATAAACTCTTTTGTGAAAGATACAGTTGCTTTGACGTTTACCTTTGTCATTTTGTTTTCACTCTCCAGCAAGCAGTTGTAATGATACAGCGACTTCTCGATTTTGGGCAGTCACAAAGACGGTTTGACATACACTCAATCATCATTCCATCTCTTATAAATGAAAGTTTATCGCAACGGTTCTCTTTACGCATAAGTGTATATACGTTCACAACATTAATAAACCTATCTCAAAAAAAAGGTGGTGCGACACCCCGCTGCCCAAACGCAAAACATTAACGCGGGTTGTGAACCCTCTGGGCACGCACGGGCGGGTGGCTCGGTCACCGGCATGGGGTGGCGTCATCGCGGGGTGGTCAACAACCTGTATAAATGATGTATTCGCTTTCGTGTGGGTACAGTTTTAACACGGTTGCTTTTCCATTGTCGCATGTCACTGTTACGTTGTAAAGCATCGCGTCGTATAGTGGAAGAATAGCAACGCCATATTCATCTGTAGTTGCATTTCGCTCGATAAGTTCGATGTTTGTTTCTTTTGCGGTTGCCCCAATAATTAACCAGAACCAATCTGGTGCTTCGGTTTTAATTCCGACTGCGGTTACAGTAGCGTTTTCAATTGGTGTTAACCAGTTGAATCCATAGCTCGTACTGTGTGAATCAACGACGTTGATCTTTACAAGATGCCCACCGGTATCAAATGGGCACGCCATCAACGGTTGCGCGAGTAATAACAGACAAACCGTTATAACAACTATGTGTAATGTTTTCATTTGTGATCTCCTTTCTTCATCGGTTCATAAATACAAACTTCATACCAATCGCATCGTCTTGGCATCATCGCGCCTTCTTGAACATCTTCATATGTCCAACGGCAACCTTTGCATTTCTCTGATGTCATGGGTGCTTCTTCTTCCTATCCGGGCATCTATCGCTGTAGTCGCACACCTTGCAGTCTTTCCATGTGTAGTACTCCTCAGTTACCATACATGCAGGCGTATCATCCCACTCCAGATTATCAACGATGTAACTTTCCAAACTAGTTCCTTTTCTCCTGCATACCAGCTTCACGTAATCTGCCGTCTCTTTGTCTGCGAACGTCAGCAGGA
>Ga0316624_10000267_pt1 | contig 16740 bp, 14 predicted proteins | sample OWC_Aug_N3_C1_D5_FD_207657 | JGI IMG/M metagenome (GOLD analysis project Ga0316624, IMG submission 207657) | Wetland soil microbial communities from Old Woman Creek delta, Ohio, United States - OWC_Aug_N3_C1_D5_A | ecosystem: Environmental > Terrestrial > Soil > Wetlands | place: USA: Ohio... | reverse complement strand
TTGGCTGCAAGCGCGAAATACTAATGGTTGAAAACTAAACGAGCCGCAATACGGCCCGTTTGTTTTGTTGAACACCAAAGGCTTACGCCTTGTGATAAACCTCCGCCCCCTGCTTCACAAACTCCACGGACTTCACTTCCATTCCCTTCTGTAGCGCAGTCTGTTCATCCAGGCCTTCTTTCGCGGCGAAGTCGCGCACGTCCTGGCTGATCTTCATCGAGCAGAACTGCGGGCCGCACATGGAGCAGAAGTGGGCGACCTTGGCGGATTCCTTGGGCAATGTCTCGTCGTGGAATTCGCGCGCGCGGTCGGGGTCGAGGCCGATGTTGAACTGGTCTTCCCAGCGGAACTCGAAGCGCGCCTTGCTCATGGCGTTGTCGCGGATCTGCGCACCGGGGTGGCCCTTAGCGAGGTCGGCGGCGTGCGCGGCGATCTTGTAGGTGATGATGCCTTCCTTCACGTCGGCCTTGTTGGGCAGGCCGAGGTGTTCCTTGGGCGTGACGTAGCACAGCATGGCGGTGCCGAACCAGCCGATCATCGCCGCACCAATCGCAGAAGTGATGTGGTCGTAGCCGGGGGCGATGTCCTGCGTCAGGGGTCCTAGCGTGTAGAAGGGCGCTTCGTGGCACCACTTCAGTTGCAGGTCCATGTTCTCCTTGATCATGTGCATGGGCACATGGCCGGGGCCTTCGATCATCACTTGCACGTCGTGCTTCCACGCGATCTGGGTGAGTTCGCCCAGCGTCTTAAGCTCGCCCAGTTGCGCTTCGTCGTTGGCGTCGTACACCGAGCCGGGGCGCAGGCCGTCGCCGAGCGAGAAGGTCACGTCGTAGGCCTTCATGATCTCGCAGATCTCTTCGAAGTGCGTGTAGAGGAAGTTCTCCTTGTGGTGCGCCAGACACCACTTGGCCATGATGGAGCCGCCGCGCGAGACGATGCCGGTCATACGTTTCGCGGTCATGGGGATGTAGCGCAGCAGCACGCCGGCGTGGATGGTGAAGTAGTCCACGCCCTGTTCGGCCTGCTCGATCAGGGTGTCCTTGAAGATTTCCCAGGTCAGGTCCTCGGCTTTGCCGTTCACCTTTTCCAGCGCCTGGTAGATCGGCACGGTGCCGATGGGCACGGGCGAATTGCGGATGATCCATTCGCGCGTTTCGTGGATGTTCTTGCCGGTGGAAAGGTCCATCACCGTGTCGCCGCCCCAGCGGATGGCCCAGGTCATCTTTTCCACTTCTTCCTGGATGCTGGAGCCGAGCGCGGAGTTGCCGATGTTGGCATTGATCTTCACCAGGAAGTTGCGGCCGATGATCATCGGTTCGCACTCGGGGTGGTTGATGTTGGCGGTGATGACGGCGCGTCCGGCGGCAACCTCAGAGCGCACGAACTCGGGCGTGATCTCTTTCGGCATTGCCTTGCCGAAGTTCTCCCCCGGATGCTGTTTGAGCATCATCTCGGAAAGACCATCGCGTTTCTGGTTTTCGCGGATGGCGATGTATTCCATCTCCGGTGTGATGATGCCCTGACGCGCGTAATGCATCTGCGTGACGTTCTTGCCGGGTTTTGCTTTGCGCGGCGTGTGCGACAGGTTGAAGCGCATGTCGGCGAGTGCCGGGTCGTTCAGGCGTTGCTGGCCGTACTCTGAAGTCAGGCGCGGCAGCGCTTCGGTGTCGTTGCGCTCGGCGATCCACGGTGCGCGCATTTCAGCCAGGCCGGAGCGAATGTCGATCTTCACTGCCGGGTCGGTATAGGGGCCGGAGCAGTCATAGACGTAGATCGGCGGGTTTTTTTCGATACCGTTGTTCAGGTGGGTGTCGGTCAGCGTGATCTCGCGCATCGGCACGCGTATGTCCGGGCGCGAACCCTGCACATAAACCTTGCGCGAATTGGGCAAGGGTTTCACCGCCGCTTCATCGACGTGCGCAGCAGTGGCTAGAAATTGGGGATTGGCGTTCATGATGGTGCTCCAAAAATTGCAGGAAGCACCCGAAAGATGCTTCCCTTCGACGGCATTACCCGTACAGGTTCAAAGGGTGTTTCTCACTTCGTTACGAAGACCCCCAGCGAGGCCGCAAGTTACTGGAAAGCAAGGGCAAAGGCAAGCCGAATAAGGCGTTGAGCGGGGCAGGTGCGCTTGCTATACTGCGCCGGACTTATTATGCCGCAAGGGGACAGGGGGATGAACAACATGGAACTCGCTCGCTTCAATATGGTGGAACAACAGATACGTCCTTGGGAAGTATTGGATGCGAATGTGCTGGACCTCCTCAAGAAGGTCAAACGCGAACACTTTGTGCCAGTAGACAAACAGTCGCTGGCATTCATGGATATCGAGATCCCGCTGGGCCATGGCGTGGCGATGTGGTCGCCCAAGCTGGAAGCCCGCGCATTGCAGTCGCTCAAGCTGAAATTGACCGACCGCGTGCTGGAAGTGGGTACCGGCAGCGGCTTTTTGACCGCCCTGCTGTCGCGCATGGCGGAACATGTCACCAGCGTGGAGCTGGTGCAGGAATTGAGCGCTGGTGCAGCGCGCAGTCTGGCCGCGCACCATTACGACAACGTCACGCTGGAAGTCGGCGACGCATCCAGGGGCTGGGGGAGCGGGAAGTTCGATGCAATTGTGCTGACCGGTTCGGTCCCACTGCCGCCGGAGTCCTTTTATGAAATGCTGAACGTGGGCGGGCGGCTGTTTGCCATAGTCGGCGATGCGCCTGCGATGCATGCGACGCTGGTGACCTGCGTTGCGCCGGGCGTCTATGAAACGCACAGTCTGTTCGAAACCAGCGTGGCGCCCCTTTCTAACGCACCGCAGCCGCAGCGTTTCACGTTCTGATCTCCGGGCCGACTGGAGCGTGGCAGCTTGAAATGTGCAGTCGCAGCATGTAATATTAGAAATCTCTAATATTTGGGGCGGGCGATGAAATTATCCAAAATGACGTTAAGCGTGTTTCTGGCCTTGGGCATCAGCCCAATCGCGGGGGCGACCGATCTGCTCGACGTTTATCATGCAGCGCAGAGTCAGGATGCCGTGTTTGCGGCAGCGCGCGCGTCCAGACAAGCCGGTCAGGAGAAGCTGACGCAAGGACGCGCCCTGCTGATGCCCAGCGTCAACCTGAACGCCAACACGACCGCTAACAGAGTAACGACCGAATATGGGACAACGGATCCGGTCTTCAGCCAGTTTTTGAAGAGCGGTACGATGAATTACAACACCCACGGTTACGGCGTAACCTTGGTGCAACCGCTGTTTCGCGAGCAAAACTGGGCGGCGTATTCCGAATCCGAATTGCAGGTAGTCCAGAGCGAAGAGCAATTCAAGCTGGCCGAAGAGGATTTAGAGCTGCGCTCGGCCCAAGCCTATTTCGACGTGCTAATTGCACAGGATAGTGTGCAACTGACAGCAGCACAAAAAACCGCCATTTCAGAACAGCTCGAACAAGCCAAGCGCAATTTTGAAGTCGGCACGGCCACCATTACCGACACCCACGAGGCACAGGCACGGTTCGACCTGATCGTGGCGCAGGAAATTGCCGCGCAAAGCACACTGGAAGTGAAACGGCGCGCGCTGCAGCAACTCACCAATGCTAGTCCGGCCGAGCTGAGCCCGCTGGGCTCGGCCTTCCAACTCGCGCCACCGCAGCCGGCCGATCAGGAAAAATGGGTGGAAGATGCGCACTTGCACAACCATCAGGTCGCCCTCGCACAGGCTGCCGCCGAACTGGCCGAGAAGGAAGTGGACCGTAATCGCGGGGGGCACCTGCCAACCGTGGACCTCGTGGCGACTCACGGCAAGAACACCGCAACGGGCGGCACGTTTGGTCCCACCGACACCACCACGACGACGGTTGGCGTCCAACTCAACATGCCATTGTTCCAGGGCGGCGCGACCCAGTCCAAGTGGCGCGAAGCCGATGCGAACCGCGAAAAAGCCAAACAGGATCTGGAGAACACACGTCGCAACGTCGAGTTGCAGACCCGCCAAGCCTACCTTGGCGTAGTGAGCGGAATTGCGCAAGTGCAGGCGCTGCAACAAGCGTTGAAGTCCAGCGAAAGCCTGCTGGAGGCCAGCAAGCTGGGGTATCAGGTCGGCGTGCGTACCAACCTGGACGTGCTCAACGCGCAACAGCAAGCCTATTCCACCCGTCGCGATCTGTATCAGGCGGAATACAACTACCTGATCAGCCAGCTACGTTTGAAGGCGGCGGTTGGCGGACTGGCTGAGGAAGATCTGGGCAAGGTCAATCAGGCACTGCACGATAGCCAGCCAGCAGCCGGCAGCCAGCAACCAGCGCCAGCAACCAGCCAGCCAGCAACCAGCCAGCCAGCAACCAGCCAGCCGGTAACCAACCAGCCGGCAACCAGCCAGCCGGCAACCAGCCAGCCGGCAACCAGCCAGCCGGCAACCAGCCAGCCGGCAACCAGCCAGCCGGCAACCAACGCCGGCCAATAGCCAAAGGCTGGCCAGGGTTGCAGGTCCTTGCCAACCGAGTGCCAAGGAGTTCTTCTAAATGGAGATGGTTTCCTGATAGAGCGCTTGGTTGAGCGCAAGTGCAATATGCGTCATCGCGTGTTCGGTCACGCCCTGGTTGGCGCCGACAAAATGCAGGCCGGCCTCGCCCATCCTCTGCAATCCCGGCTCATCATGCAAAAGCGCCCGCAATCGCTGGATCAGATCATCGGCGTTATTGGCTTGAAAAGCCGCGCCACAGGAGACTGCCTGTTGGGTCGCCTGTGCAAAGTTATAGGTGTGGGCGCCGATGAGCACGGGCTTGCCCACGGCGCAGGCCTCGATCAGATTCTGCCCGCCAAAGGGCAGCAAGCTGCCCCCGATAAAGGCGACATCGCAAGCCGCATAGTAGGCAAACATTTCGCCCATGCTGTCACCCAACACCACCTGTGTATCTGGCGCGATGGGCACATTGGCGCTGCGCTTCTGCATGCGCAGGCCATGCTGTTCGATGAGCGCAGCAACTTCGCCGAAACGCTGCGGGTGGCGCGGCACAATCACGACAAGTAAACGCTCGATTTTTGCCTGTTGCAGGGCGTTCAGCAAAAGTTCTTCTTCACCTTCGCGGGTGCTGGCAGCGAGAAAGACTGGGCGTTGTGTTCCGAAAAATTCGCGCAGCCACTTGCCCAGCTCAAGCATCGCGGGCGGCGGCACGATATCGAACTTAAGGTTGCCCATTACCGGAATCGCGCGATTCGCGAGGCTGGCGAGACGTGTTGCGTCGCCCTCGGTCTGGGCCGCAATGAGGAACAGCTCGTGCAGCCCCGCGCGAACAAGGTTGGGGAAACGCGCATATTTTCTGGCCGATTTTTCCGACAGGCGCGCATTGAGCAACAGCAGCGGCAGCGACTGGGTGTGGCATGCGTGAATCAGGTTGAACCAGACCTCGGTCTCCAGCAGGACGCCGACGCGCGGCCGGAAATGGCGCAGGAACCGTTGCACGGCGAAGGGGTAGTCATATGGAAGGTAGACACGAATCACATCGTCGCCGTAAAGCTGTTCGCTCGCGGAACGGCCGGTGGGCGTAGTGTGCGTAAGCAACAGCTGGTGATCGGGATAGCGCTCGCGCAGGCTGCGCACCAGAGACGCGGCAGCGCGGGTTTCGCCGACTGAAACGGTGTGCAGCCAGATAACGGGTTTGTTGAAATGAACCTTGTAGCGCCCGAATCGTTCGCCGATGTGGCTCAAATACTCCGGCTGTTTGCGCGAACGCCACCACAAATGAAAGAACACGTATGGCAGCAGCAGCCACAGCAGCGCGGTATAGGCGATTCGCGAGTCGAAGAACTTCCGCATCAATGTTGTTCCAAGAGCGCTTCCAACTGGCGCATGACATCAGCAACCTCTATCAGGGACATCGCATCAGGATGATGCACGCGCGTATTCCACGCAAGTTGTTTGATGTCCTTGCCCAGGAATCTGCTCACCGCCTGGGGATAGCGATCAACGCAATGTTCCAGTTGCTGATAGGGCCCAGTCAATTGGGGCGAGGCAATGGCATACAGGCCGATTACCGGCGTGCCCATCGCTCTGGCAATGTGCACTGCTCCGGTGTCGGGAGCGATTAGCACCTCCACTTGGCCTAACAGCGCGGCAAGCTGCTTGGGTGTCGTTTTGCCGCAAAGATTAAGGATGCGGTCGGGAGCCACTTGCGCGAGCCGTTCGCACAGCGCCAGTTCATCGGGTGACTTGCCGCCGGTTAGTAACACGCCGCATTGGCGATTGAGAATGGTGCTACGGACAACCTCGGCATAACGTTCCGGAAGCCAGTTTCGCTCAGCCTTGCTGGCATGGGGATGAATTGCCACCCAAGGCCTGGGCAACGTCTGCAGGTGGTCGCGCGCCCAGGCAATGTCGTCTGCGTCGACAGGCAAAGCCCACACCGCAGCAGCTGAGTTGCCGGTGAGTGTTTCGACGAAAGACAAAAAACTGTCTACCAAGTGGGAGTCGTGAAAAGGAATGCGCTGATTGCAGAACAGCCACTGGCCTTCGCGCGCGCGCGTACGATCGAAGCCGATCTTGATCGGTGCGCGCAGCGCCGGATACAGCAGATTGATGCGCAGATTAGCCTGCATCGCCAGCACCACGTCGAATTGACGCTGTCGGAATGTGCGGTAGAAGGCTAGATAGTCAGCCAACGAGCGCGGCTTTTCGAATACTTCGAATTGCACGCCCTCCATGCCCTTCAACATCGCATAAGCCAGCGGACTGGTGATCCAAGTGATCGTGGCGCCGGGCAAACTGAGCTGCAAAGCGCGCACAGCCGCAGAGACCATGACTACATCCCCCAATGCGGAGAAGCGGACGATAGCAACATGCAAATTGGATGGGGCAGAGGTGGGCACAAAGGTGAAATGGTTAGTAAAGTGAGGCATTGTAACGAAAGCAGCTGGCTGGATGCTTGACAGGATTAAGCCCTTCCTGCTGTAATGCGCGCCGTTCACTGACTGAACGCACCATAAATGCTTGATGAAACGACACATTACGGCCTGCTAAAAACTCTCGAAGAAAATCCGGGGCTTTCTCAAAGAGACTTGGCGAAAAAGCTGGGCGTTAGCCTTGGCAAGGTCAATTATTGCCTCAACGCGCTGGTTGAAAAAGGCAGCCTCAAGATCAACAACTTCCGCAACAGCGACAACAAACTGGCCTATGCCTATCTGCTTACGCCTCATGGCGTAGAGGAAAAGGCACGCATCACAGTTCAGTTCCTCAAATATAAGGTGCAGGAATACGAGCGGTTGCGCAAAGAGATTGAAGAGTTGCGGCGAGAAGCGAAAGAACAAGGATTGGTGGAGAAGGCGCATGAGTGAAGTACACGCAGTTATCTTGGCCGGTGGAAGCGGCAGCAGGCTATGGCCATTGTCACGGCAGCATCTGCCCAAACAATTCCTGGTGCTGGATGGTGAAGCATCGCTGCTGCAAACAACAATCAACCGCTTGTCGCCAACTATTGACGGCGAGAGCGTGTTGATCGTCACGCAGGAATCACACGCCAAGGGCGAGGCCTATCATGCATTGCTGCCCTATCAAGCCTTGTATGAGCCAGTCGGGCGTAACACCGCACCTGCAATCGCACTGGCAGCAGCATACCTTACGGTTGGCGGAGCTGACCCCGTCATGGTTGTGCTGCCAGCAGACCATATCATCAAGGATGAAGTAAGTTTCCGGTCGCACTTGGATACTGCAATTCAAGCAGCGCAAAACGGCAAACTGGTAACTTTCGGGATTCAGCCGACGCGCGCTGATACCGGATTCGGCTATATCAAGGCGCACAAAAAACAGGATGCGCATGTGTACGAGGTTGAGCGCTTCACTGAAAAACCCAACCACGCGACTGCGGAAGCATTCCTGAAAGAGGGAAGTTACTACTGGAATTCAGGGATGTTCGTGTGGCGCGCCTCAGTAATCCTTGCCGAGATACAACGACACCTGCCAGCGGTTTACCAAATTGTTCAGGCGATCCTTGCGGAAAGCCGAGCCGCGGGTACCTTTCAGCAGGCCGTGGAAAAACATTTTTCCGCTATGCCCTCCATCTCGATTGACTATGGCGTGCTGGAAAAGTCAGATCGCGTCTCGCTTATTCCCTGCGACATCGGTTGGAACGATGTCGGCAGCTGGCAGGCAGTGCACGAGATATCAACAAAAGACGAAAACGGCAATGCCCTGCAGGGAAATGTCATCGCGGTAGATTGCAAGAACAGCCTGATCCGTGCCGAAAAACGCCTGGTTGCCGCCATCGGTGTCGAAGACCTGTGTGTGATTGAGACAGCTGACGCCGTGCTCATATCAAAGAGCGACCAGACCCAGCGTGTGCGCGAAGTGGTGGATGCGCTGCACGAGCGGGGGGCAACCGAACATATTTATCACACCAAAGTGAACCGCCCCTGGGGCAGCTATACCGTACTGGAAGAAGACCCGGAGGGTTTCAAGCTCAAACGTATCGAAGTCGCACCGGGCGCCAGATTGAGTCTGCAAAGCCATAGACATCGCTCCGAGCACTGGGTGGTTGTGTCCGGTACGGCTACCGTCACTAATGGCGAAGACATCATTACCGTTCACAAAAACCAGAGTACCTACATTCCCATAGGCGCGAAACACCGCCTGGAAAACCTAGGCACCGAGCCGCTGCACATCGTTGAGATTCAAGTTGGCGAATATCTGGGTGAAGACGACATTCAACGCTATGAAGATAATTACGGCAGATAACCGATAAAGGGAAGGGCAGAAATGACCAAAAGCAAGAAGGTTGCACTGATTACCGGCGTTACAGGACAAGACGGAGCCTATCTCGCCGAACTGTTGCTGAATAAGGGCTACGAGGTACATGGTATTAAGCGCCGCAGCTCCTTATTCAACACGGCTCGTATCGATCATCTGTTCCATGACACACATGAAAAGGGGCTGCCGTTTTTTCTGCACCACGGCGACATGACCGACTCTTCCAGCCTGGCGCACATTATTCAGAAAGTGCAGCCGGACGAAATATACAACCTCGCCGCGCAGAGCCATGTTGCGGTGTCGTTCGAAGAGCCCGAATACACCGCCAACTCCGATGCACTGGGTTCGTTACGCATCCTCGAAGCGATCCGCATGCTGGGTTTGACCAAGAAAACCCGCTTCTATCAGGCATCCACATCCGAACTGTTTGGCCTGGTGCAAGAGATACCGCAAAAGGAAACCACTCCTTTCTACCCGCGCAGCCCATATGCAGTAGCCAAGCTCTATGCCTACTGGATCACGGTCAACTATCGCGAGGCGTACGGCATCTATGCCTGCAACGGCATCCTGTTCAACCATGAAAGCCCGATACGCGGCGAGACCTTTGTCACGCGCAAGATCACCCGCGCCTTGGCGCGCATCAAACTCGGCCTGCAAGAATGCCTCTATCTAGGCAACCTGAATTCCCTGCGCGACTGGGGCCATGCCAAGGACTACGTCGAGATGCAGTGGCTGATGCTGCAACAGGACAACCCGGAGGATTTTGTTATCGCCACTGGAGTGCAATATAGCGTGCGCGATTTCGTAAATGCGGCCGCCAAGGAGCTGGGCATGGCCATCACCTGGAAGGGCGACGGCGTGGAAGAAAAGGGTTACGACGCCTCTGGCAAATGCATCGTTGCAGTCGACCCGCGTTATTTTCGCCCGACCGAGGTCGAAACGCTGCTTGGCGATGCCAGCAAAGCCAAAACGAAACTGGGCTGGACGCCGAAAATCACCTTTGACCAACTGGTCAGCGAGATGGTGCGCGAAGACCTCAAGAGCGCAGAGCGCGATGAGCTGGTGAAGAAACATGGCTACATCGCTATGAACTACAACGAGTAGCTTGCCTATTTGGCTGGCCAAGGCGAGACAACTTTAATTTGAAGTGCAAAGACCTAGGAAGGAATTGCGATTCATGAACAAGCACGCGAAGATCTACATTGCGGGCCATCGTGGCCTTGTCGGGTCTGCAATCATGCGAAACCTGCAGCAAAGTGGGTATACCAATCTGATTGTCCGTACCCATGCTGAGCTTGATTTGACAGATCAGCTGGGTGTAGAAACTTTCTTTCGACAAGAAAAGCCTGAATATGTGTTTCTTGCGGCTGCAAAAGTGGGGGGGATTCACGCAAATAACACCTATCCGGCAGAATTTATCCAGCAAAACCTGGTTATTCAAGCTAATGTAATTGCAGCTGCCTATGCCAATCATGTGCGACGGTTAATCTTCCTGGGTTCAAGTTGTATTTACCCCCGCGATTGCCCTCAACCAATACGCGAAGAATATCTGTTAACAGGCCCTCTTGAAAAAACGAATTTGGCCTATTCTGTTGCCAAGATCGCGGGTATCGAGACGTGCAGGGCATACAACCGCCAATATGGCACAAAATTCCTGTCAGTCATGCCGACAAACTTATATGGGCCGGGTGACAACTACGATCCGGAGAACTCGCACGTTTTGCCGGCACTGATCCGCAAGGTGATTGAAGCCAAGGCCGCAGGCGCATCTGAGTTCGTGATCTGGGGTAGCGGTACGCCGAGGCGAGAGTTTTTATACGTGGATGATATGGCCTCGGCTTGTGTATTCCTTGCACAGCTGCCTGACAAGGCTTACCAGAAATTGCTAGATGATCCTGAAGCACCTGCACTTATCAACGTGGGTTATGGTGATGATCTGAGCATTGAGGCGCTCGCGCTGGAAATTGCCCGCATTGTTGGCTATCAGGGCCGGATTGTGAAGGACGCGAGCAAGCCGGACGGCACGCCGCGCAAGCTGCTTGATTCGTCGCGGATACGCGCGCTTGGGTGGGTGCCGCAATTTTCGCTGGCGACTGGGCTTAAGGCGACTTGCGATGCCTATCTCCAGGATGTTAATTCAAATGCGCAGCCTTAAGCGGCAACTGCTTGCATTGTGGACACTGTGACCCACGAAAACTCATTCCTGCGGCGTTGGGTACCAGATTGGATACAGCGCCAACTATCTGGCCGCGTCGTGTTGCAGAAGGTACTGTCCAACTCAGGTTGGCTACTGGCTGACCAGATACTGCGGATCGGCCTTGGTGCCCTGCTCAGCATTTGGGTGGCGCGCTATCTCGGCCCGGAACGACTCGGCGCATACAACTATGCCGTTTCATTGGTCGCGCTGGTCGCCCCAATCGCGAGCTTCGGACTCGACTCGCTAGTCGTGCGCGATCTTGTGCGCATGCCGGAAAACATGCAGCGCATTCTCGCCAGTGCAGTGGTATTGCGCCTTGTCATGGGCGCAACAAGTGTTCTGGGGGCCATCATTCTGGCGGTCCTGGTTCGCTCCGGTGACACTGAAACGTTGGTGCTCACTCTGATTGTTTCCTCGGCTGCAATGTTTCAGGCTATCTCAGCTTTGGATTTCTGGTTTCAGTCCAAATTGCAGTCTAAATTTTCAGTTCTTGCCCGAGACTTAGCATTCTTGGCCTCAGCTGGGACAAAGATATGGTGTGTGTTGAACAACGCACCAATCGAGTTATTTGGGATGGCAGTGCTGGCCGAAGCATTAGTAAGTGCGATCACCCTGTGGACGATGTTTCGCCGGGTGAACGGAGATGCTCTTGATCTTACGCTTGCCACTTGGCCCACAATTCGCGGGTATATTCTGGAAGCTCGCAGTCTTGTGTTGACCGGTATTTTGATCGCTGTTTACATGCGTATTGATCGCGTAATTATTGGATCAGTGATTGATAATCGAGCTGTCGGACTCTACAGCGTAGCAGCGCAACTTTGCGAGATCTTCTATGTTCTTCCCACCGTGGTGATAAATTCGCTTTACCCTGTCTTCGTAAATTTATATGGGCGTGATGAAGCGCTGTATACGCGACGTCTGATTCAGACTATGCGTGTTTTCTTCTACATGGGTCTAGTAATCGCCATGCTGTTCTTGTTGACCGCGGACTGGGTTGTGGTGGGCATGTTCGGCGATAAATTCTCAGATGCTATTCAAATTGCCAAAGTATACATGTTCGTGTTGCCCATGGTTGGTATGAGTATCATATTCAGTCACCGTTATGTACTAAACGGAACTACACGCTTGTCATTGATTGGAGTAGTCGTTGGCAGCGCGGTGACGATGATGCTAAATATTCTGATCGTACCTATATATGGCCCCATGGGCGCAGCAGTCCTTGTGCTGATATCGCAAGTGATACCAACCGCCACCATCACTCTGCTTGTCGATCGTAGCGTCGGAGTAATCTTCCTCAAAGCCATGTTGCCAGGATGGAAACAATGAACATCAAGACTATCGGGTTTTATCTAAATTGGAATCTCGGGAGCCTGGATGCGCCTCAAGGTAATGTGCTTGGTGATGAACTTTACGCACAGAGTCTTGCGAAAGCGTTATGCAGCAACGACCCAACCCTCGAAGTTAAAGTGTATGCGCCAAACCGCCTGCCCCGCAGGAAGCTTGATGTAATGATCTACATGAACGACAACGCACCGGAAAAAGTGTGGGCGGATCGACATGTGCTGTATTTGCAGAATGCCTATGGAGAAGGGGCAGATCGCAAGCTGGCTGCCTTGCGACAGTATGGTTACGATGGCTACGCCTTCATCTCCTACAAGCTGCTCCAAATGCACATATCTCAGGGATATTCTGGAATCTTCCTGCCGTTCGGTGTGGATGTGGAAACCTTTCACCCTCACCCTGCAGATCCTGCTTTGGCATTCGAGGTGGCTTACGTCGGAAATGACATTAAGGGTACTGCGCGTACTGAGGCGTACATCGAGCCGGCAGCAGATTACAACTTTGGGTTGTATGGCAACTGGAAAATCCAGCGGCCTCGCTTCCGCTTATGGAAAATTCTGTGGCTACCTCGCTACAGATATCGCTTTCACAAGATAGGTCGTGGAAAGATTCCGCAAGAGCAGGTGCCCGTGCTCTACAGCAGCTCGAAAATCAATTTAAACTGTACAGCGCAGGATTGTGTAGATTGGGACGTAATCACCTTGCGAACTCTTGAAGTGCTTGCCTGCAACGGGTTCCTGATTTCAGACCGAGTTCCAGCAGCGGAGCGTCTGCTGGGGGATTACGTAGTATTTACAGACGGTCACGAAGATTTGAGGAGCAAGATTGAGCAGTATCTTTGCGATGATGTGGCAAGAAAGGCGAAGGCCGAGGCGGGTGGAAGATTCGTGCGAGAGAATTTCTCGATTTACGCAACGGCTCATAAGTTATTGAGCTATTTGAAGGAACTGTGAATGAGAGTGCTCTTTGTAAATCCCCCGGTAGTGCGTTCAGACAGATCGTCGGCTGACAATGAATTCAAGCTCGACGGGATTGCATATTCCCCATGGATACGGGCGATTCCAGGAAGTGGACGCATATGGAGGATGTTCAAGCTTGGCAAGAGCATCCGCTATGGAGTTCGTGCTGGCTCGCGGTGGCCATGGACTATGGAAATGCCGACCGTAGGAAGCCCCCACTACCCTTTTTTTATGGGCTACGCGGCAGCGCTTGTGGCTGCGAATGGGCACACCGTGAACATCATTGATTCAGTGGCGGACGAGAAATATAGCTATAACAAATTTCTCAAGCGCGTGCGCGCGTGGAATCCCGACCTGATAATTCTGGAATGTTCGACGCCGACTATTGACATCGATCTTTGGATCGCAGACAAGCTGGCTGGAATCGCCGATGTTGCAGTGGCAGGCCCGCACTTGAGCAGCGATGAAATAATTGCAGACGTGCAAAAGAATCATCCCGCGGTTAAATACCTCCTTAAAGGCGAGTATATCTATGGCGCCTTGGACTTGGTGCAGCGCTTGGAGCCTGGCGTTTATGAAACGCGCGTCGTGACTGATGTAGATAGCATTCCATTCCCGTTTCGCAATTATCCGGCCGCGATCAAGTATTTCGACCCGACCATGCCCACGCCTAAGCCGCAGCTGCAAATATACGGTAGCAAGGGTTGTCCCTTCAAATGCACTTTTTGTGTTTGGCCGCAGGCGATGTTCCAGAAGAAGGTATCGCTGCGCGATCCGGAACGAATTGCTGCTGAGATCAAAGAGGCTGTCGCGCTAAATGGTTATCGCAGCATTTTTTTTGATGACGATACATTTAACATGGGTACAGAGCGTATCAGCAGGCTGTGTGATCTTCTCAAGGAAATCGGACTGCCTTGGACAATGATGGGTCGGTTGGATATTTCGCCGGATTGGCTATACGACAAAATGGTCGATTCGGGGTGTGTTGGTATGCGATTTGGGATTGAGACATTCGATCTTGACGTCCTTGCTCGCGTAAAGAAGGGGATTGAACGCAAGGATTTTCGCGGAACGCTGGAGCGATTGAGCAACAAATATCCCGACATCTTTATTCACATTACGATGATGAAGGATATGCCTGGGCAGACCGAGGATGCGCATCAACTCGACCTTCAGATCATCCACAGCATGGGCTTTTCCACTAATGACATGCGGCGTAGTTATCAGCTATCGCATTGTGCCCCGTTCCCGGGAACAGAGCTTTTTGATCAATTGCAGGCGGCGGGTGAAGGAGTCCTTCTAAAGGACTACCGTAGGTACGATGGTGGACAGGACACCGTAATGAAGACTATAAATGGCTGAACGTATTCTCGTACTGGGGGCCAGTGGTTTTATTGGCACCTACTTGCGTGCTGCTCTGAGCCGTGCCGGCTTTCAGGTTACTGGCACCTACCATTGCCATCCGGCTGCCGGACTGGTAGCGCTCGACTTGCTTGATGCGGCGGCACTGCGCGTCTTGATGGCAAAAGTCAGACCAGACATGGTGGTATTTCTGTCGGGTTCGAAGGCGGTTGAGCGTTGTGATCAAGATCCTGCATATGCGATCGACCTCAATGTGCAAACCGTACGCAATTATCTGGATGAGTGCGCTGATATCGGCCTTTCGCCAACGACTATGTTCTTCTCGACTGACTATGTATTTGATGGGTTGCGTGGCAGCTATCGTTCAGGAGATCCTGTGGGGCCACGTACTGTATACGGTGTGACGAATCTCTTGGCAGAGCGTCTGTTGCTGGCGTCGGGATTGCCGGGTGTGCTGCTTCGCGTCTCGGCGGTGATGGGGCGCAATGGCGGCTTCTTTCAGTGGCTGGCGCGCAGCCTGGAAGGGGATCAGCCGATCTCTTTGTTTGACAACACCATCTTCTCGCCGACCTCCATTGGTCGCCTTTGCCGTTTTGTCACGGATTATGCAGATAGCCTTTCAAAACAGGTTCCGGCAAATGGCATGAGGGTTGTTCACCTGAGCGATGGCTATCGCATGTCGCGATATCAGTTCGGATGCGCAGTGGCTGCGCGACTGGGTAGGTCTACAGCGATACTGAAACCGGTACAGGCGGATTTCACGGCGTCTACCTTTCAGGCAGATTTATCCCTGATTCCTGAAGGCTTGGATGATTTCCTTGACCCCAATGGCTGGAATGAGCTGGAGGATATCTTTTGAGTGCTCTGGCCCGCACCGTACCGCGCTATTTCCAACACGGCGACGCACGGGGTTCGATCACAGGCCTGCTTAATACCGGTATCTGGCGTGAAGTCAACCTCATTAGCTCTGATGCCGGAGTTACGCGCGGCGGTCATTTTCACAAGCACACAGAGGAGTGTTTCATCATTCTTTCCGGGCAGATTCGCGTGGTGCTCTCAAAACGCGATGACAGCGGTGAGTGGCGCCGGGAGGAACATCTTTTTTCAGCTGGGGACGTATTCATTGTTCCCCCTTGGGTGATGCATACCTTTATTGTTCTTGAGAAGGCTCAATGGATCAATCTATTGAGCGTCCCTGTCGACCAAAGTAAACCCGATTTCCATAAATATCCTGACGAGGGGGGTCATGAATAAAATTCTTGTAACTGGTGGTGCGGGCTTTCTTGGCTCTCATCTTTGCGAACGACTCCTAAATGACGGCCATGATATTTTGTGCGTGGATAACTTCTTTACCGGGAGCAAAGAAAATATTGCACACCTGCTGAAGAGCCCTTTTTTCGAGATGATGCGCCATGATGTAACGTTCCCACTATATGTAGAAGTGGATGAAATTTATAACCTTGCCTGCCCGGCCAGCCCGATCCACTATCAGTTCGATCCAGTGCAAACCACCAAGACCAGTGTACATGGCGCAATCAATATGCTCGGCTTGGCGAAGAGGGTTAAGGCACGCATATTCCAGGCATCGACGTCAGAAGTTTATGGTGATCCTGAAGTACATCCGCAGACAGAAGATTACTGGGGGCGCGTGAATCCGATAGGAATACGGAGTTGCTATGATGAAGGAAAGCGTTGCGCAGAAACTTTATTCTTTGATTACTACCGGCAGTATCACCTTGAAATCAAAGTGGCGCGTCTTTTCAACACCTATGGCCCGCGTATGCATCCGAATGACGGGCGCGTAGTAAGCAACTTTATCGTGCAGGCGCTGAGAGGTGATGAAATCACTATTTATGGCAAGGGTCAGCAGACTCGGAGCTTTTGCTATGTGGATGACCTGATAGAAGGTTTTGTGCGGCTGATGAATTCACCAGCAGAACTTACAGGCCCGATGAATCTGGGCAATCCGAAAGAATTTACCATACTCGAACTTGCTGAAAATGTGCTGCGTTTGACCAATTCGAAATCAAAACTGACCTTCAAGCCATTGCCACAAGATGATCCAAAGCAAAGACAGCCCGACATCGCACTAGCTAAGGAGAAACTAGATTGGGAACCTAAGGTGCAGTTGGAGGACGGCCTCAAAGAAACTATTCAAT
>Ga0316624_10000266_pt1 | contig 16740 bp, 12 predicted proteins | sample OWC_Aug_N3_C1_D5_FD_207657 | JGI IMG/M metagenome (GOLD analysis project Ga0316624, IMG submission 207657) | Wetland soil microbial communities from Old Woman Creek delta, Ohio, United States - OWC_Aug_N3_C1_D5_A | ecosystem: Environmental > Terrestrial > Soil > Wetlands | place: USA: Ohio... | reverse complement strand
GGAAAAGAAAAGCGGCATGTTCAACAAGCTGAAGAAGCAACTCGACCCGGCGCATGCCGATGTGGTGGAGCTGAGCGAGGGCCTGCTGGAGATGCTGCACCTCCGCGAAGGCGGTCAGGCGGCGGTGCTGGTGAACACGCTGACCGGGCAGGCCAACGCTGCCGACATCACGGTGGGGCACAGCTTCAATACCGGCAACGCCGGCAGCAACGACAAGTTCGCCTTCGTCTCGCTGGCGCTGGCGCAAAGCCTGCTGGACGCGCAAGGGCGCGCGGACCGCCTGACCATCCTGCTGGACGATAAGAGCCAGACTGAAGCGATGCGCGATCATTTGCAGGCGAAACTCAAGGCGGCCGGCTTCGACGTGGAGATCATGACCTGGCAGGAGCTGTCCGATTTTTACAACCAGGTGCACGGCATGTTCGACATGATCTTCGGCTTCATCTTCTCCATCGTGCTGACGGTGGTGGTGATGAGCGTGGCCAACTCGATGGGCATGACCGTGATCGAGCGCACCCGCGAGATCGGCACGCTGCGCGCCATCGGCCTGAAGCGCAGCGGCGTGGTGAAACTGTTCACCACCGAATCGATGCTGCTCACGCTGATCGGCTGTGTCAGCGGGCTATTGCTAACCTTGGTCGTGCGCTGGGGCATCAATATGGCCGACATTTCCTACGTGCCGCCCAACAGCGCCAGCCGCGTGCCGCTGCTGGTCGATCTGGATGTCGGGCGCACCCTGTTCACCTTCGTGCTGATGGGCGTGGTGGGGACGGTGGCAGCCTATATGCCGGCGCGGCGCGCGGCGAAGAAAGACATCATCGATGCACTGGGCCATGTTTGAGAAAGCGACCATGAACAAGATTCTTTGCGCAGCAGTAGTGGGAATGTTTTGCCTGGGCAGTTCGGCGATTGCAGCGCCGGATGCATATACCATCCTGAAGGACTCCGACCAGGCGCGCGGCGGCGGCCTGCCCGGCATCGTCTGGGAGATCAGGGTGACGTCGCGCGACGGCGACCGCACCGACGAGCCGCAGCGGCTGGTGGTGAAGGCGGTGGACGATTCCAGCGTGGCGGAGACGCAGGAGCCGGTGCGCTTCAAGGGCTCCAAGATCCTGCAGGTGCAGCGCAACATGTGGCTCACCCGGCCGGGGCTTTCCAAGCCCATCCCCATTTCGCCGCGCCAGCGCATGAGCGGGCAGGCCTCCAATGGCGACATCGCCGCGACCAACTATGCCGGCGATTATGACGCCAAGACGACCGGCACCGAGACGCTGGATGGCGAGCCGTGCTATGTGCTCGATCTGAGCGCGAAGCACAACCGTGCGACCTACGACAAGATCCGCTACTGGGTGTCGGTCAAGCGCCTGGTCGGCGTCAAGGCCGAGTTCTACTCGCTGAGCGGCAAGCTGCTGAAAACAGCGCGCTTCGAATACAACAATGCCATCGAACATGACGGCAAGCGCGTGCCCTTCGTCAGCAAGATGACCATCCACGACGCGCTGGTCGATGCCGAGACCACCATGGAATTCGGCACGGTGAAGGTGAAGAAGATCGCGGCAGCGGAGTTCGATCTCGGACAGATGCAATGAGGCTTGCGGCCCTCGCGCTGGCTACATTCGCGGCGACCGCGGCGGCAGCCGACGCCGATTGGCAGACATCGTGGGACGGCACGCTCTACGGTTATGCCAACAGCACCGCCGTGCGCAACGACAGCGTGCTCAATCCCGGCAATCAGATCGCCGGCCTGCCGCAAGGCAGCGACGTGGCCGAGTTGCGTCTCAACTTCAAGGCCGAGAACGATACCGTACGATTGACCGCGCGGCCCATCGTGTCGACGCGCGAGTTGCGCAACACCTTCGGCACGCAGCACCGCGACGAAGGGTATTTCAGCCAGTGGCAGGTGCGGGTTAGCGCGGCCGAAAGCTGGAACGTCGCCGCCGGGCGAGAGGTGATGAACTGGGGCGCAGGGCAGTTCCGTTCGCCATCCAGTCCGTTCTACTTCGACAACGGCCGCACCGACCCGCTGCGCGAACTGGTCGGCATGGACGTGCTGAAGCTGTCGTGGACACCGGACCGGCAGAGCAGCGCCACGCTGGCGCGCATCGTCCGTTCTGGCTACGGCGCGATGCAGCCGGACATGTGGCGCGACAGCTGGCTGGCGAAACTCGATCAGCGCGGCGGCGATTGGGCGTATGGCTTGGTTACGGTGCAGGTGCCGCATATGCCGGCGTTCTACGGCGCGCACGGGCAAATGACGATGAGCGATGCGCTGATGCTATACGGCGAACTCGGCTCCTCCGCCAGCGCGTTCGCGCTGCAGTCCTCCGCTGAGCCAACCCAGCCGTTCACTGTGCAAGTTCCCTCGTCGCGGCGCACAACGGCCCTGGCTGGCGCGGCCTACACCTTTGAGGACGGCAAATCGCTTACCGCCGAATATCTGCACGACGGTCACGGCTACACCGCAGACGAAGAGAGCGCCTACTTCCAGCGCGCTGTCGCATTGCCCGGCATGGCGCTGGGGCTGGCGCCGCGCCTGCTGGGGCGCGACTACCTGCACCTGGTGTGGCAGAGCAACATGATGGGCGAGGTCGGTTATTGGCGGCTGATGTATACGCGCAACCTCACCGACGGCGGCAACGAGCTGGCTGCCTACGGCGAGACCGTGCTGGCCAGCCGTCTCAGCATCTACGGGCTGGTGATATTGCCGGTCGGTACTGCGCGCCAGGAATTCTCCGCGCTGTTCACCCGCAGCGTGACGGCCGGGCTGAAGATCGCGCTGCCGTAGTAACGCGCGGACAACGCAGCAGAGTCCACCGAGACCACCGAGGGGGCTCGGCCGCCCTGCGCAGGATTACCAACTCAACAGCGTAAACGGAAGCAGCTCACTCCTCATTTCCGGCATTTCGTCGCTTTCCGCTCCCCTGTTTGATACGCCCTGTTTATATTGATGCTGGATTTCGTTTTAATCCGATTTGAATCGAGATATCGTCAACTGGAAGTCAAAGGAGAGGTCTCATGGATATGCATCGTTTGTTGTTGCCGGCGGCGGTACTGCTGTTCTCAGGTTGTGCTGCAATACCGCAGCAACACAATGTAAAGGAGGTCCATATTTGTAACGCAGCAGATTGCGATACGGCTAGTCACAAGTATTCCGCCGGACAGTTGCTTACCGGATTCCAGCAACTCCTGAAGACGAATGAAGGCGAAAAAGTGGCAATCTGCGACTCGGATCCAAAGACACGCACTTGCAAGAGTGCCGGATTTTGCCAGTTTGTCTTAGGAGGCATCTTGCCTGGTAACGGTTGTGCACAAAGCATCGTATTTAGCGAAATCGCAAAAGGCAATCAGACAGGTCAACTAAGCCTGAAGGCGGACATGCCACTCACCTTCATTTGGACGCCGGTGTACTGTGCGGTCGTGCCTGCTACGCTTTCGGTTCACTCTCCGAACGAGATTTCCATCGAATTCCAGCCGCGTTACTGCAACTGGATGGCGGTGGGCAACATGACCGCTACGTTCGAATTCGCGGTCGAGTCGATCGACCTGAATCACGGGCAAATTAGTGGCTACTGGAGTCACGCGGTCCAAGGAACCGGTAACGGCAGGGGTTCGGGCTATATGGTACTGAAATTCCCGAAGTCGATGCCTCCGCGCGAGAATTGGTTTGCCGGGCAGCAGCATTCTCCCTCGTCAGCGCAATTGTCGCGTGGTGCGCCGTAAGAAGACTTCGACAATCGACTACAGATGAAAGAGCTATTCATGAAGAAGTGGATCATCTATGGCAGTGCGGCAGTTGTTTCATTCGTCCTGGTGGCAACAATCGTTGGTGTTGTTTACGAAATGATGGGGAGAAGTCGCGCCGCCCGTGAGTTTCCATCCCGGGGAAAATTGGTTGATATAGGGGGACGGCGTATTCAACTGGATTGCAGAGGAACTGGGACACCTACAGTCATCTTTGAGTCCGGGTTTGACTGGAACGGTTCCTTGAGTTGGTCTGCGGTTCATGACGAGATCGCCAAGATGACGCGCGCATGCGCATATAGTCGTGCTGGCATCATGTGGAGCGATCCCAAAGACGGCCCGCAGAACGGAAAAGCAATCGCGGAGGATCTGCATGCAGTATTGGTTGCCGCCGGTGAAAAAACTCCGTTCGTACTGGTCGGGCATTCACTTGGCGGCCCGTACATCATGACCTATACCAAATACTTTGGACCGGACGTGGCGGGTCTGGTCTTCGTGGATGCATCGCATCCGGACCAAAACCAGCGATTCAATTCTCTTGGCTTGTCGTCCGGACAGAAGGCCGTGGAATCAAGAATCAAAATTGGCGCTGCGCTAAATTGGACTGGTGGCACACGTGCCGTTGTAGCCGCCTATAAGAAAATACCTAACCAGCGGGATATAGACGACCAGGCCGTCAAAGCCTATGCCTCGACATCGCTGGGCGCAATGCTCAAGGAAAGTGAAGCGGTCGATCAAACTCTCGCCGAGGCTGGCTCTTTCCGGCACCTCGGCAACCGGCCGGTGTACGTGTTGACAGCGATGAGGCCACTTCCAGAAGAGACTCTCGCCCAGCTCAAGTTAACGCCTGAGCAAGGTAGGCAGTTCCAGACCATTTGGAAAGAAATGCAGGATGAAGAAGCGTAGTGGTCATCGCAGGGCCGGCATTATTTGGTTTCGGATGCCGGGCATTACATCCAGTTTGACCGTCCCGATATTGTCATAACAGCGGTACGGTCAGTGGTTGAAAAAGTCCGCGCGAATCCGGATGCTGCTCATTAGCTGTGGAAGGTGTCGCCGTGTTTATCTTTCCCTAGTCCGCGTCACGGAGTCTATGCGCACGCGGAGGTGCCGGTGGAACAATGGGCCGCAGAAGGCTTTTGTATCGTTCAATCGCAGTGCCCATCGGGAGGAAGAAGGTTGCCCTGCCATGATCGCCCCCTGATAATCGGAATATGAAGAAAATTCTGTCTTATTTTCTAGCCACGCTCGTCTTCAACACCGCCATCGCCGCGGTGTTGGCCATGTTCCTTTCCGGCCCCACCTTTTGGCAGCAGTTCGCCTATTCGCAGTGCATCGGGCTTTCCGTGCTGTCCATCAACTTGCTGGTGATCGCCTATGTGAAAAACGGTATCCAGCGCTGGGCGGTATTCGTGGTCTCGCTGCCGGGCAGCGTGGCGGTCGGAATAACGCTGGCTTTCGCCATCACCGGAAAAGGCGGCTGGAGCGATGAGTTTGTCTGGCAACCCGTGGTATTGGGGCTGTTCTTTGGGCTCATCGGCGCGATCACCGTGCTGCTTTCGGAGCGCATCGAAGCGGAAGTCAAACAGCGACAGCTCATCAAGAGCGAAAGCCAGCGGCGAGAGGTCGAAGCGAACCTGAAACTGCTGCAAGCGCAGATCGAACCCCATTTCCTGTTCAATACGCTGGCCAACGTAGGCAGCCTTATCGACGGCGACCCCGGCCAGGCGAAGATGCTGTTGGCCCGGCTTAACGACTGGTTGCGCGTGGCGCTGGCAAGGGCGCGTAGCGATCACGCTGCTTTGGGCGATGAACTCGATATGCTGGAAAACTATTTGCAGATATTGAAGATTCGTTTCGGGGGCCGCCTCAATTGGTGCATCGAAGCGCCCGAGCCTGTTCGTCTGGCGCCCTTTCCGCCAATGCTGCTGCAACCGCTGGTGGAGAACGCCGTGCGTCACGGTATCGAACCGAAGCTGGGTGGAGGGGAGATCGGCATTCGCGCGGCTATCGTTGCGGCAAAGCTGCGCATCGAAGTGAGTGATACGGGCGTCGGTTTGATCGGTGACGGTGGTGGCGGGACGGGCTTGGCAAACGTGCGTGCGCGGCTGGCCACGCTGTATGGCGCCAACGGCAGGCTGGCGCTGGAAAGCAAAGCCGGCGGCGGCGTTGTCGCGACACTGGAGTTGCCGGGATGAAAGCTATTATTGCCGACGACGAGCCACATCTGGCGGAAGACCTGCAGCGACGTCTGACGCGGCTGTGGCCGGAATTGCAGATCGCCGCTGTGCTGCATGACGGCATGGCGGCTGCCGCCGCGCTGGCAGAGATCCGGCCGGGCATCGCCTTTCTCGACATCCGCATGCCGGGACTGAGTGGCCTGGATGCGGCGCGTGCGGCGCCCAACGATTGCCGCACCGTGTTTGTTACCGCGTTCGACGATCATGCGGTGCAGGCTTTCGAGCGGGCGGCGGTGGATTATCTGCTGAAGCCGGTTTCCGACGAACGTTTGGCAAGCTGCGTGGCGAGGCTGAAACAACGCAGCGAGGCCGCGCCGGATGCGTTGCTGGCGCGCTTGCAGCAACTGCTGACGGTGCAAAACAAGCCGGAACCGTTGCGCTGGCTGCGCATCCAGCTTGGCCAGGCAGTGCGCATGGTGGCGGTGGAGGAGGTGTGTTATTTCCAGTCCGCCGACAAATACACTGCCGTTTACACTCGCGACGCCGAATTGCTGTTGCGCACGCCGCTCAAGGAATTGATCGTGCAGCTCGATGCCGGGCAATTCTGGCAGGTGCACCGCAGCACCTTGGTAAATGTGCGGCAGATCGTTTCTGCACATCATGACCTGCTGGGCAAGGCGTCGCTTACGCTGCGCGACAGGCCGGAGAAGGTCGCAGTAAGCCGCAGCTATTCTTATTTGTTCCGCCAGATGTGAAGCCGGGGAAAAACGAAATGAGCAAAAAGACCGCAGTGATCACCGGCGCATCCGGCGGCATCGGGCTGGAACTGGCGCGCTTGTTGGCGGCTGATGGTTATGAGTTGATCCTGGTCGCGCGCCGGGCGGAGCGTTTGCAACAACTTGCCGACGAGCTCGCTCATGCACACGGCATCGCGGTGCATGTCATGCCGATGGATCTCGCCCGGCCGTTCGCAGGCGAGGCGTTGTGGCGGGCCATCAGCACCATCACGCCGGACATCGATGTCTTGGTGAACAATGCCGGCTTTGCTGACTGGAGCGGCTTCGCCGATGAATCGCCGGAGGTCATCGAGCGCATGCTTCATCTCAATATCTCGACGCTGACTTCGCTCACGCGCCACGTTTTGCCCGGCATGCGCGAACGAAAGCGCGGCAAGATACTTAACGTCTCCTCGTTGGCCGGGCTGCAGCCGGGCGGCCCGGGCATGGCGGTGTATTACGCGAGCAAGAGTTATGTGCTGTCGTTCTCGCGCAGCATCCGTAGCGAACTTCGTGGCAGCGGGGTGAGCGTCACCGCCTTGTGTCCGGGGGCGACTCGCACCGGCTTCGAGGAGGCCGCCCATGCAGAAAGGAGCTGGTTGTTCCATTGGACGAGGCCGATGGAGGCGCGCGATGTGGCGGCGGTTGCCTATCGCGGGCTGCAGCGCGGAAGCGCCGTGGTAGTGCCGGGATTGCTGAACAAGGTGCTGGCGATGGTTTGGCTGTTGCCCGCCGCTCTCGGGCTTGAGCTCAACCGGTTCCTGTTGTCGGAGCGCCGCTGATCACTGTTTGAAGAGGCTGCCAACGAAGCCGCGCCAGTGCACCGGGGGCAATTGATACAAAGAGTTCTGGGCGTCCAGCCGTTTCAGCATGTCGCGATACAGGCGCACGGTTTCAACCAGGATGACGGCCTCGCCGCCGCGGGCCTTGCCGCGTTTTGCTTTCTTGTAAAAGGAGGGGCGGGAGAGCAACGGCAGCATGCGCTTTACGTCAGCCCATATGTCCGGATTCAACCCGGATTGGCTTGCCAGGATGCGCGCATCTTCCAGATGGCCCATGCCCTGGTTGTAGGCGGCTAGGGCCATCCACAGCCGGTCTTGCTCGCTGATGCGTAGCGGCAATTGCTCCTTGAGCAACTGGAGATAGCGCGCACCGGCGAGGATGCTGCTGTGCGCGTCGAGGCGATTTTCCACATTCATGCGGTCAGCCGTCTCCTCGGTCAGCATCATTATGCCGCGCACGTTGGTGTATGAGGTCGCATTGGGATCCCAGCGCGATTCGCGATAGGCCAGCGCGGCAAGGACTTGCCATTCGATGCCCGTGAGATCCGCCGCTTCCTCGAACCAGCGCCGGTAATGCGGAAGCAGCGTGCGTGTGTGGGTGATGAAGGCTTCCGCATTGACCGAATTCAGGCGCTCGTTGTAGCCATAATAGCGGTCGACCAGATGGCGCAAAGTGCCGTCCCGTTTGATGCGCGTGAAGAACTGTTGCGCTTCATCATAGAGCTTGGCGTCGGCGTCACGGGGGAAAGCCCAAGCCAAGTTGCTGGGTGAATCGATATCCAGCGCATCGCTGAGGTCCGGGTAGAAGTTGCGCGCGGTCGCCAGCTGCTCTTCATTTGCGATCGTGCAGTCCAGCTTGCCGTCGGCAAGTTCCTCCAGCAGTTCGTCCGGAGTGGTGTCGCGCTGCGCTTTCCATTTCAGTCCTTCATGTTTGCGCCGCAACTCGAGCAAGGCGGCCTCCTGCGGCGATCCGGCGGCCACAACCAGATCGCGTTCGCCCAGGTCATCGATATCATCCGGTGTAGTGCCATCGCAAATCAGCAGTTCGCTGAGCGATTGGTAGGCAGTGCTGAAAAGCAACGCAGAGTCGGCCGTGTCGCGGGCGGCGGTCGCCAGGTGAGCCGTGTGCGCGCTCAGTGCCGGCTGCGCTTCATCAATGGCCAGCGGCACGGTTTTCAGCTTTACCTGCAACTGTTGGGCGAACTGCCGGGCCAGTTCTGTCTCAAACGCATTCTCGGTCTCCATCTCGACGGGCGGCACAATGACGACAAGTTCGCCCTGGCGCCAGTCCGGCAGCGGATTGACGGAAGTGGTCTTGATCCAGAGCCAGATACAGAGCGCGACGGCGACAGCGACTTGTAGGGGAAGCAAGTTGCGCATTTTTTTGAAGCTAGCGATAGGAGCCTCCCAACATTCTGCCCGAAATTCCAATGTTGCTGGTAAAATGCGCGCCCTCACGATGCCGGGCAACATCTGGCAGCGTGTTGTGAGGAAGTAATCGGAGAGGTGGCAGAGTGGTCGAATGTACCTGACTCGAAATCAGGCGTACGGTAACCCCGTACCGAGGGTTCGAATCCCTCCCTCTCCGCCAGTTATGAATATGCGTTTGCAAGTCGGTTCCGAACGGAGTGAAGTACAGGCACTTCGCGGAACCAACGCTAAAGCTGTACATCCTGATCTCGTCCATATCGTTGACCGCAGCACTCGTTGAGGAGGTCGTCGCGTGACTGGCCCGAATGAGAAAGATGCGGCAACGCCGCTTGCCGGAACCGAGCGCCGAACCAATCCTCATCTGCGCGAGCTCTTTGAGCGGGCCTACGAGATTGCGTTTCCCCTGCTGGATCCGAGACAAAATCTGCACACAACCGGATCGGCGCATTTTCTTCGCGTCGCGCTGCATGACGCATTCCCTGAGTTGCATCAGCAAGACATTGCCATTTTGTCAGTCGCGATCGAGCGGGTATTTCACGAACGGAACAAGCCCGCGCCCTGACGGGGCGATCTAAGGTGTAGCCCAGAGAGGTGAGCATGCGCCGCCTGGGGCAGGCGCATGCGGTGCGGATCAGTTGCCAAGTACGACTTTGCCATGGCAAGCCGAGCAGTTCGAGCGGCTATTCACGTCTGCCAGCGCCCATTCCTTGGAAGAGATCACATGATGTTCGTGCTTGAACCACGGCGTGTCGCTGATGCGCAGGGTGGGCGCGCTATACCTGTCGCCGCTGCCCGCATTGCGTACCAGAAAACCGAGTATCTCTTTATTTTCCTTGGCGCCGAGTGCGGCATTTGCACCGAAGTGCTTGTCCAGATTGTCCATTAACCGCTGCCAGTTGTCGGCGGCCAACAATTGCGGCGGGTAGGCAACATGGCAGCTGCCGCATTCTTCTTTCCATTTTGCCTTGTCGTGAACCGGGGGCGTCCCGCTATCGGCATGCGCCAGGCTGATTCCCATAACCAGCAAAAGTCCAACTGTCCACCTCATGTCCTGCCTCCTTAAAGAGTGACGAATAGATAAAGCTCTGGGCTACTTACGGTAGCGGCTCGATGTGCTTGCGCGGCAAACAGAATTCGAATTGATATCAATTTAATTTTTTCATTTTAACATTTTCCGGACACCCGGCTTCACGATCCATTAGCGTCCTTCGTGTTGTGCGCCGGATGACGATTTCTTGCCGGAGCGACGAGCACGCGGTGGTAAAATTCGGCCGAGATTTTTATCACGAGCATCATGCAACCCGTCTTCGTTCATCTTCGTCTGCACAGCGAATATTCCATCGCCGACGGCATCGTCCGCATCGGCGAAGCAGTCGGGGCGGCGAAGGCTGACTCGATGCCGGCGTTGGCGCTCACTGACCTGTCAAACGTATTCGGGCTGGTGAAGTTCTACAAGGAGACACGCGGCGCAGGCATCAAGCCCATCGTCGGCTGTGACGTGTTCGTGACCAACGATGCGGTACGCGACAAACCCTTCCGCCTGTTGCTGCTGTGCCAATCCCATGCCGGTTATCTGCGGCTGTGCGAACTGCTGACGCGCGCCTATCTGGAAAACCAGAATCGCGGCCGCCCCGAGATACGCAAGCAATGGTTGTATGACGGCACCGAGGGGCTGATCGCCCTTTCCGGCGCGCACCTCGGCGAGGTTGGCGCGACGCTGCTGAACGGCAATGCGAACAGCGCCAAGGTCGTCGCGCAGGAATATGCCGCGCTGTTTCCCAACCGTTTCTATCTCGAAGTGCAGCGCTATGGCGCGCCGCGCGAGGAGGTGCATCTGCGCGACACGGTCAAGCTGGCCGCCGAATTGGCGCTGCCGGTGGTCGCCACGCATCCGGTGCAGTTCCTTTCCATCGACGATTTCAAGGCGCATGAGGCGCGTGTGTGCATCGCCGAAGGTTATGTGCTGAACGACAAACGCCGCCAGCGTGTCTTCACCGCACAGCAATATTTCAAGACGCAGGCCGAGATGGCGGCGCTGTTCGCCGACCTGCCAGAGGCGCTGCAGAACAGCGTGGAAATCGCCAAGCGCTGCAACATCGCGTTGAAGCTGGGCAAGCCGCATCTGCCCGACTTCCCCACGCCCAACGGCGAATCGCTGGACGACTTCCTGCGCAGCGAATCGCAGCGCGGCCTGGAGCAGCGCATGCTGCATCTCTATCCGGACGAGGCGCAGCGCGCGGCGAAGATGCCGGAATACCAGGCGCGTCTGGATTTCGAGGTCAACACCATCATCAACATGAAGTTCCCCGGCTACTTCCTGATCGTGGCCGACTTCATCCGCTGGGCGAAATCGTTCCGCGACGAAAAGTTCCCCAACGGCGTGCCGGTCGGCCCCGGCCGCGGTTCCGGCGCTGGCTCGCTGGTGGCGTATTCGCTCGGCATCACCGATCTCGATCCTTTGCGTTACGAGTTGCTGTTCGAGCGCTTCCTGAATCCCGAGCGCGTGTCCATGCCCGACTTCGACGTGGACTTTTGCCAGGACGGGCGCGAGCGGGTGATCGAATATGTGCGCCACCATTACGGCGTGCAGAACGTGTCGCAGATCGCCACCTTCGGCACCATGGCCTCCAAGGGTGTGATCCGCGACGTCGGCCGCGTGCTGGATTTCCCCTACGGCCTGTGCGACCGGCTGTCCAAGCTGGTGCCGGTGGAAGGCGTGAAGCCGGTGTCGCTGAAGAAGGCGCGCGAGATGGAGCCCGAGTTCAACGCGGTCATCGCCAGCGAAGAAGGCGTGGAAGAATTGATGGAGCTGGGCGAGCGGCTGGAGGACCTGACCCGCAACGTCGGCATGCACGCCGGCGGCGTGCTGATCGCGCCGGGCAAGCTCACCGACTTCTGCCCGCTGTATTGCGCCGAGGGCAGCGAAAGCACGGTGAGCCAGTACGACAAGGACGACGTCGAGGCGGTCGGCCTGGTGAAGTTCGACTTTCTGGGCTTGCGCACGCTGACCATCATCGATTGGGCGGTGCGTTATATCAAGGCTTCGGGTGTCGAGGGCGCGCAGTCCTTCAACATCGACACCATCCCGCTCGACGACAAGCTCACCTACGACAGGATATTCAAGCCGGCCAACACCACCGCGGTGTTCCAGTTCGAATCGCGCGGCATGAAGGACACGCTGGTGAAGGCCCAGCCGGACTGCATCGACGACCTGATCGCGCTGAATGCGCTGTACCGCCCCGGCCCGATGGATTTCATTCCCGACTACATCAACCGCAAGCACAAGCGCGAGCAGGTGGTGCTGCCGCACCCCTTGCTGGAGAAGGTGGTCGGCAACACCTATGGCATCATGGTGTACCAGGAGCAGGTGATGCAGTCGGCGCAGGTCGTGGCCGGCTACACGCTGGGCGGCGCGGACATGCTGCGCCGCGCGATGGGCAAGAAGAAACCGGAAGAGATGGCCGAGCAGCGCGGCATCTTCGTGGCGGGTGCGGCGAAGAACAACATCGACGAGAAGAAGGCGAACGAAATCTTCGACACGATGGAGAAGTTCGCCGGCTACGGCTTCAACAAGTCGCACGCGGCCGCCTATTCGGTGGTCGCCTACCAGACGGCCTATCTCAAGTGCCATTATCCCGCCGCGTTCATGGCCTCGACCATGACCTCGGAAATGGTCAATACCGACAAAGTCAGTTTCTTCTACCAGGACACGCTGCAGCAGGGCGTGAGCATCCTGCCGCCGGACGTGAACTCGTCCGGTTTCCGTTTCGCGCCGGTGGATGCGAAGACCATCGCCTACGGCCTCGGCGCGATCAAGGGCACCGGCGAGGGCGCGGTGGAGAACATTGTGTTGGCGCGCGCGGCAGGGCCATTCAAGGATCTGTTCGATTTCTGTCATCGCGTGGATAAGCGCATCGTCAATCGCCGCACCATTGAAGCATTGATCCGTGCCGGCGCATTCGACCGCATCAACGATCATCGTTATCAGCTGCTCGCCTCGCTGGATGCGGCACTGGGCAGCGCCGAACAGAAGGCGCGCGCCGCCAACCAGAACAGCCTGTTCGGCGACGACGACAGCATAGCCATGCCGCTGCAGCTGGCGGACGTGCCGCGCTGGAAGATGCGCGAACAGCTGGCGCAGGAAAAGACCGCGCTGGGCTTCTATTTGAGTGGCCACCCGTATCAGGAGTTCGCGGCGGAGCTGGCGCACTTCGTCAAGCACAAACTGGCCGACATCACGCCGGACATCGTTGCCCCGCCCAGCGGCAATGGCGGTGGCTATGGCAACGGCGGCGGACGGCGCAACAATGCGAAGCCACTGGTGCTGGCTGGCATGGTCAGCGGCGTGCGCATCCTGCAGACGCGCCGCGGCAAGATGGCGGTGGTGACGCTGGACGATGGCAGCGCCGCGCTGGAAGTGGTGGTGTTCAGCGAATTGTTCGACAGCAACCGTACCTGGATACGTGACGACGAGCTGCTGGTGGTGAACGGCAAGGCGGAACTGGACGCCTACTCGGGCAGCATGCGCGTTACCGCCGATGAGCTTTACGATTTTGCCTCGGCGCGTGCCGCCTTCGCCAAGCGCCTGGATATCAACTGTACGCTGGATGACAAGCTGCGCGTGTCGCAATTGGCCGATCTGCTCAGGCCCTACTGCGGCGGCAAATGCACGGTGCAAATCAATTACCGGAACCTTATTGGCAGCGTTTCGCTGCGCCTCGGCGAGTCCTGGCAGGTCACGCTGCCCGATGAATTGCTGGAAAGCCTGCGCGCGCGGTGCGGTGCGCAGAACGTGCAAGTTGCGTACGTATAACCTATCGTTTTGCTCCCCTACTTTGCTGATTAATGCACCGTGTATGCTAACGTACAGGCCGTCTGCTGCCTGACCTGCAAATTTTGCGGAAGCAGTGCCAAGATGAGTGCCCAGGCGCGAATCACATAAAAAACAGGGACGCCGATGCCGCACCTCCGTAACCCGAATCAGAATCGGTCATTCGAAGTCGACAAGACTTTCTTGTACCAGACGGTGTTCGCAACCGCGAACGACGGTTTCTTTCTGCTGGATGAGCGCGGTGTATTCCTGGAAAGCAATCCCAAGGGCGCGAGCATGTACGGCTTGCCAGTAGAAGCGCTAATTGGCCGTTCACCGTTGGAGCTATCGCCAGAGATGCAGGCGGATGGCAGGCCGTCGTCGGAGGCCTTTTTGGAAAAACATGAAGGTGTCATGCGCGGGATGCCGCAGTTCTTCGAATGGCGCTCCTTGCGTGCAGACGGGACGCCATTCGATGTCGAAATCACCTTGAGTGGTATTGAGCTGAGAGGCAAGCCCTATCTGCACGCGGTGGTGCGCGACATCACCGAGCGCGTGCAGCAGCAGCGGCAGCTTGCCTTGCTGGAATATGCGATCAATCATATCCGCGAAGCGGCTTATCTCATAGACGACCAGCGTAAACTTGTTTACGTGAACGAGGAGGTCTGCCGCGCCCTGGATTACAGCCGCGAAGAGCTGCTCGGCATGACCTTGTACGACATCGATCCGGCCTACACTTCGGAAAAAGGGTTGGCGATAAGGGAAAAGGCCATGCTCGATGGCCGCTGCACCTTCGAAACCCACCACCGGCGGCGTGACGGACGGACCTTCCCGGTTGAGGTCACAGTGACCACCATTGCCTATGAAGGCCAGACGCTGGGGATGTCCCTGGCGCGCGACATTACCGAGCGCAAGCGGACCGAAGAAAAGCTGCGCATTATCGCCAGTGTGTTCGACAACAGTCAGGAAGCCATTGTCATTACCGATGCGAACAATGTCTTCATCGACGTCAACCCGGCCTTTGTGCGCATTACCGGCTACAGCCGCGACGAGGTGTTGGGGCGGAATCCCAGGCTGCTGAATTCCGGTCGCCAGGACAGTGCGTTTTATGCGGAGATGTGGAGGGCACTGAAGGAGCAGAAGGCATGGCGCGGTGAAATATGGAATCGGCGCAAGAGCGGCGAGGTCTATGCCGAACTGCTTTCCGTATCGGCCATTTGCGACGATGCAGGCAGGGTGCAGAGCTATGTCGGCGTGTTCTCTGACATCACCTATTTCAAGGACCATGAGGCCGAGCTGAACCACGTTGCCAATTACGACGCGCTTACCGGCATTCCCAATCGCCGGCTGTTGGCCGACCGGCTGAAGCAGGCCATTGTTCATGCGCAACGCAGCGACAAGATATTGGCGATCTGCTATATCGACCTCGATGGTTTCAAGGAAGTTAACGATCGCCACGGGCATGAGGTAGGCGACCAATTGCTGGTGGACATCACCCGGCGTTTGCAGGAAGTGTTGCGCGCGGGCGATACGCTGGCTCGTCTGGGCGGGGACGAATTCGTGGCGCTGTTCAGCGATTTACCGGTGGAGATGGAGGGTTTCCAGGTGCTGGAGCGCGTCATGCAGACCATTGCCGCTCCCGTCCGGATTGCCGGGCATCAGCTGGCCATTTCTGCCAGCATCGGCGTGACCTTCTATCCGGCGGACGATGAAGACGGCGACACGTTGTTACGCCACGCCGACCAGGCGATGTATACCGCAAAACAAACGGGCAAAAATCGCTACCATCTCTACGATCCCGTGCATGACCAGCGCATGCGTTTGCTGCACGAATCGAGGCGGCGATTCCTGCAGGGGCTGGAGAGCAACGAGTTTGAATTGTATTACCAGGCCAAGCTGGAATTTGCCTCCAACAAGGTTGTCGGGGTCGAGGCGCTGCTGCGTTGGCATCACCCCCAGCAGGGCACGCTCCTTCCGGTCGAGTTCCTGTCGATCATCGAAAATTCCGAGCTGGAGATCAGACTGGGCAACTGGGTGCTGGACAGGGCGCTGGCACAACTCCATGCCTGGGCGAGGGTGGGCATGGAATTGGAGGTCAGCATCAACATTTCTGCGCGGCACTTGCAGTGGCCAGGCTTTGTCGAGCGGTTGCAGCGCAAGCTGGAGCAATACCCAACACTGCAGCAAGGCAGGTTGCAGATCGAGGTGCTGGAAACCGCAGCGCTGGAGGACATGGCGCAATCTGCCGAGATTATTGAAGCTTGCCGCAAATTGGGCGTCAGCTTCGCGCTGGACGATTTCGGCACAGGTTATTCGTCGCTGGCGTACCTGAGCAAACTGGCAGCCGATACGCTCAAGATCGACCAATCCTTCGTGCAGGGCATGGCCTTGAGCGAAGGGGATCGCGCCATAGTGCAAGGGGTGATTGCGTTGGCGAGGACATTCGGCCGCAAGACCGTGGCCGAGGGGATAGAGGACCCGCAGCTGCAGCGGCTGCTTGCCGAGATGGGGTGCGGTTATGGACAAGGCTACAGCATCGCTCAGCCGATGCCCGCCGGCGAATTTTTGGATTGGTACAGGAAGCGCTGAGCACTCGCGCCCAGTTATTTCGCCAAATTTCCAGGCGTGAAAACTGGATGGTTTTGGTTGGGATTGTCGTGGTGTTCGTGCAATTACGCCGGAGTTATCGCGGGTTGTCTTGTGGCTTCCTTCGGTATGCGGTAGATTTGGATGCCAGAAGTTTCTACATGTAAAATGGCGGTATACCGCCCATGATGTTTTCGCCTCATGTTCATTTTGTTAATCCTGACTAGGAGTGTCCTCGAATGTCCAAGATCACCAATGTACTGTTGATGTCTGCCATCGCGCTGAGCGTAGCCGCATGTTCCACTCCTCCGGCCAAAGTGGAAAAAGTGGCCGAGTGTGTATTCCCCGGCTCCGACAAGGCTGCGCCGCTGTGGGTATGCGATGCGCCGGTTGAGGGCATGTCGGTGGGCGCGGTGGGTTCGGCAGCAAAATCC
>Ga0316624_10000265_pt1 | contig 16766 bp, 13 predicted proteins | sample OWC_Aug_N3_C1_D5_FD_207657 | JGI IMG/M metagenome (GOLD analysis project Ga0316624, IMG submission 207657) | Wetland soil microbial communities from Old Woman Creek delta, Ohio, United States - OWC_Aug_N3_C1_D5_A | ecosystem: Environmental > Terrestrial > Soil > Wetlands | place: USA: Ohio... | reverse complement strand
CCTGGGCGGCAACCGCTGGTACGACCTGGCCATGGGATTCACCATGCTGGTTGGGCGCTTCCTGATGATCGTGCCCATGCTGGCGGTGGCCGGCAGTCTTGCCGCAAAAAAAATCATTCCGCCTTCTCCAGGTACGTTCCCCGTGACCACGCCGCTGTTTACCGTGCTGTTGGTAAGCGTGATTCTGATTGTTGGCGCGTTGACGTTTTTTCCCGCGCTCAGCCTGGGCCCGGTCCTGGAGCACCTGTTGATGCATGCGGGAAAGACTTTCTAAGAGGAACAGACAATGTTTGTAAAGGAAACCAAACCGAAATCATTGTGGGATGCAAAAATCGTGCGCCGGGCGCTGATCGACTCGATCGTCAAATTGAGCCCGCGCACCATGATGAAGAACCCCGTGATGTTCGTCGTGGAAGTGGGCAGCGTCGTCACTTCCGTTTTGTTGGTGCGCGACCTTCTGCACCATAGCGGGAGCTTTGGGTTCAATCTTCAAATCACGCTGTGGCTCTGGTTCACCGTGCTCTTCGCCAACTTTGCTGAGGCCATGGCCGAAGGCCGTGGCAAGGCCCAGGCGGAGACTCTGCGCCGCGCCAAATCAGAGACCATCGCCAACAAACTTCTCCCCGACGGCCGCATTGAAACCCTTCCCGGCTCAAAGCTCCGCGCCGGAGACGTGGTGGTTGTCTCTGCCGGCGAAACTATCCCAGGCGACGGCGACGTCATCGAAGGCGTTGCTTCCGTCGATGAGTCGGCCATCACGGGCGAGTCGGCGCCGGTGATCCGCGAAGCCGGCGGCGACCGCTCTGCCGTTACCGGCGGGACGCGCGTTCTTTCTGACCAGATCAAGGTAAAAATCACGTCCAATCCCGGCGAGACTTTCCTCGATCGCATGATCGCCCTGGTGGAAGGCGCGGAACGCCAAAAAACGCCGAACGAAATTGCACTTAACATTTTGCTGGCGGGACTGACTGTTGTCTTTCTCCTGGCAGTTGTGACCTTGCAGCCATTCGCAATTTACTCAGGATCTCCGCAGACGGTCTTCGTGCTGGTCTCTCTGCTGGTCTGTCTGATTCCGACGACCATTGGCGGGCTGCTGTCCGCCATCGGCATCGCCGGCATGGACCGCCTGGTCCAGCACAACGTGCTCGCGATGTCCGGCAGGGCCGTGGAGGCTGCGGGCGACGTGAATACCTTGCTCCTCGATAAAACTGGAACGATCACTCTGGGAAACCGCCAGGCATCTGAGTTCGTTGCCGCGCCGGGAGTCAGCAATGATCAGCTCGCTGACGCCGCGCAGCTCTCATCGTTGCCGGACGAAACGCCCGAGGGACGGTCCATCGTGGTGCTGGCCAAAGAGAAGTACGGGCTGCGCGGTCGCGAGTTGGCAGCCATGCAAGCGCAGTTCGTCCCCTTTACGGCGCAGACGCGCATGTCCGGCGTGAATCTGGATGGCCGCAGGATCCGCAAGGGTGCGGCTGACTCGATCGAAAAATATCTGCAAGAGAACGGTGGCTTTTTACCCAAAGAAGTTCGGGCCAGCGTTGACGCCATCGCCCGCTCCGGCGGGACCCCGCTGGTAGTGGCGGAAAATGACAGAGCCCTTGGCGTGGTCCATCTGAAAGACATCGTCAAGGGCGGCATCCGTGAGCGCTTCTCCCAACTCCGCGCCATGGGCATTCGCACCATCATGATCACCGGCGACAACCCGCTCACTGCCGCGGCCATCGCGCGCGAAGCCGGAGTGGACGATTTTCTGGCCCAGGCTACGCCCAAAGACAAAATGGACCTCATTCGCAAAGAACAGACCGAAGGGAAGTTGGTGGCGATGACCGGAGACGGCACCAACGACGCTCCCGCACTGGCCCAGGCCGATGTCGGCGTGGCCATGAATACCGGCACGCAGGCCGCCAAAGAAGCCGGCAACATGGTGGATCTGGATTCCAACCCCACCAAGCTGCTGGAGATCGTCGAGATCGGCAAGCAACTGTTGATGACCCGCGGTTCGCTTACAACGTTTTCCATCGCCAACGATGTTGCCAAGTACTTCGCCATCATTCCGGCCATGTTTGCCGGTACGTTCCCGGTGCTCAACACGCTGAACATCATGCGCCTGGCCACGCCGCAATCGGCCATACTTTCCGCGGTGATCTTCAACGCGCTGATCATCATCGCGCTCATTCCCCTGGCTCTGCGCGGCGTGCAGTACAAGGCGATGAGCGCTGAGGCGCTGCTGCGACGCAACTTGTGGCTCTATGGCGCCGGCGGGGTGATCGTGCCCTTTGTCGGTATCAAGATCATTGATTTGATCGTTCGCGAACTGGGACTGGCCTGACCAAGAGGAAAAGATGAAAAAGAATCTCGTTACCGCTCTGCTCTACACGGTTGTTACCACGGTGTTGCTGGGGGTTGTCTATCCCCTCGTGATCACAGCCCTGGCGCAGGTTGCTTTCAAGGGCAAGGCCAACGGGCAGCTCATCACGCGCAATGGTGTTACCGTTGGGTCGCGCATCCTGGCCCAGCCGTTTACCGGAGAAGCTTATTTCCACCCGCGCCCTTCCGCGGCGGGAGCCAACGGGTACGATGCCACCAACTCCGGTGGAAGCAACTTTGGTCCCACAAACCAGAAGCTGGTCGATCGTGTGGAAGGTGACACTGCTGGATTGCAGAGCCAAAATCCCGGCCAGCCGGTTCCCATCGATCTGGTCACCACGTCCGCGTCCGGTCTCGATCCGCACATCACGCCCGCGGGCGCCCAATTCCAGATTCCACGGGTCGCGACGGCAAGAGGCATCAGCCAGGCGGAACTGGCCCATCTAGTGGCCGACCACACCGAAGGCCGCCAGTTTGGCTTTCTGGGTGAGCCAAGAGTCAATGTGTTGGAACTGAACCTGGCCGTGGACGAGAAGTATCCCCTCAGAAAGTGAGCGCCGGCTTGCAGCCAAGAATCGCATAGAAGAAACCTGCAAAAACTGCGAAAATAGCGGTATGGCCCTGGTCGTCATCGGCGGACATTCGCGCAGCGTGGGTAAAACCAGCGTGGTGGCCGAAATTATTGCCGCGCTGCCGGAATTCAACTGGACCGCGCTCAAGATTACGCAGTTCGGCCACGGCATCTGCTCCGCCGACGGCAAGCCCTGCGACTGCGATACCGGCGACGACCACTTCCGCGCTCTCAGCGATGAAAAAGACAGGGGTGGCGAAACAGACACTTCCCGTTTCCTGGTGGCCGGGGCTGCACGTTCCATCTGGGTGCGCACGCGCCAGGGCCGGCTGAGTGAAGCCATCCCGGATATCGAGCGCAAGATCGCCGGCGCGGAGAACGTGATCATGGAATCCAACAGCATCATGCGCTTCATGAAGCCGGACCTCTACCTGAGCGTCCTCGATGCTGGCAAGGCCGATTTCAAAGTTTCAGCGAACGAGTTCCTGGATCGCGCCGATGCAATCATCGTGCATGAGGGTGGCTCGATCCCGAAGTGGGACGGGGTCGCGATGGAACGCGTTGCCGGCAAGCCTTCTTTCTCCATCCAGCCGCCGCCGTATGTCACGCCGGAGATCGTGGAGTTTGTACGGGAAAAGCTGGTGAAAAGCAGGGAAGCCAGCCGGGTTTAGGATCAGCCCTCTTGTTTCTGTTTTTCCGAGCGCGTCCCGTTATATGCGTCGCCGCCGCTTTTTAGGTCCCCACGAACGCACACTTTGTAATTGCGCTTTCACCTGCCAACCCGCAAAGTTCTATACTCTTGACCGAGACAAAAGGAACACTGATGTCAGACCACATAGTCGTCGAAACCCAGTCCCGCCTTCTTACCATTCGCATCAATCGGCCTGAGAAGAAAAACGCCCTCACCCAGGCGATGTACAGCGCCATCACCGCCGCCCTGCGCCAGGCGGAAACCGACGATTCCGTGCGTGCAGTTCTGTTTACGGGCACACAAGACTGTTTCACCGCGGGTAACGATCTCGCTGATTTCGCCTCTGCGCCGCCCGGTGAGCCCAGCGTGGCCATTGCTTTTCTGAAAACTCTTGCCGCGGCGCAGAAGCCGGTTGTTGCCGCCGTCAACGGCCTGGCTATTGGCATCGGGGCTACTCTGCTGCTGCACTGCGACTTGGTCTACACAGCCGCCGGCGCGCGCTTCCAGTTCCCATTTGTAAACCTGGGGCTGTGTCCTGAAGCCGCTTCCAGTTTGATTCTGCCTTCGCTGGTAGGACATCGGCGAGCCGCCGAGCTTCTCTATTTCGGCGAACCCTTTGGCGCCGAAGCGGCCTGCGACCTTGGCATCGCGAATCAAATCTTTCCTGACGCGGAGCTGGTGAGCTCTGCCACAGCGAAGGCCCGGCAGCTCGCCGAAAAACCACCCGCGGCGTTGCGCGCGACGAAGGCACTGCTCAAGCGCAGCACCGAGACCGCCATCGCTGAAGCCATGGCGCGTGAGATGCAGCAGTTCGCTGCCCTGCTCCAGGGCCCCGAGGCCAAAGAAGCCATGGCAGCTTTCCTTGAGCGCCGCAAGCCGGACTTCTCGAAGCTGTAAGTTGCGATTGCGGGAGGCTGGCCCGGAGGCGGGATAGCTCTGTTACTGTGAAGCGGAGCGGAACCCAGGCTGGATCAGCGATGCTGCGTTGCCGGCCGTTCGATCGCCGGGGGGCGTGACGAGCCAATTGTAGGCAGCCAGAATATAGACCACAAGAACCAAGGCAAAGAAAATCCACCCCGCGGTTACATGGTGTTGCACGGCGAACTGCGGGAACCGATTGCCGGCAATGACAAGCAGAGCAATGCGCAGCACATTTGCCACCAGGATCATTGCCAGTCCTCCGAAGTACCCCAACAAGGCGCGGCGGCGATTGATCGCAGTCCAGTCGACTACGAGCATGAGAACAAAAACTATCTGAAACAACTTGATACCCTCAAGGCCGTTGCACCAGAACAGTATGGTCACGTCCAGTTCCGGCCCCGCGAGCATTGGCGAGGGGAGGGAAACATACTGAAGGCCGGAGACAAACGGATGGGCGAGCGCATAGACGACGTGTCCCAGCGCCTGGCTATACCATGGCCAGACTGCCTCAACGATGCGATAAGGGAAGAGAGTGAATAAAGCGATCGCAGCGGCCACCCATTCGGCCCGATAAAGCCGGAGGAAACGGCGCCAGCCAGCCAGGGGCAGCAGGACGATGGTTGGCGCCAGAACCAGGTACTTTGCCGCTGAAACGCCAAAATTCGGGAGAAGATCTCTCGTAGAGGCAGGCTCAGTCACATTGCGCGAAAGCCAGAAGATTCCGACTGCAGCCAGGTGGAGAGAGAAGAAAAGCAACAAGCGCCATCCGGCAACAGCCTCGACCGGCGGGGGCTGGACTGGCGCTGACGGCCGGCTTCGAAGCAAGAACAGCAACAACATCCCGCAGGACACCGCGGGCGCAACGGTGTTGAGAGCGGGAATCAGGATATAGTCGAGGCAAATTGCGCCGAGTGCGAGCGAAAACACCAGAACTGCGGGCTCTTGCCGGGCCCGTCCCACAATCGAAGAAGCCAGCACTCGCAAGGAATCCTTGTGTTCACCTGATTTCAAGTTGCGCAACCCTCTGCAAACAGTCCAGCGATTTGGTTGCGCCTGTTACCGATTGGAGCGCCGGCGAACAGCATAAACACCAGCCCCAATTGCCGAAGCGGCGAGAAGACCAACCGCGCTCATCTCTGCCGCACTCACGCTGTCGTGCTCTCTGCCCCTGCCCGGTCCGTCATTGGCCCATGCCGTCAGACCGCAGAATACGAGGGTGCACGCCATCACCATCACAAGCTTGAGTTTTTTCATATGCGTCTCCCGCAAAGCATATAGGCAATCCAAGGCCCAATCCAGGGTCTGACGGTTACAAGTGACAGTAAAGCAGATACTTAGCTAATGACCATAATTATCAGTAGCTTGGATTTCTATTTCTTCCTGCGGGAAGCTTCGCACGCGATCCTAAGGTGAATAAATCTCGTCGAGTGTGCAAGCTACTTCACACTTCAAAAACTTTCTTGCGTGGGTTAGGCCGAAAGAAACGTGGCTTTCACAAGCTTGGGATCGGAAGTTCGCTGAGGCTGCTTCTGCGCCCAACCCCAGGCGCTTTGAATGATTCGGTCAAGCTCCGGGTTCCGCGGTTTCCAATGCAACTCCCGTTGAATTCTCTCCGAACTGGCGACCAGGATCGCCGGATCGCCGGGCCGCCGTGGCGAGTCTTTAGCGGGAATCGGATGTCCGGTTATGTTGCGTGCCGCCTGAATGACTTCGCGAACGCTGAACCCTCTGCCGTTGCCCAGATTGTAGACAAGCCTGGTTTGAGACTCGAGCGCTTCCAGAGCAAGGATGTGGGCCGTTGCCAGGTCGCTGACGTGTATGTAGTCCCGGATACAGCTGCCGTCGGGCGTAGGGTAGTCCGTACCGTAAATCGAAATGAAATCTCGCTTGCCCATTGCGACCTGCAAAACCAGAGGGATCAAGTGTGACTCGGGCTGATGAGCTTCTCCCAATTCTTCCGTTGCTCCCGCAGCGTTAAAGTAGCGCAGGCTGGCGTAGCGCAGTCCGTGGATGCGGTTCAGCCAGGTGAGCATCTGCTCCACCAGGAGCTTGGACTCCCCGTACACGTTGGTTGGCCGCAAGGGATCGTCTTCGGAGATCGGTATGCGCTCCGGATTGCCATACAGGGCGGCTGTGGAAGAGAAGACAAAGCGCTTGATGCCGTGGGCAAGCATTCTCTCCAGCAGCGTCAGGGTGTTAGTTGAGTTGCTGCGAAAATACAGCTCCGGCATCTTCATGGATTCGCCAGCTTCAATGAGGCCGGCAAAGTGCATGACCGCATCGAAGGATTTCCCTAGAACGCGGTCGAGCATCCACTGGTCTGCGATATCGCCTTGGACGAAGTCGGCTCCGGCCGGCACAGCGCTCCGGTGTCCATGACTCAGATTGTCATACACCACCACACCGTGGCCAACGCGCAGAAGCTCCTGCGCGACTATGCTCCCGATGTAGCCTGCTCCGCCCGTTACAAGGATATTCACCTGGTTTTCAGCCCTGCCTTCTGCTGATGCCACAAAATCAGGTGCATTTGCCCTGCCAAAAGTGTTTGAAAAAATAGCAGTGTTCCGGAAAGAGTCGCAGGGGTGTGCAATACTTTGCATACAGAGCACAAACGGCGTTCTTTATATCCTCCTTCAGTTCACCGTGTGCTCATGGGAGAATCTGCACCATTGAGGCTATTGAGGGCACTCCGTTGTTGTTTACCAGGAACAGCATGTAATAGCCCGGAGGCGCAAGATTTCCATTGGCCGGCGCCGTTAACGACAAGCCGCCGGTGGTCTGGCCGAAAGTCAATGGAACGTAGTGCGTGTTCTGGTCGAAGAAGTGCGTTACCGCGCCGGTGCGGATCAAAACGACTTTGGTAATGTTCGCGGCGTCCGGAGTTCCTACGACGAAGCCCTGGCCATAATGGATCAGCGACGGCGCCTGGGAGATCGTTGGCCGGGTGCCCTTGAACAGGTATGGCGGAGAGTAGAACTCTGCGCTCATTTCATCCGGCACATTGCCAAAATCCGCTCCCATGCCGGAAACCACAACCCGTCCGTCAGGCAGGAGCAGGGCTGTGGAATGATACTCGCGCGGAGTATGCATGGACGCCATGGTGGTCCAGGTCTGGGTTTGCGGTGACCATATCTCTGCTGCATAAATCGCGTTACCGATGATCCCTCCGTTCTTGTCGGTCTCTCCGCCCGTGACCAGGACGTTGCCGTCCGGCAGCGTAGTCAGATTCAGGAAGCTCCGTGAGTAAGCCATAGCCGGCGTCTGCTGCCATGCCGGATTTGCTTGATTCATATCGAGAACATAGGTGGTGTTGGACGAAGGCCCTGAGCCTTGGCTGTCCGTGGCGCTGCCTGCTTTCATGATCTTGCCCGGCAGATACATCGTCGCACTGCCGCCATCGAGTACGCGCGGGTCAATCACAGTCCAGGTCTGAGTGCTCAGGTCCAGGACGTCGGTGACCGTAGCAAATTCCGTACCGCCCGCATGCAGAACTCGGCCGTCCGCCAGCAGGAAAATGAACGGGTAGGTTTCAAACGGGTTATTGGCGTTGGTCAACTGCGTCCATTTGTTTGTCGCGGGGTCGTAGATCTCAGGGATGCCGGCATTGGTGTGGGCGCTGGTCTGCCAGCCGGCGGTCACCAGTACGCGTCCATCGGACAATGTTGTGGCCGTCGGATACCAGCGGCTGAAAGCCATCTTCGGTACTGCTGTCCAGGTGTTGCTTGCAGGGTCAAAAATTTCGGCGTTTGCGATGCCCATTTGCGTGCCGCTACCGCCAAATCCGCCCACCGCCAGGATCCGGCCGTCAGACAGCATGGCGTGCCCCGAGCAGAACAAATCCGCGGTGGTGGCAACGTTGGTGAACGTATTGCTCATGTAGTCCCACAAGGTGGGAGTGGCGCCATCCTCGTAAAAGAAGAGCTTGTTGTTGCCGGTAAGGATAAGATTCACCGCGACCGTGGGAATCGTTACAGGTGAGGACCAGGTTCCGACCACTGCAGCGTTTCCCGAATTATCAACGGCGATGGATATGGCGTTCGCGGTTGTAGTCAAGCCGGAGGAGTTTCGCGCCATGGCGCTCAGCGTGTGCGCGCCGGCGGTTGCCGTAGTCGTATCCCAGGTCATTGACCATGGTGCGGTTGTGATTTCCGGTCCAAGAGTGTTGCCATCCAGCAGGAATTGCACGCCTGCCACCGCGATCTGGTCGGTTGCGTTGGCCGCAACGGTAGCTTTGCCGGTCACAGTCGCGTTCGCCGCCGGCGCAATCATGCTCACGCTGGGAGGCGTGGAACTGCCGCCCGTTGCCGGGGCAAGCAGTTCTACGATGCTGAGGTTGTATTGATCGCCGGAAGGCGCTGTATCGTTGATATTCACACTTGTTCCGCTCAGCGCGATGGGCGCGCTCTGGCGTTGTACCCAATAGGTATCCCCGGTCGGGGAAAGGAACTGGTGCACCATTGTCTGGCCCGGTCCTAGCGTACGCGCAATGGCATTGGTAAAGTCATTTCCCACACCGAAAACGAGCGAGTTGTTGCGCGTGGTAGTCAGGCTGGCGACCGATGGGCCGGCCGCGCTGTTACTGCTGCCCGTGGCGCCAATCGCCCCTGAAGCGTTGCTTCCACTGGTGTCCGCGCCGGTGAAACTCACCACCGTGATGGAGCCTGCGGGAACGCTCCCCGCCATGGTGGCAGTGACGGTGATTTTGCTCAACACGGCGGGTGCAAGGGCACGCCAGATCTCAGATGTGCCCGGCTGAACGTTCGTCCGGCTGACCAGGTTCCAGGTCAAGCCTCCTCCCGCCACGCTTTGCGCCGTCATATTCGGTGTGAGCGAGTCTGAAGCGATGAAGGCCAGCAGCACCTCGTTGCTCGCGTTGGTTGAAAGCGCGCTGCTGTTGATCGTTGTGCTCGAAGAAGAAAGATCACCGAACGCCAGCGCATCAACCGCCGGAGCGGCTGCAACCGTATTTGCGACATTGACCGTTATCGTTTGTGAGGTTGCCGTCAGTCCCGCTGCATCCCGTGCTCGCGCCGCGAACGTGTGTGAGCCATTGGAAACTGTGGAAGAATCCCAGGACATTGAATAAGGAGATGATCTAAGCTCGGGGCCAAGATTTACGCCATCCAGCAAAAGCTGCACTCCTGCCACGGAAGTATTGTCTGTTGCGGTTGCCGTGAAGGTTGTAGTACCGCTTACATTGGCCCCGTTTGCCGGTGCCGTAACCGAGACTTGCGGCGGCGTGTTGTCGGCAGTCAGGGTGATTGTTGCCGACATTGCCTGGTTCTTTGAGGTGTCCGTGGCGGTGGCCGCCCATGAGTGCGGTCCAGCCGTCGCGGTGGTGGTATCCCATTGGATCGAATAAGGCGACGCCGTCAAAGGCGCGCCGAACGGATTGCTATCGAGCAGGAGCTGAACACTGGCAACCGCCACGTTGTCTGTGGCGCTTGCCGTGATCGTCTGCGTGCCTGCGAGCACGGAATTGTTGGCGGGTGAGGAGATGCTGACGCTGGGGGGAGTTGTATCCAGCACGGGCGCGCTGGGCGGCAGAATTTCACATATGGTCACGTTGTACCTGTCGCCGGTTGGCGCAATATCGCTGATGGCTACTTGTGTTCCGCTCGCCGCCGTTGGCGAATTCTGCCGCTGCACCCAGTAAGTGTCGCCAAGCGAGGCCAGGTACTGGTGGACGAGCGTCTGACCGGTTCCAGGGGCCCGGGCGATCGCGTTGTCCCAGTCGTTGCCCACGCCGAAAACCCACGAATTCGCACGGGTCGTGACCAGGCTCGCGCTCGGCGCGCCCGAACTCGCGCTTGCGGCGGTAACAGCGCCGATCGCGCCTGAGCCGCCGCTTCCCGTTGTATCCACTCCGGTAAAACTTATTACCGAAATCGATGCGGCAACGCTCTGGGAGAGGTTTGCGGTTACACTGGCGTTGGCGAGCGGAGAAGGAGCAAAAGCGCGCCAGATTTCTGCTGTTCCCATCTGCGCATTAGCGCGCTTGACCAGCGCCCAGCTCAGACTTCCGCCCGTCACGCTGGTAACGGTGATTCCTGCGGACCTTGCGTCCGTCGCAACAAAAGCCAGGATGAGTTCGTTGGATGAAGTAGTGGAAAAGGATTGGCTGCTTATGTGGGTACTGGCGACCGATGAATCACCGCTGGCAGTACTATCGATGGTGATGGCGCTCCAGCAAGGCACGCTGCATATCAGAGCAAAGAGAGTCACCTTGGCAGGAAGTTTCATTTGTCCTTCTGGTTTGCTGCTGAGGCGCGGTCCCTGAGAAACTTGAAACGTTCACAGCAGTCTGATTCGACGTTGCAATTCAGAACCCAAAGTCACACTCGAACTGTGACGCTCTTGCCCCAAGGCGGAACTTGTGCATTTCTGCAATCATCTGCATCCTCGGCTGCAATCCTGTTCATATCGCCGATTCTCGTCGTACGAGAAAGTTCGTCAGCGATAGCGGTTCGTAATACGATCAATTTGCGCTTCGATTTACAGTCGCGCTTTGCTGTGGCTATGGGCTGACAGAATGAGCGATATCGTCTGTCCTGCTTTGCCGAAAAAAACAGTCGCTCGGGTTCGTACATGCTGAAAGCAATGTGTGATTTCCTGGTCGTGGAGGATCCGGTCACCGCCTGTGATTTGATCTTCGTGCTTGCTGGCCGGTTTGAGAGGAAAGCCTATGGATTGAAGCTGTTGGAGCAAGGTGTGGCTCCTCGCCTCATCTTGAGTGTCGGCAGATCTGAAGTCAGGCATACCGCAGCGCTGTTGCCGGAAGGCTCAGAGTTAATCGCCATTCGCGACAAAACTCCGCCGGCAGAGCGGCATTTCTGGGTGGATCTCGTAGGTGGGCAGCGGACGATTGCACTGGCGAAGGCACAGAAAATCGGCACATATGAGGAGCTGAACGCGCTTGCTTCCTGGCTGGCTTTGCAGCCTCCGGCCAGAATTGCGTTGATCAGCACTTCCATCCACCTCCGCAGGGTTCGCTACTGTTGTTCACGAATTCCGTTCTTTACCGAAAGAAACGTTTGCCTCTGGCCGGTCCCGGAACAGGACAGCTCTTTTCGACGGAGCGGCTGGTGGAAGCGATGGGCGGATACCCGCTACCTGATTTCAGAATTGGTCAAGCTGGCGGGTTACCGATTGCTTTACCACTGATAGTCAGCGAGCCACGCCTTGTGTCTCGCTCACTCCGTCAACAACTCTACAGGCCTGCAAAGTTTTTCATACCGTAAGCCGACGCCTTCTAAATCGGATTTGTGTGAAATAGTTTTCCTCACTGAGGGATATTGTTCCCCAAGATGCGCTGCTTGTCTTCAAAAGGCATACAGCGCCTCGCTAAAAGACTGGACATCAACAGGATTGGAAAACGGCGGAGAGCAATGTTATTTGGCATGTGGAATGCAGTCTGTGAAGGAGGTTGTAAACAGGTGGATTTTGGTGGCTCAAGAAAGAAGCGCTTACTGGCAGGGAGAGGAACAACCGTCGGACCTGATCGTACCGTTGGCTGCGCGGAAATTCAGGTGGTTCCATCAGACCTCGGGTCCCGGACTGGTCCGGATCGGAGGCCAGTACCTGCCTCGCAAGGCTCTGATGTTGGTCGGATCTGAGAGTCTTCTGATCTTATTTGCGTTGCTGGCTGCCACCGTTGCCCACTTCGTGAATCTCGGCGACACACAGAATTATTTGAGCCAGGGCAGCAACTGGTTGCGCGTTGGACTGGTTATAGTCGTCTGTCAGCTTTCCCAGTGGTACAGTGATTTGTACGATCTGCAATGCATGGGAAGCCTCAGCACGCAGGCCGCGCGGGCGGTTCGTGCGATCGGGGCGGCCATGCTCGGGTTGGCAGTTCTCTACTATTTGTTTCCCGCCCTGCGGCTTGAGCCGGGGATCGCTGTTTATGCTGGCCTTCTGACCCTTCCTCTGATCCTGGTGTGGCGCTTTTCCTTCGGCTCGCAGTCGCTTGGCACAGCCCCGCTTGAATCCATCCTCATCCTTGGCACAGGCCAGCCAGGTATCAACTTGACGCAGGAGATCCTGAAGCGTCCGGAATTACAGTACAAAGTCGTGGGGTTCCTTGATGTAGATGCTGAAAATATCGGCACGCCTTTGGCGGAGCCGGGCATTATCGGCGGAATTTCTCAAGTGAAAGAGGTGGTGGCCAGGGAACACGTCGATAGGCTGGTCATTTCGCTGTCCGAACGCCGAGGGGTGATGCCGATCCGCGATCTGACCGCGTTGAAGGTTCAAGGGCTTCCCATTGAAGATGCGCACTCGGTGTATGAGCGGATTACTGGCCGAATTATGCTGGAAAGACTTCGTCCCAGCTGGCTCATACTCTCAGATGGCTTCCGCAAGTCATTGTTTCTTCTTGCGGCAAAGCGGACCATCGATATTGTTGTATCTTTTGCGCTGATTGTTTTGACCGCGCCCCTGTTGCTGCTCACAACACTAGCCATTCTCATTGAGACCGGGCGGCCGATCCTCTTTCGCCAGGAGAGAATTGGACTGGGCGGCCGGACCTTCCGGATTTTCAAATTTCGTTCCATGAGACAGAGCACGGGGAACCACCCGCCGTCCTGGACGGCGGATGGTGATCCCCGTGTTACCCGTGTCGGAAACCTCATCAGAAAATATCGTGTGGACGAGCTGCCTCAGCTTTTCAATGTCCTGCGCGGAGAAATGAGCCTGATAGGCCCTCGTCCGGAAGTCCCCTATTTTTGCGAACTCCTGGAGCGGGAGATTCCGTTCTTTAACCAGCGGCACTGCGTACGTCCCGGCATCTCCGGATGGGCCCAGGTGAAGTACAAGTATGGCGCCAGCCTGGAGGAAGCCAGGATCAAGTTTGAATTTGATCTTTTCTACATCAAACATCTTTCGGTTCTTCTTGACCTGACCATCATTTTTGAGACGGTCAAGGTGGTTCTTCTAGGTAAAGGCGCCAAATAGAAGTTCTTGATCGGAAGCCAAAAGGGGTTATGTGCAATCTTTTGCACGAAAATTGGCGTTCTACCTCCTGCGATCCCCCAATCCACTGATTCAGAAGACGTTGTATGTTTGCAGGGTTTGGAACAACACTTGCACATTTGCATCAAGGAGTTCTTGGTCTTTTGGGATACACGAGTTCTTTTCGACAGGGTGACGAAGCATGTATGCGGCTTTTTTTGGCTTAAAGCAAGAACCATTCCGGCTCACTCCGGATCCCCGCTTCCTTCACCTTGCCGAGCCTCATCGGAACACTCTGCGAAGCATGCTCGAGGGAGTTTCTTCGCGCAAAGGCCTGCAGGTTGCGATGGGACCCATTGGCACCGGGAAAACCACGCTGCTTTATTGTCTGCAACACATCCTGATGCATGAAGCGCAACCCGAACATCCGATTCGGTCCGCATTCATTGTTAATCCAGTACTCTCGCAAGACGAGCTGTTTGAAGCGCTCTTTGATGAACTGGAGATTACCTGTGCGAGCAATACCAAACCCGGCCGGCTGCGGGCCTTTCATGAGTTGTTGCTCGATTGTCATGGACGCAATGGCGGAATCGTGATCATCATCGATGAAGCGCACCTTCTTCCCCCTGCGCTGGTGGAAGAAATACGCCTGCTCCTTAACCTGGATAATTATCCGGTGAACGTGCTGCAAGTGATCCTGTGCGGCCAGCCTGAACTGGCCCAGTTGCTGATGAAGCCGCAATCGGCGGCGTTGCGAGGCCGTGTTGCGGTGGTGTCCAAATTGCGTCCGCTGACCCTTCTGGAGTGCCGCGCATACATCGCCGAGCGGCTGCACATTGCCGGGCTCAGGGGTGAAAGTCCGTTTGCTGCGGCTGCGCTGGAGGAGGTTTACCGGCGCACCAGCGGGGTACCGCGATTGATCAATCTCCTGTGCGATCGCGCCCTGACCGCGGCGTTCCGCAGACAAGTTCGAAAAATCGGCCCTGAATTTGTCAGTGAGGCCGTGGAAGACCTCGCCTTCTTCGAATTCTTGCCGGAGAGCGGCCCTCAAGTCGCCGCGGACCAGGTCCCGGCTGCCGTTGGCTCTGATCGCGACCTTATGAAGCGGGCTTTTGGCGTACAGAACAGCAAATTGGCGGGAACTGATGAGTAAATTCTTTAACGAAACACGCAAGGCACTGCAACAACCATCCCGGGCCCCGCGGCCAGATGGCCAGGAAATCGACGTTCAAGAGCTTGTCGGCGCTCTTAAAGAAAGCATGGAACACCGGAGCCAGCATTCGCCGGGCGTCACGGAGATAAACTTGAAGCCGCTGTTTGCTCCGCCGGGCGGGGATGAAATTGCCTCGCAGGTTGCTGCCGGACGGTTGCAGAATTGCCGGGTTGTGCGTCTTCCGCGCAACGATGAGAAATCATTCCTTGCGACCCGATATAACGCAGACATGCAGGCCGCGGTCGAGGCGTATCGCACGTTGCGAACGCGGTTGCTGAAGGAGCAAGCGAAGCGTGGCATGCGTTCCCTGGCCGTCAGCAGCACCGCCCAGGGCGAAGGAAAAACACTGACCACATTGAACCTGGCTTTGTGCTACTCCCACTTGCAGAACCGGTCAGTCCTCCTGGTGGATGGCGACTTGCGCACCAAGGGGCTTTCACACATGCTTGGGCTGCAGCAGTTTGTCGGCCTGGGCGATATCCTCGAAAACGGCTCTCCTTACAACTCAGCGGTCCTGCGCACGGATTTTCCCGATTTATATGTTCTGCCCGCGGGTACCAGTTCCACGCCGCCGGCGGAATTGTTCTCTCGAGCGGCCTGGAAGGAATTTGTTGCCTGGGGCGGCGAAACCTTTCAAATGATGTTCACGGATGCGCCGCCGGTTCTGGACTTGGCCGATACCGAATTAATTATTGGCGCCTGTGAAAGCGTTTTATTAGTCACGCGTGCAGGGAAAACAAAGCGCCAGGCTCTGGCCAAGGTTCTGGGTCAAGTAGACACCAGGAAACTCGCTGGTGTAGTGTTCAACGGCTGCAGCGAAGCCGCAGCCAAGAATTATTACCGCTACAGCAGGGAGCCGTAGAAGCCGGTCTTTGTGGCTTCCCGGATGTCACCGCACCGCCGGAGCCTGCGCTTCCCGGTATCGGCGAACATAGTCAATGATCGGCTCAAAGTTGCCTCGCGTCAGGAGTTCCCGCAGACGCGGTTCAGTCTTCTTCAAGCCGCGATAGTGGCGAAATCTGGATTTCCGGCTTGCCGCAATCCGAGGCTGGTCAGGATCAATCTCCCAGGGATGGAAGTAGACATTAACAGGCTGGCATTCCCGGTGGATGCTCCGCATACCCCAGCGCGTGTATGCCATTGGCAGGTGGCGCAGATAGCCGCCGCCAGCCACCGCTAGATTGGTTCCGAAAAGGCGAAACGTACTCGGGGGAACTTCAACGATTCCGTCAGGATGGGAAAGCGAACACTCGTACGCAAAGCGGGGGGCCTCGGGCATGCCATAGAGATCGTGATGGATGGGAAATATGCTGGAGTCGTATGCAAATCTCTCTTCTGCAAGAATCTCCAGGGCCCAAAGCGAATCTCTGCGAATTGAAAATGTTGGTGCCCGGTAGCCCAGGACCTGGCGCCCTCCGGCATCTTCGATGGCTGCTTTCGCGCGGCGAAGGTCCTGGCGAAATTCTTCCCGGGATAGCGTGAACACCCGCCTATGGAGGTGGCTGTGGCATGCCAGCTCGTGTCCAGCGTCCGCAATGGCGCGCACCAGGGCGGGCTGGCGCTCTGCTACCCATCCTAGGACAAAAAAAGTGGCTCTTTGCCCGCATTCAGCCAACAGCTTGAGGATGCGCTCCGTATTTTCACGGACCCGTGGCGCAAACTGAGGCCAATCAGAGCGGGAAATACAGTGAGCGAAAGCCTCAACGTGGAAGTAATCCTCTACGTCGATACTTAGCAGATCGCAACCCCGAAATGCGGAGGGACGGTTGGAACTTGCGCCAGGTGCGCTCCGCTCCGTTCTTTCGAATCTCGGAGTTTCAATTCCAGATGGTTGAGTCATTGAGATAGCGCCGGGCTCTCACAAACTGTGGTCTCACTGATCTTTAGACTGGGTCGCCATCTGCGCGCCGGGCCCGGACAAGCGCCCTGGCAGCCGTCAGATGGTAGGCGGGGCAGGATTCGAACCTACGGCCTCCCCGGTGTAATCGGGACGCTCTGCCATTGAGCTACCCGCCTGTGTTTCCAACGACAAAGAGCGAATTTCGCCG
>Ga0316624_10000263_pt1 | contig 16778 bp, 14 predicted proteins | sample OWC_Aug_N3_C1_D5_FD_207657 | JGI IMG/M metagenome (GOLD analysis project Ga0316624, IMG submission 207657) | Wetland soil microbial communities from Old Woman Creek delta, Ohio, United States - OWC_Aug_N3_C1_D5_A | ecosystem: Environmental > Terrestrial > Soil > Wetlands | place: USA: Ohio... | reverse complement strand
TTTCTCTGGCTGCAGGGCGACGTGCAGCATTTCCTTCCCCATCAGATTCTGATTGCGGCCTGGGGCGACTTTCGGAACTGGAAATTGAAGCTCGATGTCGTATCCGCTCTTCCCGGGGTGCGTACGGAGCAACTCGCGCATTGCGACATCGACGACTTCGTGAGGACGCTCTTCGCGCGCTGGGTGAATGGCGGGCGCCAGCCGCTCGTAGTCTGCGCCGCGGAAGCGCTGCGCCCGCTTCGCGCGTGCAAGTGCCCCATGCATAGCGCCTTCCGGGCGCTGCGTTCCGTCCTGGTGCATGGCGTTCGCGACGAGCGTGGTGGGTACGACAGTCTGTACGTTGCGCTGAATTCGCGTTCATTTACTAACGGGCATCCCAAGGACCGCTGCAGCTACCTGGTGGATTTGCTGATACCGGAAATCGACGTTGCCTTCCGCAAGGTGGGCGCATACCGCTTGGTGGATACGCGGGGGGCGGCAACAGTGCGTAGCCACTGGTTCGATCTGAGCGCGCGCGAGCAGGAAATCCTGGACGTGGTTTCCAAGGGCAAGACCAACCTTGAAACTGCCCAGGCGCTCCACATCAGCGCCTTTACCGTCAAGAACCACATGCAGCGAATCCTGAAAAAGCTTGGCGCCAGCAACCGCACCCAGGCTTCCGCAACCTATATCCAGGCTTTCCAGGAATCCCGAAAGGCGCTGCAGAAATAACTCAGTCTCGTGAGTGTCGGCAGTAGTATCCGCCCGTGAAGGCCGATTCCGTCCGCAGCGTCTTCTATGCCCTGGGCGCCAATCTCGCCGGCTGGGGCAAAGCGGTGTTCTTCTCTGGTCCTTCGTCGTCGCGCTGGTGCTGTTCTCCCTGGGTGGCAGTCGGCATCCTGGTGTTCGCGCTCGTCGCCGAGACCGTGTCGCTGCGTGCCTGCCTCAGGGAGGTGAGAAAGGTCCAGGGTAATAGAACCTTATGGCGCTGGTTCCGCGAAAGCCGCCAGAGCGAGCTGGTCGTGATCCTCGGGGAGGACCTTGCAGCGCTGCTCGGACTAGGGCTGGCGCTGGTCGCGATCCTGGTAACGATGCGTACCGGCAATCCGGTCTGGGATGCGCTTGGCTCGATGTCGATCGGCGCAGTACTGATCCTGGTGGCAGCCGGCATCGCCATCGAGATCAAGGGGCTTCTGATAGGCCAGAGCGCCGAACCCGAGACCGAGGCGCGGCTGCGCGAATTTCTTGAGCAGCAGGAACAGGTCGAAAAGGTCTTTCGGGTCCTCACGCTCCAGCTCGGCAGTTCGCTGATGGTGGCGCTCAAGGTGAAGATGAAGGCGGTGAGCGCGACCGAGCTGGTCGCGGGAATCAACCGCGCCGAGTTTCCGGAGATTCAATGGCTGTTCTTCGAGCCCGACGTTTCCGACTGATCAATCGTCAGTAGGACATTCTTGTGCATGGGTTCAATCGGGTCAGATTCCGATTTTCTTCGCCAACCGATCCCCACCCGGAAATGGCGATGCGACGGAGTATCATCTGCTTCGCGTCGCCAGACCGACTGCGTGGCGGCACGCCGCAGGGTCGGCGTTTGTCTGAAGAGGGCCCATGCGCTGTCGCCATTGCGGTCGAGAGAATCCAGCCGGCGCGGGCCTGTGCGGCGAGTGCGGCACGCAGCTCACCGTCCCCGGTGCGAGCACCACCGATCCCGAGTGGCTGGAGTTCTGGCATGCGCAGCTGGCGTCGCACCTGTCCGACCTGTTCGACTCGGCCGATCCAGCGGCGCTCGCCGAGCTCGAAGCGGAAGCCGGCTGGGTGTCATTGCGCAGCGGGGAGATTCTGTTTCGGCGCGGCGACGCGGGCGATGCGGCCTATATCGTACTGAGCGGGCGCCTGCGGGTGGTCGACGACACCGCAGGCGAGCGCACGCTCAACGAAGTCGGCGCGGGCGAGACCCTCGGTGAGATGGCGGTGCTGTCCGCCGAGGTGCGCTCGGCAACCGTGTTCGCGGTGCGCGATTCGCTGCTGGCGCGGCTGCCGGCCGCGGCTTTCCAGCGCCTGATCGAGCGGCACCCGCGGGTGCTGCGGCGGATCAGCGCGCTGCTGGTCGACCGCCTGCGCAGACGGGACGCGCCCGCCGTACGCGCGCACGCCGTGGTGCGGACGCTTGCCATCGTGCCCGCCGGCGCGCGCGCCCAGACCGCGGAGTTCGCGCGGCAGCTCGCCGCAGCGCTTGCCGCGCACGGCGCCACGCTTCACCTCGATGCCCGGCGCGTCGATCTTGCGCTGGGGAGCGAAGGTCTGGCGCGCCGCGCCGAGCAGGATCCGGCGACTTCGCGGCTCGTGCAATGGCTGAACGAGCAGGAGCTCGCGCACCGCTTCGTGCTCTACGAGGCCGACGAAACGCTCACCGCCTGGACCGAGCGGGCCGTCCGTCAGGCCGACCACGTGCTGATCGTCGCCGACGCAAGCGGAAGTCCTCAGCCCGGGGAGGTCGAGCGCGGCCTCGCGGCACGCTGGCGGGGCTCGCGCGCGCCGCGGCGCAGCCTCGTACTCGTGCGCGCCGCCGGCGCGGCCGCAGCGTCCGGTGCGGCCGCCTTCCTCGGGCCGCGCGAGGTCGATTGCCATTACCACGTGAGCGCGGATCGGGCGGAGGATTTCGCCCGACTGGCACGCTGCCTCACCGGCGCGGGGATCGCGCTCGTGCTCGGCGGCGGTGGCGCGCGCGGCTTCGCCCATCTGGGCGTCCTGCGCGCGCTCGCCGAGGCGGGCGTGCCGATCGACTGGGTGGGCGGAACGAGCGTCGGCGCGATCATCGCGGCGCTCGCCGCGCAGCGGCTCTCGCCGGAACGGGCGCTGGCGCAGTGCAAGGAGCACTTCTCCGCGCTGAGGGACCCGACCCTCCCGGTCGTCGCGCTGCTCGCCGGGCGCAGGATCCGCGCCAAGCTCGAAAGCGTGTTCGGCACGGCCGCGATCGAGGACCTGCCTTTGCCCTATCTCTGCGTCTCGACCAACCTCTCGCGGGCCGCGCAGAGCGTGCACGAGCGGGGGCCGCTGGTGCGCGCCATCCGGGCGAGCATCTCTCTTCCGGGCATCCTGCCGCCGGTGAGCCTGGGCAAGGACCTGCACGTCGACGGCGGGCTGGTGAACAACCTGCCGATCGACGTCATGGCGGCGAAGCCCGAGATCGGGGCCGTGCTCGCGGTCGATGTCAGCGCGGAGGTCGAGATGCGGGCGCCGGCGAACCTCGGGCTCGAGCTTTCCGGCTGGCGCGTACTCTGGCGCAGGCTTACCGGCGGTGCCGCAGGCGAGGTGCCCTCGATCATGAGCCTGCTGACGCGCAGCGCGCTCGTCGCGAGCGTCTACTGGGCCCGCGAGCGGCGCCTGACCGAGGCGGCGAGCCTTTATCTGCGCATCCCGCTCGCCGACCTGCGCCTGCTCGCGTTCGAGCGCATCGACGAGATCGTCGCGCGCGGCTACGAGGCCGCGCGCGACCCGGTCCGCGCCTGGATTCGCGGGCGTGCCGGCTAGCGCGCGACGAAATGGCGCGGCGGCTCGCCCGCTTCGTGGCGCGCCCACATGCGCTCGTAGGCGCGCTCCAGGCAGCGCGTGAAATCCTCGGTGCGGAACAGCGGTTGCGTCAGGCGGTTCGCCGCGAGCCGCTCGCGCAACTTGCGCAGCCGCGCACCGTCGCGCGCCAGCTCGACCGCCAGGCTCTCGTAATCGGCCAGGCTGGGGGCAATCAACTCGGGCAGGCCGATCGCGGTGAGCAGGCTGGCGGCCACACGTCCGGCGAAGGCGTCCGAAGGCCAAGTGAGCAGCGGCACGCCGGCCCACAGCGCGTCGCTGCCGGTGGTGTGGCCATTGTAGGTGTGCGTGTCGAGGAACAGGTCGGCCAGGCGCTGGCGCGCCAGATGCTCGGGGCGCCGCGCCCAGCGCGCGAATACCAGGCGCGCGGGGTCGATGCCATGCGCGGCCGCGGCGGCGCGCAGCCGGGCCTCGGCCTCCGGGTTGCTCGCGAACAGCCACAGCAGCGAGTCCGGCACCGCGGCGAGCACGCGCATCCAGGCGGCAAACACGGCGCGCTCGATCTTGAAATTCTGGTTGAAGCAGCAGAACACGAAGCCCGTCTCCGGCAGACCGGCCTGCGCGCGCGTCGGTGTGGCTTCCGCGGTCGGCTGGCGATCGTCATTGGCCTGGTAGCTGCCCGGCATGTGCACTACGGCCTCGGTGATCGCATCGAGCTCGGAGGCGGGCGCGACCACGGCGTCGGCGATCAGGTAATCGATGAACCGGGCCTGCATCGGCCCGGGAAAGCCGAGGTAGCCGACCTGCAGCGGCGCGGGACGCAGCGCGAACACCTCGGTTTGCGCCTGCCCGGTATAGCCGGTCAGGTCGACCAGGATGTCGATGCCGTCGTCGGCGATGCGCTGCGCCAGCGCCGCGGGCGCGAGGTCCTCAGCGTCGACGAAGCGCTCGAAGGCCGCGCGCACGCGCCTGCGGTGCTCGCTGCCGTCGTCGCCGAGCAGGGAATAAGCCGTGACCTCGAAGCGCGCGCGGTCGTGCCGCTCGAACAGCCCCGCGGCGAGCTGCGCCACCGGGTGGTTGCGCAGGTCCGCCGAGACGTAGCCGACGCGCAAGCGTGGCCCGGTGGCGCGCGGCTTGCGCCGCAGTGCCGGCATCGCCGCCGCGCGGGCGGCGACGCGCAGCGCGTGCTGGCGCGAGATCTCGTGGCGCATCGCGGCCGGCATCGGCAGCGCAAGCGCGACCCAGGGATGCACGCGGCGCGTCCAGCGCTCCGCCGGCTCGCTGTGCGCACGGCGCTGCAGCCGCGCGAGCGACGCTTCGACCCGGTTCCAGTCGCAGATGTCGAGCAGGGGCTTGAGCACCCGCGCTTCAAGCTCGGGCTGTTCGGGTGCCAGCTCCACGGCTGCCGTGAACTGCACCACGGCGTCGGAGATCTGCTTGCCGCGCGCCAGCGCGTTGCCCAGGGCCAACCGGTAGTCGACCTCGTGCGGGCGCGCCTCGACCGCCTGCCGCAGCGCTTCGATGCCTTCGTCGAGGCGCGTCTGCGCCACGAGCACCGAGCCCAGGCCGTGCAGCGCCTGCGCGTCCACCGCGTTGCTCTTCACTGCCGCGCGGAACGCCGCTTCGGCGCCTCGCAGATCGCCGGCGCGCCAGCGCGCGAGCCCCTCGGCAGCATCGGTCGCCGGGACGCGCGGCTTGATGAGCCGTTGCAGAACGCGTAGCAGCACGGCATGAGTATACTGCCCGCGTTCCACCACCTTGCAGGGAGCAGGAACTGAGCGGGCTGCTTCTCGCGGCGAAGATCGCCGCGGCGGTCGCCATCGTCGTCACGGCGTCGCGCGCCGCCGAGCGCGCCGGGCCGTTCATCGGCGCGATGATCGCCACGCTGCCAATCTCCACCGGCCCCGTTTATGTCTTCCTGGCGATCGATCACGGGGCGCCGTTCATCGCGGACAGCGCGCGCATGAGCGTCGCGAGCACCGCGGCGATCGTCGCGTTCGTCGCCGCGCACGCGTTTGCGGCGCAGCGTCTCGCGGCGCCGGCGTCGCTCGCGCTGGCGACGCTCGCCTGGCTCGCGGTGGCGCTCGTGCTGCAGGCCCACGACTGGAGCTTCGTCGAGGCCTGCGGGCTGTTCGGCGCGAGCTTCGCGCTGGCGATCCGCGGTCTGCGGCGCTTCGGCGTCGCCGTCCAGGCGCCGCCGGTGCCGCGCGCGCGCTACGACCTCGCGCTGCGCGCCGCGCTGGTGGCGGGCGTGGTGGTCGCCACGACGATCGCGGGCAACGCCTTCGGGCCCTCGGTGACCGGGGTGCTCGCGACCTACCCGGTCGTGTTCACCTGCCTCGTGGTGATCCTGCAGCCGCGCTGCGGCGGACCGTTCACGGCATCGGTGCTGGTGAGCGGGCTGAAGGGGCTGGTCGGCTTCGGCGTGGCGCTCGCGGTGCTGCACCTTGCGGCGGCGAGAATGAGCGCGGCGCCGGCGCTGCTGATCGCGCTGGTGGTGGCGCTCGGGTGGAACTATGCGCTCTACCTGCTGCGCACGCGGCGCGGCACCAGCAGATTGTGAATTTTCTAAAGAATCCGGGAAATCGGTGTCTTTCGCGCTAGTCTTTCTGTCATGCAAAGCCCGCAAGCCATCCGTCTCGTGCTGGTGGACGGCGACGGCGCCTACCTCGGCAAGCTGCAGCGCCTGCTGGACGAGGAGCGCCCGTTGATGGAAGTCGTGGGGGCGACGAGCTCCCATGCGGAGGCCTTGGAGCTGGCACACAAGGCGCGACCCGACGTGATTCTGCTCGACATGGGCCCAGGGGAATTCGAGCACGTCGGCGCCATCTCGAGGCTCGTAGCGGCGTCGCTCGCGCGCATCCTGATGCTCGCCAGCGCGCGCGATCCCGCATCGAGCGCGCGCGCCGTGAAAGCGGGCGCGCGCGGCGTCGTCCTGAAGGGCGACGCCCCCGAGGTGATCCGCAAGGCGGTGCGCAAGGTGCGGGAGGGCGAGCTGTGGCTCGATCGCCTGACCACCGGGCGCATTTTCGAAGAGCTGGTCTCCGCCGGCGCGGGGGCGGCCGCCGCCGCGACCGTCCTGGAGAAGAAGCTCACCGCGCGCGAGCTGGACGTGGTGCGCGCACTGCTCGAGCACCAGGGAGCGGCGAGCCGCGACCTCGCCGCGCGCCTGCAGGTGAGCGAGCACACGTTGCGCAATCATTTCACGTCGATCTACCGCAAGCTCGGGGTTCCGAACCGGGTCGGGCTGTTCGCCTATGCGTCCAGGCACCGGCTCGGCCGGCCCGGCTGAACGAAGCGTCGCGCGCAACCCCGCGCGCCACCGGCGCGCCGCATCGCATCGCGGCCGGATATGCCGTATGCTGTTGATTCCAGAGCCATCCCCCGCCAGCTAGATGCGTGAGTTCGCGGCTCAGTCCCGAGCGTAGTTCCTGTTGGGACGTTCGGTCGTGACGCTGGGCGTCGACTCCCGGTGAGGCTCTCAACCATGATGCCCGCTACAAGATCTCAAGAGTGGCCGAGACGAACGTAGACGTCGTCATCCCGACTTTCCGGGAGGCGGAGAACGTCCGGCCGCTGATCGCGCGGCTGCGGCAGGTGCGCAAGGATTCGGGGCTCTCGATGTTCGTCACCTTCGTGGACGACGACAGCCGCGACGGCATCGACGAAGCGGTGCGCGAGCTCGGCGAAGACTGGGTCAGGCTAATCGTCCGCAAGGGCGAGCGCGGCCTGAGCACCGCGGTGATTCACGGCATCGAGCACACGACCCATGACGTCATCGTCGTCATGGACGCGGATCTCAGCCACCCGCCGGAGCGGATTCCGGATCTCGTGCGCGAGCTCGCCGAGGGCTCCGACTTCGTGTTCGGCTCAAGGTACGTCGAAGGGGGTTCCACCGGCGAGGACTGGGGCTTTTTCAGGTGGATGAACAGCCAGGTGGCGACGGTCCTCGCCCGGCCGTTCACCAAGATCAGCGACCCCATGAGCGGATTCTTCGCGCTGCGCCGAAGCACCTACGAGGCGGCGCACGATCTCAATCCGATCGGCTACAAGATCGGGCTCGAGCTGCTCGTCAAGTGCCACTGCAAGCGGGCGACGGAAGTCCCGATCCACTTCGAGAACCGCATCCACGGCGAGAGCAAGCTGACCTTCGCCGAGCAGCTGAAATACATCCGCCACCTGCGGCGGCTCTACATTCACTCCTTCAGCCAGTTCGCCGAGCTGGTGCAGTTCGCCGTGGTGGGAGGCAGCGGCGTGCTGGTCAACCTGCTCGCGCTCACGCTCGGCATCGCGCTCGGCATGCCGCACCGCATCGCCGTCGCGTTCGCGATCTGCGTGTCGATCACGTCGAATTTCCTGCTCAACCGCCGCTTCACGTTCTCGCACGCCAAGGAAGGTCCGATCCTGCGCCAGTACGCGAAGTACGTGGCGTCGGTGACGTTCGGCGGCATCGTGAACTACGGCGTCACGGTGATGCTGCTCGAGCAGTACCCGAGCCTGCTGCCGCAGCTCGCCGCGTTAGGCGGCATCGCCGTCGGCACGCTGCTGAATTACGTGGCGATGAAGTACGTCGTGTTCCGCAAGCACCACGTCAAGGCGGATTCCTGACGCGGCCCGCCCGCGGATGGCCGCGGTAGTTCCTGCACAGGTAGATGTCGATGCGCCGCACGTGCTTGCCGAAGCCGGTGATCGCGAGCGAGTCGGCGAGCTCGATCGAGCCGAAATACGGCGCGATCACGCTGCGCGGCACATCCGAGCCGCGCCGGTCGTCGACCACCAGGATGCCGGTCGCGCCCTTCAGGTCGCCCTCGAGCGGCATGAAGTCGAATTGCAGCGCGGGCTGGCCGTAGATGTCCTCGGCATAGGTGCGCGGCTGCCCCGGCAGGTAGAACTCGAGCATCGAGCTGATCTTGTAGCCCGGCGAAAAGACGAACGAGTCCTCGCCTCGCGCGCGCAGCGCGGCCTGTAGCCGCGCCACCCGGACTGCCGCCTCCTTCCAGCCGCTCCAGAGGTTCCCCTCGCCGAGCGGCACGTTCGGGATCGAGATCAGCGTCGCTGCGAAGACGAACAAGGCCGCGGAGGAGCCCAGGCCTATCGCGAAACGGCGGTCGACGCCCCGCCGGCGCAGGATCGACCGCACCCCGAGGATGATCAGCGGCCAGTAGGCCGGCGCGAGCCAGTTCATCTTCACCAGCGAGCGCAGGCTCGCCGAGGCGAACACCAGGAGCGGCACGGCCCCCGCGATCAGCAGCAGCAGCACGCGGTCGTCGGCCGCGACTTCCCGGCGTTCGCGCCAGCCGCGCAGCAGGCTGGCGATCGAGACCACGAGCAGATACGGCGTCGCCATGAGCAGCTGCGAGGCGATCAGCTCGGCGAGGTACTTCGGCCGCCACTCGCCCATGCCCGCGGCGCGGCGGCTGGTCTGGAAGGCGAACGATGCCCAGTCGTGCTGCGCATTCCATACCAGCACGGGCGCGAATATGGCGAGCGCCACCAGGCAGGCGAGGTAAGGATGCGGCGTCGCCAGCAAGCGGCGCTGCCGCGGCGAGAACCCGAGGTACAGCAGCACGACCGGCCCGAGCAGCGCCGCGGGGTACTTCGACAGGCACGCCAAGCCGAGGAACGCGCCCGCTGCGTACCACCAGCGGCTTGCGCCGGTCTGGCTGACGCGCCACACGGCCCAGATCGTCGCCGCCCAGGCGGCGAGCAGCGGCGTATCGGGCGCGATGACGACGCCGTACACCTCGTAGACCACGGTGACGTTCAGGGCGGCGAGCGACCAGAAGGCCAGCCTGCGGTCGGCGAACATGTCCATGATCAGCCGCAGCCACACCAGGTTCAGCGCGAGCGACCACAGCACGGCCGACGCCTTGATGCCGAACGCGGTCTGGCCGAAGATCGCCGTGGTCAGGCGGATGCCATAGCTCGCGAGCGGCGGATGGTCGAAGTACGACCATGCCAGGTCCCGGCTCCAGCTCCAGTAGTACGCCTCCTGCGGAGAAAGCGGCACGACCGCCGCCAACAGCACCCGCAGCAGCGTGAATCCCAGCGCCAGCAACCAGATGCGGCGGTCTTCGGTCAAAGAGCTGATCGCCGACGAGCGGCTTTGCGGATTCAGAAGGAGAGCTCGCGATCTTGGCTACGACAATGAATCTACCATGAGCCGTTTTCGCCGGGCCTTGGGCTAAAATGGCGAGCCGTTTCACCTCATCTTTCGCCCAATAACCCCGACGATGTCGCAGGAAAGCGAATTCCGCGTCGAAATGCCGCCCTCCACGCCGGTGGTGCCGGTGCAGCTGTGGGAGAAGGACAAGTTCCGCTTCCATTGCCACAAGGGCATCGCGTGCTTCAACAAGTGCTGCGAGAACGCCGACATCCTGCTGACTCCCTGGGACGTGGTGCGCCTGGCGCGCCATTTCGGCATCACGACGCGCGAGGCGATCGATCGCTACACGATCGACTACAAGATGGACGGGCAGGGCATGCCGGGGCTGAAGCTCGCGCGCAAGGAAGGCACGACGGCCTGCATCCACCTCACCCCCGAGGGCTGCGGCATCTACGAGGACCGGCCGGTCGCCTGCCGCTACTACGCGCTCGGCACGGTGGCGCTGCGCAAGAAGGACTCGGCCGAGGTCGAGGATTCGTACTTCGTGGTGAAGGAGGCGCACTGCCTCGGGCACGACGAGCCGCACGAGCAGACCATCGCCGAGTACCGCAAGGAGCAGGGCATCGAGCCGTACGACGCGGCGAACCGCGCGTGGCGCGACATCGTGCTGAAGAAGCGCTCCTCGGGCCCGACGGTGGGCAAGCCGCCCGAGCGCAGCTTCGAGCTGTTTTTCCTCGCCAGCTACGACCTCGACGGCTTTCGCCGCTTCGTGCTGTCGGAGAAGTTCGGCACCGTGTTCGACGTCGAGCAGGCGACGCTCGACGAGCTCGCGCGCGACAAGGCCGCGCAGCTCGCCGCGCAGCAGGACCAGATGTACGACTCGCTCAAGGAGCAGGGCTGGTGAATGCGCCGCAGGCGGCCGACGCCGCGGCGCTGATGATCGAGCGAGAGCCGTTCTACCGCCCGGTGCACGGCGAGGTGGAGCTGTTCGAGGCCGCCTGGCGCAACCGCGTGCCGGTGCTGCTCAAGGGCCCCACCGGCTGCGGCAAGACGCGCTTCATGGAGTTCATGGCGTGGCGCCTCGGCCGGCCGCTGGTGACCGTGTCGTGCCACGACGATCTGACCGCCGCCGACCTCGTCGGGCGCTACCTGGTGACCGCGAACGAGACCGTGTGGGTCGACGGGCCGATGGCGCACGCGGTGCGGATCGGCGCGCTGCTGTACCTCGACGAGATCGTCGAGGCGCGCAAGGACACCACGGTGGTGATCCACCCGCTCGCCGACGACCGCAGGAGCCTGTTCATCGAGAAACGCGGCGAGGTGCTCAAGGCGCCGCCGGAGTTCATGCTCGCGATCTCCTACAACCCGGGCTATCAGAGCGTGCTGAAGGAGCTCAAGCACTCCACGCGCCAGCGCTTCGTGGCGATCGACTTCGACTACCCGGCCGCCGACATCGAGGCCGCGATCGTGGCGCGCGAGAGCGGCGTCGACGCGGCCACCGCCGAGCGGCTGGTGCGCCTCGCGCACATGACGCGCAACCTGAAGGGCAACGGCCTGGACGAGGGCGCCTCGACGCGCCTCCTGGTGCACGCGGGCAAGCTGATCGCGCAGGGCGTGGCGCCGCGCGCGGCCTGCGCCGGCGCGATCGCGCTCGCGCTCACCGACGAGCGCGAGATGCTCGCGGCCGTGAATGAGCTCGTCAGCGCCGTCTTTTGAGCGGCCGCTCTCCGCGGCGATCCTGGAGGAACGCTTCGAGGAGCTGATCGGCGCGGTGCTGTCGTCGCGGCGCACCGCCGCCGGCATCGCGCAGGCGCTCGCCGCCGAGCCGCGCGCGGTGCAGGACTTCGCCATGCGCTGGGTCGCCGTCACCGCGAAATCCAGCCCCGAGCTCGCCTATCAATTCGCCGCGCTCGCCCCGCGGGCGGTCGCCGAGCTCGGCGCCGCCGGCGCCGAGCGCTGGCTGCTCGCGGCGATGGACGTCTACGACCGCGAGGGCCTGTACCGCGCCAGCGCCGCGCTCAAGGAGCTCGCCGCCTACGCCGCGCGCCTGCGCGAGCGCGGGCACGGCGTCGCGTTCGACGAGGTGGCGCGCGTGCTCGAGCCGTTCATCGCCGGGCTCTCGGGACGCAGGCTGCGGCTGGAGGTCGCCGAGACGGCGTGGACCGACACCGCGACCGTCTACCTGCCGGCGCAGGTGGCGCTCTACGAGGCGCGCGAGGACAACTTCCGCGTCTACAAGCTCACTGCGGCGCTGCTCTGGGCGCAGGCGCGCTTCGGCACCTTCAACCTCGCCGCGGGCGCCTACCCGAGCTCGCCGCGCGGGCTCGCGCTGCTCGCGTTCCTCGAGACGCTGCGCCTCGCGGCGAAGCTCGAGCGATACCTGCCCGGGTTGTACCGCGACTACCTGGCGCTGGCGCAGCCCGCGCCGGGCGCAGAATTCGACGGCGCGGCGGCGCGCCTGCGCGCGCCGCGGGCGAGCGCCGCCGACAGCCTCGCGGAGCTCGCCCTGCTGCCCGCGTCGGCGCAGGCGCCGTCGTGGCCGTTCGTCGGCACGCTCGACCCCGAGCGCGCGGCGGCCGCGCGCGCCGAGCGCGTCGAGCGGGAGAAGAACGCGCTGCGCCGCGCGCTCGCCGGCGTGCAGCGCGAGGAGGGGCGCGCCGAGCCGCCCGCCTTCAGCCTGGACGTGGCACAGGACGACCAGGCCGACGCGAACGCCGAGTTCGCGCTGCTGCTCGACGGCCGGCCGCTCGCGCCGCCGCCCGAGGTGGCGGGCCTGGTCGAGTCGATCATGCAGGACCTGGGCGAGATCCCCGAGGACTACCTCGAGCCGGCGGGCGAGGGCGGGTCCCGCGCCGGCGGCGGCGAGCCGCCCGGGCCCGAGGCGCAGGCGGACGCCGCCGACGCGGGCGCGCGCCTGTACGACGAGTGGGATTTCCGGCGCCAGCACTACCGCAGGCGCTGGTGCGTGCTGCGCGAGCGCGACGTGCAGCCGGGCGACCCCTCGTTCGCGCCGCGCACGCTCGAGCGCTACCGCGCGCAGCTGCGCGCGCTCAGGCGCTCGTTCGAGGCGCTGCGCGGCGAGAACAAGCGCCTGCGCGGCGAGCCCTACGGCGACGACATCGACCTCGACGCCCTGGTGCGCGCGCGCGCCGAGCTCGCCGCCGGCGGCGAGCTCTCCGAGCGCACCTTCGTGCGCCGCGCGCGCCACGAGCGCGACATGGCGGTGCTGTTCACGGTCGACATGTCCGGCTCGACCAAGGGCTGGGTGAACGACTGTGAGCGCGAGGCGCTGGTGCTGCTGTGCGAGGCGCTCGAGGTGCTCGGCGACCGCTACGCGATCTACGGCTTCTCCGGCATCACCCACAAGCGCTGCGAGGCGTATCGCGTCAAGCGTTTCGACGAGCCCTACGACGAGCTGGTGCGCGAGCGGATCGCCGGCATCCAGCCGCTCGACTACACGCGCATGGGCGCCGCGATCAGGCACCTCACGGGGATTCTCGCGGCCGAGGAGGCGCGCACGCGGCTGCTGGTGACGCTCACCGACGGCAAGCCCGACGACTTCTCCGACGGCTACCGCGGCGAGTACGGCATCGAGGACACGCGCCAGGCGCTGATCGAGGCCAAGCGCGCCGGCATCCATCCGTTCTGCATCACCATCGACCGCGAGGCCGGCGCGTACCTGCCGCGCATGTACGGCGCGGTAAACTACACCGTGGTGGCCGACGTGGCGCGCCTGCCTCTCAAGCTAGCCGACCTGTACCGGCGCCTGACCGCGTGATTCCCGTCGCCTACGGCTTCTTCGGCGTCTTGTACTCGACTTCCTTCTGGAACGGCTTCCAGATGGTTTCGTAACCGACAAACCCCTTTTCGGTCGGCGCCTTCTGACGCGTCGTATAAAAAGGCGTGTGGCCGTCAGGAACCTTAGTGGTAGTGGGTTTCTTCTCCTCGCTCATAAGTCACCTCCAATTGCCGTGCAGTCAGGATTGTAAAGGTCTCATCAGCGACGGGTCGATGTCCGCGCCCTCGACGATCGCTCCGCCAGCTCTTGTCTCTTCATCGGTCGCGTCGCGCACAGTCAGTATCTCGAGCGTGAAGACGACCTCCCGGCCGCAAAGCGGATTGTTGCCATCGACAGTCAGCGTCTTGTCGTCGATCCGCGTCACGAGAAAGCTGCGGGTCTGCCCCTTGTCGTTCTCCATGAGGATGGAGGTGCCGATTTGACGATACTCCTCGGGGACGTTCTCGATGTGATCGGTAAACACCAGCGACTCGTCCCTGGGACCGAAGATCTGATTGCCATCGATCGGCACCTCGATAACGTCGCCAGCGGACCTGCCCTCCAGCTGCTTGTGGACCATAGGCGCCAGAATCTCATTGTGCCCGTGAACATAGCCCAGCGGGAATTCGACCCTGGTGAGGACATGCCCCGACTTCCTGTCGGTCACCTTGTAGGTGAGTTCCACGAACTTGCCGTCGCGGATGCGTTCAGAAGATGGATGCACCGAAAATCCTCACCTTTCCGTCCTCATAGCCGAGTACGAGCCTGCCCAGCCATTCGCCCGCCTTCTTGGTGCTGCGCTGGCGGTAGAGAACCGTCACGTGCTCGCCCCGGCGGATGATGCCGAGATAGTCGGCGTCCTCGGCCAGATTTCTCGCCAGTTCGCTGTTGGCGAACTGGTGGCCCGCCACCACTTGATTCATCGCCAACGCCAGGGAGCTGGAGAAATTGCTGGCGAATTCTCCGTATTTGCCCTCGTTGGAATTTTTCACGAGGTCGCGCCACAGGGGATCGGCGATGGCCCGTATCTCCGCATCGGTCTTTTCGACGATGTTCACGCGCGGCGCTCTGCGAGTCGAAGAGGCCAGCACGACCGCCCCGGGGAGATTGCTACTCGTTTTCCCCGACGAGGTGATAACAGGGCGCCTTCTCCATGGTGTACTCACCGGTTTTCGGGTCGCGACGCGAAACAGTCAGCACGTGCCAGTTCTCGTCGTCCACCTTCATGGCGTCGCCCCGGTAGTAGTAACCCGGCCAGCGGGTCTCCTTGCGGAACAGCGTGTGCTGCGTGACGCACTCCGCAGCGCGATGACGATGCTTCAATTCCCACGCACGCAGCAACTCGTGAATATCCTCTGCGGCGAGGCTCTTGAGGTCTTCCTCCATGATCTTGAGCTTCTTGAGGCCGATATTCAGGAGCTTCTCGTTGGTCATGTAGTTGACGGTCACGCCGCCGCAATATTCGTCCATCAGCTTCTGCAGACGGTCCAGACCCTGCTTGGGATTGATGTAGTGCGGGTTGACGCTGCCCGCCACGATCGCATTGCGGTAGGTCTTGTAATGCTCGAGGGGCTTGTAGATCTCTTTCTTGCGGCGCTCGATCTGCTCGTCGGACACGACGATGCCTTCGGCCTTCCCGTCATCGATGTAGTTGCAGGCGGCCTTCGCGGCGAGACGACCTTCGGTGAACGAGCCGGATGAGAAAGCGTGCGGCGTGCCGCCGACCGCGTCACCGGCACCGAACAGGCCATCGACCGTCGTCATGCGGTTGTAGCCCCAGAAATACTCAGGAGGGGAAACGTCCTCGGGACCCGAGCACCAGGCGCCCGAACCGGTCGCGTGGGAGCCCATGACGTAGGGCTCGGAGGTGGTCAGCTCGGGATTCTCGTTCTTGGGATCCACGTCGGTGGCTGCCCACAGAACCGCCTGGCCGACGGTCATGCCGAGGAAGTTTTCCCAGCCGACCTCTTCCAGATGAGGATCCTGGAAGGCGCGCATGGTCACCATGTGAATGGGGCCGCGGCCGGCATTGACCTCGCTGATCAAGGCATGGTTGCGCAGGCAGGTCGGGATCGGCCGATGGGTCAGGTGAAAGGATTCCGGATCGAGATATTCCTTGCCGACCATCTTCTGCAGCTCGGGCCACCATTTGGACTCGAACTCTTCGCCCAGGCCGTTCTGCGTATAGGTCTTCAGGTGCAGGAAGTAGGCGCCGACCGGACCGTAGCCGTCCTTGAAGCGCGCCAGCACGATGCGGTTTTCCATCTGCGTCATCTTGGCGCCGGCGTCGATCATGAGCCCGTAGGCAGACGCGGACGACCAGGGCGCATACCAGGTGCGGCCGGAACCTTCGCCCACTGAACGCGGCTTGAAGATGTTGGAGGCGCCGCCCGCGCCGCAGATCACCGTCTTGGACTTGAAGACGTGGTAGTCGCCTGTGCGGACGTTGAAGCCGACGGCACCGGCAACCCGGTTCTCCCTGCTGTCGTCCATCAGCAGATGGGTGACGCAGATGCGGTTGAAGACCTTGTCCGCCGATTTCTTGGCGGCCTCGGACACGATGGGCTTGTAGGACTCGCCGTGAATCATGATCTGCCAACGCCCTTCACGCAGGTAGCGCCCGGTTTTCGGGTCCTTCATGATGGGCAGGCCCCACTCCTCGAACTGATGCACGGTGGAGTCGACGTGACGGGCCATGTCGAATAGCAGGTCTTCCCGCACCAGCCCCATCAGGTCGATGCGAGCGTAGCGGACATGGTCCTCCGGCTTGTTTTCTCCCCAGCGGGTGCCCATGTAGCAGTTGATGGCGTACAGGCCCTGGGCGACCGCACCGGAGCGATCCATGTTGGCCTTCTCGGCGATGACGATCTTCTTGTCCTGACCCCAGAATCTCGCCTCCCAGGCGGCACCCGTGCCGCCAAGACCCGCACCGACGACCAGAATGTCGATGCCGTCCTCGATGATCGTTTTGTAGGCCATATTAGTAGTACACGCCTTTCTTCAATTTGAGGCCGGCGGACTGAAGCGTATGCAAGCCGCCGTCATCCATGCGGATCGATTTCGGCTCGTCGTACAACAGCTGGCCGTCGCGCATTTCCTTGCTGGGTCCGGGAACCTTCCTGAGCTCAGGGATCGCCGTCCCCCAGGGCTTGGTGGTGATGGGCGACAGGAAGTTCTTTTCCGTGCCGTTGCGGAACTTGATCCTCCAGGCGATCGTGCCTTTCTGTTCGTCGCGGTGGACGCGAACGCTGTGGCCCAGCGGGGCAAAGTCGGCATATCCGCGCACATCGATCGCATGCTGCGGGCAAGCCTTGACGCAGGAGTAGCACTCCCAGCACATGTTCGGCTCGATGTTGTAGGCACGGCGATAGGTCTTATCGATGTGCATGA
>Ga0316624_10000262_pt1 | contig 16784 bp, 15 predicted proteins | sample OWC_Aug_N3_C1_D5_FD_207657 | JGI IMG/M metagenome (GOLD analysis project Ga0316624, IMG submission 207657) | Wetland soil microbial communities from Old Woman Creek delta, Ohio, United States - OWC_Aug_N3_C1_D5_A | ecosystem: Environmental > Terrestrial > Soil > Wetlands | place: USA: Ohio... | reverse complement strand
GATTCACAGGAGAAGAATTTGGTGGGAACCCGTTGCCGAGGCAAGCAGCTACGGAGTCTATGTCAGCAGGGACAAGAACCTTTTTGAACCCGGTCGCTTTTCGTGGGAAACAACCCCTGGGATCCTTTCCAGAATGGTGGTTGGAAAGACGGAATTGATCATCCCGGATCAGTGGCCCGAGTTTCCGACAGAACCCGGGACTTACTATATCGGAATCGCTTCCAGAGATGATTTGGGGAACCAGAGCGACCCCATCTTATTATCGGGACACTTCAAATTCGTCGCCCCGCCGGCTCCGTCGAGGGGGGGAATCGATTTTCTCTAAGGGAAAGAGTCTGCGCCCCCTCACCCTAACAGGCGGTGTCGCAACAGGAGCATACGGCTTTTTGGAAAAGGGAGCAGCCGTCTGGGATGTTGGGCGGCTTGCCGGGAAGCGGCCTGTCAAAGGATAAACGAGACGCTTCCCAAAGATTCAGGGCGGCAACCTTTAACCGTTTGGATCCAGAGTCGCCAACCGTATGAAGGCATACGGTGTCGAGCCGACGATGGTTCCCACACCTGAAAGACCCGCATTCTGAAGCTTTGAAACCCGACTCCCTCTCTCCTCAGAAGGTCCATTGTGATACAGTCTCCAATGGGGGAGGGGAAGGGGACCTTCCAGTCCGCTTGGATTGACATCTAAGTCCGGTCTTCGTTATATTCAATTCATTTCAAAGCGACTTCTTTTTTCAGAAAAGGTCACTGAAAGAGGGGTTCATTCTCAGGCGGCTTCGCGCAGGCAGGCAGATCCAAGTTGAGCCTGCGGCATCCGTCTAGGGGGGCTCCCGAAATTCCTTGTAGGGAGCGGTTTGAAACCAGCCCTCACGGCTACTCTTGGCACGCCCGCGAGAAGGTGAGCGGGCCGGATAGCAGCAGGTGTGGGTATTCTTCAGCAGCCTTTTAGAAGTTCGTAACGGCAACAGATTCAGTGCCTGCGGGAGAAAAGATAGAACTTGATGAACAAAGATAGACCCCGATTGTACTACGGTTATGTCATCGTCGCCGTTGCTTCCATCATGATGATGATGATCTGGGGGACCTTTAACTCCTTCGGGGTATTCTTCGAGTCCTTCATAAAGGAATTCGGCTGGACACGGGCCGTGACCTCCGGCGCTTCGGCTCTGAACACGATGATTTTCGGCATCCTGTGTGTATTCTCAGCGGGCCTGAGCGAAAGGCTGGGGCCTCGCTGGGTGATGACGATTTGCAGCATCATCCTGGGGGTCGGCTATCTCCTCATGGCACGGCTCGCCAGTACATGGGATCTGTATCTCTCTTTCGGTGTGTTCGTGGCTGTCGGCATGAGCGCTTACATTCCATTGCTTTCTCTTGTCCCGCGATGGTTCACTGGCAATCGAGGCAGGATGAACGCCGTCGTGCTATCGGGCATGGGCCTCGGAATAATGATCGTGCCGCTGGTGGCCAGTTATTTGATCTCCGTGTGGCAGTGGCGGAGCTCCTACCTTGCGATCGCAATCGCCACCCTCATCGTCATGGTCGCTGCTTCTCAATTTCTGAAGATTCCCCCTCGCCAGGCTCTCCAGGACGAAAATGGCGGGGCACCTCTTCCCTCGGCCGATCAAGGAAATGAAGGGCTTACTTTCGGCCAGGCCCTCCGCACCAGAGAGTTTGCTTTGATCTGCTTGCTCTATTTTTCGTTTCTCTTCTGTTTGGTCTCGATCACTGTGCATCTCGTGATCCACGCCATAGGACTAAACATTCCAGCGACCCGTGCCGCCTTGACCTTGTCGCTTATCGGTGGCGCATGCATCGTGGGCATGAATGTGATGGGAAACGTCGCTGATCGCTTCAGCAACAAGATCGCGTCGGGGGTCAGCTATTCGTTAATGGGCTTATCCCTCGTCTGGTTGATACCGTCTCATTCGGAGTGGTCCCTCTACCTTTTTTCGATCTTCTTTGGCTTTGCCTACGGCGGCATGCAGGTTCTCTTTTCACCCCTTGTCGCAGAGCTCTTTGGCACCCGGTCGCATGGGGTGATCCTCGCCACGGGGGCATTGGTCGGGTCAGTGGGAGCTGCAGTGGGTCCGATCATCGCCGGCAGTCTATTTGATGCGTTTGGTTCCTATACGATCGCTTTCATCCTCTGCGCAATGCTGGCCTTTATGGGCGCCGCTTCCTCGCTGCTGCTCCAAAAAAGACCTTCAAGCTAAGAGGCTCCAAAAGACCCGATACGCTTTTTCTTTCTCAAACCTTCATTTCAGCAAAAAGAGAAAACGGATGGCTATCCCCTGCTTTCGTCTTGACAGCGGATGTTCTTTGAATATAATCCTAGTGATGAGCGGTTCGGCCGGAACGCGGGGTCAAGGGGCACAATAGGAAAGAAACTTCCCATCCGGGAAGTCCCGCCCTGTGGGCGGGGAGCTTCAATTCCCCACCTATCGAGGCGGGGAAGAAGACGCAGCTCAGAATGAACCCCCGACGCAACCCCGACCTTCAGGCCGGGAAGCCGAGAGGTCCAGCCGGCATTTTATTATTTTTCGGATTTTCGAGGGGTGTTCGTGTACTGGAACTATCTCGCTTCGATCGGCGCTTTCATATGGTGGGTGATCTTGCTTCTCCCCTGGCGCTCGTGGGATACCCGCGAGTATATGGATTCTGCCGGGGGGTCTCCTGACGCTGACCTGAACGATGTGACCGTACTCATCCCCGCACGAAATGAAGCAGAAATGATCGGTACGACCTTGTCGGGGTTGAAGGTTCAGGGACAAGGGCTTCAAATTGTCCTGGTGGATGACCGATCCACAGACGGAACAGTCAGGGCAGCACAGACCTCGGGGATCAAGGGCCTGCAGATCCTATCCGGTGAGCCCCTGCCGGCGGACTGGAGCGGCAAGCTTTGGGCATTGGAGCAGGGATTTCGCCATGTGAAGACCCCCCTGATTCTCCTGATCGATGCGGATATCGAGCTGCATCCGGGCATCCTGCAGGGGCTCCGCCGGAAATTGAAAGAAGACCATCTTCCCTTTGTTTCTCTCATGGCTCAGTTGCGCATGGTCGGGTTCTGGGAACGGTTTCTCATGCCCGCCTTTGTCTATTTCTTCAAGATGCTTTATCCTTTCCGTCTTTCCAATTCGGGTTTCGCCGGAGTCGCCGCCGCTGCCGGAGGGTGTATCTTGTTGGAAACCCGGCTGATCGAGGAAATCGGCGGGTTCGAGACGATCCGCAGCGAATTGATCGATGACTGCGCTCTGGCGAAACGGGTCAAGTCACTCGGATACAGAACGTGGATCGGTTTGACCCACTCGGTTCACAGCCGGAGGTCTTACGAAGATCTGGCAAGTATCTGGAACATGGTGGCGCGCACCGCTTTCTGTCAGCTCCGTTACTCACCGTTTTTATTAGCAGGGATGTCCGTGATCCTGATGATGGTCTTTTGGCTGCCGGTGGCAGGATTGTTCTTTCCACCCGCCGCCGCGAAGGTCGTTTCCGCTTGTGCCTTAGCGGGATTGGTCCTGAGCTATGTTCCTACGCTGAGGTTCTACGGGCAGTCCAAGAGCTGGGCCGTCACTCTACCGCTGATCGCGACTCTCTATCTCACCATGACTTGGTCGTCGGCGATGCGTTTTTGGTTCGGGGCAGGGCCACACTGGAAAGGAAGATACTATGCGAATCACGAGAAGTTCTAATCCCGTGGAAGCCGTCGGTCCGAATGGGTCTTATTCCTCGTTGACCCATCAATATTCCCTCGCAATGATGAAACGAGCGATTTCCCTGAGGGGATCGGCTTCCGGGCCGAGCTGTTTCAGGGCATCGATCGCCATCTCCACCAATTCCTTTGACCTTATTTTCGATTCCTCCACTCCCAGGACGGAAGGGTAAGTGGCTTTTCGTTTGAAGAGGTCGGTTCCTGTCTGTTTGCCCATTAAGGCGGCCTTTCCTTCAACATTCAGGATGTCGTCGGCGATCTGAAAGGACAACCCGAGGCTCTCCCCATAGCGGGTCAACGCCTTGAGAAGGGTCTCCTTTGCGCCTCCCAGTCTCGCTCCCACCCGGACTGAAGCTAAGATCATCGCTCCCGTTTTATGGGTATGGATATACTGGACGGTGGGGAGATCCACCGCTTTTCCCTCCGATTCAATGTCGACCACCTGGCCGCCCACCATCCCTGAAACCCCTGCCGCCTGGGCGACCTCGCTAATCAGGTCGAGCAACAACGCCTCGTCACCCGGAGAGCGTTCTGTCGCATGTGGATGTGTCATGAGTCTGAAGGCTTCTGTCAGGAGGCCATCCCCTGCCAGAAGAGCGACGGCTTCTCCAAAGACTTTGTGACAGGTGGGTTTCCCCCGGCGGTAGTCGTCATTATCGATGGCCGGGAGATCATCGTGGATGAGAGAGTAGGTGTGGATCATCTCCAGGGCGCAGGCAAAGGAAAGAATCCGCTCTCCTTTTCCACCCGCGGCCTCAAAAGAAGCGATGGAAAGGATCGGTCGAATCCGCTTCCCCCCCGCGAAGAGACTGTGCTGCATCGCGCTATAGAGATTCGATGCCAGCTCTTCTTTCTTCGGGAGATATCTCTCCAGAGCTGAATCCACTCTCTCCTTCTGCTCTTGCAAGTATCGTTGGATATCCATCAGGAATGATCCACGGGCGAATTTTCCATGGGCCTCTCGGATGGGGACGGTGGATGGATCTTCCGCTTTTCCGATCGGCCCGGGCGCTGAGGGCTCTCCACAAGGTCCATAATGGCTTTCCTCACCTTCTCAATGTTCACTTTGGTGTTAATGCAGGGCCCGTTGGGACGTTCGTTCAAAATCCCGATCACCGGGATCGGATAAGTATCTTGAATGCCGGTGGTCAGATCCACTTCACAGGCGACCGCCACAATGGCCTCAGGCCTGTTCTCCAAAACAATTCTCCTGGCCAACGTCCCACCCGTGGCCACGGCGATCTTTAGATGATATTGATCGGAGAGTTCGATGAGGTCCTTGATTTCGCATTTTCCACATCCCCTACAGTTTCTAATATTACCCGTGATCTTAATCTCACAGTCAAAATCCTGAATGCAGTGGGGGAGGAGGATCAGAAGTCGATCGGGCCGGACTCGGTGACTATTCGATCGGATGAGATGATTGTTTAATTCGACAAAGGATTGACGGACTCTCTCTTTCGATATGCCGACGACTTTCCCCATCAAGATCATCAGCGGGAAAAGGACCTTTGCAACCAGGCCTCGCAGCTTTTGAGACAGGAAGATATCCTTCCCCCGCACGATGGTGAAAACAAGCAAAAGGCCGCCGGAAATCACCAGAAGGACGAAAAAGGCCAGGATGAAGCTGAAAATCAGAGGGAGGGAGGAGTGAATATTTCTCAACCCCACCATGGGAACATACCAAAGAAGGAAGGTGAAGACGAGAAGAATGACGCAGGTAAAGGCCAGCAGACCGACGAAAATTCTCTTTTGCGGCTTATTCTCCAACAGAGTGCCCTTCTCCAACCCAATATCGACATTGAAAATCCTAAAAATTTTAACAAATTTTGAGACCTGTTGCCATAAAAATTTCTCAATGTGTTTCTACCAGGATAATTCACTAAGCGTTTAAGGAAGGTTCTTGGTATTCTTGGTTGACATTCCGGTTCGAGGGGTGGGTATAATGGAAAATATGGTTCAAGACTCTGTTTCATCGGTGTTCGTTCCCTAGCACTCCCTGGAGTTTCAAACCTTCGTTGAAGGGCTCAGGCAAGGAGGGGGCCATGGAAAAAATCCGGGAAGCAAATTTGATCAAAAGGCATGGGTTTATCGCTTTTGTTTCCATCATGCTGATGGGTTTTATGATTTCTCTTTCTCACGGAGAAGAGAATACTAGAGTAAAATATGGGTTTTCCGTGTTTGGCGGGGCTGGGGATGCGTGGCACAATAAAACCGATTTGACGGTCTACGGATTTCTCCCACGTGTCGATGTGCCCTTGCACAGAAATTGGGATTTAGAATTTGAAGGAAATTATTCTTACTGGAACATTCGGAGGGAACACGATTTCTATTTTCTGGGCGTTGACGCCAACCTCATATTCAAACCCATCCAGCGAACCTGGGGCTCCGTGTTCCTCCTCGGAGGAGGAGGGTTGGGTTATGACAGCGCCGGGAAACGAGTGCGCCAGATTGGAGATTCCCATTGTGGGGGAATTCTTCAGGCGGGGGTAGGTTTCTACTATTACCTTGGGAAAAAGTGGGCCTTGAGGGTAGAATACCGTTTCTACCATACATCCGAACCCTTTCGAACTGATGGAGGGTTGAATGCCCACGCCGCATTTTTTGGAATTTCTTTTTAGGTAGGGTCTCAAACTTCCATGGAATCTCGGCCAGTTTCTTCGTTCAACTCGACCGGAAAATTGCTCTCTTATTTTGGGGTGGATCGACTCCGGTCAGAAATGGGTCGCTCTTGGACCGTTGGGCCGTCGGTCCGCGGGCCTCGGAAATAAACCCGAAGGGCCTTGACGGGATGACTGAAAGTATCATCAACGGCCGTCGGCTCATAACCACTGTGAAGCATGCAGTTGGCACATTTGGGATTGCGGCCGTTTCCGTAATTCTCCCACATCGTCTCGTCCATCAGGGCCTTGAAACTCGGGGCATAGCCTTCCTTCGTCAACAGATAGCAGGGCCGCTGCCAGCCGAAGACATTTCGCGTTGGGTTCCCCCAGGGGGTGCACGTGTAGGCTTGGTTTCCCGCCAAAAAGTCGAGGAAGAGTGTCGACTGATTAAATCTCCATTTTCGACCCTTGCCGAGCTTGAGAATCTCACGGAAAAGGTTGATGCTCCGCGTCCTCATCAGGAAGATGTCCTTTTGAGGCGCCTGTGCGTACCGATAAGCCGGTGACGCCATAATACCTTCCACTCCCAAACTCATGATGAAATCAAAGAAATCGGAGACCTCCTGTGGTGCGATTCCATCATAAAGAGTACAGTTTACGGTCACCCGGAACCCTTTCGACCTCGCTAGCCGGACTCCTTCAACAGCCGAATCATATACCCCCTGGCGGCAAGCCAGGGCATCATGCCTCTCCCGATAACCGTCGAGATGGATGGAGATCGTGAGGTACGGAGAGGGAGAAAAATCTTTGATACGTGTTTTGAGCAATAATCCGTTGGTGCAGAGGTAGACAAACTTTTTTCTGGCGATGAGGCTTGAGACAATCTGAGGCATCTCCTCGTGGATCAGAGGTTCCCCTCCAGAGATCGCCACGATCGGCGCCCCGCATTCATCGGAGGCTGAAATGCATTCGTCCACACTCAGACGGCGGTCGAGAACCTCTTCTGGATAATCGATCTTTCCGCAGCCGGCGCACCCCAGATTGCAGCGAAACGAAGGCTCCAGCATCAAGACCAGGGGATAGCGACGCCTTCGGTGAAGCTTCTGGCTGGCCAAATAGCGCCCGACGCGATATTGCTGGATGAGAGGTACACCCATGGATATGTCTCACTATCCAGCCTGCCGGAATAAGGATTCCGGGAGGCGGAAAATCATCTTTTCTGGAACGCCTTCCATTTCGTTGACCGTGTTGACACCATAGGCATGCAATCTTTTCAAAACCTTTTGAACCATGGCCTCGGGTGCTGAGGTTCCCGCCGTCATGCCTATCCTGGTCTTTTCCGAAAACCATTCGGGGTTGAGGTCGTCAGTATCCTCTATCAGATAAGCAGGCAAACCATTCTGTTCGCCGACCTCGCGCAGACGGTTCGAGTTGGAGCTGTTACGAGCTCCTACGACTAATAGTAAATCGATGTCTTTTGCCAGTTGGCGGACCGCGTTCTGCCGGCTTTGCGTCGCGTAGCAGATATCGCTTAACTCAGGACCCTGAATATTCTTCCACCGCCTCTTGAGAGCATCGATCACTTCACGGGTGTCGTCAAGGCTGAGCGTTGTCTGAGTCACATAGGCTAAACGGTTTGGGTCTTTGACGCTTAGCATCTCCACTTCTTTCTTCCTGGAAAGCACATAAACGGAGCCTTCGACCCAGCCCCGGGTGGCCTCGACCTCCGGATGGCCGGGATGGCCGATAATGATGACCTCAAAACCCTGGCAGCTGTATCGTTGGGCCTGAAGATGGACCTTGGTCACCAGCGGGCAGGTGGCATCGACGACTCTTAGGTTTCTCTTCTCCGCCTCTTTCACTACCGCCGTAGCGACCCCATGGGCGCTGAAGATGGTCACCGCCCCGGCAGGAATTTCGTCGAGTTTTTCAATAAATAAAGCTCCCTGGTTTTTCAGATCTTCGACGACATGGTGATTGTGGACAATTTCATGCAGGACGTATACGGGCGTGCCATAAATTTCGAGGGCCCGCTCCACAATCTTTATTGCTCGAACCACCCCGGCACAAAATCCGCGGGGCTGCGCCAGAACGACCTTCATTTACCCATCCTGTGAAGTCTTTTTATTGAAGCATCCGGGAGTTTCATTCCGATGCAACTCGATGAACAATTCGAATATATTAAATATAGAATATTCAGCTGAGAAAATCACTGTCAAGCCGTTCCCGGCCATCCGCTGGGGCCTTCCTTCCCGTATTTTCTGAAAAAATTAAGGAGGATGGGGTATTTGCTCTTTCCGCCCGCACTCAAGCGATCGGATCTGCCGGCCGCCTTCTATCCTTCAGTCACAGGAGGGCGTTCTTGGCCAGTGATTTGGCGATTTCCCAGAAGGGCCCGGGAAATTTGTGCGCCGACGCTAAGACCTCGTTGAGTGCACGGACGAACCAGTCCATGTCCTCTCTTGTTACAACGAACGAGGGCGCAACCTTGAGCACGTCCTGATTCGCCCCTGCCACCTGAGTCAATACGGCGTGTTTTTCCAGGAGCGGGATCGTGAAGGCCTGAGCGAAAAGACCCGGATTGATCTTGTGCATCACCGACCACGCCTGACGGAGCATGAAGGAGTTCGGTTCCCCGAATTCAACGCCGATGAGTAGTCCCTTGCCTCGGACCGCCTTGACGAGCTCATACTTCTGGGTGAGGGGCTGTAACGACTGGAGGAGGTATTCGCCCATCTCGCGGCATCGGGCGAGGAGATTTTCGGCATCCAAAACGGCGAGGGCGGCCAAACCCGAGACCATGGCGAGATTATTTCCGCCGAATGTTGTCGCGTGAATCTCCGAGCGGTCGAGGCGAGAGAAGACCCCCTCCATAATTTCCTTTCGGGTCACCACGGCGGAGACGGGAACCATCGCCGCGCTCAGGCCCTTGGAGAGGCAGACGATATCAGGTTCGACCTTCCACTGCTCGGCGGCAAGGAATGTTCCCGTCCTCCCGAAGCCGGTATGGATCTCGTCGAAGATCAAGATGGCCTTGTACTTCCGGCAGAGTTCCTGTACCCGCGGCAAATAAGCGTCGGAGGGCATGATGATTCCCGCCCCGACCTGGATGGGCTCGAGGACGACCGCGGCTACGTTTCCGGCAGAGAGATTCCGCTCGAGCGCATCCGCGTCGTTAAACGGGACGGCCTTCGTTTCGGGCAGCAGGGGGCCGAACCCTTCCCGCCACATGGCATGACCAGTTACGGAGAGAGCGCCGTAGGTAAGGCCGTGGTAGGAGTGGTCGGCATAGAGGATTCGCGGGCGCCGGGTAACGCAACGGGCAAATTTCAGCGCCGCCTCAATTGCCTCCGATCCGGAGTTCGAGAAGAAGACCATGTCGAGCCACGGGATTCGCTTCACCAGCGCCTCGGCGAGAAGGCCGGAGAGGAGAGGGATATCGAGCTGGATCAGGTTGGGGAGTGATTCGCCCAGAACCTGCGTGAGGGCCTTGCGGACGACGGGATGATTGTGGCCGATGTTGGAGACGCAGAAACTGGAAATACAGTCTAAATAGCGGCGGCCATCCTTATCCCAGAGGTGGCAGCCCTCGGCGCGGGTGTAGATCCGGTCGTAGCCGATGAGCTGCATCGACTTGGCCCACGCCGGATTGATGTAATTCGCGTGGAGTTTCGAGTTTTCTCCCAGCCGTTGTCGAAAGAGATGGAGGATGTCGAATGGTTCGTGGCGAGCGGCGTCAGGTTCTTGGGGTTTGAGATCATCCATTCTGATTCAACGTTGAGCTTTCGGACGGTGCTTCTGCCGGGTCAGCTCCTATGGGTGATAGACTCGTTCTTAGGTCGGGAATATATAAGAGAAACAGGGTTCGATGTCAAGCAAGAAGACCCCTTTGCTCTCGACCGTTTATTGGATTTCCGGGGAGGAAAAAGAGAAGAGGGTGCCTCCCGAGGGATCCCATCTTATTCTTTCTTGAAGTGATTTGAGATCGAGTCCTCCCGGTACGACGAGGAAGAGGACCCTCCACCCAGCGGTGTGTGCTCCTTTGTCCTCCGACCTTTTGGCCCGGGTTTCACAAATCTCAACACCGCAGGAAGAAAAACGAACGTGGCAACCATATAGGAACCGATGCAAAGGGTGAGAAGCTTTCCCATGCTGGCCATGCCCCGGTGGAGGGAGAAAGAGAGGGTGCTGAAGCTCAGAATGGTCGTCAGGGCGCTGAAAAAGAGGGCCCTCGCCGTGCTGGTTTCGAGCATGTTGCCACTCGGTGGCGGGTCCGTCCGGAAACGATGGATGAAATAGACGACTTCGATGCCCGTGCCCAGAAGAAGGGGAATCACGATGACGTTTGCGAAATTGAAGGGAATGTCGAGGATGACGGATGCAGCCCCCGTCATCAGCAGCGAAAGGACAAGGGGCAAAAGGACGAGAACGGTATCTGAAACGCTCTTGAGTTCGATGAGCATGAAGAGAGTGATAGCCAAAAACGCATACAGGGTTGCCAGAAGAAAGGAGCGGACCACGGCATTTCCCGCTTCGCGTATGGTCACAGGCGTATCCGTCGAATGGGGGGCCAGGGCACTCACCGCCTCAACGAACCTTTTGAGAGAGTCAGTCTCCAGAATATTTTCCCGGGGGAAGACCTCCACTCGATAGCGTCCATCCGGTGTCACATACCGAGCGCGTAATTCCCGGGGCAAGTCCGATTCTTGCACTGGGGAGGCACGAAGCGAGGTCTCGAGCTCATGAAAAAGGTTAGGCAAGTAGGAAAGAACGCTCTGTTCAAGCTTATCCAGGGCCTCTTTGCCATTTTCGGGATGAGCAAGGATTTTCTTGAGTTGCTCCAAAGAACCGTGGAGGCGCCTGACAGAGGCGGTATAGGTGCTGTCCGTCTCTCGAGGCGTGGAGAGAGCTTTCTTGAGAGAGACTTCCAAATGTTCTAGCGACGCGACGTTCTTTTCATAACTCAATTTTTCGGTTTTGAACGTTTCCAGCCCCGGCGGCATGAAAAGGGCGATGTCGGAGAGGATCGCCAGTTTGCTGGACTGATCTTCAGGAACGAAGCTGGCAATCGTGATCGCCTCCTTGACTTCCTTTAGACCTTTCAACCTCCCGACCATCTCCTCCGCCTCTTTAGCACTTCCCGTAAGGATGGAGATTGTCCACGGGCAGGTCATTTCATTTTTGAAAAGTTCCCTGATGGTCACGACCGCATCGCAATGCGGGTCGTAGAGGTTGAGGGGGTTGTAGTCGAAATAGATTTTCGGTACGAAAAAGGCAGCTCCGATTCCAATCGCAATCGCGCCGACCACGATTGCCTTCGCATGTTTGTAAGGCACCCGGTAAAGGGGCCGATCGGGAACGAATCCTTTGATGCTCGTTTTCTTAAGGGGCAGCAGGGTCAGGAGGGCAGGGAGGACCGTGAGGGTGGCAAAGAGGTTGATGAGCATTCCGGTACCGGCGATGAGCCCTAGTTCTGAAACCCCGGTATATGGGGTTGGCAAAAAGGAGTAGAAGCCGATAGCCGCGGCCAGGGTACAAACCAGCAGACTGATGCCCAATCCCTTTGCCGTTCCGACAATCGCTTCCTGGTGTCCGAGGCCCGATGCCCTAAGCTCCCGATACCGGACACAGTATTGAATGGCGTAATCGATGCCGAGGCCTATGAAGAGCACCCCGAAGGCTACGGAAATCAGATTGAGACGGCCGACAACGGCAAGGGCGAACCCCAGGGTCCAAATGAAACCCACGAGAAGCGTCGCCAGGCTGGCGAAAACAAGCCTGCCAGCGCCCAACCCGATCAGAACGGCGATGCCCACGAGGAGGAAAGAGATGAGCGTGGTTAATCCCATTCCTTTGTTCACCGCGAGGAGATTCTCATAATTGAGAACAACGTCCCCGGTCAGTCGAACCTTCACCCCGCTGGCTTCCTGAAGGCCCAGCTCATCCAGAATACGGTAAATGGCCTTGATGCCCGGCTCCCCTCCGGAAAACGTAGCATAGTCAATAATGGGATCAAGGATGATAAACTGACGGCTTGCATCCGCCGCCATCTCTTCCCCTAAGATGAGTCCCTGCCATGAGAGGGGTCTCGGCCGGCCCGACGTCGAGCTTTCAAGGGTTTGGGCCAGACGGTCGAAGAAGGGGACAAGCTTCGTCTTCTGCTCTGTCTCTCCCGCTTGGTCCACAATCCTTTCGATGACGGAGAAGAGGCCACGGAGGGTTAGATCCTTCGAAATGAGTCCGAGCAGGGGCTGGGCGCTTGCCAGGTTTTCGGAAAGCGCCTCCAGGTCCTTTACGCTCAGGTAGAGAAGACCACTTCTCTCAAAGTATTCCCCGCCTCCGGGCGCATAAACCCCCTTGAAGAGCCCTTTTTCCCTCTGTAGGCGTTCGGCCAGTTTATCTCTATAAAGGCGGGCGGCCTCAGGGGTATCGGCGTCGATGACGGCCACGATGGTTTCCTTGAATTGCGGAAAGGCGCTTTGAAACTCTTTTTCCAGTTTGCGATAGGGAAGCTTGTCGGAGATCATATCCGCCATTTCGGTATCAATCCGGAAATGATTCGCCGTATAGGTCAAGGCTCCGACTGTTGCAAGGAGGGAGAGAACAAGGATGAGGAAAGAATGATGGCCAATGAATTCCGTCCAGCTTGCCAGAAGACGGAGGAAGTAGGTTCGGGTCCGTTCTATCATCTTGGCCGAAACGTGCCCAGCAAGCCCCGCCTTGCAGGCGGGGTGAAAGGGCACATTATGAACGAAATTTCCTTTCCGGGAAGCGCCGCCCTGTGGGCGGGAAACTTCACGCTCGTTTCTTATAAAGAAAAAATATCCGAAGAAAACATGGGCCGTCGATCAGGCCGAGCCGCCGAATCGCGAAAGACAGACCTCGCGTCGCGGGAGAAGGATCACCGGGAATATTGGTCGACCTTCTCGTTTAATTTCTTTAGCAAAGCTTCGAACCCTTTACTCTTCATGAAGGCAGAATAGTCCGCCCGCTTCAGGGCGAGATCGCTCACGCCCTCTGCGATGATATTCACGATGCGCCATTGATTGCCGGTGCGGTGCAGCAGATAGTCCAGTTGGACCTGTCCGCCATCGGATTTGATGAGGGTGCTCTGTACGAGAATTCGCCCGCCGTCCGTTTCTTTCTCCGGAATCATTTTAAAGTGCTCCCCGGAATAACTGTCAAAATTTGCCGCATAGGTGGCGGTACTCAGTCGGGTAAAGGCCTCAACAAATCTTGACCGCTGTTCGTTATTGAGACTCTCCCAATACTTGCCTAACACGGTTCTCGAGATGAAAGGCATGTCAAAGCTCGATTTAATCACCGGCTCAAGCCGGCCGTACCGGCCCTGGTAACCGATCTTTTCGCCGTCCTTCATGACGGCTAAAAGGGTTGAGTGAAATCTTTCAACGATCCCGGTTGCGCCCTGATTCCCGGCCGAAGCATAGGGGATGGCAATGTGCAACCCTAAAATCAGAAGGGTCAAGAGACCCTTAGTGTTCATTTTTACCTCCTTTGCCACTCACGGAAGGTCCCGGGACTCTCCTGCCTGGTGTCCCATGAGTGACCCGAATCCTTCGCAACATTGTCTGAACAGGGTTTGGGTCGTCGGGAATCGCTAGGGACGCAAAATATTCACATTATTCCTACAATAATAGCCAAAAAAGATCAAGGGTGATACCTCTTAAGAGGATCAGGTGGCGAAGATTGATCATTTTTAGGTTGCAATGCCGTAAAACGCGTGTTAGCCTATAAGATAAATCATTTCTCAAAGGGACCTATGCCAGACGCGGCAAAAAAGAGAGTCGAGAACGTCTACTTAGCGGAGACGTTTTTTGAAGAGAAGCTTGAACAGGCGATTGTACGGGCCCGCGAAACCCTCGTGGCCCTTCAACATCCGGAAGGTTTCTGGTGTTTTGAATTAGAGGCCGACTGCACGATTCCGGCCGAATACATCCTGATGATGCACTACATGGATGAAGTTGACGAAGATCTTCAGGCGAAGATAGCGATCTATCTTCGCGGCCGACAGGCTGAACACGGGGGCTGGCCGCTTTTCTATGGTGGCCCCTTCAATCTGAGTTGCTCGGTCAAGGTTTACTACGCCCTGAAGTTGGCAGGAGATGATCCAAAGGCATCTCATCTGGTAAAGGCCCGCGAAGCAATCCTGGCCCACGGAGGGGCAGCACAATCAAATGTTTTCACCCGGATGACCCTCGCGCTCTTTGGCCAAATTCCCTGGTCCGGCGTTCCGTTCACACCCGTTGAGATCATGCTGTTTCCTCGATGGTTCCTTTTCCACATCAGTAAAGTTTCCTATTGGTCTCGGACCGTGATGATTCCCCTTTCGATTTTATGCAGCCTGAAGCCAAAAGCTAAGAATCCCCGTCAAGTCCACATTCGTGAGCTCTTCACCAAGCCCCCAGAAGAGGAAAATTACTTCCCCATTCGGTCTCGCCTGAACTACCTCTTTTTCCAGCTAGACAAACTGGGACGTTTTTTTGAACCCTTTATCCCCAAGAGGATCCGAGGCAGGGCGATGAAAAAGGCCGAAGGGTGGTTTGTTGAGCGGCTGAACGGTACAAACGGGCTCGGAGGCATCTTCCCGGCCATGGTGAATGCCCACCAGGCTCTGGCCTCTTTGGGATACCCGCCGGATCACGCTCACCGGGTATCCAGCCGGGAGGCTTTGAAAAACCTATTGGTGGTGAATGAGGAATCCGCCTATTGTCAACCGTGCGTGTCGCCGGTCTGGGATACCGCCCTTGCCTGTCTTGCCTTGGAAGAGGAGTCGGGAACCATGGTGGGAGAACCTCTCCTGCGGGGGCTCGACTGGCTCAGGGACCAGCAAGTGGAAGATAAACCCGGAGACTGGCGGGAAAATCATCCGGAACTCAAAGGGGGTGGGTGGGCTTTCCAGTTCTCCAACCCTTACTATCCCGACCTCGATGACACTTCTGTGGTTGCTTTGGCGATGCACCAGGGCTATCCGGAACGTTACCGACAATCCATTCAAAGGGCAGCAGATTGGATTTGCGGCATGCAGTCGAAAAATGGAGGATATGCTGCGTATGATTCGGACAACACGCATTATTACCTGAATGAGATTCCTTTTGCGGATCACGGAGCCCTTCTCGATCCGCCGACCAGCGATGTGAGCGCGCGATGTGCCGCTCTTCTGACCGAGCTGGGATATCGAGGTCGAGAGCTGACAGAATGCCTCCATTTCCTTTATCAGGAGCAGGAAGAAAATGGCTCCTGGTTTGGTCGCTGGGGAACCAATTACATCTACGGAACCTGGTCCGTGCTGACTGCCTTGGAGAGGGCGGGAGATAGGCCCGACCAGCCGCATATTCGTCGAGCTGTTGATTGGCTGAAACGTATCCAGAGGTCCGACGGCGGCTGGGGTGAGGACTGTGGCACTTATGGTGCGCCGGAAAAGGCGGGGAAGGGCTTTGCAAGTACCTCGTTTCAAACGGCCTGGGCCATGCTCGGTCTCATGGCCGCCGGCGAGGTGGATTCGCCCGCGGTGCGGAAAGGGGCTGAGTATCTGATTCGCACCCAACAGGCCGATAATTTGTGGAAAGATGAATGGTTTTCCGCGCCAGGGTTCCCCCGGGTTTTCTATTTGAGATATCACGGGTACAGCAAATACTTCCCCTTGTGGGCGTTGACGCGCTATCGCAACCTGCGGAGCAAGGAATCGGTTTGAGTACCCCGGGCATCGTCGTCGCAGTGACTGCTGAGGCCGGGAGCTTAGTAAAACGGCCCGTTGCAAACGGCGGACTGATTCGGCTCCCGGAAGGGGGCATGCTGACTGTTTCGGGGATGGGCCCAAGGCGGGCGGCCATGGCTTCCAGATCCCTGCTGGAAGAAGGCGCCACAGCTTTGCTCAGCTGGGGAAGCGCTGGCGGACTCTCACCCGATCTCGCCCCGGGTAGTCTCATTCTTCCAAGAATCGTCATCGCATCCGACCAATCTCACTATCCTGTCGACACCGCCTGGCACACCCGTTTGTGTGATCGACTGAAAGGACAAGTTCCCTTCCATACAGATCCGTTGGTGGAGAGTGCCACGGTGGTGCGTACCCCCTCGGAAAAAGCAACCCTGTTTCGCCAAACCGGCGCGGTCGGGGTGGACATGGAGAGCGCAGCCGTGGCAAGCGTCGCACGGGAGGCGGGGGTTCCGTTTATTGCCGTTCGGGCCGTTGCGGATGCGATGGACACAACGATTCCAAAATGTACCTTAAACACGTTTGACGAGTTTGGTCGATTGAACCTCATCAAACTCGTTCTGGGATTGGCCGAACACCCCGTAGAGCTTTTTGGTTTGCTTCGGGTCGGACGAAATTACCGAGCCGCGCAAAGGACCCTGGCTGCTGTGGCCCGGTTGACTGGAAAGGACCTGCTGCTCCCGGGGGGCGCGACGATGGAACAACCGTGACGACCTTTCTTCATTTGTTTATTTTGTTCTGC
>Ga0316624_10000261_pt1 | contig 16838 bp, 13 predicted proteins | sample OWC_Aug_N3_C1_D5_FD_207657 | JGI IMG/M metagenome (GOLD analysis project Ga0316624, IMG submission 207657) | Wetland soil microbial communities from Old Woman Creek delta, Ohio, United States - OWC_Aug_N3_C1_D5_A | ecosystem: Environmental > Terrestrial > Soil > Wetlands | place: USA: Ohio... | reverse complement strand
CGACGGTCGCCCCGCTTTCGATCTTCTCCAGCTCTCGATTCAGCTCAGCCGCGCTCTGATATCTCTTCTCCTTGTCCTTTTCCAGACATTTCAGGATCAAGAGACCGAGCTCATCGGGAAGCTGGGGGACCAGCTCCTGAGGGTTCCGAGGGACCTCGAGCTTGTGTTTGAGGGCCAGGCTCAAAGGGGAATTCCCGCTGAAGGGCACTCTCCCCGTCACCATCTCGTAGAGGATGATCCCCAGGGAGTAGATGTCCGAGCGCGGATCCGCCTCCTCCCCCGCCGCCTGCTCCGGAGACATGTAATCCGGCGTGCCGACGACCAGCCCCGTCCCGGTGATGCTCGGCGAGTGGAGCGAACGGGCGATGCCGAAATCCATGATCCTGGCATTCCCCTCCTGGTCGATCATGATGTTCGAAGGCTTGAGGTCCCGATGGACGACCCCCAGACGGTGGGCCTCCGCCAATCCCTCGCAGACCTGTCCCGCGATCCGAAGGGCCGTCCCGGCGGTCAATTGGGTCGACCTCCGGAGAAAGCTCCTCAGATCCTCCCCGTCCACATACTCCATCGTGATGAAGAACCGGCCTCGAAATTCGCCGAGGTCGAACATCCGGCAGACATTCCGGTGGGCGACCATCCGGGCCGTCGTCAATTCCCGCCGGAACCGGCCGATGGTGTCTTCGGCCGCCGCGATCTCGGGCCGGATGAGTTTGAGCGCGATCTCCTGCCCGACCGTCGTATCCTCGACTCGATAGACCTCACCCATCCCTCCCGCGCCCAAGGCCTCGATGACCTCATAACGGCCGGCGAACAGGGCCCCGCGGCCAAGCCCGTCCGGCGCAGACTCGAGCGTTCGGGTCACGGAATCCTGGAGCGGGGTTCCGGGAGGCCCCAAACGCGTCCCGCAGCCGCCGCAAAACCGGGCTGTGGCAGGATTGTCAGACCGGCATTTCGGGCAAGCGATCGACACCACTTAATCCTATTAGGTCGATAGATACTATAATCTTACTCGGATATAAGGATGTCAAGCCTCGCCGGCATCTCCGCCGGCCGGCGGCCGGTCGAAAGGGATCGCGCCGAGAAGGAGGGCCCTGACGCGAAAGGCTGAAAGGTTTTGCCGCTAGAAGCCCAGCCGCACCTGGAGGCCTGCTCCATTGGGGAGGAGGAAGGGGGCCAGGGCGAGGTTCGTGCCGCGCCTCGCCAGCCGGGCGGCGTTGTGCTTCCGGACCGCCGACTTGACCGTCGCGCATTCATAGATGCTCGAGCCGACGAGCGTGACGAGCATGAGGACGTTCAGGTTCGTGTTGTCTTCCTCATCGTGATTGCGGGAGTAGCTGAGGGCCAAAGCGGAGACCCCCAGCCGGAGGCCGGTCCACAACAATCCGCGACCCCAGAGTCCCCCATAGAAGGAGCCGAAAGACGGACCGACCATGATGCCGGCGGTGAGGACGATCCCGGAAGAGCCCCCGCTCACCGTCCGCCACGCCCCGAGCAGCAGGCCCCAGGAGGCCAGGGTCGTGGCGAGGGACAAGGTGAAGGCCGTTCGTTCCGAGGGAAAGCCAGCGGATCTTGCGTCGACGGGGAGGGACGCCTGGACGCCGGTCCCATCCTGGGCCAGGAGCGGAGCAGCCGCAAGCCAGACGATGAGGAGCGAGGCCGCGATCGGTCCGGACCTTTTCGCCCTTCCTTTTTTCTTCAGGGCATTTTGGGTCGCCATCGGTCCTCTCCTTTTCCAGAAGTCCTGACTTCGGACTCAAGGTAGGCCGGACCGGTGGCGGAGTTGTCAGGGATTTGTCAAAAAGGGCTCAATGATCCGTCAAGACGGCCTGGCCTGGACCCGTCCCGGCGGACCCGTCGTCCAGAGAGAGATCGAGGGCTGAAGGACGGTCGTCGGGTATCGTTCCGTCCCGGCCGCTCAGAAGGTCAGGCCGAGCGTCGCCGAGAGCACGCCGTTTTTCAGGTCGATCGTGTCGAGCTCAGGGATGGCCAGCTTGTCGAGGCCCATCGTGTAGCGGACGTCGACGTGGATGGACCGCCCGAGCTGGAGGCCGCCGCCGAGGACGGCGCCGTAGTCCGACTTGGGCATGTCGTCGATCTCGATGCCCTCGATGACGGCCTTGAGCCGGAAGCCGAAGGCCGGGCCGGCGAAAACGAAGGGATGGATGCTGCCGGTCGGGATGCGGACCTTGAGGAGCACCGGGATCTCGAGGTAGTCGAGGCTGAGCTTGCCTGCCCCCGAGTCCGCGCCCTTCATGGTGTAGAGGACCTCGGGCTGGATGGTCAGGATGCGGCCGAAATTGAGCTCCAGGAAGATCCCGCCGCAGAAGCCGACCGTGCTCTTCCAGTTCTCGAGCTCGGTCGCGAAATCGCCGTTGACGTTGGCCACGTTGGCCCCGGCCTTGAGGCCGAACTTGATGCCGGCGGCGGCCGTCTGAGGAAGGACGAGCATCGCCGCAAAGACGCCGATCACCGCGATCTTCCACAAATGCTTCATCGGACCTCCTCGATCGATGGATTGGCAGAGTCAGGTCAGGGACCCGGGTCGCCCCCGGGCAGGCTGTGGGTCATCCTAGCAGATTCCGCGGCTTCGGCCAAGCCTTGAATAATCAGCCCGGCGAATGGCAATCGGTGCAGGGCGTCTCTTTCCATTCCTGCCCGATGTCGACCGGGTGGGCGAACTCGAGCGACTGCCCGCCCGAGGCGTTGGTCATCCGGCCATGCGGCCCTTGGGCGGTGATCGCATGGCAGAGGTCGCACTGGCGGCTGATCGTCCGTCCCGACGGGCTCGAGTGCCGGCCGTCGTGGCAGCGGAAACAGCCCGGGAAGCTGAGATGGCCGATGTTGTTCGGATAGGCGTCGGAGCGGGCCTTCATCTCGGGAAAGGCGTTCTCGGCGAAGGCCGCGACGACGCCGTCGATGGAAGCCTGGAGCCGCGGCCCTTCGTTCTTGACGATCTCCGGATGGGCCTTCTCATAGAAGCCTCGGAGCTTCGCCGCGATCCCGGACCGGGCCGCCTCGAACGTGTCGTATTTCGCGAGGCAGGCCTCGACGGCGGCCTCCTTGATCCCCGGCAGACCCGGATCGACCCGGCCCGAGGCCAGGGCCTCATTGATGAAGGCGAACGGGGCCCGGAAGATATGGCTGGGCCGGTTGTGGCAATCGATGCAGTCCATGACCCGGGACGGGCCGGACGGGGCCGCCGCCTTCCCGCTCCCTTCCTTCAGCTCATAGACCGTCCGCGTCTGGGTCCCGAGGTCGGTCAGGGTGACCCGGGAGATCTCCTGCCTCTTCGCGTCGGCGGCGACGTACTCGATCCGGACGTCCGCGCCGATATGCCAGTGGATCCCGGTCGTGAACCCGAGGGCCTGGTTCCCCGCTCCCGTGTTCAGGAGCATCTCGAGGTCCCAGCGGGGATTGGCCTCCTCGGCGAGATAGTAGATCTCGAGCCGCTGCTGCCGGCCGTACACCTTGAGCGGCCAGTGGCACTGCTCGCAGGTCTCCCGGGCCGGCCGGAGGTTCTTGATGGGCGTCGGGATGGGCCGGGGAAAGACGTTGGCGACCGTGGCGTAGACCTGGTAGAGGCCGCTCAGCTTCGACTTCACGTACCAGCTGGCCCCCGACCCGACATGGCATTGGACGCAGGCGACGCGGGCGTGCGGGGAATTCACGTAGGTCGAGTACTCCGGCTTCATGACGGTGTGGCACAGGGTGCCGCAGAAGGCCACCGAATCGGTGTAATTGTAGGCCTCATAGCTGCCGAGCGCGGACAGGAAGAGGAAGACGAGCGTCCCGACGAGGAAGATGACGAAAGCCCGCCTGTTCTCGGGCCGGCTGAGATCGACGATCGGTTCGGCCGGTCTCCCGGGCGCGGCCTTCCGGAGCCGGCGGGCCGTGCGGGCCATCCCCAGGGGGATGAGCAGGAGCCCGAAGATGAGGAAGGCGGGAATGACCATGAAGATGACGATGCCTTCATAGGTCTTGTGGAGGCCCGAGAGCGAGGCGATGACGTAAAGGAAGACGAACATGAACAGGGCCACCGCCGCGACGACCGTCCCGGCGATCGACAGGGCGTTGTAGTAGATGGCGGGAAGGCGACGTCTCATGGCAACTCCCTCTTCCGTCGGTCAAGAACATTATACGACATCGGCCAAGAGACCGGGCGGCGCCTTGATTCAGGGCGGTCCTTCTGGCATCATGAGGCGGCCCGACGGGAGAAGGGCCTCCATGAGCCTCTTCGGGAACCGCCTGAGCCTGCGCAAGCTCAAGTCCATGGTCGGCCGCGAGGTCGGGATCTCCGACTGGTTCGTCGTGACCCAGGAGCGGATCGACGCCTTCGCCGCGGCGACCGAGGACCGCCAATGGATCCACGTCGATCCGGAGCGGGCGGCCCGCAGTTCCCTCGGCGGCACCGTCGCCCAGGGCTTCCTGCTCCTCTCCCTCGTGCCCTTCTTCAACTTCTCGAACGAGGTCTTCGCCGGACGATTCCGGATGGCCGTGAACTACGGCCTCGACCGGGTCCGCTTCCCCCAGTCCGTGCCGGCCGGCTCGAGGGTCCGTAACCGGGCCGTCCTGAAGAAGATCGAGAAGCGCGGCTTCCGCCGGGTCCTGATCACGGTCGAAAACACCCTGGAGGTCGAAGGCGCCGCCAAGCCGGCCATGGTCGCCGATGTCCTGGCCCTGATCTATCTCTGACCTGTGCTATAATGCTTCGGTCGGCGACGGGGTTACGAGAGGGCTGAGACTCCATCCGTCCTCAGAGGGGGCACCGCGTGTCAACGAGCGGAGAGGGACCATGAACGAAAACATCACCCCGGACCGGGGACTCTCCGCGGCCGAAGCCAAGGCGAGGCTGGCGCGGTCCGGCCTGAACCGGCTGGCCGAGCCCTATCAGGTCAAGTTCTGGGCCATCGCCAAGGAAGAGGTCGCCGAGCCGATGATCCTTCTGCTCCTCGGCGTCGGCATCGTGTACAGCGTCTGGGGCAAGCTCGAGGACGCGCTGACCATCTTCTCCATCATCATCGTCCTGACCTTCGTCGAGGTCTGGAACGAGTTCCGGGCCAAGAAGGCCATCGCCTCCCTGTCCCGGCTGGCCGCCCCGAGGACGAGGGTCGTCCGCGACGGCGCGATCACGGAGGTCGAGACGGAGGAGATCGTCCCCGGCGATGTCCTCGTTCTCAGCGCCGGCACGCGCATCGCCGCGGACGCCCTGCTGCGGACCGCCTACAGCCTCCAGGCGGACGAATCGTCGCTGACCGGCGAGTCCCTGCCGGTCGTCAAGACGACGGGCGACGGGATCTCCGCCGGGACGCTCGTCGTCGGCGGGGAGGGCAAGGCCGAGGTCACGGCGACCGGCCTGGCCACGAGGATCGGGAAGATCTCCGCCCTGGCCCAGTCGATCAAGCCGCCGAAGACCCCGCTTCAGCTGGCCATGAAGGACCTGGCCATGAAGCTCGTCTGGGTGGCCCTCTTCTTCAGCGCCGGGATCCCGCTCTTGGGGCTCGTCCGCGGCCAGGACCTGCGGACCATGATCCTGACCGGCCTCGCCCTGGCCTTCGCCACGATCCCCGAGGAAGGCCCGATCATCATCACCATGATCCTGGGTCTCGGCTCCTACCGGCTGTCCAAGAACAACTTCCTGATCAAAAAGATCAAGGCCACGGAGGTCCTCGGCAACGCCACGGTCATCCTGACGGACAAGACGGGGACGCTGACGGAGAACGACATGTCCGTCGTCGCCGTCTACCCGCCGGACCGCGAGAAGGAGGTCCTGGCCTGCGCCGCCTCGGCCCTCTCGGAGGTCTCGCTCTTCCCCACGGACAAGGCTGTCCTGGATAAGGCCCGCGCTCTGGGCGTCGGGCCGGTCGGGGAGATCGCCGCGGAGCGCGGCTTCGGCGACGGCCGGAAGACCAAGACCGTCGTGCGAAGGACGGACGGGGGATGGACGCTCTTCATGAGCGGCAGCCCCGAGGAGGTCCTCGGCCTTGCCGGCGGCGATACTTCGGCCTTCGCGGCCGATCTCTCGAGCGAGACGGGCCGGGGCCGGCGCGTCATCGCCGTCGCCTCCAAGACCCTCGGACCGGCCGCCCCCGGCGGCGACCTGGCCGCGCTGGAGAAGGGGGTCAGTCCGGTCGGCCTCCTGGCCCTCGAGGACCGGCCCCGGCAGGGCGTCGCCGAGACCTTGGCCACAGCCCGCCAGGCCGGCGTCAGGACGGTCATGGTCACCGGCGACCACCCGCTGACCGCCATCTCCATCGCCAAGGAGGTCGGCATTCCCGCGGACAAGGCCCTGAGCGGGCCTGAGATCGACGCCCTGTCGGACGAGGCCCTGAGGGATGCCGTCCGGGACGTCTCGGTCTTCGCCCGGGCCACGCCCGAGCACAAGTACCGCCTGCTCAAGGCGCTGCAGGCGAACGGCGAGATCGTGGCCGTCACCGGCGACGGCGTCAACGACACCCTGGCCTTGAAGGGCGCCCACATCGGCATCGCCATGGGCATCAAGGGCACGGACGCGGCCAAGGAGGCGGCGGACGTCGTCCTGGCCGACGACAACTACAACACCATCGCCCGGGCCATCTTCGAGGGCCGGAAGTTCTTCGACAACCTGCGCAAGGGCTTCGGCTACTACCTCTCGGTCAAGATGGCCCTCATCCTGATCTTCCTCCTTCCCGTCGTGGTGGGCGTGCCGTTCCCCTTCGCGCCCGTCCAGATCATCCTCCTCGAGCTCTTCATGGACCTGGCGGCCTCGGCGGGCTTCGTGGGCGAGCCGGCCGAGCGGACGATCTACCGGCGCCCGGCGCGCGATCCCAAGGAGAAGTTCCTCAGCGGCCCGGTCTTGCGCCGCATCGCCGTCTCCGGGCTCAGCCTCTTTGCCGCGGTCATGGTCCCCTACGGCTACGCCCTGGCCAAGGGCTGGCCCGCGCTCAAGGCCCAAACGATCGCCTTCTCCGCCTGGATCATCGGCCACATCCTTCTCGCGTTCGTGTCACGGTCCGAGAGGGAGCCCCTTTGGAGCCTCGGCCCCTTCTCGAACAGAGCGATCGACATCTGGGCCGTCGCCGCGGCGGCCTTCCTGCTGCTGGCGACCCAGGTCCCGGCCGTGAGCGGCCCGCTGAAGCTCCAGCGGATCTCCCTCGGCGACCTCGGCCTCGTCGCGCTCGCGGCCTTCGCGCTCATCTTCTGGAGGGAAGCGGTCAAGATCGTCTCGTACCGACCGAAGAGGGAAGGATAGCACGGGCGTGCGCATCGAGATCCTGGGCACGCGCGGCGAGATCGACGAGACCACGCCCTATCACTCCCGTCATTCGGGCCTCCTCATCGACGACGCGCTCCTCGTCGATTGCGGCGAGCGGGAGTTCCTCGACCGCGCGCCGAAGGCCGTCCTCGTCACCCATCTCCACCCGGACCACGCCTACTTCGTGCGCGCGGGCGCCGAGCGTCCGCCGGCCGGCCTCCCCATTTACGCCCCGGAAAGCTACAAGGACTACGGCCTCCGGGTCCTCGAGCGGCCCGAGACGATCGCCGGCTTCGACGTCCAGCCGGTCCCCTCGCACCACAGCCTCAAGGTCCGGTCCCAGGCCTACGTCATCGCCCGCGGCCGGGCCAAGATCCTCTACACGGGGGACATGGTCTGGATCAACAAGGAATTTCATCATTTTCTCGAGAACCTCGACCTCGTCGTCACCGAGGCCAGCTACTTCCGGAGGGGCGGCCTCGTCATCCGCGACAAGGAGACGGGCCAGATCTACGGCCACACCGGCGTCCCGGACCTGGTCCGGGTCTTCAGAGAATTCTCGCGCCGCATCGTCCTCGTCCACTTCGGCGGCTGGTTCTACAAGGACGTCGGCCGGGCCCGGGCCGCGCTGCGGGAGCTCGGCCGGGCGAACGGGGTTCGGATCGAGGCCGGGCGAGACGGCCAGGAGATCGTCCTCTAGACCCCTTCGGCCGCGGCGCTCGGGTTCGCCTTCCACTTGGCCAGGAGCTCGAGCACTTCTTTGTCGGGCACGTCGTACCATTTCCCGTAGGCCTGGGCCACGGCGAAGAACGGCACGGGCTTGGCCAGAATGACCGTCTCGTCGGCCAGCTTGGCGACCTCGCGGGCGGCCCACTCGCCGGCGACGGGGACGGCCACGACGATCTTCTTGGCCTTGCGCCTCCGGCAGAGGGCGACGGCCGCCTTCATGGTCGAGCCCATGGCCAGGCCGTCATCGACGAGGATGACCGTCCGGCCCTTGACCTCCGGCAGCGGCGCGCCTTGGCGCAGGACCTTGATCCGCCGCTGGATCTCCTTCTCCTGCTCGCGGACGATCCGCGTGATGTCCGCCTCGTCGAGCTCGTACGGAGCGGTCTCCGAAATGACGCGGCTGCCGTCCTCGGCCACGGCCCCGAAACCCGCTTCGGGATTGTCGGGGTAAGGCAGCTTCCGGGCGACGAGGATCGAGAGCTCGGCCTGGAGACGCCGGGCGATCTCGTAAGCGACCGCGACCCCGCCGCGCGGGATGCCCAGGACAAGGACGCGGCGGCCCTTGAATTTCTCGAGGGCCTCGGCCAGCCTCGCGCCGGCGTCGGCCCGGTCCTTGAAGGTCAAGATAACCCCCCCTTTTGCCGACCCGACCCCTGGAAAGGCAAGTTCCATACCAAATGGGCCGAGCGCCGGACCGGACCCGGCTATCAGGGGAAAACGAGCCGGCAGGCCGGGGCGGAAGGCCGCCCGGCGGCGCCCCGACGAAGGCTCGGTATCAAGCCGAGCGATGGAATTCCTGCCGGGGAAGACTCCGGTGTATAATGCCCTCGAATTCTCATTCCCCCAGAGTATCGGGAGGACGAGCGACATGAACGGTCTTCGATCGACCAGGCTCGGGCGCGCGTCGGGGGTCATCGCGGCGGCCTTGATGCTGGCCGCGGCGGCCGGCGCGGCCCTTCTCGCGGAGAGGCCGGACAACCTCAAGGGCGCGGGCATCCGCAGCTCGACCTACGGACGGCCCAACGATCCCGGGCCGGGCTACTGGGCCCGCACCGGGGTCGAGATCGCGGCCAAGTTCCCGGGCGCCAAGCCGGAGGCGATCTGGATCGCCAGCCGGCTGAAGGGCCGCGGCACGGAGATGTCCTTCCCCGTCCCCGAAGGCGTCGACCCGCTCATCACCGGGATGCCGGAGGACATCAGCGAGCCCGTGCTCAAGCTCTTCGACGAGCTCGGCTACCGCGTCTGGCTCCAGACCGAGCCGGGCTGGGCGCCGGTCGATAAATGCTTCGACGTCATGCTCGACCGCTACGGCCATCACAAGTGCGTCGTCGGGGTCGGCGTCGATATCGAGTGGCACCGCTCGAACGATCCCGACCTGGGCGACCCGGTGACGGACGAGATGGCCAGGACCTGGCTGGCCGCGGCCCGGGCCCACAACCCCGCCTACCGCATGTTCCTGAAGCATTTCCGCGACAACGTCATGCCGCCGACCTTCCGCGACGGCATCGTCTTCGTCGACGACAGCCAGATCTTCAAGTCGGCGGACGAGATGATCGCCGAGTTCGCCCAGTGGGGCCGGACCTTCGCCCCCTCGCCCGTCGGCTTCCAGTACGGCTATCGGCCCGACAAGCCCTGGTGGAGCAAGATGAAGGACCCGGTCAAGGAGATCGGCGACCGGATCCTGGCCGTGACGCCGAACACGGAGATGCTGATCTGGGTCGATTTCTGCATCCAGGACGTCTTCCCGCCGGACCCGGCCAAGGGCGACCGCGTCCCGCCGAAGAAATAGTGGGGCCCCGCGCCCCGGGAGGGACCATGGACATCAAGATCATCCCCATCGACAAGCCCGAGGACATGAACTTCATCCTCGGCCAGGCCCACTTCATCAAGACGGTCGAGGACCTCCACGAGGCCGTCGTGACCACCGCGCCGCAGATGAAGTTCGGCCTCGCCTTCTGCGAGTCGTCCGGCCTGGCCCTCGTCCGCCGCTCCGGGAACGATCCCGCCCTGGTCGAGATCGCCCAGAAGAACGCCCTGGCCCTCGGGACCGGGCACGCCTTCCTGATCTTCATGACCGGCGGCTTCCCGGTCAACATCCTCAACGCGATCAAGGCGGTCCCCGAGGTCTGCGGCATCTATTGCGCGACGGCCAACCCGGCCGAGGTCATCGTGGCCGAGACCGAGAAGGGACGGGCCATCCTCGGGGTCGTCGACGGCGTGCGGGCCAAAGGCGTCGAGGGACCCGACGGCGTCGAGTGGCGCAAGGGCTTCCTGCGCAAGATCGGCTACAAGCTCTGAGGCGACCGGTCCGATGACCCGCCCCCTCCTCGCCGGAACGCTCCTCGCCGCGGCCCTCTTCGTTCTCGGCCTGCCGCTCGCGGCCCAGTTCCGCGACGACTTCGACGGCCCGCTCGTCAAGGACCCGGAAGGCGCCAGGGGCTGGGGCTTCGTGGCCGGCGAAGGGCGGGCCGTCATCGACCTCGTCCAGGGGCCCGGGTTCGCCACGGTCGCCGTCGACGCGACCAAGGACCGGCGGAACGTCTGGTGGGCCTTCATCATCAGGCAGGTCTCGGGCCGGCTCGACCTGGCCCTGCTCCGCAGGCCCGGCCATGAGCTGAGGATCGAGGCCCGCGTCCGGACCGACACCGCGCCGCGGCGGGTCAATCTCCATCTCAACACGCAGCGAACGACCGACTTCCACAGCCACCTCATGGAATACGACCTGGCCCAGGCCGGGACCTGGACCACGATCAGCATGACCACCCGCGGCTTCGACGCCGGGCCGGGCGACACGGTCAACGCCCAGATGGCCCTCATGGATTGGGGGCTCGGCCGCTACCGCGTCGATGTGGATTACATCAGGGTGGACGTCGTCGAGGCGGCCAAGGCCCCGCCCGACCTTGGGCCGCCCATCCCCTACCATCCGCCGGTCACCGATCCCGCCTCCTTCGCCCATGCCCTGCCGGTCGCGGCGGATTTGACCGTCGATCTCGCCGAGCCGGAGGTCAACCTCGACGATTGGCGGGTGACGGACCCCGGGGGCACGGCTCGCGTTCTCTCCGTCGGCGGGTCACGCCTCGCGCTCCTCCGCTGGGACTTCGGCCCTCTGGCCGGGAAGAGGGTCGCCGGTCCGGGCCTGCTCGAGCTCGCGACGAGATCCCTGGCGCTTTCGGCCGAGGAGCGGCCCGATTTCGGCCAGCTGCGGGTCGTGGAGACGATCGGCGGCGAGCCCGGTTGGGACGAGCGGGCCGCGGCCTGGACGGAGATCTCCCGCGGCGCGCCGAGGGAGCTCGTCCTCGATCCGCAGCCGATCATCGATTGGCCGGTGACGGCGGGCGACGGCGGCAGGACCTACCTGACCATCCCCGTCCCGGTCCTGCAACGTCTGCTCGACGGGAAGGCTCTGGGGATCGCCCTGACGCCGCTCGGCTCGATCGACGCCGCATTTTATGCCCGCGAAGAAGCCGGCGGGACGAGAGCGGCCCGGCTCCTTTTTAGCCTTCAAGAGGGACAGTCCCTCTCCGGGGACAGTCCCGCCCTCGCACCCAAGGAGAAGTAGATGACGAACACGGCTGAGACGAAAACGCGGCTTCTGTCGCTCGACGCCCTGCGCGGCTTCGACATGTTCTGGATCATCGGCGGCGACGCCCTTTTCCGCTCCCTGGCCGAGGTGACGAACTGGGGCTGGGCCAAGGCCTGGGCCGCCCAGCTCGAGCACGTCGAATGGGCCGGGTTCCACTTCTATGACCTCATCTTCCCCTTGTTCATGTTCATCTCCGGCGTCGCCATCCCGTTATCGCTCCTGGCCAAGGCCGAAGCCGCCGCAGACAAGCGGCCGATCTATCTCAAGCTCGTCCGGCGGGCCCTGCTCCTCGTCGTGCTGGGATTCATCTACAACCACCTGACCGACCTGCAGTTCGCGAGCCAGCGCTACGCCAGCGTCCTCGGCCAGATCGGCCTGGCCTATCTCTTCGCCGCCCTGATCATGCTCAACGTCCGCAGCCTCTGGGGCCGCGTGGCCGCCCTCGGCGGCGTCCTCGGCGGCGTCGCCGTCCTCCAGCTTCTCGTGCCCGTGCCGGGGATCGGCGCCGGGGTCCTGACCCCCGAAGGCACGATCAACGGCTGGCTCGACCGGCTGCTCCTGCCGGGCCGGCTCTACGACCAGGTCTTCGATCCCGAGGGCCTTCTCTGCATCGTCTCGGCGACGTCGGTGACGCTCATGGGCGGCCTGGCCGGCCTCCTCCTCAAGTCGCCGAAGCTGGCCTCTCATCGCAAGGCCCTTCTCCTCGCGGCGGGCGGCGTCGGCCTGACGATCGTGGGCTATGTCCTCGGCGGCTTCTACCCGATCGTCAAGAAGGCCTGGACGGCGACCTTCGACATCTACGCGGCCGGGCTGTCGCTCATCCTTCTCGCGCTCTTCTATCTCATCATCGACGTCTTCGGGCTCCGGAAATGGTCGTTCGCCCTGCGGGTCATCGGCCTCAACTCGATCACGATCTATCTCGGGACGCGGATGGTCGATTTCGAGGCCACGAGCAAGTTCTGGTTCGGCGGATTGGCCCGCATCGCGGGGCCCTCCGGCGTCCTCGTCATCGAGGCGGGGACGATCGCCGTGGAGTGGCTGGTCCTCTACTTCCTCTACAAGAAGAAGGTCTTCCTGCGCGTCTGAAGTGGTCCCGCGCTCACGGGCGCGTCTTGGCGATGTCCGGGTAATAGCGGCGGACGAACCGCTCCTGGACCCCGAAGGACCAGTGGACGTCCCGGATGTGGTTGGCCGCGTCCCGGCTCCGGCCGGCCCGCAGGAGATCGACGAGGGCCTGGTGCTCGCCGACCGAGGCCTCCTCCCACTCCTTGACGAACCCCTTCAGCCGCGGGAAATCATAGAGCCGCTTCTTGAGGGTGTTGACCGTCTTGACCAGGCTGGCGTTGCCGCAGAGATCGAGAAAGACGTTGTGGAAGGCCAGGTTCTTGTCGTAATAGGCGTCGAAATCGTTCTCGGCGAGGGCCTTGATCATGGCCTCGTTCAGGCGGGCCATGGCTTCGATGTCGGCCGGCTTCATCCGCTCGAAGGCCTTGAGCACGGCCATGCTCTCGAGGGCGCCGATGATCTCGTAATAGTTCCGGACGTCCTGCTCGGTCACGGTGTTGACGACGATCATGCGCCGCGGCAGGATGGTGACGAAGTCCTCCATCTCGAGCTGGAGCAGGGCGTCGCGGAGCGGAGTCTTGCTGACGCCGAGCTTCTTCGAGGTCTCCTCCATGTCGATGGCCGAGCCGGGCAGGATGCCGCCGTGCCTCATCTGCTCGCGGAGGTAATCGTAGACCTGCTCTTTGAGGGACTTGACGTTGAGGATCGGCTTACGCTCCATGAGCCCGTGTCCTTTCAGCGGCGAACGGATGATGTCCGCCCCAGGATAGTCAATCCCCAGTCCCCGCGTCAACCGGCTTCTTCGGGGCCGGCGCAGGCGGGGCCACGATCCGTCCCGTGGACTCGGTCTCGACGTTCTCGAAGAAGGCGCCCTCGAACCGGCCGGGCTCGAGGGTCGGCAGGCTGATCTCGATGTCGACCGGCGCGTCGGGCCGGAGCCGGCTCAGATCGGCGTAGTGGCCGAGGAAGGTCCGGGCGGGCGAGTGCGGATAGACGCTGTTGTAGCCTTTGAGGACCTCGACGGGCTGGCCGTTGATCCGCAGGCCCACCGGCATCGCGTCGTTGCCGTCGATGATGGGGATGTGGAGGAGAAGGCGCCAGGGAGCGAGCCAGGGCGCGCGGAGGTCCTCCGCGCTGGTGTTCACGGGCCAGGCCTTCTTGCGGGCGGCGAGCTGGTCGAAGACCCGCTTCGGGACGGTGATCCGGGCCTTGTAGATCCCGCCGCCGAATCCGGCCGGAACCGGGCCGGCGCTCTGGGACTTCGAGAAGGCGCGGCCGGCGAAGCGCACGGTGGCCGTGACGACGTTCCCCTCGGCCTTGAAGGGGTAGGCGACGCCGTTGACCGAGAGGGCCCGGACCCGGGATCTCTCGGGCACGAGGACGACGATGGCCCTGGAGGTCCCGACCTCGGCCGAGACCTCGGTCAGGACGAGCCGCTGGGACTTGAGCTCGACGGCGCCGGGGACGTTGAAGAGGATGGGCCCCTTGATCTCGGCCGGCGCGGGGAAGATCTCGTAGACGGCCGCCTCGCGGCCGGGCAGGGTCCAGGCGGCCTCGCTGCCGTACGCCCACGGCCCTGCGGCCGAGCCGACCAGGCGGTTGGCCTCGGGATAGACCTCCTTGATCATGAACCGGTCGCCCTTGAGGAGGCCGATCGTCGGATCGAGCTTGAAGCGGGCTGTCCTGGGGCCGGGGTTGGGATTGAAGAGGAAGATGAGCCCGCGGTCCTCGACGATGGCCGCGGTGCCGTCCACCCGTCCGGCCATGGGTGGTCCGATGATCGGCCTCAGGGCGTGGAAGTAGGCGGCGTTCTCGTCCGCCCAATCGAGCCAGCCCTTGAAGAAGGCTCTGTCCTCGTCCGAGAAGGCGGCGAACTCCTCGGGATCCCGGGCCGGGATGAAGTCGATGACGTGGTTGAACGGCGCCGTGCCGATCGACGACAGCAGGGAGTACGTCCAGCCGAGGGCATCCCAGTCCTTGGCGTGAAAGCGGTCCCGGCGCATGACCTCGTTCGCGTCGCTGCGCTCCGACTGGTGGGTCATGAAGCCGGGCATGATCTCCGGCGGCGCGAGGCGCTCGACGCGGTAGGTCCAGGCGGCGAAGCGCTGGCGGTCGGCCGAGACGCGGTCGGTGTGGAGGTCGGGAAAGGCCTTGAAGCTCTCCGGCTGCTCGTCGGTCAAGGTCGGGTGAGGATAGGAGCCGGCCAGCCATGTCCAGGGGCCGAAGTTCTGGTACTGCTGGCGGCCGTCGATGACGACGTCGAAGGCCGCCCGCCGCAGGCCCTCGAGGATGCGCCGGCAGCCGGACCACTGGGCGTACTTGCTCGAGGCCTTGTCCAGGGCGATCCACCAGTGGTCGAAGGAGTAGCCGGCGGCGCCGGTCGTCTTCATGAAGGCCAGGAGCTTGTCCAGCCACCAGTCCTGGAACGAGCGAAGGCCGGTGTCGGCGGCGGCCTTCGAGGCCTCGGGGCCGGCGTAGGCCGTCCAGGCGGGGTCCTGGAGGAAGGGCAGCGAGGGATAGGCGTAGGCCATGAGCTTGAGCTTCTTCGAAGCCGCGTAATCGAGCATGGTCTTGAGGCCGGCGGGGACCTCGTCGCGGCGGGGGTCCCACTCCCCCTTCCGGATCTTCTGGCCCAGGCCGAACCAGAGGACGTTCTCCCAGCCCCACGAATCGGCGTTCTCCGCGAGGCTCGAGAGGGCGCTGTTGGCCGGGGTGTAGAGCAGGTGGGTCGCGCCGAGCTCGGCCGCCCGGTCCATGATCCGCTTGTACTCTTCGACGCCCTCGGGGGTGCCGACGTCGATCTGGTAGTCGTTCTCGCACCAGGGGATGTGGACGCGGACGCTGCGGGCCGGATAGTAGAGGAGGAACGAGCGGACGCATTCGACGAGGGCGTTCGACTCGGCGGCGTCGATCGTCGGCGAGTCCTTGAGGAACTTGTCATAGTCCGGGACGAAGGCCCACTCGGGCGCGGCCTTGGCCGGGAAGCGCTGGCCGAGAAGGTCGGTCACGCCGATGCAGAGGCGGTCGGAGGCGAAGGGGCCGAGGTCGCGGCTCCAATCCATGTCCGGGGCATAGGAAGCGGAGACGGCGGCGCCCTCGCGGGCCCAGGCCATGAACGGGTTCTGGAGCAGGAAGAAGACGCTCCAGGCCGGACCGGCCGAGGCGTCGTCCGCGAGGAAGCGGCAGACGGCGCCGAAGGAGCCGCCGTTGAGCAGGAGCTCCTCGACGACCGGCCGGCCGAGCGTCGTCTCGAGCGGCTCGACGGCGTTGATGCGGAACGGGCGGGCCCGGGCCGAGGTGACGATGATCTGCTTGGTCAGGAACTCCCAGGCCGGCTTGAGCTCGTAGACGACGTCGAACGTGTAGGGGTCGCGGGTGTAGCGGTAGGCGACCTTGGCCGGGGTCATCTCGATCTCGGCCGGGCCCAGGCTGCCGACGAGGACGGCCGCGCCGTCGATGGTGATCGAGGACGGGTCGGCGGAAAAGGTCAGCGTCCGGCCCGCCTTGGGCGAGCCGACCGAGACGAGCCCCTGGTCGTTGAACGCGGCCCGGAGGCGGCCGTTGTCGAGGACCATGTCCTCGGCCCGAAGGAACGGCGCGGCGGCCAGGAGGGAGCCGAGACAGACAGCAGAGGCTGCGAGGACCATTGAAAGGCGGCTCGGACGGACGGGCGGAAGGCGCTTCGCGGTCATCGCGTGTCCTCCTTGGGGGCTGACCCGATTATAACCGAAGGAGCCGGGCCTTGGCTAAAGAAAGGGCTGGGCGGCGGTTCGATTGACAGGGAACAGGGCGGGTGCTACTAATGGGCCCGGCGCGGCGCCCCCGGCTCGCGAACGTCCGCGCCACCGAGGAGGTCCCATGATCAATGCTCGATGGATCCCGGCCGTGATGCTCGCCCTGGCCGTCGCCGCCTTCCTGCCGGCGACCGGAGCCGCTTCCTCCCAGGACAAGGCCGGGCTCGAGGACACGACCTTCGGCGCGGCGACGGTCAAGCCGGCCGTTCCCCTCCGGGCCCTGCCCTTCAACTTGAAGAGCGTGCGGCTGCTCGACGGCCCCTTCAAGGCGGCCATGGAGCGCGACCTCGGCTACATGATGAGCCTCGACAACGACCGGCTGCTCCATATGTTCCGGGTGACGGCCGGTCTCCCGTCGAAGGCCGAGCCCTACGGCGGCTGGGAGAAGCCCGATGTCGAGCTGCGCGGCCACACCGTCGGACACTTCCTCTCGGCG
>Ga0316624_10000259_pt1 | contig 16871 bp, 15 predicted proteins | sample OWC_Aug_N3_C1_D5_FD_207657 | JGI IMG/M metagenome (GOLD analysis project Ga0316624, IMG submission 207657) | Wetland soil microbial communities from Old Woman Creek delta, Ohio, United States - OWC_Aug_N3_C1_D5_A | ecosystem: Environmental > Terrestrial > Soil > Wetlands | place: USA: Ohio... | reverse complement strand
ATCATTTTACCGCCGTCAACATAGCTACTCTGACGGGCGCCATTGCCCTGATCAAGCTGCCGGATAGCTCGTTCGAATCACCTCGCGCGAAAGGCCTAAGATCGTGCAAGGTGTGCCGCTCGCCTCACGAGGTTTTAAATGGAGGTAGTGGCGGGCGATCTGTGGACTCGGCGCGATCTTCTCAAGACAGCCGCCGCATGCGGCACGGGAAGTTTGATGACAACTGAAATGACGCAACCACCGACAGACCTTACGCGACTCACGCTGGTAGAAGCCATGGCGATGCTACGCCGTAAGGCCGTGTCTCCCGTCGAACTTACACAGGCGTTTGTCGCCCGTATCGAACGACTGAATCCCGCACTTAATGCATTCATCACGGTGACCGAAGAGCAAGCGTTGCAGCAAGCGCGGGAGGCGGAAGCGGAGATTCAGCGAGGGCATTGGCGTGGCCCCCTGCACGGCATGCCGTTGGCGCTCAAGGACCTGATCGATACCGCCGGTATTCGCACTACTGCGGCCAGCGCCGTGTTCAAGGACCGCATTCCCACCGAAGACGCCGAAGTGGTGCGCCGCCTCAAGGCGGCGGGTGCAGTGCTGCTCGGTAAGCTGAATATGCACGAGTTCGCCTATGGCGGGACCTCGGTACCCAGCTATTACGGCGCGGTTCACAATCCGTGGAATCTCGCCCGCATTGCCGGCGGATCTTCGGGAGGGTCGGCCGCTGCCGTGGCGGCAGGCCTGTGTATCGGCGCGTTGGGGTCAGACACCGCGGCGTCCGTCCGCCACCCGGCTGCATATTGTGGTGTCGTCGGATTGAAGCCGACCTATGGGCGAGTCAGCACCCGCGGCGTCATTCCGTTGTCCTGGTCGCTCGATCACATCGGGCCGCTGTGTCGCTCGGCTACGGATGCCGCCTTGCTCTTGGAGACGATCGCTGGATTCGACCCGCTCGAACCCTCATCCGTGGACCGGCAAACGGATCGCTATGCGAGCGCGCTAGAGGCCAGAACGGCATCCCTGAGGATAGGCCTCGTCCGCCGGCCCTACTTCGAGCACCTCGACCCGGACATTGAGGCCGCAATGAACGCATCAATCAGGGAGCTCGCACGCATCACCGCCGGCGTACGCGACGCGGAGTTGCCTTACACGAACGTATTGCTGACGATCGCCTCGGCCGAGGCCTACGCCTTCCATAAGCCCTACTTCACGCAGACACCTCAACTGTATCAGGCCATGACCCGGCAACGCTTAGAGCAGGCCGCAAGCATATCCGCCGCAGACTACGTGAATGCCCGGCGGGAACTGGAGCGCCTGCGCTGGCAGGCTGACAGCGCGTTTTCAAGCGTCGATTTGCTGGTTACACCTACGACCGCGATCACGCCGATCACCATCGAATCGGGCTATCTGGATCCGCCGCTGCCCTCGGACGGAACGCCGGTGGAGTTTCGTAACACGCATATGTTTGATGTGCTAGGTCTGCCCGCAATCTCGGTGCCTTGCGGCTTCACTCGCGATGGCATGCCCATCGGATTGCAGATCACCGGGCCCCGGTTCGGCGAGTCGCGAGTGCTCACTCTTGCGCATGCCTACCAGCAAATCACCGATTGGCACACGCGCTCTCCACTTGTAGCGTGAACTGACCCTTTTCGTAGGCGTGGCTCTTGAGGCGCTGGCGCCAGCGGCTAATCGGCCCTTACGCCTTCTCACCCAGCGGTAATTCCGCGAGTTTAGGGGACTCCGCAGCCCTTCCGATTCATCCGGCAGGCGACTTGACTCGTATGGAAGTCAAGGACGGAAGGTAAGGCTCTACGTCGCCGTTCACCGGTCACTGCTCGGTCGCACTTACTTCACCAAGGAGCTTCATCTTGTCGAATCGCAAGCTGGCATTTCGCTCACCTGTCGCTGACGCCAACCACCGGGTGACACGCCGAATTGGCGCTTGAAGGCACGGCTGAACGCCGATTCGGAGTCGTAACCGATGGCCGCACCAATCTGGGCCAGGCTGCCGCACCCCTCTCGCAAGTACTGCGCCGCCATATGCATGCGCCACATGGCCAGGTATTGCATCGGTGGCTGTCCCACCAGCGAACTGAAGCGCTCCGCAAAGACGGAGCGTGACATACCCACTTCGATTGCTAGCGATTCCGCGGTCCACGCCTCTGTCGGGCGCGCATGAAGAACCGCCAGAGCCCGTCCGATATGTGGATCACGCAGTCCTGCGAGCCACCCGCGCCGTTCTGCGGGCAGGCCAGCGACAAACTGACTCACAGCCTCAACAAACAATAGCTCGGATAGTTTGGCGATCACTGTCGCAGAACCGAGGCGCCCGGCCGCGATTTCGCTTGCGGCAAAGCGGAAAGAACTCTCGATCCACGCCCCCGATGGGGTTAATCGTACGTTTACCTTCAACACCGCCGGCAATGCTGAGAGCAGCGGACTGAACGGTGTGTCACAACCAAGATAGCCGCACAGGAGCTGCGTTGCTGCGCCGCCGCCGCCGTAGACGATGCGCGCGAGACCACCATCCTCGGGTTGCTGGATGATCTCTCGTGCCGGCACTGGCGCGGGGTTCAGCTCGCTGCCAAACGTATGAGCACTATTGTGCGGCAGCAGCACGATCTCGCCCGCACCGACATCTATCGCGTCACCACCCTCCGGCTGCAGTCGCATGTAACCCTGGGCGACAAAATGGGACGCAATGACATGTCGAGGCGCTTCCAGAAAGGGCTTGCAGTCGTCGGATGACACTTTGCCGCTGATGCACCACGGCGCCGTGAAGTCCGCTTCGAGGAAGACTCCGCCAGACAACCTGATTACTCGCAAGACGTCAGAGAAGACATCCATCGCTTGCCAACCTTTGCATCCAGAGCCTGGAGCATGAGATCAGGCGCCTTGGTCATTCAAGGTTAGATTTACGGCTTATAGAGTAGCGACCACTGGAAATCAAGGAACGAGGCTGTGGACAGAGGGTTGTTACATTCAGGTCGCTTCATCCATATCGCACGGCAATCAGCGCCAAAGCAGGACTGCGCTCGCAAGGTCCTGGATGGCTGTCCATCGCTCCTCGAAACACAGTAACCATGCTCCCTTACGTCACTACCGCCAAGAGGAACTTACTATGAATGCTGCCGTTGCGGAGGTCATGAGCGAGGCTGGTCACTCCGCCCGCTATGCCCGCGTGGTCGCGCTGTCGAAGAAGACCGAGTGGCAGATTGATCGTGATCTGCTGCGGGGCCGTACGTTTGACTTCTCACGCAAGTTTCTGCCAGACGGCCTGACGCTGAGCCATCGACTGGCCTTTCTGTCTGCCGACGATGCGCGTCTGATGAGTCAGGTTCAGGGCCGGACTTATGCTTACATCTTTGGGCTGGTGGAGCGTTTCATCAGCGGGAAGATGCTCGATCTGGGTCGGGCCAAGATATTCGGCGATCAGATCGCACTGGAAGGCCTGGTGCGCTTCTCTAACGAGGAGATCAAGCACCAGGAATTGTTCCGGCAGATGGAGGCTATGATTGCACCGCATATGCCGGACGGCTATCGTCGAGTCGCCGATCCAAACGATGTGGCCCGGGCTGTCCTTGCCGCCCGCACCTGGGCCGTCCTGGCGCTCACCTGTCATATCGAACTGTTTGTCCAGTCGCACTACGCGGAGAGCATCGCTCCACATCAGGAAATCTGCCCGCTCTTCAGAGACGTCTTCCAGTTTCACTGGAGGGACGAGTGCCAGCACGTGGTGCTCGATGAGCTAGAGTGGAAGGCTGAGCACGCAACGCTTTCGCCTGCCGAACGCGATCTGGCGGTCGATGATCTGATCGCCCTGGTGGCCGCAGTAGACGGAGTACTGCAGGCGCAGTCAACGGCGGACGCTGGCTACTTTATGCGCAATGCCCAGGGAACCTATAGCGTTGAACAGACGGGGCAGATAGAAGCCTCCGTGTTGGCTGCCTACCGCTGGCAGTACATCATCTCCGGTGTACAGCATCCGCACTTTGGCCGCCTGTTGACCGGTCTGACGACGCCGGCACAGATGTCACGGATACAGACGGCATTGGCGCCGATCCTTGGTAGTTGAACTGGCTCCGTGGCGCCGCATGCCGGCGCCACGGCCACGCAAGTCGCGGACATTCTCATGACTATACCGATGTGGATGTTGCTCGGATTTGCGACATGGACAGTGCTCTTGCTGATGGCAACCGTCGGTATCTACCGATGGATCGAGATCCTGCTTGGACGCAAGCGGATTGGAGCTTTTCGTTCTGATCAGGTCGAGGGAGACGACTGGTATCGGCGGTCAATGCGGGCACACGCCAACTGCATCGAAAATCTGCCTGTTTTCGGAGCCATCGTATTGACACTCTACGCCAGCGGTGTTTCAGGTCCAGCTGTCGATCGGCTGTCCATGGCGGTGCTCGCTGCCCGTGTCGTGCAATCCACGATCCACGTGTCTCATGTACAAACCGACGCATTCGTGTCAGTGAGATTCTCTTTCTTTTGCGTCCAGCTCGCGGCTTTTCTGGCACTCATCGTCCTGATCGTCCTTCACGCCATGCACGGATAGCGGTGCTGGCGGCGTGGAATCTGGTGATGCAGCCAGGGTGGCTGCTGTTGATGTTGCGAAGGGAGTGGAGAGCCTCTTCGCGCCGCAGTTCCGCGCCCTGCTAGCTAGAGGGCGCGCCCGCATGTATCTTCAAATATGAGCCACCAGATGATCTTCACGCTTCTTCAGTCGGGGCAATCTCGGCGTGCCATCCGCTCTCGGCGCTAGTGCACCACGACCTGCCCCGCCTCGATCGTGATGGTCTGAGCCTGGCCAGCGATTCGCAGCACGTAGCTGCCGATCGGCAGTGCCGTGATCGAATTGCCGTACCGCTTGGCCACGACCTGATTTTCTGCATCGAGGACCTCATACGTCGTCGCATTGTCCGCGGCGACCTTGAGCGCGCCGACCTGGATCGCCGTGTCATTGCCGCTGCGCAATTCCACTCCCGGAATCGTCGCGTTGCCGATCGAAACATCGTAGGAACCCGGCGGCAGCGGACGCGTCAGATTGCCGAGGCCGCTCAGTGTCGTCGTTGCTTGCCCGGAGGGACGGACACGGATCAGGGTGTTGCCGGTACCCGGTGGCATCGCAACGACGAGCGAGCCCATCTGGCCCTTGAGCTTGAGATTCGGCCGCAGCGCCCAGGCCTGCACCGGAGGCGCAAGTGGCGCGGCCGCGCTGGCGGGTACCGCCTTGGACTGCTGCTTAGCGGCGCCGACCTGCACCGTCAGCTTCGTCGCCGTCACGCCCTCGAAGTTCCGGCCGTGCGCATCGTGCACCGGAACGGCGCTCAGCGTGTAAATGCCCGCCTGCGGCCAGCTGGCGCTCACGGCGAGTGCCCGGCGCGGGTCCGCCGAGCACGTCGTAGCCCCCGATGTGAGGCTACAGCCGCCAGAAACGCCGGGCGGAGATGCGACTCCCGGGCGCGCGCTCGCGGCCGTTGCCCCAGCCACCGCAGCGCCTGCGCCACCGTTCGAGTCGATACGGTAGTCGATCGCGTCGGTGTAGGGATAGCAGCCCGGCATCTGCACCTGGTAGTTCGCAGGTTGGTCGGCGATCGTCATCGACGGGCCGGTCACAAGCGGACGCAGCGCCGTGGAGTGGGCAAGATCCTGGAGCTTGATGTGATGCAGGTCGTCGCTCCAGCTCTTCGATCCGATCTTCTCGGGGCCGACACGCGCCTCGGCGAGCACCTCGATACCCGAGTCGTAGTCGACCAGCAGCGCGTCGCTGACGACTGAGTTCGAGGCGCCCGCAGTATTCTGCGCAGCACCCGCACCCGCGCAGCCGTCGAACGCGACCTGCACGTAGGGCTCGACGCCGGCCCTGGCGCCGAGCAGGTCACCGGAAAAACTGATCTGCAACGCGGCGAGAATCGCAGGCTTCAAGCGGACCTGTCCGTCCAGAATATTGGACTCGGCGGTCGTCAGCGGCGTCGTATGGCCTCCGACGCTGAGGTCGCAACCACTACCGCTGCACGAAAAGCGCATGTCGGCCTGCTGCCTGACTTCGGCACTGAGCGTGCTGCCGTGCTCGGCGCGCCCGTCAATGCCCACCTGGCCATCGAGGTAGATGCTGATATCGAGCCAGCCGATCGGCGTGTTGCCGAAGCGGATCGGGATGATCTCGTACCCGAAGTCGGCGCCGCCACCCGGCGGAATCGCGAAGGTCTGGCTGAACTGGCCGGTGGCCGTCAGGCTCGCGGCGAGCCGCGCGCCGACGCCGAGCGAACCATCGGCGGCGATCCGTGTCGGGCGCAGTGCGAAGGGCAGGCACGGAATGTACGAAACGTCGAGGGTCGCGGTGAATGCCACAGCGACCGGCAGGCGCAGGTCGGCGCTCTCATTCGCACCCGTTGCGGATTTCCCTATATTGCCGCTATCGGTGCCTATGTTCAGCGCAAAGTCCGGCGCGACCGAAAACGTCAATGGCACCGCCGTGCTGAGCGTATTTTCGTTGAAGCATTCGAGCGGTAGATTCAGGTCGCGCGCGACTTCGCCTATCAGATGATTCCACTCGGCCTGTGCCTGGCGCCGCACCTCATCCGCCGCGTGCTTGGCGGCCTCGCTCAGGCAGTGTGTCGACGGGACGTTGCAGCCCGTGTGGCTGTCGTGGCTGGCGGTTGCCGCCTGATGCACCGAGTCGGGCTCGGGATGCGCGCGAAACCAGGCGTCGGCGAGTTCGAGGTTCACGACGTAGTTCGGCACCTCCCCCGAGGGTAGCGTCCGTGCGTGCAGCAGCAGGAAATCACGCACGCCCTGCGGCACCACGCCGCTCGCCTGCTCGATGCCGGCGGTGCCGCGCAGCTGCACGAGATTTGCGCTGAAGGGACCGACCGGCGGCACCCGCGGCCCGGCGGAAGTGCCCGGCGACGGGTACAACTGTGGTGGGCCCGCCGTGAGCTTCGGCAGCGTGATCGGGATCGCCGTCGGCGGCAGCGCCAGCGCCGTCCCGTTCGACGACGCCGGAGCGGCGTGCGCGATCGGTGTCGCAAGCGTGGCTAGCACGAAGGTTAGAGCGGCCAGGGCGCGCAGCGGCCCGGCTTCCGTGTAACGTAAACGCATTGCCCGGCCCTCCACGATGTTCCTGCTCAGGCGCTGATCCCTACCGATCCGGTCCCGGCGGCAACCCAGATGCTCCGCCTCGGATCTCGCGGATCGTAGCGAACCATGCCCGTGGCGCCCTTATTCCAGCGTTTCGCCCCAGATGCCGCCGAAACAGAGTAAGAACATCCTGCTGGTTCGTCCCGCTGCCATGGACCTCCCCCGGACGCGTTGCTTCAGGATTTCTTCACTCGAATCTCGACGCGCCGGTTGCGCGCCCGGCCCGCCGGGTCGTCGGAACCGTCAGGATGCGCATTGGGCGCGATCGGCCTGGTCTTGCCCCAACCGCGGGTCTCGATGTGGGCGGCATTGGCACCCAGATGATCCGTGAGCCACGCGGCCACGGTGGCCGCGCGGCGCTCGGAGAGCTTCTGGTTGTAGGCCGCGTCGCCCTTGCCGTCGGTGTGTCCTTCGATCAGAACGTGGGCCCCCGGATACGAGCGGACCACCGTGGCCACCTCGCTGAGAGACGGTTCCGCCTGCGGCTGCAGTTCGGCCTTGTCGAAATCGAACAGCAGGTCGGCGGCGAGGTTGACCTTGATCTCATCGCCTGCCACTTCGGCATCGAGATCCTTCAGCGCGCGCTCGAGGTCGACGGACTTGCCGGCGACCGCGATGCCCGAGGCTGCCGCGCCGCCGCTGCCGGCGATCGCGGTCGCCTCGAACGGGCTGAACTGCGGCACGATCACATCGACGCGGCGTACGGAATCCGGTGGTGCCTGGAAAGTGAGGTTGAGAAACGCCTGGGCGCCAGGTTCGACCTTGGACAGGAACCAGCGACCGCCGTCGTTCTTGTCAGCCATCGGCTCGGCCAAATACAGGCCGTCGCTGCCCTTCAGGAGCGGGTAGGCGCGCTTGCCTTGCGGGTCGAGCGCGTACACGTCGCGGAACATCAGCGCGGGACCGCTGATGCGCCGCGCGCCAGGATTGACGACCTTGAGTCGCACATGCAGCTGGGCATCGGCACGCGTCGCGGATACGAGCGTCGCCTTGAGCGGCGGCAGGCTGCTCGCGCCCTCGTTGTCAGCGGACGGCGGTCCCTCGCTGACCGGCACGTCCTCGAAGCTGCCGATCACAGGGGCCTGCACGGTCACGAGACTGCCGGGAGCGACCGCATCGAACAGGATCCAGACGATGGACTCCGACGCGGGCGGCAGCTTCGGAAACCAGCGTCCGCCGCCGTTCCAATCGGACACCGGTCCGGCAAGGTAATGCCCCTCCGGGTCTTTCAGCGCGTAGTGCTTCTTGTTGGCCTTGCGGTCCACCAGCAGAATTTGCGCGTAGTTGATCGCCTCGTGACCCTGCACGTCGTGCCCGGCGCCGTTCGCGAGTGCGAGGCCCAGATGCAGTACCCCATCGTACTGCCGGGCAAAGGCGATGCGCGCCGAGACATCCGGCAGGTTGGTCTCGGCAGCGGCCGAAACACCGGCGAATGCCAGCAACGCCGTAACCAGCGCCGGAGCGCCAAGGCATGAACGTATTCTCATGGCCCCCCCTTCCGCCCCCTCGCAGGGAGCCGTTTGTGACTAAAGTATCGCGGCCCTCACACTGGGTTCAATCCCGTCGCACCCCGCTTGCACCACCGAGCAGCTAATTGACTTCCGCGCGAGGGCGGTGCGAAGCTTTGGTGCCTTGGGCCGTGGCGGGTTCAAGGGGGGTTACATGCGAAGCCTGCGCGATCGGAGGCGGAGAGGAGTGCTGCGGCAGCTTGGCATGATCACCGTGACGGCTGTGTGCACGGTCCCGGCCCGGGCTGCCGGGGATGCCGTCGACTATCCGCTACGGGTCGGAACGAACTGGACCTATCACATGCATCAGGAGGTCGCGCCCGGCGCGCATTTTTCGGGCGTCCTCGCGTCGCTAGCGCATGGAAACTCTCTCGACGCTACACTCAATACGCGCGTGGCAGGCACCGAGCGCATCGGCGAGATCACTTATTCGCGTGTCGAGTCGACGTTGAATGGGCGCCCGTACATGACCGAGTGGTTTCGCGTCACGGCGGACGGCCTCTATCTGGGAAAGACAAACGATGCCGACTCCGGGGGCACCGTGACTGTCATGACGCCACCGCAACGGGTGCTGACCGCCGCGTTGCGTCGGGGGGAGACCTGGTCATGGCAGACCAGCGATGCGCCTGTGGCGGCCAGCATGCGCGTCGCCGGTCCAGCTGCCATCCGAGTGCCCGCCGGATTGTTCCAGGCCACCCTGGTCGAGACGCGCATGAGCATGGGGGCGCCACCGCAATCGACGCGCGTCGCCTTGGATCGCTGGTTCGTTCCCGGCACCGGCTTTGTGAAGTTCCAGACGCAGACTTACGTCGCGGAGCATAGAGTGTCGCACGGCGAAATCACGCTCGAGGGCTTCGAGCCGGGGAAATAGCCCGGGCCTCGCCGCCCGGCCGGCGGCGGGACACGGAGGGGCGCGTCTGAATTCTACGTTACGGCCGCACCGCCACGTGGTACGCATCGCGTCCGTGACGCGGCTCGAACCTGACCTCGCGCCCTGGGGTCGCGCGGCCGGTACCCGCTGGGTGCTTGCATACCCGCGGCGATGGCGGCAGGCTTCCGCGATCGAGCGGCGTTGGCGCGGTGAATCTGTGGAGGGCTCGGATGAACAAAGCCGCTGTCCCATTTGCGCTTTCCCTCTTCCTTCTGCTGGCGCCCGGCTGGTCACCGGTTCGCGCCGGCTGCCAGAAGGTGCCACCTCCGGAACGCGGCTCGCCACAGAAGATGCCGGATATCAATGGCGAGTGGTTGAGCGGCGAGGGCCGCGTGAGGATCGACATGCTTCCCCTCAGCGGCCACGTCGACGCGTACTTCGTGGGGCGCGACGGCAAGTGTCCTTTCGGGGATCCACGCGGCATGATGCTCACCGGCGATTTCGACGGCCACGTGCTCAAGGGCCAGATGAGTCACTGCACGCACGTCAAGCGCCTCATCAACGAATGCAAGATGGATCCGGTGTTCAGGACCGAGTTCTATACGATGTCGGTGACCGAGCACGACATCGACGCCTGCTACAAGACTGAGCACTACAAGTCGACCGTCGAGTATGCACAATCCGGCTGCCACCTGGATCGAGATCCGTCCGGAGACGGGTGGATCGAGTTCCACCTGACCAAGGCCAGCATCGACTGTCCCGACGTCGGAGAAATAAGGCACTTTCAGCAGCGCGCGGCGAGAGCTCAGGGCGTCATGGCGTTTGCCGCCAAGGTCACGTCCGATGCAAGGACCCGCGACGTGCTGTCGCGCGGACAGAAGCTGCTCGGCGCGGGTGCCAACGGGCTTGCGGTGGCCGCGCAGCTCGGCAAAGCCTGCACACAGATCCGCGACTCCGCCAACGACCTGCGGCGCTTCCTCGACGCGGTCGAAGAAGTCAATGCAGCGAGCTGCGGCCAGAACCTGGCCCGCGCCTTCGATCATCTGTTTGCGGCGGCGGGCACGCTAGGCCAGAGGCTTCCCGATGTCGAAGGTGTCGGCACGGCCTTCACGCTGATGGCCGCCGATCGGACCTTCTTCCAGGACGTGTCGCACGCGCTCAATCCGGAAGAGCGCTGGAATGCGCAGTTCTCAGAGATCGAGGGCTACACGATGACGTGCCCGTGACGCATATCTGATCCGTGCATCGGTCGCGACGCAGCGCGGCGCGCGGCCACCCCACGGAATTTCGGAGGGCCTGACTCCGGGCAGTTGCTGGCCTGTCTTGCTGCGCAGGCTCCAGCCCTCACGCGGTTCTCGCACGGATGGCCGATATCGGACGGGCAATTCGGCGCACTGATCGTCCGCTTCGGGTCCGAAAGCGGCCAAGTCGGATCCGCTGAAGCGAACACCGGGGTAGCCCGCGTACCGCCGCCACAGCCCGCTAAATCGCCCTGCATCGAGTGCCATGTAGCGCATGAGTCCTCGTCCAGGAGCTTGCGCTAATACGGCAACCCGCAGGAGAAGACGATGAAGGGAACGATCCCATTGGCGCTGCTGGTGACGTGCGGCGCGGTCGGCGCCATGCCGAACGCGTTTGCCGAGACGGAGACGGAGGCGCCAATCCCGCACGTGAAGCCGATTCCACCGGTGAAAGACATCCCGCATGTGAAGCCGATCAAGCACGTGAAGCCAATAGGCCCCGCGGCCGTCGGATCGGCGCACAGCGCGGCATTGGCATCGGAGCAATCGGGTGCCGCAGGACGGATCTGCGCCACCGACGCCCGCGCAGTCCGCTGCCTCCGGCGACCTCCAGCCGCCACCTGGGAACGGCGGGGCTTCGAGCAGAACTGCCCCAACGAATAGGTTGGGGCCATTCGTGGACAAGGTGCGAGCGGTGGAGTTGGATACCGAGTACGTCGGCTTGACCAGCAACGGCGACTACGGTTTATGTTGTCGTGGGTCGCGTCGTCGGTAGACTTTCGGCAGACGTTGACGTCGATCCACCGGTAGACCAAGCCGCAGTCCGATTGAAGCAATATCTGAATTTGACCGAAGTTGCCGGTCACGACCGACCGCTTCCGGGCAATCCAATGTCGATCTTGGCTAACTTGTTTGGCCCCGTCGGCGATACGCTTACGCCAATGCGACCCCTTCGGTATTCCATCAACATCACGTTGGACGGGTGCTGCGATCATCGTGCAATCTCCCCGGACGAGGACTTGCATCGTCACGCGGTTGCGAACCTCGACCAAGCAGATGCCCTCCTCTTTGGCCGGGTGACTTACGAAATGATGGAGGCAGCGTTTCGACCGCCAGCGCAGCCGGGAGCCAGGCCTGATTGGATGGAACCCTTCGCCCGAACGATCGACGCGGCAAAGAAGTATGTCGTTTCGAGCACCTTGGCCCGGGTCGATTGGAACGCGGAGCTCGTGCGCGGGGATCTAGGGAAGGCCGTTCAGCAGCTCAAGCGGGAGTCGGGTAAGGGGCTGTTCGTGGGAGGCGTGAAGCTACCGCTCGCGTTGACGGAGCTGGGATTGATCGATGAGTACGAGTTCGTGGTGCATCCCAGGCTAGCGGGCCACGGGCCGACATTGTTCGCAGGGCTATCGAAGCGTGTCGACTTGAGGCTCGTGAGCCGACAGGAGTTCGGCTCGGGGGCGGTGGCGATGCGGTATGAGCCTAGAAGTTAGCCATCGGGCTTGCAGGGGAAGGTTGGCCGATCTGCGACGTCCGGAACCACATTGGCAGCTCCGCCTGGAACCTTCAGATACTTTTTGCGCACCTCTACCGGTTCTCTACCGGACGAGAAATCGAATGGCCTGTTTCTAAATGCCTTTCCGCCTTACCCTGAACCTATTGAGAATAGTCCTCGGCGAAGACCATCAAGTCGATCTCGACAGAGTTTCGAATCTCTCTCCGAGGATGCAGCAGCGCAAGCTCCTGAACGGCAAGGCGGGGTTTCTTCGCCGCGGATTTCTGTTTACGCAAGTTAGGCAAAGCCAGTTCATTAAGCTCAAGGACGAATGGAAAAAGATTACCGCCCCGCTGGATCAGGCCAAGGAGAAGCCGCTCCGCAAAGCCCGGGGGATCGACTCCCGTTGTGAGTTCTCAAATCTCAATCTCATATCGGACGCGCTGCGAATCTTATGAGTCAGGCACCGCGGAGCGTGTCGAAAAGTGCCCCCGTCGTTCGTCGAAGCTCTGTGAAGACATCAAATTGCTGAATGGCGTCTGAAGTAGTACGAACCACTGCAGACCACGGAGAAATTCTAGCTACGTCAACGCTAAGAAGATTGCTGGTTCTCTATCTCGTGCGGGTGCGCGAGGAGATATGCCGAGCGCACCAGTTAGAACCTGCACACCAAGATAGAGAACACCAACCCACAACCACGAATGTGAAACCTAGTAACTAATCCCACTAAATCCCAGTAACTAATTGCGGAGGCAACATGAGACCGTTAGTGTTGAAGATGTCCATATCCCTGGACGGTTTTGTTGGCGGACCGAACGGCGAGGTCGACTGGATCTTCCGGACAATGGGCGATTCGACGGAGTGGGTTATCGACACGCTTCGAAATGCCGGCACCCACGTAATGGGGAGCCGTACCTATTACGATATGGCAGCGTTCTGGCCCTATTCGGACACGCCGTTCGCACCGCCGATGAACGATATTCCTAAGATCATCTTTTCGAGGAATGGAATCAAGAACGGTACACAGGTTGATAGGACGACGCGTGCGCTCGCTGATGCAAAAAAGGATCGCATTGGGGACCGGCCGCGCGTCACGCCGACAGCGGCGGTCCTGCATTCCTGGGCTGAACCGACGGTGGCGCGCGGCGATCTCGCGGAGGAAGTCGCCCGCCTAAAGAATCAGCCGGGCAATTTCATCCTTGCACATGGAGGCGCTCGGTTCGCCCAGAGTCTCGTTGCCTCCGGTGTCATCGACGAGTATCGGCTGGTCATTCATCCGGTTGCGCTGGGCCAGGGCCAACCGCTGTTCTCCGGACTGCGCAGCCCAGTAGATCTGCGACTGATCAGTGCGACCCCGTTCGGCTCAGGCGTCGTGGGAGCCGTCTACAAGGCGGCATAAATCTTCGCCGACACATGGCACAGCAATTCTGCAGCCGAGCACGCAGAGAGCAGTTGCATGAAAGTCTTGACGCCTTTTTTTTACAATTGGATTGCGCCACAAGATTGAACATCGCCACGTCCCTGACTTGGCCGCCGGGCTTTACGGCGAATGTCAGGCAGCACTGCTGAACCTCGAGAACCTTATTGCGGCCGAGTTCGGCTCAAAGTACGCGATGATTGAGAGCCAGGGACTTGTCCGGTTCGAGCAACCTGCGAATCCGTACGAACGATCTCATGATCTCGATGTTTACGGCGATGGCACGGTCGCTGTTGAGCACCGATGACAGCATCGCCACACCCTGCTCTGTAAATGCGTACGGGGCGTAGCGTCGACCACCACGGCCGGGTTTTGAGGTCACAGATTGTGATCTCAATGCCGCCCACTCGGCCGCGGACAGCTCGAACATGAAATCCGGTGGAAAGCGCTCCAGATTGCGCTTGACGGCCTGCACCAAAGTGCGCGTCTCCACGCCATAGAGCGCAGCCAAGTCCTCGTCGAGAAGGACCCGATGGCGCCGGATAATCAGAATGAACTGACCGACTCGTTCGGCAGATGCTGCGATGGCGGGGGTACGCGCTGGCATCCGCTTCTAGTTCGCCGATGTGCGTTCGAGCCGAATCACGTCCCGAAGTGCCGCCGCCCATCCTCGGCACCAGGAATACGCCTTCATAGGCTGGATTCCAACCGGCATTCCCGCGCCGTTTGTGCAGCTTCGCGCTCGAAGGACCGCCGTCCATGCCGCCGTGCACCACTGACGATTCGCCGCGGACTATCCTAGGCCCGGAACACCGGTAGACTTCCGGTAGACGTTGACGTCGAACTCAGCTGGGGTTTTCCCGCAGATATGCGCGGGTCTGCGACGCGGTCAGTTGGCAACCTTCTGGTTACACGCGAGAACCCTCGGCTAACCGGCGATCACGCATTCTCACCCGCGGGTAACTCCGCGAGTTTAAAGGGAACTCCGCAGCCCCCTATCCCGCAGTACCCGTTCGGATTCTTCGCGAGGTACTGCTGGTGATAGTCGGCGGTGATGGTGGACTTCTCGGGTAAGTCAGCACGTTAGGTCGACGGTGGCACCCGACCGGTCGAATTCCGGTCGACGTTGCTGCCGATCCAACGGTAGACCAGCGCGCGAGTCCCGTACCGCCGCCGCAGCAGATTCCAAGTCGCTACAGCAGAATCTCCTTAACGATGCACGTGGAGTCCCTCTTCAGGCGCCACTTCTCATCAAAGCATGCGTCGCTAACCTTAACCTGGAATTCGTCGCTCTTCCCGATGCGGACGTTTACGTACCAGCCGCCTTCGCCTTCCCCACCGACTCGGTATTGCGCCGCGGCCTGCTGGCCGCAAGATTCAAGGGCGGCTTGCTGGGCTGAGCGGCAGCTCGAGGACCACCAGGCCTCGTCGCTCATGCAGCGGTGGTCCCGGGGCTACTTTCCACCTTGGCACTGCGCCAGATCCCAACGAATATCGGTGGTTTGTCCCGCGGAGGGCGTGTCCTTAAGCGTGGTATTGCCTGAGAGTACCTCCGGGTGACTGGGGTTCGGTTTAGCCTCCACGGACACCCCCTGGATCGAATACACGAACGGACGGTTTTCATCGGGTTCATTTCTGCCTTTGCACTGGCCGGCGCAGGACGAGTGAGTCCGAAATTCGCCCTGGAGAGGTTTCTCGTCCAGGCGCAGCTGGATCTCGTATTGGTTCTCTCCTAGAGGATTGATGGCGACGTCGGCGTCTCCCTCACCGTTGGCCGTCACGGTCGTTTCCTTGGTGTATGTGCCCCCGGGGGCATCCTTGGCCGGTGGAATCACCAGCACCTCCTGACCCCCCAACCGGTAAGAAGCCTTGTAAGTTCCATGAGCCGCTCCGCTCCAGGATGGTCCACTGTGTGAGTCGGCCCGAAGCTTCAGCGCGGCGTCCACGATCTCGTTCGTGGTGTTGACCCAAGTATTGTCGGTCGCGTGATTCTGTTGCAGAGTCTCACTCGTGGTCCGGAAGCTGACGGCTCCGCCCCATCCGCCCTCGCAGGAACGCCAGTCCTTAACCGGTATGTAGAGCGTCTTGGAAAGATGGAGGTTGCTGCGGAGGGCCGTCTCCACCACCCCGCCCACCAGCGTTCCGACACCGATGTCGCCTCCAGTAATGTTGCCTGCACCGAGTCCGACTGCGTCAATGAGGTCCTGGCTCATGCTGGCGGCCTTGGGGGCAACGCTAAAGCGCACCTCCGCCTCCTTCATCACAGCGATTGGACTGCGCAGCGCCTCGCGCTGCTTCACGCCCTCGATGTCGATGTGTGTATGCCCCTCGTCGTCGGTCGTGGGGGCCATTGTGTTGCTGATGGGACCCATGGCGTTTTGAATCAGCGGAGTGCCGTCGGGAGAGACGAACTCGACAAACGGGTAGGTGATCTGGTTGTTGTGCACGCTCGTGCCGCCACTCGCCAGCTGCCATGCGGTCTTGACGCCGGCCACCGGGCCATCGCTGGGCAGGCTGAAATCGAGATTGGCGCCGTTGAGCGCGATGCGCGTGCAGTTCAGCGCCTGCCACTTGCCGATATTCTCGCGGACCGTGGCAGTCAGCGTGCGCCGTTCCCCTGGCGCATATACGCTCTGGGTCCGCACCAGCGGCGTCGCTCCGCTCATTGCGATATCCGTCTCCAGGGCGGCGAAGTACACATAGAGCTTGATCAGGGCGAGCAGGGCATTGGCTGCCGTCGTACCCTTCTGGAAGCTCTCCGCGCCCTCCGATCCGTGCTCGGCCAGGCGTTCGAGGATCTTGTCGAAGGCGTTTGTATTCGCATACGCATCGGCATCCAGGAATTTCGATGCGAACTCCGACAAGGTGCAGGGCGTACTTGAACCGCCGCCTTCCGCTACGAGCACGATGCGCGGGCGGTCGTCGGGTTGCCAGACAGCGCTGCGGATGTCAGGCCCCGTCTCGCCTGCGAGTTGGTACCGTGCGGGCATCGCTCGCGGAGAAATCCAGTCCGATTGCGGGGCAGGCGCCCACTGAGCATGCCGATTCCTGCGGTCTTTCGCGATGACCACTTCTGCTGCGAGGCGGCGCAGAATGAGCGAGAGCTGGATCGCGTCAAGAGTGACCTCGGCCGTATCGACGTGCGGCGCGAGCAGGTCATAGGGCGCCGAGGACTGTCGTCCGAGTTCAGCGATGAAGT